>ENA-ORRO01000777-ORRO01000777.1-human-gut-metagenome-genome-assembly--contig:-NODE-777-length-25140-cov-8.444369_pt1 | contig 25140 bp, 18 predicted proteins | sample MGYA00242176_ERZ509136 | MGnify/ENA primary metagenome ERZ509136 (study PRJEB26280, sample SAMEA2338644) | human gut metagenome | biome: human gut; feature: human-associated habitat; material: faeces...
GGAGCCATACGTACCCATTCCAACTCACGTTCCAATGTCTTACGACGCTTGCTGGCAGTCTTTTCTTCCATTTCCATACGCTTGGTCTTCTGTTCCAGCCAGCTAGAGTAATTACCCTTCCATGGAATACCTTCACCACGGTCCAGCTCCAGAATCCATCCAGCTACATGGTCAAGGAAGTAACGGTCGTGTGTTACAGCGATCACCGTACCTTCATACTGCTGCAAGTGCTGTTCCAGCCAGTCGATGCTTTCTGCATCCAAGTGGTTGGTAGGCTCGTCCAGCAACAAGATGTCCGGTTTCTGCAACAACAAACGACAGAGAGCTACACGACCAGACAGATTTTTCACCGGCTGGTCTTCGGGCGGACAACGCAATGCATCCATCGCACGTTCCAGCTTGCTGTCCAGATTCCATGCATCTGTAGCATCGATTATATCTTGCAACTCAGCCTGACGGGCAAACAAGGCATCCATTTTTTCGGGATCCTCGTAATACTCCGGCAAACCGAACTTATTGTTTATTTCTTCGTATTCGGCAAGCGTATCGACTACATTCTGTACGCCCTCCATTACTACTTCTTTTACAGTCTTGGTATCGTCAAGGTGCGGCTCCTGAGCCAGATAACCGACTGAATATCCCGGAGAGAACACAACTTCTCCCTGATAGTTTTTCTCCAGACCGGCAATAATTTTCATCAGGGTAGACTTACCCGAACCATTCAAACCGATGATACCGATCTTCGCTCCGTAGAAAAAAGATAGGTAGATGTCTTTCAAGACCTGCTTATTGTTCTGGAATGATTTACTCACTCCGACCATAGAAAAGATAATCTTTTTATCGTCTGCCATACTCTTTTATATTAATTAGTTTGATAATGTTTCGTAAAATAACGGTGTATATATACCTGATATAAAAGGAATCCGATTACACAAATCCCCAAAGCTACCTGATACGGATTGTTGTTTCCAGCCTGACGGACATATTGCGAAATCCATATACCCAGCATTACTCCTGTTTCCCAAAGTAACTGATAAGTATGATACCCCGTCCCCCGTTCACAATGTAAAGGTAAAAGTATCATCATCCGCAGAAACTGCCCGATAGAAAATCCGACTCCGATTCCAACCAGCAGACCCGCTCCGTAAAGGTACTCACCTGTGTCTGCATTACAAAGCAGCATTAAACCAGCTCCGGTAAAAAGTTGTCCGATAAAAATCTGTATCCTTCCATTCATCGGTCTGGTAAAAACTTGTCTGACAAGCAGGTATATCAAAAAACCGCTTCCTATGCAAAGATAAAAAAAAGCATTGGAAATCATAATGAAAAGCATACCTAAAACTATAGGTACCGTCATCATATTTATTCCGGGAAGCAAGGTCCGGAAAAGAATAAACCTGTCGAACGAACACAACGGCAGATCTAAAGGCGCACGGAAGCATACTGTTACCATGGAAACAAGCACAATGGCAACCGCACATAAAAAAGCAGAAAAATACAATAACGTATCAAAACTGAGATAATTTCCTCCCTCAATTCCGATAATAATACCACTCAACATCCCGACAATGCTACTCCAGGTAAATACACGGTTTGCCGCATTACGATTGTTACTTGGAGTTACATCAATGGCCAAAGTACTTCCGGTTGCCATCAAGACAATACCAAACAGTGCTCCTTGTAAAATACGGAGCAAAACAACCATCTCCACGGAAGAGACATAAGGATACAATATCCCTACCAGTGCCAGCAACATGATACTCCGGGTACAAACATTTTTCCGGCTAAATGTATCGACCAAATAATTATTAAAAGCTCCGGGAAGGAACAAAGCGATGCCGAATACAGCTGTTACCCCTGCAGCCTGTAGTTCAGAACAACTCCAGGCTTGAATCATCCACCGATGAATCAGAGGAAACAACATGTAAACCGCTATATAGAGTAATATGTTAGCTGCAATCAATAAAGAAAAGTTTCTATTCCACAGCATATTTCATACAATAACGGTGAAATAAAAATCAATATTGCTCAGTTTCGTTAGGGAAATCACACGATTTCACATCTGCTACATAATGTCCGATAGCATCAGTCATTATGGTGTGTAAGTCTGCATAGCGACGTAAGAAACGTGGACTGAAGCCTTTTGTCATACCCAACATATCGGCAACAACCAATACTTGTCCATCGACAGCTCCACCTGCTCCGATACCGATAACAGGAATTGTAAGTTCGGAAGCTACACGAGCAGCCAGATCTGCCGGAATTTTTTCCAGAACCAAAGCAAAACAGCCTGCCTCTTCCAGCAAATGAGCATCACGAATCAGTTTTTCAGCTTCAGCATCGCCTTTGGCACGCACACCATAGGTACCATATTTATTGATAGATTGTGGCATCAGTCCCAGATGTCCCATCACAGGCATACCGGCACCGATAATCTTTGTTATTGTTTCGATTACTTCTTCGCCACCTTCAAGCTTAAGAGCATCAGCTCCGGTTTCCTTCATGATACGAATCGCGTTACGTACTCCGTCGAACGGATCTGCCTGATAAGAACCGAAAGGCATGTCGACAACCACCAGTGCACGCTTTACACCACGCATTACAGACTTGCCGTGATAAATCATCTGATCGATTGTAATAGGCAATGTAGTCACATTACCCGCCATAACGTTCGATGCAGAATCACCTACCAAAATAACATCTACTCCAGCCCCGTCAACAATCTGGGCAATCGTATAATCATAAGAGGTCAACATGGAAATTTTTTCACCTCTTTCTTTCATTTCAATCAAACGGTGAGTTGTCACTTTTCGTGTATCACCAGAAAGATATCCTGCCATAAAGTTTTCTCCTTAATTTAATAAAATTGCGGCAAATGTAGTTCATTCTGACGAGTTAAGCAAGCAGGGCTTTCATCTTTTCGAATGAGAAGGCAGTAAAATCAGGGATAACCAGTTTACATTTGTCAGCAATTGCCTCTGCCGAGTTAGTCGTACACAAGCCTACGACTGCCATATTTGCAGCATTTCCGGCTTCCAGTCCGTGAAAAGAATCTTCGAATACCACACAGTTTTCGACTACTGTATTAAAGACTTCCGCTCCCAGCAGAAAACAATCCGGAGCCGGTTTCGAACGAGTAAACATTTCGGCTGTGAGAATACGGTCTACCAGCTCTTTCAGTTCAGGATGTGCCTTGTATACATTCGCCATCTTCAAATCGTTCGAACTGGTAACAATAGCAATCTTTACACCGTGAGCACGTAAATCTTCCATAAAGGCAACTACTCCGGGAATATAATTGAAGGACATTTCTTTTTCAAACTGATTCAAACGAGCAGTAATCTCCTGCTGTTCTTTTTCCATACCTGAAAAATGTTTTGCGTAAATCTGTGTCAAAGTCTGCCCTTTGATGATGCGTCCAAAATCTTTTATCTGAGGGAAATACTGTCTACCTATCTCATCCCAAAATATGCTGTACTGGGTTTCTGTATCCATTACTACTCCATCAAAGTCGAACAAGGCTGCTATACATTTTGTTTTATCCATTCTCTTTACCATTTAGTTGATTTAACGGTACAAAGTTCCGAAATATCACGCCATATTCCTAACTTTGAGCACATAATTTTAACCAAAGTACAAAATGGAAGAAAACAATCCGCATGTTTTAGGAAATGCACCTATAGGCAAATTACTTTTACAGTATTCCATACCTGCCATCATCGGTATGACACTGACTTCATTGTACAATATCATCGACAGTATCTTTATCGGACATGGAGTAGGTGCGCTGGCCATCTCCGGACTTGCCATTACTTTCCCGCTGATGAACCTGCTTATCGCGTTCTGCACCCTGGTTGGTGTAGGAGGAGCCACTATTTCGTCTATTCGTCTGGGACAGAAAGATATAAAAGGAGCGGAAGACATTTTAGGAAATGTAACTATTCTCTGTATCGTCAATGCTATTTTTTACGGGGGAATCACACTGATATTTCTGGATGATATCTTATATTTCTTCGGTGCAAGTGAAAGTACCCTGCCCTATGCACGCGATTTCATGCAGGTTATTCTGCTGGGAAGCCCAATCTCGTATGTAATGGTAGGACTGAACAACATCATGCGTGCTACCGGTTATCCCAAGAAAGCCATGTTATCATCAATACTGACAGTAGGCTGTAACGTAATTCTTGCTCCTATCTGTATCTTTGTACTGGAGTGGGGAATAAGAGGAGCAGCCCTTTCTACTATCATGTCACAATTCGTTGGTATGATATGGGTGCTCTATCATTTCTACGATAAGAAAAGCTACATTCGCTTCAAACGTCCCAGCTTCAAGCTGAAAAAGCACATCATCATGAATATATTCGGAGTCGGTATGTCGCCTTTTATCATGAATGTATGTGCATGTTGTATCGTGATTTTTATCAATAACCGTCTGTTGACGTATGGTGGAGATCTTTCTATCGGGGCATTCGGCATCCTGAACAGAATACAAATGTTGTTTGTGATGATTGTAATGGGAATCACAATGGGAATGCAGCCCATTTCTGGCTACAACTACGGAGCACGTCATTATGACCGTGTGAAACAGACTCTCCGGCTGGGTATTATAGCCGGATGTACCATTACAACTGTCGGATTCCTGATAAGCGAATTATTCCCCAGTATATTTGTGGGAATGTTTACTACCAACCATGAACTGACCGAACAGGCAACACTGGCACTTCGCATCGGTGTCATGGCGTTTCCCATCATCGGCGCACAAATTGTGATTACACAGTTTTTCCAGTCAATCGGTAAAGTCAGCATCTCTATTCTGCTTTCTCTTTCCAGACAACTCGTCTTTCTGTTGCCCGGACTGGCTTTACTTCCGCCGCATTTCGGTGTGGAAGGAGTCTGGTTCAGTATGCCGCTATCGGATACATTAGCCTTTATCATGGCAGCACTAATGCTGGTTTATCACTTCCGTAAACTAAAAGCCAGACAACAATTAAACGACTGAAAATAAACTCCATACAAAGGGTACAATCAAGACATTTTCAGTTTATGTTTATCCTTTAAAAAAAACTTCAGCAATTTTTCAGAAAAACATCTCGATATTTTTCTGAAAAATTGCTGAAGTTTTTTACTTACCTTAGCGAAGTGTTTATTTTAGGATCAACTGAAAAGTAACATAATATTGAGTACCGAAACGATGATGGCAATGGTATAAAGTACAAACGTGCTCCACCGTGAGTTGGCGTACTGCCCCATAACACGCTTTGACGAGGTGAGCGACAACTGTAAGAAAACAGTAAAAGGTAGCTGAATACTCAACACCATCTGCGAAATAATCAGTCCTTGGAACGGATTTTCAATAAAAAGAATAATCACCAGTGCCAATCCTAATGAAAGGAGCACCCCTACCTTAGAATGAATATCGCGAATATTATAAGATTCTCCAAAGATACCGGCAAAAATAGAACCGGCTGCCATACCACTGGTAACAGTAGATGAAATACCAGCCATGAGCAGAGCCAGTGCGAAAATTGCGCCAGCCTGACTTCCCAACAAGGGATCGAGCAACGATTTTGCCTGCTGAAGTTCTTCTACCGGAGTGCCGTGCACAAAGAAAGTAGTAGCAGCCAGCAAAATCATGGCACTGTTGATAGCCCATCCTATTCCCATCGACAGCAACGTATCGTAAAATTCGTACTTCAAATGTTTCTTGATAGCCTGTTCGTCCTCCTTATTATATTCACGGCTCTGTACCACCTCCGAATGAAGAAACAGATTATGAGGCATGACAACTGCTCCCAATACACTCATAATAATGAGCATACTTCCCTGCGGAATACTTGGTGTCACCCACGAACGTGCAGCCAGTCCCCAGTCAACATCTACCAGAAACAGTTCGTAAAGAAAAGAAAGACCGATAACCGATACGAAAGCAATGATTCCCCGTTCTATACGCCTGTACGAATTAGTGAAAAGCAATATCAGTACAAATACCGTAGTCAGTACGGCTCCTGCAATAATCGGTATATCAAACAACATCTCCAGTGCAATGGCTCCTCCCAATATTTCCGCCAGTGAAGTAGAGATGCTTGCCAGCACAGCACTTCCCAGTATGGGGCGTGCTATCCACTTCGGCGTATATTTATTGGCTGCCTCACTCAAACACAATCCGGTAACGATACCCAAATGCGCTACATTATGCTGAAGCACAATCAGCATGACCGTAGAAAGTGTTACTACCCACAACAGTGCATAACCATAATCGGATCCCGCAGCAAAATTAGAGGCCCAGTTCCCCGGGTCGATAAACCCCACAGTAACCAGCAGTCCGGGACCGATATATTTAAATATATCCAGACCACCCAGATATCTCTGGTGGTCTTTCCGTTTCAATTCCTTGAACAGATTCTTCCACATAACTCATTTTCTTTATTAGCTTAATAATGATATTACAATCCATCCCGAGCAAAAGTTCACGCTAATCGAAATCAAAATTGAGTGTAAGCTGACGGTCGTCTGTACGTTTCTTTGGCTTCGGAACAAGTAACTTTCTCACGCCCAGCGGAGTAAGTTCGTGTATTGTCTTGTCAGGCAACTCGTTGCACGTAATAAAATAACGGGCTTTTTTCATTACCGCTCCCATTTTTTTCAGTTCATAGAAACCAATGCGTGAGAAACGGCGCGACATGACAATCATTTTTGCCGAACGCACACCGATACCCGGCACACGAAGCAGAGTTTCATAATCTGCCGTATAAATATTTACAGGAAAAAACTCCGGATGCTTCAATGCCCATGCCAGCTTAGGATCAACTTCCAGATCGAGATCCGGACTAGCCTCATCTACCAGTTCATCTACCCGAAACTGATAAAACCGTAACAGCCAGTCGGCCTGATACAATCGATTTTCACGCACGAGAGGAGGTTGTTTCAGAGCAGGCAGGCGCTTGTCGTAGGTATTGACAGAAATATATCCCGAATAATACACACGTTTCATGGTAGGCTGAGCGTAAAGTGCAGAAGAAACTTTCAGAATATCTCGGTCGCTTTCCGAAGTTGCCCCGACAATCATCTGCGTACTCTGTCCTGCCGGCGCAAAACGCGGGGCATGGCGGTGATGCTTCCGCTCTTCCGCACTTTCAAGTGCTCCTTCACGGATATATCTCATAGGCAGATACACACTGCGATGGTCTTTTTCAGGAGCCAACATCTTGAGATTAGCTTCGGTAGGTATTTCAAGGTTTACACTCAGACGGTCGGCATAAAGTCCGGCTTCACGAACCAGTTCTCTGCTGGCTCCGGGAATACTTTTCAGATGTATGTAGCCATTAAACCGATGAATCGTACGTAAGTCTTTTGCCACACGTACCAGACGTTCCATGGTATAGTCAGGATTTCTCACCACTCCCGAGCTAAGAAAAAGTCCCTCGATGTAGTTTCTGCGATAAAATTCCATGGTCAGTTCGACTAACTCGCTGACAGACAAGGTAGCCCGAGGTATATCGTTGCTGATACGGTTGATACAATAAGCGCAATCGTAAATACAATAATTGGTAAGCATCACTTTCAGAAGCGAAATGCATCGTCCGTCTTCTGCAAAGCTATGGCATATCCCCCACCCTCCTACAGTATTTCCGACACCTCCCGAAGAATTGCGGCGTACGGTCCCGCTGGAAGAACATGATACATCATATTTTGCTGACTCTGCCAGCACTTTCAGTTTATGCAAGACTTGCTCGTTCATTGTACTTTACTGATAATTTTGCAGTTGTAGAAATTTAGTAAAAGTAGACATACCGCATGAGCTATGCAAATCTTTGACGATTTTTTGTAACTTTGCAGCCAAATTTATAAAGCGATATAAAAAGATTATGTGGTTACTATTAGCCTTCTGCTCGGCAGCGTTGCTGGGCTTTTACGATGTTTTCAAGAAAAAGTCATTGAGTAATAATGCTGTACTTCCTGTACTGGCGCTCAATACACTTTTTTCGAGTATTATTTTTATTCCGTTCATCCTGCTGTCACACTTCGCACCGCAGATGTTACAAGACTCTATTTTTTATGTACCCGATTCGGGAGGATGGGAAGTACATAAATTTATTTTGCTGAAATCGTTTATTGTATTGTCTTCATGGGCATTCGGATATTTCGGTATGAAGCATCTTCCGCTTACTATCGTGGGGCCGATTAATGCTACCCGTCCGGTGATGACCCTTGTAGGTGCCATGCTGATATTCGGAGAACGCCTGAACCTGTATCAATGGATCGGTGTATTCATGGCTGTAATTTCTTTTTTCATGCTGAGCCGTTCAGGGAAAAAGGAAGGTATCGATTTCAAACACGACCGATGGATATGGTTTGTAGTACTGGCTGCGGTACTGGGAGCAGTAAGCGGACTATACGACAAATATCTTATGGGAAGATTCAATAACATGCAGGTACAGGCATGGTATAATATTTATCAGCTTTTCATGATGGGTGGAGTACTGATGTTCTTATGGTGGCCTAAACGGAAAACATCTACTCCTTTCCGCTGGGACTGGTGTATCATCCTGATTTCTGTCTTCCTGTCGGCTGCCGATTTTGTATATTTCTATGCCCTGAGTATGGAAGATTCCATGATTTCTATCGTATCAATGGTCCGCAGGGGAAGCGTAGTTGTTTCATTTCTTTTCGGTGCAATGATGTTCCATGAAAAGAATTTGAAGAGCAAAGCCATCGACTTGTTGCTTGTGCTTATCGGTATGTTCTTCCTCTATCTGGGTAGCAGGTAAAGAAAATTGATTCCGATATACAAAAAAAACGTCCTGATGTCTGATTAAACAACACCAGGACGTTTTTATATATCACAGATATCTTATCCAGCCATAAACAAGATAAGCAACTGAGCTGTAAGGATTCTAAGGAACATCGCCAACGGATATACAGTAGAATATCCTACTGCCGGAGCATCGTTTCCTGAAATCTGGTTGGCATAAGCCAATGCAGGAGGGTCTGTATTACTACCGGCAATCAATCCCATTAATGTAAAATAGTTTACTTTATGTCGCCAGCGGGCTACCATTCCAATGATGAGAAGTGGAATAATGGTTATAAGGAATCCGATACCTACATACAGCAAACCATCGCCTTCTACTACCGTTTGAACAAAGTTTCCACCAGCCTTGATTCCGACACTGGCAAGGAACAGCACCAGACCGACCTCACGAAGCATCAAGTTGGCACTCATAGTTGTATAAGTCACCAGTTTTACTTTATGTCCGAAACGTCCGATAAGAATAGACACAATCAGCGGACCTCCGGCAAGCCCCAGTTTCACTGGAGTAGGTATTCCCGGAAATGCAATAGGCAGACTTCCGAAAAGGATACCACATAAAATACCAACGAAGATGGTTACGATATTCGGATGATCCAGACGCTTCAACTGATTACCCAGCAAATCGGCAACTCGTTCGATAGCATCCTGTGGTCCTACTACCATGACACGGTCACCCACCTGAAGAATCAACTGACGCGCAGCAAACAAGTCCATACCCGAACGGTTGACACGAGTTACATTCACACCATACATACTGCTGAAATGAAGCTCACCCAATGTCTTACCATTAATAGCCGGTTGGGTAACCAATATACGGCGTGACACCATCGGCTTGTCTTGTTTACTTTGGTTGTCCCAGTCTACATCATCAACTTTCGAACCGATGAAAGCCTGAATCGCTTCAGAGTCATCTTCTGCACATACAATGTTCATTTCATCGCCCAAACGCAAGACCGTATCTGCATTAGGAATATGTACATGTCCATCCTGCAAAATACGAGAGCAGACAAAATCTCTAGCCAAAAAGCTCTGAACCTGAGAAAGTTTCTTTCCACTCAATGCTGCATTCTCTACTTTCAGGGCAATGTTGTAAGGCTTCAAGTGAGGATTTGCCTCTTCTTCTTTCTGGATTTCATCAGCTTCTTTGTCCAAATTTACCCGACAAATATAACGGATAAGAATAAGTGAAAGAATGATACCCATAACACCCAAAGGATAAGCACAGGCATATCCCATAGCTATTTCCGGCCCTTGATAACCTAATTGCTGCAAAGCTTCGTTGGCAGCACCCAAACCCGGAGTATTCGTTACTGCACCGCAAAGAATACCTACCATCATCGGAATTTCCACCCGACCTTGCAAAGCATAGTAAATAATTATGGCAACCGCTATATTCAGTGCCACGATACCCACAGCCAGCATGTTCAGCCTGATTCCTCCTTTTTTGAAAGAAGAGAAGAAAGAAGGACCGACCTGCAAACCGATACAGAACACAAACAAGATCAATCCAAAATCCTGCAAAAACGAAAGGATGGACTGATTTCCTGTAAATCCAAAATGTCCGGCAAGAATCCCTACGAATAATACGAAGGTAACTCCAAGAGATATACCGAAAATCTTGATTTTTCCCAAAAGAACTCCAACTGCAATTACAAAAGAATATAATGCGACTATATGTGCTATGGAGTCGGGATTAGTTAATAAATCTTGTAGCCAATTCATAATATTATATTTTTAAGCGCCACAAATGTAGGCAATTAAAAAGAATCAGTCAAACATTTGAATCTAAAAAAATACTCACTTTTTGTCGGGATGTGCAATTTACTTTGTATATTTGCCTCGCATGGGTTCCAACCTCCATGCCAACTAACTTAAATCATAATATCATAAACACTCATTCACTATGGCAGATAGTAAAGAAAAACTCTTTTCAGATTTTCCCTCCGTATCGACACAAGAATGGATGGATAAAATCATGGTCGACTTGAAAGGAGCCGATTACGAAAAGAAATTGGTGTGGAAAACAAACGAAGGATTTAAAGTAAAACCGTTTTACCGCCAAGAAGATTTGGAAGGACTTAAAACAACTGAAGGACTTCCGGGAGAATATCCTTACATCAGAGGTAATAAAAAAGATGACAATACCTGGTATATCCGTCAGGACATTCGTGTAGAAGAACCTGCTGAAGCAAACCAGAAAGCACTTGATTTGCTGAACAAGGGAATTGACTCACTGGGTTTCCACATTAAACCCAAAGATTTGAGTGCTGAATACATCGCAACTCTACTGAAAGACATCTGTTGCGACTGTATAGAAATTAACTTCACTACTTGTCAGCGCCATTCTACTCAGCTGGCTGAATTACTCGTTGCTTATTTCAAAGAAAAAGGATATGATCCGAATAAACTGTACGGCTCAATAAACTTCGACCCTATCGGCAAAATGCTTCAAAAAGGGAAAGATGTCAGCCCGATCATATCGAAAGCAAAAGAGCTGGTAGAAATTCTGGCTGAATATCCTCATTTCCGTTGTATAGGAGTCAACTCACTTCAACTAAACAATGCTGGAGCTTATATTTATCAGGAACTGGGATATGCACTGGCATGGGGAAATGAATATCTGAACAGACTGACAGAAGCAGGAGTTCCTGTTGATCTGGCTGCAAAGAAGATCAAATTCAACTTCGGTATCAGTTCCAACTATTTCATGGAAATTGCCAAGTTCCGTGCAGCACGTATGTTATGGGCAAACATTGTCAAAGCTTACAACCCGCAATGCGAATGTGCTTGTAAAATGATTGCTCATGCCGAAACTTCAAGCTTCAATCTGACCTTATTCGATGCTCATGTAAACTTGCTCCGTACTCAGACTGAAGCTATGAGTGCTGCTATTGCAGGAGTAAATTCTATCACAGTAACTCCTTTCGATAAAGCATACGAAACTCCTAATGACTTTTCAGAACGTATTGCACGTAATCAGCAATTACTTTTGAAAGAAGAATCTCATCTTAACCGCATTGTCGATCCTGCCGGCGGTTCATATTATATTGAAAATTTAACAGTCTCTATTGCTAAACAAGCCTGGGATTTGTTCCTGCAAGTAGAAGAGGCCGGCGGAATGGTTAAGTCTATCTTCGACGAAAGCGTACAAAATGCTGTTAATGCAAGCAACAAAGCACGCCATGAAGCTGTTTCGAAACGTAAAGAAATCCTGCTGGGAACCAATCAGTATCCTAATTTCAACGAATTGGCAGGAGAAAAGACTCCATCAGAACACAAATGTTGCTGTGGTGGCGGACATAATCACGAGGAAGAAGCTTCATTTGCCAAACTGGAAACCAGCCGTGCTGCCAGCGAATTTGAAGCTTTACGTTTGCAGACAGAACATTCTGGCAAACGTCCAAAAGCTTTCATGCTGACTATCGGAAATCTTGCGATGCGACAAGCACGCGCACAGTTCTCATGCAACTTCCTGGCTTGTGCCGGATATGAAGTAATAGACAATCTGGGATTCCCAACCGTTGAAGAAGGAGTAGAGGCTGCAATGAAAGCCAACGCTGACATCGTTGTTATTTGCTCAAGCGATGATGAATATGCAGAATATGCTATTCCGGCATTCAAAGCTGTAAACGGAAGAGCCATGTTTATTGTGGCAGGAGCTCCTGCTTGCATGGAAGAATTGAAAGCTGCCGGCATAGAAAACTTCATACATGTACGCTGCAACGTATTGGAGACCTTGAAAGAATATAATGAAAAGCTAGGAATTAAGTAATGCTATGAAACCGAATTTTAAAAATATCGATATATATGCCGGATTCCATCCTCAAAATGGTATGGAATGGCAAAAAGCCAATGACATCAAAGCCAATTGGAGAACACCGGAACAGATTCAGGTGAAGCCGGTTTATACGAAAGAAGACCTGGAAGGCATGGAGCATCTGAACTATGCTGCGGGTATTCCTCCTTACCTGAGAGGTCCGTACTCGATGATGTATACGTTCCGTCCGTGGACTATCCGCCAGTATGCAGGATTTTCTACAGCTGAAGAATCGAATGCATTTTATCGCCGTAACCTGGCTTCCGGACAGAAAGGTTTGTCAGTTGCTTTCGACCTTCCGACACACCGCGGCTACGACCCAGATCATCCGCGTGTAGTGGGAGATGTTGGTAAGGCTGGTGTTTCTATCTGCTCACTGGAAAATATGAAGGTATTGTTCGACGGTATTCCATTGAATAAGATGTCTGTTTCCATGACTATGAACGGCGCCGTACTTCCTGTTATGGCATTCTATATCAATGCGGGATTGGAACAGGGAGCTAAACTGGAAGAAATGGCCGGAACTATTCAAAATGATATTTTGAAAGAGTTCATGGTGCGTAACACATATATCTATCCGCCTGCATTCTCCATGAAGATCATTTCGGATATCTTTGAGTACACTTCTCAAAAAATGCCGAAATTCAACTCTATCTCTATCTCAGGATATCACATGCAGGAAGCTGGTGCTACAGCCGATATCGAATTGGCTTATACACTTGCCGACGGTCTGGAATATCTGCGCGCAGGAGTTGCTGCAGGTATTGATATCGATGCCTTTGCTCCTCGTTTGTCTTTCTTCTGGGCAATCGGCATGAATCATTTCATGGAAATTGCCAAGATACGTGCTGCACGTATGCTTTGGGCAAAGATTGTAAAACAGTTTAATCCGAAGAATCCGAAATCACTTGCACTGCGTACACACTCACAGACTTCAGGATGGTCGCTTACAGAACAGGATCCGTTCAACAACGTAGGACGTACTTGTATCGAAGCAATGGCTGCTGCACTGGGACACACTCAGTCACTGCATACCAATGCGCTGGACGAAGCTATTGCTCTGCCAACCGATTTCTCTGCACGTATTGCACGTAATACACAGATTTATATCCAGGAAGAAACCCAGATATGTAAAAATGTAGACCCGTGGGGTGGTTCATACTATGTAGAAGCGCTGACCAACGAACTGGCTCATAAAGCTTGGGAACACATTCAGGAAATCGAAAAACTGGGTGGTATGGCTAAGGCTATCGAAACAGGTATACCTAAGATGCGTATTGAAGAAGCTGCAGCTCGTACACAGGCTCGTATCGACTCAGGTGAACAGACCATCGTAGGTACAAACAAATATCGTCTGGAAAAAGAAGATCCGATTGATATTCTGGAAGTAGACAACACAGCTGTACGTCAGGAACAGATAGAAAACTTACGTCGTCTGCGTGAAGGAAGAAACCAGGCCGAAGTAGACAAAGCACTGGAGGCTATTACCGAATGCGTACGTACAGGCAAAGGTAACTTGCTGGAACTGGCTGTAGAAGCCGCTCGCGTACGTGCCACATTAGGAGAAATATCCGATGCATGTGAAAAAATTGTAGGACGTTATAAAGCAGTAATAAGAACTATTTCAGGCGTGTATTCATCAGAAAGTAAAAAGGATGCAGATTTCGCAAGAGCTTGCGAACTGACTGAAGAATTTGCAAAGAAAGAGGGTCGCCGTCCGCGTGTAATGATTGCCAAAATGGGGCAGGACGGACATGACCGTGGTGCAAAAGTTGTAGCTACAGGATTTGCAGACTGTGGTTTTGATGTTGATATGGGACCGTTGTTCCAGACTCCGGAGGAAGCTGCTCGCGAAGCCGTAGAAAACGATGTTCATGCAGTAGGAGTTTCTTCATTAGCCGCCGGACACAAGACTTTAATTCCACAAATCATTGCAGAGTTGAAACGTCTGGGACGTGAAGATATTCTGGTATTTGCAGGAGGTGTCATACCGGCACAGGATTACGACTTCCTGTATAAAGCTGGAGTTATGGCTATATTTGGTCCTGGTACTTCTGTCGCTAAATCAGCTTGTCAGGTAATGGAGCTGTTACTTGCTGAAGAATAAACCTGACCGACAATAAAAAATCAATAAGTTCTGCCAAAAAAGAAAGGTCTTAGTATCAAACTTTTCATGGCAGAACTTAATAAAAATCACCTGCTTGAGAGTTTCACTTTATATCTTAATAACGTGTTTCTCAGGTTCAGGCAAAAAAGCAATAGCGGAACTTTTGCTCAATGAACAGAAGTTCCGCTATTGCTTTTTCAATGTTCAGCTGTTAGCTATATACTGCCTATCCTATACAGACAAAATTAAACTATTTCTCTTCAACAACTGAATATCATACAGTTACTACTTACTTTTCTTATAATCGCTAACCATAGCTTCAGCAATCCAGTTGGCTAATGCCTGACGATTGTCGGGTATCACTAAACGTTGCTGATCGCGTGCGTTCTGAATATTTCCTAATTCCAAAAAGACAGCATAAGGCGTTGAGTTCCGAAGAACAAACAAGTTACGCGAACTAACCGTTCCATTGAATCCTCTATTAGGCTGATGACGGTCATATTTTGCAGTAAAAGTACGCTTCAACTGATCGGCAAGACGTTTTCCATATTTACTGCCAGGTGAGTGATAAAAGAAAACATCCGTCTGTTTACCTCTGCTACGGCTATCCACATGAACAAAGATTGCACGTTTATAATTGCTATTATCTCTACGATATAACCGGTTAATAGCATCACAACGCTGTTGCAACCTTGCTACCTGATTCAATGGAATTGCTTCACCCATACATGTTTCCCGCTTACTGTTATTCAATATCGCAGCATTTCGGATTCCATCTTTCTTGTCCTGAATAATAAAATGAACCTTAGCACCACGTTTCAGCAATTCTCTGCCTAAACGCAAAACAATATCATAGGCATATTCATCTTCGTGCAGTTCCTTTCCTCTATAATTGCCGATGCATCCCGGATCTGGTCCTCCATGACCGCTGACCAAATAGAAGGTAGCTCCTTTTAATGAACTAGAAGTAATCTGGTAGGCTGCCTGTGATTTTCCAAATAGAGGTTCATATCCCGAAGTCTTTTTCTTACGAGAAAACCCAGGAAGAACGACCAGACAGCATAGGATGAGTAATGTATACTTAAGCCGCATCATTTCAGCAGTTCATCTATTTTCTTACACAAAGCAGAGAACTCTTCCTCGTTATATAAACGTGTCATCATCACAATCTTGCCAGTCTTGTCGATTAACACGTTACGGGTAATACCAGCGTTACGAACCGCATATTTAGCAAAGATATCTGCTCCCGGATCAAGTCCAAGCGGATATGTTACTTTCGTCTGCTTTGCAAAAGCTTTAACCTTTTCCAAAGGTTCATCACGGTCTACTCCATAAAGCGCAAATGAAGCATTATCTTTATGTTTCTGCCAGATATCCTTCTCGATAAAAGACATTTCTTTACGGCAAACCCCACACCAGCTTGCTGTAAACTGAAGCATCACAACTTTTCCACGCAAAGAAGATAATTTTACTTTCTGACCGTCGGTCAAAGTCATTTCAAAATCGGGAGCTTCATCACCCACTTTAACTATATATCCTACTTCATCAGGAGTAACTTCCTGTGCTTGTACTGTAGAGACTCCGGCAAACAGACAGCTAAATAATGCTGCCATCATTATCCATTTTTTCATCATATACTAATAGCTTAAATAATTATCGCTTCAAAGATACAAAAAAATCGATATAAAAAGAGGAAACCTCGAACTGACCGCCACGCTTTCAAACGTGTTTAAATACTACTTAATATTATTTTAAGAATTATATTCAATAAACTTCTGTCGCCTTGCAAACGATACAGTCTGCTTAAAAAACAAATAAAAAACAATAATAAACACAACAGTTGTGCTATATCATGAAATTATATGGAATTAAAACAAAAAAGCCATCCCAACGGATTAGGTTGAGATGGCTAAATTTATATTACTTCCTTCAAATCAATTATAAAGGCATGTTACCGTGTTTCTTCGGAGGATTGCTTACACTCTTATTCTGAGTCATTTCAAGTGCCTGAATCAGTTTATAACGAGTATCTTTCGGAAGAATGATTTCATCGATATAGCCCTGTTCAGCTGCACGATACGGATTAGAGAATTTCTCCTTGTATTCTTCTACAGCCTTAGCTTTTTCTTCCGGCGTAGCTTTACGATACAGAATATTCACAGCACCGTCTGCTCCCATTACAGCAATTTCAGCTGTAGGATAAGAGAAGTTCACATCAGCGCCAATAGGTTTACTATTCATAACGATGTATGCACCTCCGTAAGCCTTACGTGTAATTACTGTTATCTTAGGAACAGTAGCTTCTGCATAAGCGTATACAATCTTTGCACCGTGACGGATAATACCATTGTGTTCCTGTGTACATCCTGGCAAGAATCCCGGTACATCTTCGAATGTTACAATAGGAATATTGAAACAGTCGCAGAAACGGATGAAACGAGAAGCCTTGTCAGAAGCGTCAATATCAAGCACACCTGCCAGATATGCCGGCTGATTGGCAACGATACCTACAGAACGTCCACCCAAACGAGCAAAACCGACTACAATATTCTTTGCAAAGTGAGGCATAACCTCGAAGAAATAATGATTGTCGACTACCGGTTCGATGATGTTTTTGATATCATATGGCATGTTCGGGTCGTCAGGAATAACTGTCATCAGTGATTCTTCTGCACGACGGATATCATCTGTACAAGGAATAGAAGGAGCATCTTCCATGTTATTAGAAGGCAAGAAACTCAGCAGCTCACGAATGCTCATCAAAGTTTCTTCTTCTGTTTCACAAAGGAAGTGAGTAACACCACTCTTACTGCTATGAGTATATGCACCACCTAATTCTTCCTTATCAACTTCTTCATGAGTAACAGCCTTTACTACATCCGGACCAGTGATAAACATGTGACTCTTTTCCTTTACCATGAAGATAAAGTCTGTCAATGCCGGAGAATAACAAGCACCTCCTGCACACGGACCAAGAATTGCTGAAATCTGAGGGATAACACCTGATGCAATAGTATTCTGATAGAAAATTGAAGCATATCCAGAAATACTTCCCACACCTTCCTGAATACGTGCGCCACCCGAGTCATTCAAAGCAATTACCGGAGCACCGTTTTTCAATGCCAGTTGCTGTACCTTTACAATCTTCTGCGCACCGGTAGCACTAAGTGTTCCACCATATACGGTAAAGTCGTAAGCATAAACATATACTAGACGTCCATCAATTTTACCATATCCACAAACGATACCGTCACCAGGAATATGTTTCTTCTCCATACCGAAATCAGTACAGTGATGAACCACAAACTTATCAATTTCATTGAACGTACCTTTATCGAGCAACATATCAATACGTTCGCGGGCAGTCATATGACCATTGGCATGTTGCTTTTCAACACGCTCTACTCCTCCACCCTGAGCAGCCAGTTTATCCAGCTCCTCAAATTTTTTATATTGTTCTGCTGTTGTCATAAATTTAATCCTCCTCTTTAATTACATCCAGTGTCATGATAACCTGGTTACTGTTTACAGAGTCACCTTCATTTACGAAGATTTCTTTTACAACACATTCGCTGTTTACTTTGTAATTACTCTGCATCTTCATGGCTTCTATCACAACCACGATATCACCAGCCTGCAAGCGGTCGCCAGCCTTTACTGGAATCTTAACCACTTTACCCGGCATAGGAGAAACAATCTTATCCTGCTGTTTCTCATCAGCTCCCTTACGCATGCGAAGGTATTTTGCCTGCGAATCTATAATATCAATATTATATGACTGGTAATGAGCATTTACCGTATAACTCTTTCCGCCTTCTTTACGGATCAGTTCTGCATTATACGATTTTCCTTCATGCAAAATAGAACAACTACCGTTTTCTGCCATTACAATATCAACATCGTAAGGAACACCGTCGATAGTCAACTGTACTTTATTGCCTTCCTTGCTAACCAACGTAACGTCAGCAACTCTATCACCTATATGTATTTCCATAAATATCTTCTTTAAATTCGCAATACACCTTTTTTCAATCCGAACTCACGCCAACGACTGATAGGACGATTGTCTGAAGAGCCAGAATTATTCTCTTCCAGATTCATCAGATAGTCGATGTATGCTGCAATCATAGCAATATTTTCAGTTTCTTCTTCCTTCTGGCCAGCCCATTCACGCAACATATCCTGATGCTTTGGTATAAACAAGGTATTATAATGACCTTCTACAAAATCAGGTACATTCATGATGTGACGCAAATAACCGATATTTGTTTTCAAACCGGTAATCTTGTATTCGTAAAGCACACGACGCATACGTTCGATAGCAAATTCACGAGTAGTAGCCCATACAATCAGCTTACCGATCATCGGGTCATAATAAATAGGAATTTCATAACTTTCGTATACATAGCTATCGATACGAACACCGATACCGTTCGGCTCCATCAACTGACGGATAACTCCCGGTGAAGGCATAAAGTTATTTTCAGAGTCCTCTGCGCAAATACGACATTCGATAGCATGACCACGCTGCTTCAGATCTTCCTGTTTGAAATGAAGAGGCTCATTGTTTGCAATACGGAGCTGTTCCTTTACCAAGTCAACACCTACAACTTCTTCTGTAATAGGATGTTCTACCTGAAGACGAGTATTCATTTCAAGGAAATAGAAATTGCGGTGTTTGTCAACAAGGAATTCAATTGTTCCTGCTCCCTTATAATTTACAGCCTTGGCAGCCGCTACAGCAGCCTCACCCATTTTCTGGCGCAATTCAGGAGTAACAAACGGAGATGGAGTTTCTTCTACAATCTTCTGGTTACGACGCTGAATAGAACATTCGCGTTCGAACAGATGTACCGCATTACCATAATTATCTCCTAAAATCTGGAATTCAATATGATGCGGTTCCTCTACAAATTTCTCCAGATAAACTGTATCATCACCAAATGATGACATTGATTCCGAACGAGCTGTATTATAAGCTTCTTCCACTTCAGACTCACTATGAATAAGGCGCATACCTTTACCACCGCCTCCCATAGAAGCCTTCAGCATAACCGGATAACCGATACGATTACAGATTTCTTTTGCTTCCTCTACACTCTGCAAAGGCTGTTCCGTACCAGGAACCACCGGCACTCCCGCAGCAATCATGTGTTTACGCGCAGAAATCTTATCGCCCATCGCATCCATTGTTTCAGGATCAGGACCGATAAAAATGATTCCTTCTTCACGACAACGACGTGCAAACTCGGAGTTTTCCGATAAGAAACCATATCCCGGATGAATTGCATCCACTCCATGGCGCTTAGCCGCCATGATAATTTTATCAATATTCAGATAGCTTTCACGAGATGCTGCCGGACCAATCAGGCAAGCCTCATCTGCATAAAGTACGTGGCGTGCCGTTCTATCAGCTTCCGAAAAGACTGCCACGGTACGAATGCCCATTTCACGGCAAGAACGCATCACGCGCACAGCAATTTCGCCACGGTTAGCGATTAATACTTTGTGTATCATGCTTTATGTTTTAGTTATTATCTTCGTTTAAGCCGCCGCCGCGTCATTCGGCACATGCAGCCAAAATCTGTGCAAAAGTAGCAAAAAAAGAGACACCGTTCTAAATATCCTCTCTTTTTTTACCCAGAGAAAGGCTTTTAGCACAAAATACCTAGCTTTAGGTATATATTCTACTCCAATATAAACCAAAACGCAATGTCGAGGTAGCAAAAAGCAAAAGTCCGAAGAGTAAACCCTTCGGACTTTTCAAACATATCTTTTTACTTCAAAAACAATACCTGTTTATTATACTTAATTCTGTGATAAATCTACTGCATAGTTGGCACGTTTTCCTGACGGATATATACCTACCATAAACAATACCTGATCAGGAGATTGAGAAGCCGCTTTCATAACTTCTTCCAGATCCTGCACTGTTTTCAGTTGTTTTCCGTTAGCTTTCAGTATGATAAATCCTTTACGGATACCAGAATCTGCCATTCTGCCTTCACTTACTCCCGTTACCTGAACACCATAACCTAAATTCAGTTGTTTCTTCAATTCGGCAGGCACTTCACGGAAGGCAGCTCCCAGTAATTCCATATCAGCATTCTTTACAATCTTAGTATTACCTTGGGCATTTTTCAGTGTTACAGTGAAAGTCTTTTCTTTCTTATCACGCCATACTTTCAATTTAATCTTATCACCCGGACGATATTTAGCCAGTGATCCTTGTAATTCGGCCATGGTCTTCACTTTCTTTCCGTTCAATTCCATTATAACGTCGTTCTTTTCCAAAACGCCATCTACCGAACCACCTTCTGTCACTTCAACAACCTGTACACCATCGTTGATGCCCAGCTCTTTCTGTTCCTTACGGATTTCATCCGGATAAGTTTCATCACCCATGTTTCGTCCTGCAATACCCAACAGAGCACGTTGTACAGTACCGTATTGCTTCAGGTCTGTAACAACCTTTGTCATAATGCTTGTAGGAATAGCAAATCCGTAACCCGAATAAGCTCCAGTAGGAGATACCAACATAGCATTAATACCTACCAATTCTCCATTAGCATTAACTAATGCACCACCACTGTTTCCCTGATTAATGGCAGCATCAGTCTGAATAAACGACTCTACACCATTAGCACCAAGTCCACGAGCCTTAGCACTGACAATACCAGCAGTTACTGTAGAACCCAAATTAAACGGATTACCTACAGCCAGTACCCATTCTCCAACTTTCAAGCGTTCAGAATCACCAACCGGTATGGCAGGAAAATCATCACCTTCTATTTTAACCAATGCTAAATCGGTAGTCGGGTCTGTACCAATTACACGTCCTTTCATTTCACGACCGTCGTGCAACTTGACAGAAATTTCATCAGCTCCATCAATTACGTGATTATTGGTTACAATATAACCGTCCTTCGAAATAATTACACCCGAACCAAATCCACGCTGTTCAGGAGTTTGCACCTGCTGCTGACGTCCGCGTCCGTCACCGAAGAAGAAATCAAATATATCAGGCTGACTCTGTATTGTTTTCACTTTACTTCTCTGTACAGACATAATATGTACAACAGAGTTCAAAGAACTTTCTGCCGCTTTAGTCAAATCAATCGGCTGCATGCTAGTTGCATCCAAAGCTGCATAGCGCACATTAGACGCTGTCTGGAATTCATCATAAAAAGACAAATTTTTGTCTTGTCTAGACTGCATAAGAGTATAAGTAGTAACCCCTGCCACCCCTGCACTGACAGCCAATACTGCGACTGCTCCAAATGCGATTTTAGTTGCCTTTTTCATATGTTTATATCATTTAAATTGTTAATTTCAACTCTTGTTTAACATTTCATTTGCTAAAGTAGAACAAAATTCATACGATTGTACTCTACACAACATCTTTTTTCCCTCTTTTAACAAAGCAAACTTTCCTATTAACCGCAGTTAACGACTACTGCCTGACAAATTTACATTCATTATCAGACTGTTCGGTAGAATTGCAGATATTTCTGACAAAAATGACACAAATTCGTTTTATTTGCGTACCTTTGCAAACAGAAAGCAGTTGGTCGGTTTGTCGCTGGTACTTATATGTACAAGAGGAAAGTCCGGGCAACACAGAGCATCCTACTTCCTAACAGAAAGCTGCCTGCAAAGGTAGAGTAATGCAGAAGAAAATAACCGCCAGTCCACACCGGAAAGGCAAGGGTGAGAAGGTAGGGTAAGAGCCTACCAGACGTATAGCGATATGCGTGCTGTGCATCTTAGGAGTTGTAAGGTCATGTAAACCGGCATTAAGGAGGGTTGCTCGCCCCACGTCGGAGGGTAGACCGCTAGAACTTACTGGTGACAGTGAGTGTAGATAAATGACAGACACTTTGCATTTCGATGCAGAGAACGGAACCCGGCTTATAGACCGACTGCTTTTTTCATTGAAAAACCTTATCGCCATGAGTTATACGAGAATAAAAAACTGGCTACAATTTCTCACCGACGGCATATGGAGAATTACCGAAGATGAGATATCTCCCGTACGGCGACAAATATATTCGTGCATCAAAATCGTTTATCTTTCTGTAAACCAGTTTCTAAACGACCGTATCCAGATACGTGCCTCCGCACTGACCTACAGCACGCTACTGTCGATTATTCCCATTCTTGCCATCCTGTTCGCCATCGCACGAGGATTCGGCTTCGACGCATTAATGGAAATACAGCTCCGCAAAGGTGTTGCAAGCCAGCAGAGTGAACTTATTATTTCGTGGATAAACTCCTATCTGGAGCATGCCCAAAGTGGAATATTTATCGGAATCGGTTTAATCATGTTATTATGGACGGTTCTTATACTGACAGACAACATCGAACGAAGCTTCAATGCAATCTGGCAGGTAAAACACCCCCGTTCAGTCTTTCGCAAAATAACTGATTATTTTTCCATGATTCTCCTTTTACCACTGCTGATAGTCATTTCAAGTGGTCTTACCATTTTTATGACTACATATATAAAGAACATGGATAACTTCCTGGTTCTTGCGCCTATCCTGAAATTCCTGGTAAGACTTACCCCATATGCACTGACCTGGGGAATGTTTATCGGACTTTACATATTTATCCCAAACACCAAAGTCAAATTAAAGCACGCCTGGTTTCCGGGAATACTGGCAGGAACCGCCTTTCAGGCATTTCAGTTCTTTTATGTAAACAGCCAGATATGGGTTTCAAATTACAACGCTATCTACGGAAGCTTTGCTGCCATTCCCATGTTTTTGTTATGGACACAGATTTCCTGGACAATCTGCCTCTTCGGAGCTGAAATGAGCTACGTAAGCCAAAATCTGGGTTCGTTCGACTTCGGAAAAGAAAGTGCAAATATCAGCCGCAGATATCATGATTTCTTTTGCACCATTATACTTTCAGCCATCTGCAAGAGTTTTGCAGAAGAAAAGACACCTTACTCTGCAGAAGAAATAAGCAAACAATACAAGATTCCTATCCGACTTACCAAACGGATCTTATATGAACTGCAAGACATACATCTGATTTTCGAAACAATAGAAGAGAAAAAAGGCGATGTACGCTATCTTCCGGGCATAGACATCAATAAACTTACAGTAGGCACACTGCTGGAGAAACTAGATTCTGCCGGTTCCGAAGATTTCAAGGTAGATCGCCAGCAATATTCTGACTCATGGAAAATTCTGGAGCATGCACGCAAGGAATATATGTACAACAACAGTCAGATTTTACTGAAAGATTTATAGGCAGTCACCAGACATATCAGAACAACAGATACGAAAAGAGCAGAAAATACAATAATTCTTCTTCTACATAAAAAAAATTATCCCCGTCATAAAATCTGGCGGGGATAAGTCTTATAAATACAGCTACCTTATTTTGTCAACTGCATCATGCGGCTCAAATACTTGCCGATAATATCAAACTCCAAGTTCACTACGCTACCAACCTGAAACGTATGGAAGTTAGTATGTTCATAGGTATATGGGATAATGGCAACCTGGAAAGTATCTTCAGTCGGATTACAGACCGTCAGACTAACTCCATTCACTGTAACCGAACCTTTGTCAACAGTAAAATATCCTCGTTTTGCCATTTCCGGATCGAATGCATACTTGAATGTAAAATACCAGCTGCCCTCTGCGTCATCTATAGCTACACAAGTAGCAGTCTGATCTACATGTCCCTGAACGATATGCCCGTCCAGACGTCCATTCATCATCATACTGCGTTCTACATTAACCTTATCTCCCACTTTCAACAAACCAATATTAGAGCGTTCGATAGTTTCCTTCATGGCCGTAACCGTATAAGTTCCATCCTGAATACTCACTACAGTCAGACAAACTCCATTATGAGAAACACTCTGGTCTATTTTTAACTCATCAACAAACGAACATTTCAACGTGAGGTGCAGATTTTCCTGATCCTTTACCACCTTTACCACTTCTGCATATTCTTCAACTATCCCTGAGAACATAAATTCATTATTTTATATTAATACTTCTACTTTTTACAATCACTGCACCGGAATAGACTTACTCCAGACCGTATTGCCTTCTGAGTCGACTACCGAAATAGTTCCCCCGGCATAATCCTCTATGTAACTATTCCCTTTTACCAGCATATCCTCCGCCATACGTATGGCTTTTTCCTCTGTTTTTATAAAGAAGCCTTTATTATCGCTTGAGCTTCCATCCGAAAAATAAATATCATAAGTTTTCATGGTTATATCATTTAAATATTGCGGGCACAAATATATATATTATCAGCTAGAAGAAGCAAACTTATGACATAAAAAAAGAGAAACCAACATTTGTCGATTTCTCTGAAAGAGCGGAAAACGAGACTCGAACTCGCGACCCTAACCTTGGCAAGGTTATGCTC
>ENA-ORRO01000785-ORRO01000785.1-human-gut-metagenome-genome-assembly--contig:-NODE-785-length-25033-cov-13.651693_pt1 | contig 25033 bp, 17 predicted proteins | sample MGYA00242176_ERZ509136 | MGnify/ENA primary metagenome ERZ509136 (study PRJEB26280, sample SAMEA2338644) | human gut metagenome | biome: human gut; feature: human-associated habitat; material: faeces...
TATTATCGTGAAATATAAACATTTTAAACAGGCCTTACTTTTTAAAGTGGGCTCAGTACTTTAACAAGAAAAGGCCGCTGAGACGATTCTCGGCGGCCTTTTTTATGGGAATTACTCCCCCTTATTCTTCCTCTTCTTCCTCGTCATCGAGGGGAATGGGTTCTTTTTTTCCGAAGTCGGGGTCGATCTTGAGGAAGGCGGTGACTACGAAGGTGATGGTGCAGCACGCCATGACGATGATGAAGAACAGGCGATAACCCACCATGTCCTTGAGATAGCCCGAGAGCATGCCGGGAAGCATGAGGCCGAGGTAGGAAATGCCCGTACAGATGGAATAATGGGAGGTCTTGAATTTGCCCTGGCTGTAGAAGAGCATGTAGAGGGTGAGGACGGTGAATCCCAAGCCATAGCCGAACTGCTCGACAAACAGACAGGAGGAAACCACGATGAGGTTGGAGTTGAGCGAGTAGCTCAGGAAGATGTAGACAGCATCGGGTAGCGTGATCGCCATGACCATTGGCCACAGCCACTTCTTCATGCCGTCGCGGCTCACCAGGATGCCGCCGATGATGCCGCCCAGGAGGAGTCCGATGAGTCCGACGGTGCCATTGGCGAAGCCATATTCCTGGGGCGAGAGTCCCAGTCCGCCCTGTGAGTTGGGGCGGAGGATGAAGGTCTTGGTCATGGTGTTGAGCAGGGCTTCGGGGAATCGATAGAGCAGGAGGAAGAGCATGACGCAGATGGTTTCCTTGACAGGGAACTTCTGGAAGAACGTGCCGAACATGTTCTTCAGCTCGTGAGCCACTTCGCCCACGCTCCGTTCGGTCTGCACATCGTCGGCAGGACGCGGCATGAAACGGCTGTGATAGAGCCACAGCGCGATGAAGATGCCTGCCAGGCCATAGAATATCAGCGCCCACGAGAAGCGTATCTGGTTGCGGAACACTACCTGCAGGACGCCTGCCAGCGACACTAAGACGCCGTTGACGAAGATGATGGCAAGCCGGTAGAAGGTGTTGCGCAGACCCACATACTTGGTCTGGTTGTGCCCGTCGAGCTCTATCATATAGAATCCGTCGGCAGAGATGTCGTGCGTGGCGCTGCAGAAGGCGATGAGGAAGAAGAAGCACATCGTGGCCTGGAACCAGAATGCCGTGGGGATGGAGAAGGCGATGCCTGCCAGGGCTGCTCCGATGAGCGCCTGCATGGTGAGCACCCACCAGCGCTTGGTCTTCAGCAAGTCGATGAACGGACTCCACAGGGGTTTGATGACCCATGGCAGGGCCAGCCAGCCTGTGTAGAGGCCCACCTCAGAATCGGTGAGTCCCATCTGCATGTACATTACGACAGAAAGACCCGTGACAATGATGTTGGGCAGTCCTTCTGCAAAATATAAGGTTGGAATCCAAGCCCAGGGACTCCTGCTGTTTTTATTTGTTACCACTTTTTTGTAAATGTTTTTTTAGGAGTTTTTTTCAGGAGTTAAAGGAGTTAAGGAGTTATCGCTCCCTTCGGTCGCTGAGGAGTTAAGACAAATGCCTTGAGGGAATATTTATGTTTGATGTTTAATTTCAAGTCCACAAAAACTATTGTCTTAACTCCTTAACTCCTTAACTCCTTAACTTCTTAACTTCTTAACTTCTTAACTTCTTAACTTCTTAACTCCTTAACTTCTTAACTTCTTAACTTCTTAACTCCTTAACTTCTTAACTCCTCTTATTTATATACTTTCTTGATTTCGGCTCCCTGATAGTAGTGCAACAGGATGGCGTCGTAGTCGAAGCCTTCCTCGCCCATGACGGCGGCACCTATCTGGCAGAGTCCCACACCGTGTCCCCATCCGGCTCCGATGATGTCGAAGCGCTGCGGAACGCCTTTCTCGTCGATGTCGCATCTGTCGACCACGAATGCAGAGCTGTAGAGATGGGTGTCGCTCAGGGCACGGCGTATCTCGAGTTCCTTGCCGATAACGAATGTCTTCTCGGTGCCCACGATGCGCAGCTTGCTGATGCGTCCGCTCTTGCCTCGCTCTTCGGCCTGAAGGTCGAGGATGTCGCCGAAATTCATTTTCAGTTTCTCGTCGAGCAGCTGCTTCAGCTTCTCCTGGGTCAGCGTCACCTTCCAGCGGTAGAAGTCGGCTGTTTCCTGGTCGTAGTCGTTGAGCACCTGCGAGAGTATCTTCTTGTCTGTGGTGTTGCAGAAGGCAGGAGGGTTGGAGCGGATCCAGGCTTCGGCAGCAGCCTCGTCTTGCAGCGAGGGCAGTGGGGCTGGGGCTGCGGAGCCGACAGACTTCACGCCCTGTATGATGTCGCGCACGCTGCTGAGATAGTTTTTCGGTGTGTCCTCCCAGCAGTACTGGAACTCCTCGGTGACGCCGCCGCAGCACTTCGAGAAGCGTGCGTCGCAGATGTCGTCGCCGTCCATCAGAATCTGTCCCTTGGTCTGCCGGATGGCTTCTGCCACATGGGGCGAAGTCTCCTTGGTGATGCCCTGATAGCGCTGGCAGTGGTCGTCGGCGCAGACGTCGAAGATGGTGTGGTCCTCGCGGTCGTACCAGCGTATGAGTCGGTCGTCTTTCTTGACAAAGGAGAAGAAGTTGTTGCCCGACTCAGCCACCTCGCGGCGCTTCTTCATCTGTGCCAGGAGCCACGAGCGGGAGATGACGGCATGGGCCTTGAGCAGCTCGAGGCTCGACGTGGCGCTCATCTCGCTCGAGATGACGCTCTCGAGGTATCGCTCTACGGGCAGCTCGTTGATGGCGCATATCTTGTCCGACTCCACCACAAAGTGCAGGGTGCCGAGGAAGGTCTGTGTCTCCTTGCGTTCCCAATGGAAGTTGACGCCTATGGTCACGTCGCTGAGCGAGAAGGAGGCGTCGGCGCTCTGCGGATGGAAGGTGAGCGAACTGTACTGGTTGCCGTTCCACAGGATGCCGCCCTCGGAGAACGCCACTTCCTGTTCGCCCGTCACCATCTCGCCCTTGGCCAGGTAAGGCTTGTTGAGCGAGAAGTGAATCTTCTGTCCGCTCACGATGCCCACGTTCACGTTGGGCTGTTTGCCCTTGCCGGCAAGCAGCTGGAGCGGATGCTCGTGAGCGGTCGCGGCAGAGGCCTTGAGATTGCTGACGACGGCTTCCATCTTCTCTGCCGAAATGCCGCACTCGCGCAGCAGGGCTGTGGCTTTGTCGAGGTTGATCTTGCTGAAGTCTTCCTCGCGCGGAGTGATGATCAGTCCTGCCATGTCGAGCGCTCCTGGCGAAACCATCATCTGGGCCTCGCCTTCGGCGAAATAGGCGTCAGGGCGGTGCTTCTCTCTCGGGATGACGACGCTGATAAATTCGTCACCTTTTCGCCAGGCGATGATGTTCATCATGGGCTCGCTCTCGTCGCCACGCATCGGCATGGAGCGATAGAGGCGATGGAAGAGTTCCTCGTCGCTGTCCTCGCTCTTCGAGATGATGACGAAGGCAGGCACGAGGAAGTCGCTCAGCACGGAAATCTTCTCCTCGTCGTTGAGCGAGATGACGTCGGTGAGGCTGCGCGAGAGGCGTTGCCAGTTGGTCTGCAGGGGCAGCACGCCGCTTGTGCCAGCCTGGAAGTGCAGGTGGTCGGGGGCTGAGGCACCACACTTAGGACCGTTGTAGAACACCATCAGCTCGCTGTGGAGCGACAGCAGTCTGTGCATCTCGCCATAATGACGGTAGATGGACTGTGGCTGGTGCTTGGTGGCGGGAATGGTGAAGTGGACCGGCAGGATGGGGAAGGGGTTGACCAGTAGCTGGAAGTGGTCGTCTATCTGCTTGGTCATCTGTTCCTTGGGGCGGTTTCGCTCGCACAGAAAGCAGGGGCGCTCGCCGAGTGTGTGCTTGTCTATCTTGGCGCCTGTGCTGACGATGCGCGCAGGATTGAACTGCACCTTCAGCTGGTCGGAGAGCTGGCGCACCTCTACGTGCTTGAGGTCGCGGAAGCGGTGGCGTGCGTCTTCCCACATCTCCAACTGTCGGTTGAAGAAGCGCGAGATGCTGCTGTCCTCCATGATGTCGGCCTTGCCCTGCAGCATCTGCTGTCGGGCCTTGAGCTCCATGGTGCGCAGGCGGTCTTTATATAGGTTGTTGGCATTCACCCGCTCCACGCTGAGAGCTGCGTCGCTGTTGCCACCCCAGCGGCGGCAGAGATAGAGCTCGTCGTAGATGCGGCCTATGCGGTAACGGCGCGAGAAAGCCAGTCCCAGGGCGTAGTCTTCGCCATAGGAGGTGTTGGGGAACTGTATCTGTCGCACCAAGGGTGTGAAGAAGGCGCGTGGTGCTCCCAAACCATTGATGCGCAGGGCGTTGTTGCAGCCGTTGTCTTCGGTCCATTCCTTGTGGTCGATGAGTCCCGGGGGCAGGGTGTTGAGGTCGAAGTCGCACATGCGGTACGAGCCGATGATCATGGCTGCCTTCTGCTCGTGGAAGGCGTCGACGATCTTCTGCAGTGTCTTGGGTGAGGAATACAGGTCGTCGCTGTCGAGCTGTACGGCGAACTTTCCGCAATGGTTGCTGTTGACAGCCACATTCCAGCAGCCGCCGATGCCCAGGTCGGTGCGACCAGGCACTATCTGTATCAGGCGCCCGTCGTCTATCGAGTCGAGGATTTCACCGGTGCTGTCGGTGGAATGGTTGTTGACCACGATGACATTATAGGGGAAGTTGGTCTTCTGGGACAGGGCGCTCTTCACGGCGTCGGCAATGGTCTTCTCGCGATTGAACACGGGAATGACGACAGAGGCCTCGCAGGCGAAGTCCTGCTCGTCGAAGTCGGGCTGGCGGTAGAAGTTGGTGTCGACGATGGCTCCCACCTTCTCGAGATGGGCTGTGCAGGCACGCTCCATCTCAATCTGTACCTCGCGGTTGCGCGGATTGACATAGTCGAACTGTTTCTCGCCGCTCTTGCGGGTGTCGAGCTCGGCCTCGGTGTAGAGATATTCGTTGAGATGGAATATCTCGCCCTTTCTGCTCAGATACAGGCGCAGGTCGTAGAGTCCGGCATACTGATAATCCACACGGTCGGTCTGCGCCACATAGTCGAGCAGCGCCTGCGACTTGATGAGCCACAGGCTGCCGAAGTCGAAGTCGTCGCGGAGGCTTCCTGCCTGATAGTCGATGGCGGGATGCTTCGTCAGGGCGCCTTCCTCCAAGGAGTAGTGGTCGCTGTAGACCATCACCGCTCCCGTGTCGTCGGCAGTGCGCAGAAAGCGTTCCAGGGCATAGAGCCCCCAGCGCACCGACGCCATCCTGGTGCACAACAGCAGATAGTCGGCATCCGTGTTCTCGGCTATGCTCATCACCGTGTTGGATGACTCCATTCTGTCGATTACTACAAAGGTACAGCCTTCGGGCACTTGGTGCTGCGAGGCAAAGTCGCTGCTTACCAGCAGATTGATATGTTGAACCGTCTTGTTCTCATGAAGCTCGAGCAGCGTTTCTTCACCCTTCTCCAAGGCTTCAAAAGGCAAGAAAAGGTCTATTTTTTCTCTCATTTTTGCTTATTATCTTAAAATATGTGGCAAAGATAACAATTTTTCGGCAAAAAAGCGTATCTTTGCACTATGAATAACGAAAAAAAATATCTTCTCGGTCTGACACTCGCCGAACTGAAGCAGGTGGCCAAGGATTTGGGCATGCCTGCCTTCACCGGTGGACAGATGGCAAAATGGCTCTATCAGCAGCATGTGAAGAGCATCGACGAGATGACGAACATATCGAAAGCCAACCGTGCCAAGCTGGCTGAAGAATACGAAATAGGATGCTTCGGATATTCCGACGCACAGCACTCGGTAGACGGAACCATCAAGTATCTGTTCCCCACACGGAGCGGAAAGTTTGTCGAGACGGTCTACATCCCCGACAAAGACCGCGCCACGCTTTGTGTATCGTCACAGGTGGGGTGCAAGATGAACTGCCTGTTCTGTCAGACAGGAAAGCAGGGGTTTGAGGGCAGTCTGCCTGCAGGCGACATCCTCAACCAGATATACTCGCTGCCCGAGGTGGACAAGTTGACCAACATCGTGTTCATGGGGCAGGGCGAGCCAATGGACAACCTCGACAATGTGCTCCGTGCCACGGACATCCTGACTGCCGACTATGGTTGGGCATGGAGCCCCAAGCGCATCACCGTCAGTTCGGTGGGCGTGAAGAATAAGTTGAAACGATTCCTCGAGGAGAGCGAGTGCCACGTGGCCATCTCCATGCACGACCCGATACCGGCAGAGCGTGCCGAGCTGATGCCGGCAGAGAGAGGAATGGGAATAGAACAGGTGGTGGAACTGTTGCGCAACTACGACTTCTCGCATCAGCGCCGACTCTCGTTCGAATACATCGTCTTCAAGGGACTGAACGACAGCATGCAGCACGCCAAGGCCATCATCAGGCTGGTGAAGGGACTCGACTGCCGCTTCAACCTGATACGCTTCCATCAGATTCCCGACATCCCGCTACAGGGAGTGAGCGACGAGAAGATGGAGCAGTTCCGTGACTATCTGACCCAGCACGGTGTGTTCACCACCATCCGCGCCAGCCGTGGACAGGACATCTATGCTGCCTGCGGACTGCTGAGCACATCGAAGAAGATAGGAGAGATAAGACAGCATGAGAATGAACAGGCTTAGTGCCGCGCTGTGCTGTCTGGCGCTGACACTCGTCGGCTGCGATGGCATGGGTGGAAGAAAACCCGCAAGCACCGGGCTGCCCTACGAGGTGGTGCTGGAAGGCGACAGCGACAGCATCGTGACCCGGATGATGACGGCCGATATGCCGCATCTGCCACAGCCCGAACCGATGTTCAGCCTTATACAGGTGAGGAAGGGAAAGGTGCGCGGAAGCTACCAGCTGGTGAGAAACCGCATCGTGGTGGACATCAATGCCCATAACAAAGGCTATGCCGTGAAGATGAGGAAAGACGTGAGTGCCGTGCCGCAGACCATCGTCTACATACAGGCACAGTCGGCTGAGCAGCTTCGCCACAGGCTGGACGGCGGGAAGCTGAGGAGCCTCTTCGATACATCGGAGCTACGGCATCTTGCCACCGTCGTGCCACAGAATCCCGACAGACAGAAGGAGATGAGGCAGCGCTTCGGCATCAGCATGAGGATTCCTGCCTCGATGAATGCCGGTAAGCAAGCCAAAGACTTCGCATGGCTCACCGACAATGCCAGCACGGGAATGCAGAGCCTGATATTCTTCAAGACCAAGAGCCAAGGCCGAAGCCGTGACGACCTGAAGGCCCAGGCCGACAGCGCCCTGAAGCGAAACCTGCCCGGCGAGACCGACGGCATGTACATGCAGCTTGTCGACATGAGCCAGGCCGACAGGCAGGGAATGAGGCGGGGACTGTGGGAGATGAAGGGCGACGCCATGGGCGGACCCTACGTGATGAGGACACGGGGCAGCATGGCTGTCATTGGCTTCGTCTATGCGCCCGAAAAGAAAAAGAAAATACTAATCAAGCAGCTCGAGGCTGCTCTTTCTACAATAAAATAAGAATCCCAAAATGGACAATAAGAAAATCAGGGTGGCTTTCACCCATGGAGATACCAATGGTATCGGATACGAACTGATCTTTAAAACCTTTGCAGAGCCCGAGATGCTGGAGCTTTGCACGCCTATCGTCTATGGCTCGCCCAAGGTGGCAGCCTACTACCGCAAGGCCATGAACCTGCCCGCGCAGTTCTCCATCATCCAGAAGGCCGAAGACGCTGAGGAAGGACGCATCAACCTTCTGGCGGCTGTCGAGGAGGAGGTGAAGGTGGACATGGGTGTGCCTACAGAGGAGTCGGGACAGGCTGCGGTGAAGGCACTCGACAGAGCCATGACCGACTTCAGAGACGATCTGTATGATGTGTTGGTGACAGCACCGATCAACAGTCAGAACGCATTCATCGAGGGCTTCGCCTTCAAAGGACACAAGCACTACATCGAGACCTGTCTCGGTGAGGGAAAGAAGGGACTCAGCATCCTCGTGGGCGATTCGCTGCGCATCGCTTCGGTGACTGAGAAACTGCCGCTCAAAGAGGTTGCCGCACAGATCACGGCAGAGAGAATCGTAGAGAAGGCAACCCTCTTCCAGCAAACCATCAAGCGCGACTTCAACATCAGCAATCCACGTATCGCCGTGCTGGCACTCAACCCCAAGAACAATGAGGAGACAAGCTGCGGAAACGAGGAGGAGGAAATCATCATTCCTGCCATCGACGAGCTGGCAGGCAAGGGCGTACAGGCCTTCGGACCTTATCCTGCCGACGACTTCTTCGGCAATGGCGACTTCAGAGAGTTTGACGGTGTTCTGGCCATGTATCACGACCAGGCCACAGCTCCATTCAAGTCGATCAACGACGGACGGGGCGTTATCTATACAGCAGGAATGCCTGTCATCCGAACCAGCGCTGATATCACGCCCGGATACGAGATTGCAGGTACAAATACTGCCGATGAGTCTGCCTTCAGAAATGCCGTCTATCTGGCCATCGACACCTTCAGGTATCGCAGCAGTTACGACGAGGCCTGCGAGAACCCACTGCCCAAACTCTTCCACGAGAAAAGAGACGACAGCGAGAAGGTGAGATTCGCTATTCCAAAGAAGAAAGCAGATTCGCCAGAGGCTAAACGTTAAAAAAGGACTATTTTCAAGCCAATATTGCAGTTAATTCAAAAAAAATGCGTAATTTTGGCAGCTAAATGAATACATCTGAACTTCAGAAGATCAAATTGAGGTACAATATCGTAGGCAACAGCGACGAATTGAACCGAGCTCTCGATGTCGCCCTGCAGGTGGCACCGACTGATCTTTCTGTGCTCATCATCGGAGAAAGCGGCGTGGGAAAGGAAATCATTCCGAAGGTCATTCACGACAATTCTCCACGCAGACGGGAGAAGTATTTCGCCATCAACTGTGGAAGCATTCCTGAGGGAACCATCGACAGTGAGCTCTTTGGTCATGAGAAAGGTTCGTTCACCGGAGCCATAGGCGAGAGCGAGGGATATTTCGGCATCGCCAATAAGGGAACCATCTTCCTCGATGAGGTGGGCGAACTGCCCATCGCCACACAGGCAAGACTGCTGAGAGTGCTCGAGACGGGAGAATACATACGCGTGGGCGGACAGGAAGTGCGCAAGACGAATGTGCGCATCGTGGCGGCTACCAATGTCAATATGAGAAAGGCCGTCAGCGAGGGGCGCTTCCGCGAAGACCTGTACTATCGCCTCAACACCATACCCATCATGATGCCGCCTCTGCGAGAGAGGGGAAACGATATCCTTCTCTTGTTCCGACTCTTCGCCATGCAGATGGCCGAGAAGTACAAACTGCCTAAAATTGTGCTTACCGATGACGCCAAGACCATCATGCTGAAATACAAATGGCCTGGCAACGTGAGACAGCTCAAGAACATTACCGAACAGATGTCGGTACTGAGCGAGGAAAGGGAAATCGACGCACAGACGCTGCTCAGGTTCATTCCGCAAGACGAGGAGACCACACAGTTGGCTACCATCGCGCCAGGGCAGGGAGGAACCCACAGCTATGAGAGTGAGCGCGAACTGCTCTACAAGATTCTCTACGAACTGAGGGGCAACGTTAGCGACCTGCGGCGCGACATGAACTCGCTGCGCAAACAGCTCGACGAGGCACGACAGCTCAACGGAGCCAAAGGCTTTGCCGCACCACAGCCCCTGACACCCATAACCCCCATAAGCTATCCAGCCCCTGTCGAAAAGGAAAGCGAGGCGTTGCACCATCCATTCACAGAGGATGCCGAAGTGGAGGAAATACATGAGGCGGAAACGCTCAACCTCAACAACCTGGGCAAGCAGATGGTGGAGAAAGCACTGGAACGCAACAACGGCAACCGAAAGAAAGCTGCCAAAGAACTGGGAATATCCGACAGAACTCTGTATCGACGCATCAAGGCATACAAGCTCGGCGACAACGACGAGGCTGAGGACTGACGACGATGTGAAGAAATAAAAGAAGCCAAGAGGCTAAGACGACAAGAAGAAAATAACAAAATGAAGCATCTCTTCAAGCATATATATATAATAGGTGTAATCTTCGCCATTATCGCCACCACGGCTGCATGCTCGGTAAAGTATGCCTTCAATGGTGCCAGCATCGACTATACCAAAACCAAGACCATAGAGCTTGCCGAGTTCCCTATTCGCAGCTCCTATGTCTGGGGACCTATGGGACCGATGTTCAACAATCAGCTGAAGGATGAGTTTGCCAGCCACACCCGACTGATACAGGTGAAGCGAAATGGAGACCTCAAGATAGAGGGAGAAATCACACAGTACAGCCAGCGAAACAAGTCGGTATCGAGTGAGGGATACTCTGCACAGACCGAGCTGTCGATGACTGTCAATGTGAGATTCACCAACAACAAGAACCATGCCGAGGACTTCGAGCGCCAGTTTACCTCTACCAAGAGCTACGACACAACGCAGAGTCTGAACGCCGTACAGGAAGAACTCGTCACACAGATGGTGAAAGACCTGGTGGAACAGATCTTCAATGCTACCGTGGCCAACTGGTAAATGAGTAAAGGGTGAAGAATCAAATGCCGACACTCTGTATATAAAGATTAGGAAATAAAATATAACGCGAAATTATAACGTGGAATTAAGTAGACTGATACAACATCCTGAGGAGATGAACAAGGAGACGCTTTACGATCTCCGGGCACTGTTAGCACTCTATCCGTACTATCAGACAGCCCGCCTTTTGATGTTGCAGAACCTCTATCTGCTCCACGACCCGAGTTTCGACGAGGAACTGAGAAAGGCTGCTATCTATATCACCGACCGAAAGGTAATATTCAGAATGGTGGAGGCGGCTCACTATCAACTCAAGAAGGAAACCCATCGGGAAGAGAAGAAGGCAGGAAATGCCAACAATGCTTCCGACCGAACTTCCGACTTGATAGACAACTTCCTCGAGTCGATACCCAATGATGCCGAAGAGGAGAAAGACGCGGCACAGAAAAACAAGCGAAAGCCTACGCCTGCCGACGCTGCCGTCGACTATGTGGCTTATCTGATGGAGACAGAAGATGCGGAACAGGAAAAGGACAACAACTCCTCACGCACGCTGGCGCTTATCGACGACTTCATTGACGATGGAGGATTCCAGTTGCCTAAGCTCGATGTTACAGCTGATGCTGAGCTGGAGTACAAACCGGCCATAGATGACGACGAGGTCAACAGCAACAGCGAGACTACAGAGAACAGCGGTATCTTCACCGAAACACTCGCACGCATCTATATCAAACAGGGCAAGTACGAGAGAGCGCACGAAATCATTGAGCGACTCTATCATAAACAACCCAACAAGAGCGCATACTATACTGACCAGATGCGATTCTTGGAGAAACTGATAATAAATAGTAAAAATAATAAATAACAAAAATCAAAAATGGCTTACACATTATTTGTAGTTTTAATCGTCCTGGCTTCATTGCTGATGATTTTCATCGTGCTCATCCAGGAATCTAAAGGTGGTGGACTTGCTTCCAACTTCTCTTCAACCAACTCTATCATGGGAGTTCGCAAGACTACCGACTTAGTGGAAAAATTGACATGGGGACTCGCTGCAGCGATGGTTGTCCTCAGTGTTGCTTGTGCTCATGTGGCTCCTCAGGCTATCGGCGACAATAGCGTGATGGAAGGTGCTACACAGGAACAGACAGCGCTGCCTGCTATGCCAGGTGCTAACAGCGATGCTGCCAAGAAGGTTGCTCCTGCTGCTCAGAATGCTGCTCCTGCTGCTCAGAATGCTGCTGAAAAGGCTGCTCCTGCGGTGCCTGCAACTCCTGCAAAGTAATTTTTTAGAAAAAAATGCGGAATTTGTTTGGTTATTCCAAATAAATTCCGTACCTTTGCACTCGCTTAAAAGAAATAACTCTTTTTAAAGCCAAATGGTGGATGTAGTTCAGTTGGTTAGAGCGTCAGATTGTGGTTCTGAATGTCGTGGGTTCGAGTCCCACCTTCCACCCAAGATAATCCCTGTAAATCGTAAGATTTGCAGGGATTCTTGTTTTTTATACCTGATACCTTCGTCTACTGTCAGAAAAGTTTTGTATTTTTGCAACAGCAATGGAATCTTCAACTAAAACATACAGCAAATGAAAATTATCGTATCAGAAGAGATAGAAACAGTTTGCCCCAAATTCGTAGGGGCTTGTGTGGAAGCCAATGTACAGAACTCGCCTTATTGCCAGGAACTGTGGGATGAGATTAACGCCCTTGGCGAGAAATACAGAGACACGCTGACTACAGAGTCGCTGAAGGAAATGAGTGGCATTGCCGCCACAAGGAAGGTTTATCGTGCCTGCGGAAAAGATCCTTCGCGCTATCGTCCTGCTTCCGAGGCGCTCATCAGGAGAATGCTTCAGGGCAAACAACTCTATCAGAGAGACACGCTCGTCGACCTGGTCAACCTTGCCAGCATCGCATTCGGTTACAGCATCGGAGGATTTGATGCCGACAAGTTTGAGGGCGATACACTAACACTGGGCGTTGGCAAGGCCGGTGAACCTTATGAGGGAATAGGAAGAGGAAACATCAATATCGAGGGACTGCCTGTATACAGAGACAGTCTGGGAGGCGTTGGAACGCCAACCAGCGACAATGAGCGCACCAAAATGATGTCAGACACCTCTCATCTTGTGGTGCTTATTAATGGCTATGATGGAAACGAGCAACAGGTGCGTGCCAATGCCGAATACATACAGTCGTTGCTCAAAAAATACTGTAAGAGCGATGGAGGTTCTTATTTCATATATAAGTAACTGCAACTTTCGCAAAGAGGGAAGTTAGAGAATTTAAAGAAGTTAGAGCCAATAGCTTTGATGGTTAATGTCTAATTTCAAGTCCACAAAAGCATTTGGCTTTAACTTCTTTAACTTCTTTAACTTCTTTAACTTCTCTAACTTCTTTAACTTCTCTAAATGAAAATATACTTCAGTACGAATAAAATCGCCAATACCCACATGGTGATGCTCAACTTCTTGAAGCTTCCACACAGTGCGTTGATAAGTACATAACTGATCATACCGCACAGGATTCCGTCGGAAATGCTATATGTGAGCGGCATCATCACGATGGTGATGAAGGCAGGAATCGACTCGGCATAGTCGTTCATATTGATATCCTTGATGGGTGACATCATAAACAAGCCCACGATGACGAGTACAGGAGTGGTAGCGGCAGCAGGAACTGACAGGAACAGGGGAGCGAAGAACAATGCTATCAGGAAGCAGACTGCTGTGACAAAAGCCGTGAGACCTGTCCTACCGCCCTGGGCTACGCCTGATGCACTCTCCACGTATGTAGTGGTGGTACTGGTTCCGAAGCAGGCTCCTGTCACTGTTGCCACAGCATCTGCCATGAAAGCCTTGTTCAGTCCATGTATCTTGCCGTCTGGGCTCATCATGCCTGCCTTGGTACATACGCCCACCAGGGTGCCCATAGTGTCGAACATATCGATAAAGAGAAATGTCAGCACAATGATTACCATGTCGATAGAGAAAATGCGGGAGAAGTCAAACTGACAGAAAATGGGGGTAATCGAAGGAGGAATGTCTATCAGACCCGTAATCTTCGTAATGCCCATAGGAATACCAATCAGCGTGGTGGCGATGATGCCGATAAGCAGACTTCCAGGCACTTTCTTGATGACAAGCACACTGGTGATGACGATGCCTATGGCACCCAACAGGGCTGAGCCTTCTGTTATTTTTCCTATCGTCACAAGAGTGGCGGCATTGGCAGCTACGATGCCTGCATTCTTCAGACCAATGAAGGCGATAAAGAGGCCGATACCTGCACCAATGGCACGTTTCAGAGAGGCAGGAATGGCATCAACCATCAGCGAACGAATGCCTGTTGCTGACAGGATGATAAAGATGAACCCCTCGATAAGTACTGCCGTGAGCGCCATTTGCCAGGGATAGCCCATGGTGAGGCACACGGTGAAGACGAAGAAGGCGTTCAGTCCCATGCCGGGAGCCAGTCCGAAAGGTTTCTTGGCATATATTGCCATGATGAGTGTTCCTACTACAGCAGCCAGTACTGTGGCGGTGAATACTGCGTGTGTATCCATGCCCTGAGAGGCAAGACTACTGAAGATGTTGGGGTTTACGGCCAGAATGTAGGCCATGGTGAGGAAGGTGGTAATACCTGCCGCAATCTCTGTTTTCAACTTGTTTTGAGCTGGGTCAAAACCGAATAAGTTTTTCAGCATGATTTGTTGTTTTTATTCTTCGAAAGTTTTTCGAAAGTTTTTTGGAAGTTTTTTGGGAAGTTAGAGAAGTTAAAGAAGTTATCACTCCCTACGGTCGTTCGGGAAGTTAAGGGACAATAGTCTTCTTGCTTAAGATGCTGGACATTTGTTGCTCTAACATTTTTCTAACATTCTTCTAACATTTCTCTAAGTCCACAAATCGGAATGTGAGTTTGCCTTCGTTATGTGTCTCCTCCTTCACTTTCTTCCATCCTGCTTGGTTTAAGCATTCCACCTCATTGGCTGTGAGAGGAAAGAAGGCATCTGCCTGTTGTGGCGTATCTTCTACGATGGTGAGGTACAGACGAGTGGCAAGACTGAGGGCTGACCGATAGAGCATGGCTCCGCCGATGATGAACACTTCTTTCTCGCCTTGGTCGCGGCATCGGGAAAGGGCTTCTTCCAAACTGCGGCACACCTCGTATTGAAGTGCTGATGCATGAGACAATTCTCTGTTTTTTGATTCTGCTTCATTCGCAGATGTCATCTCTGCACTCTGTTCCTTCCTCATTGTCTTGGAGACGATGATGTTGCGCCTGTTGGGCAAAGGTCCGTTGGGCAACGACAGATAAGTCATCCTGCCCATGATGACGGTATGTCCCGTGGTGAGCGTCTTGAATCGCTGCATGTCCTGCCTGATAGGGTAGAGCAGATGGTTGTGAAAACCGATGGCGCCATTCTGGGCAATGCAGGCGATGAGGCTTATTTCTTGCTGTTTTACCATGTGATGACAGGCTTGTCGGTTTCGGGTACGTGGCTGCTCTTTATCTTCCATTCTTGTGGGTAGAGATTGTTGGCACGGTTGCCGATGTTCTTCTCCCAGCCTAAAGGAATTCCACGATAGGTGACGAGCACATAGCCGCGCGGTGTGCCTTCAGGCAGATTGACAGCCTCTTTGCGCAGATAGCGCAAGGCATCCGTATAATTGAGTTCTACTTGTGGGAAAGTTTGGCGTGACAAGTCGATAGACAGCGCCAGACTTTGTGCAGGAATGAGTGAGGCTTTAATGGTTCCTATCTCGATGCCAGCGTGCAGAATTTTGAGGTTGGGAGATGCGCTGTCAAAGATGTTGCTCCATGACTCCGATATGGCGTACAGATGATCGCCTATGCGTGCGCCCTGATAAGATTCTGGATGATTGATCCAGTCCTGGGGGATGTGTAAATAGGGTGCGTTGCCCCTGCTTTTTCCCTTTATTTTTTTTCTGTTCTTGTTATATCTGTCGGATTTGATATCGAGTGTCTCTGCCTCCTCGTTCTTTCGCATGACGGCGAGGAAGAGTCCTTCGCCGCGTGTCTTGCCTGGCAGAAAACGATATACTGGGAAATTGTGGTGAGTCAGATTGCCCGTGATGCCCCACGCCTCCTCAATATCGAGTTCTACGGGTTCTGCTCCCTTCATGTAGATGATGTGGGCTGCGTTCAACTCGTCCTCGAGTTTGTTGAAGGTGCAGGTAGAGTAGATAAGCAGTCCGCCAGGTTTCAGGCAGGGCCAAATGTCCTCTATGATGCTGCGTTGCAGAGAACTGCAGTTGTTTACATTGTCAATGCTCCATTCGCTTATTGCCCCGTCGTCTTTGCGGAACATGCCTTCTCCCGAACAGGGCACATCAGCGAGGATGACATCAAAGAGAACGCCAGCCTTTTGGAAATCCTTGGGGTAGTTGTTGGTTACCATGACGTCGGGGTGTCCGAACTTCTGCATATTCTCTGCGAGAATCTGTGCTCGTGTGCGCATGGGTTCATTGCTGATGAGCAGACTGCCGTCGGGAAGGACATTTCGCACGGCTGTAGACTTTCCGCCAGGTGCAGCACAAAGGTCGAGCATGACAACAGGCTCGTGAATGAGTTGTCTTACCACGAGGTCGACAAACATGGAAGAGGCTTCCTGGGCATAATACAGACCGGCATGGAAGAGTGGGTCGAAGGTGAAGTTGGGCCTTTCTGTAAGGTATCTGCCATAGTCGGGACACCAGGGCACGACAGAGGCAGCCGTTTTTTCCGACTTTTCCGACTCATGATGTGTCTTCACTTCGGCTTCAGCATCTGTGCTGCTATTGTCGGCAAGATGCGTTCCCTGTGGTGCTTTGAACCGATTGAGTCTGATACTTGTTGGCGGCTCTGAATGACAGATGGCGTCGGAAAGTTGCGCAAACATTTCCTCACCCATCAGTTCCTGGGTTTGCTGTATAAACTCTTCTGGTAATATCTTGGTCATGATGTAGTGTTATTGCTTATTGTCAGAAGTCGATGTCGAAGACGTCTTCTGCGTTTTTGTTTTCTTTCTTTTGTTTGGGCTGAGGCGGATTCTTCAGATTTCCCTTCTCGTCGAAGAGTCCGTAGGTAGTACGCAGCACGATAAACTCGGTGCGTCGGTTCAGCTGGTTGCATATTTCCTGATGCTCTTTGGTCTGCTTGGTGATCAACTCGGTGGTGAGCACGTCGCCTTCCTTGAGCCATGGATATTTCTCGGTCATCTTCTTGCGTACGGTCTTCGGCTTTTCCCATCCGTAACCTCTTGGCGTGAGCCTGTCTTTGGCTATGCCGTGGGCGATGAGATAGTCGACTACAGCCTGAGCCCTTCGTTGCGAGAGGCGCTGATTGTATTCGGCACTTCCCTTATAGTCACAATGGGCTCCCAACTCAATGGTTACATTCGGGTTCTCCTTGAGCAGCGCTGTGAGCTCGTCGAGAGCCTTGGTGCTGGCAGGTGTAAGGGTGGCTTTGTCGAAATCGTAGAAGATGTTGTCGATAAGGACCGGGGCAGTGATAGATGCCAAGGGGAACTGCAGCACATATTCCTTGCTCTCTTTGGCGGTGTCGACCCGCAGTTCTTCCTTGTGATTGAGGAATCCCTTGCACGATGCCATCAGCAGATAGTCCACATGAGGCTTGATGGGAAGAGTGAAAGAGCCGTCGCCCTTGACAGGCAGTTTCTTGTAGGTTCCGTCGTTGCCCACCACCATTACCTGTGCGGCAGTAAGCTCATAACCGCCCATCTCGTAAACCCATCCCTTGATGGTGGTAACGATTTCGGGGTTCTCGAACGAGTAGATATGGTCGTATCCGCGTCCGTCTTTACGGTTTGACGAGAAGAAGCCTCGGTTGTGAGGCCCCTCGAAGGTCATTCCGAAGTCGTCGCCCTCTGAGTTGAGTGGATAACCAGGATGTTCTATCTTGTATTGGCGTGTCTTGGCATCTACTTTGGCTATGTAGATGTCGAGTCCGCCCAGTCCGGGATGTCCGTTGCTGCTGAAGTACAGGTCGCCATTGGGACGGAAGGTAGGAAACATCTCGTCGCCAGGAGTGTTGACAGGTTCGCCAAGGTTCTCTACTCCTCCCAGTCCGGCAGCCGTAAGTCTGACACGCCAGATGTCGAGTCCGCCCATTCCTCCAGGCATGTCGGACACGAAGTATAGCCATTCTCCATCGGGCGAGATGGCAGGATGGGCATAGCTGCTCAGTGTGTCTTTCGTCACTTCCAGCAGCGTAGCTTTTCCCCAAGCCGCATCCGAACGTGGTGAAGTGGCTATCTGCGCATAACGTGGCGATGAGGGGTCGGTGACACACTGGGTGAGATACATTTCCCTCCCATCGGGCGTAAAGCAGCAGGCTCCCTCATCATAGTCGGTGTTCAGTCCGGTGCCTATGGCCTCGGGTTTGCTCCATTTCCCTCGGTCGTCTTTTTCTGAGAGGAAGATGTCGCCAGCCTTTGTGCCTGTGATTCCACTCAGTTCGTCTCCCAGCGCCTCGTTGCGTGTCGAGGTAAAATAAAGTTGGTCGTAGTCATCGCCGAAGAGTACGGGCGAATAGTCGTGGCGTCGTGAGTTGAATACATCCATGCGTTTTACGATGTATCGGCTTCCCTGCTTCTTCCATTCGGGTGCCATCTGTGCCGACTTCAGTCCGTTGGCAATGAGCTGGTTTCCAGGCATGGAGTCTTTGAGCATCAGGAACACCTTCTCTGCCTGTCGGTAGTCGCCATTCTTGAGCAACTGTCGTGCATAGGCCAGTTGGTCTTCCTTCGATGCCTGGTTGTAGCGTATGGCGTTTCGATAGGCAGCTATGGCTTTGGGTGTGGCATTGATGCGCTGGTAGCATTGAGCCATCTTCAGAGCCCGTTTTCCACGGGTGTCGCGCTCCTTGACGGGCGTACGCGTGTAAGCCTGCTTGAACTGGTAGGCAGCATCGTAGTATTCGCCTAAGGCAAGAAACTTCTCGCCTTTCTTCATATATTTGTCTGCTCCACAGCTCATCAGCAGGAGGCTGCTGATGAGCAAGAGCATTGTGTTCCGTCTAATATGTTTCATATTAGGATAACGTAAAAAGGGGTGAATTATTTTTTCTTACCAGAGATTTACTCAACTTCCGTACATGCGAACCCTCAGAGATTTACATCTTGTCGAATGGCAGTCTGTACTGGCATCCTTCCTTCCAGTTGCTGCATCCGTAGGCTGTCTTTCCCTTGATGATGGTTCCCTTTCCACACAGTGGGCAGGGCTTGCCTACCATTGGGTCTTCGTTTGCCGCAGGAGTCGCAGGTTGCGATGTTCCAGTCGCCGAAGGCTTTCTTGCCGTAGTTTTCTTGGCTGCAGGCTTTTTCTTGAGGTCTTCCTCGGTGGTTATGGTGACGTGGCGTGCGCTGTTGTCCGACAGCACGTCTTTCACAATCTGGTTGATCTGTTCCTTCAGTCCGTTGATGAAGTCGGCAGGGTCGTAGGTCTTGTGCTCTATGTCGCGCAACTTCTTCTCCCAGATACCTGTCAGCTCGCAGCTTTTCAGCAGTTCCTCGTTGATGGTGTCGATGAGTTCGATACCCGTAGGTGTGGCAACGAGGTTTTTTCGCTGTCGCCTTATGTAGTGTCGCTTGAAGAGGGTTTCGATGATGCCGGCACGCGATGAAGGTCTGCCTATTCCGTTCTCCTTCAGGGCAGCGCGCAGTTCTTCGTCTTCCACAAACTTTCCAGCCGTCTCCATGGCTCTGAGCAGCGAGGCTTCGGTGTAGTATTTGGGCGGCGTGGTCCACTTCTCCGTGAGTGTAGGCTTGTGGTCACCGCTCTCTCCCTTCACGAATGCGGGCAGGGTGCGTTCTTCTACGTTTTCCTTCTTGCTGTTGTTGCCGTCCGTCTCCTCCTCGTCGGTGTTTTTGTTGTTTGACTCCTTGGCATATACATCTCTCCAGCCTGGTTCGAGTATTTCCTTGCCGCTCACTTTGAATTCCACCTTCTGTTCTTTACCGTCAGTCTCGCCGATTACTTCGCCCAATACGGTTGTGGTAGAGAACTTGCAGTCAGGATAAAAGATACTGATGAAGCGCTTGGCAATGAGGTCGTACACATTGGCCTCCATATCTGTAAGTCCAGAGGGTGGCACTCCTGTAGGGATGATGGCATGGTGGTCGGTCACTTTGCTGTTGTCGAACACCTTTTTGCTCTTGGGCAGTTTCTTTCCTGTTGCTGCCAGTTGCTGTATCAGGGGCAGGTATTTCTGCTGGCTGTTGATCTTTGCCTGACTCACACCATTGAGAATCTGAGGACATTTGGGGTAGATGTCGTCGGTAAGAAACTGGGTGTCCACACGAGGATAGGTAGTAAATTTCTTCTCGTAGAGGCTCTGTATGAGCTTGAGCGTCATGTCGGCAGAATAACTGAACTTCTTGTTGCAGTCCACCTGCAGCGATGTGAGGTCGTAGAGGTGAGGCGGCGCCTCGGTGCCTTTCTTCTTGGTGACAGCAGTCACGGTGAAGGGTTTTCCTGCGATGGTGCTGAATGCTTTCTCGCCTTCCTCCTTGCTGGTGAATTTACCGCTTGTGGCAGTAAACTGTGTGTCGCGATAGATGGTGGCAAGCACCCAGTAGGGTTCTGGCTCGAAGTTGTCGATTTCTTTCTGTCGGTTCACGATGAGTGCAAGGGTGGGAGTCTGCACACGTCCTATGCTGAGCACCTGTCTGTTCTGTCCGTATTTCAGGGTGTATAGACGTGTGGCGTTCATGCCGAGTATCCAGTCGCCTATGGCACGTGAGAGTCCGGCAAGGTAGAGCGGCTGATACTCACTCTGGTCTTTCAGTTCCTGAAATCCCTGTCGGATGGCTTCATCGGTCATTGATGAAATCCAGAGTCGCTTTACGGGGCATTTGGCCTGTGCTTTCTGCATCACCCATCTCTGTATGAGCTCACCTTCCTGTCCGGCGTCACCACAGTTGATGATGCTGTCGGCCGCCTGCATCAGTCGCTCTATGATACCAAATTGTCGCTTGATGCCTTCGTCATTGATGAGCTTGATGCCGAATCTTTGTGGAATCATGGGCAGGGCCGAAAGGCTCCATCTTTTCCACATGGGGGTATAGTCGTCGGGTTCCTTCAGCTCACACAAGTGGCCGAAGGTCCAGGTTACTTGGTATCCGTTACCTTCCATATATCCGTCGTGTGCCGAGTTTGCGCCTATGATGCGGGCTATGTCTTTGGCAACACTTGGTTTCTCTGCTATACAAACTATCATTCTTTATTTTTATTTCTGTTTGCAAAGGTACAACAAAATAATGAGAAAGTGATCATTTCGTTTTCTTTTCTATTCAGTAAGGACAAAATATTCCGCAAGATTGTCGCCCTGAACCCACGGTCACCGGCCGAAGGAAATTGAAAATCGCAGGCCGAAGTGAATTGAAAATCGCAGGCCGAAGGGTAAAGCAAAGGTAAAGGGCAGAAGCAAGTTTTTGGCAGCACGCCCTGTAAGGGCAGAAGCTCTTAGCCCAGGGCAGCGCCCTGGGTAACCTTATGGCGCAAACAAGTCGCCCTGTAAGGGCAAAAGCTTTAAAATACATAGCAATATATAAAGCTTTTGCCCTTACAGGGCGACTTTGCTGATTGTTATCTAACCCAGGGCGATTGCCCTGGGCTAGGAGCTTCTGCCCTTTCAGGGCGTGTGGGTAAATCCTTGCGTGCGAATTTACTTGTACACCTAACAGGGCGTATTCGTATAAATCCGTGCCTAAAAACAACGAGATTACTCGTACTCCTGCCAACTCTTAATCTGCAGGTCGTCCTGCGAGAGTGTGCAGAAAGCCTCGATGAAGGCGGAGGCTAAGCGTGCGTTGGTCATCAATGGAATGTTGTGGTCGATGGCACCGCGGCGGATTCTGTAACCATTGGTAAGCTCTCGCTTGGTATGGTTCTTAGGAATGTTCACGATGAGGTCGAACTTGTGGTCGGCAATCATTTCCATGACGTTAGGCATGTCCTTGTGATCCTCGTCGGGCCAAGCCACGGCAATAGCCTTCACATGATTGTCGTTGAGGAACTTGGCTGTTCCCTCGCTGGCATAAACGGTGTAGCCGTTCTTTACCAGAGCCTGGGCGGCATCGAGCATGGAAGCCTTCTCCTTGGTGCCACCGCTCGAAATCATGATACCCTTCTCCTTTGAAGGAATCTTGTAGCCTGTGGCAATCAGCGAGTTTAGCAATGCCTCCTCGAAGGTGTCGCCCATACAGCCTACCTCACCTGTAGAACTCATGTCGACACCAAGTACAGGGTCCGCGTTCTGCAAACGGGCGAATGAGAACTGCGAAGCCTTCACACCCATGCGGTCGATATCGAAAGCCGACTTGTCTGGCTTCTGGTAAGGAGCATCGAGCATGATGCGTGTAGCCGTCTCGATGAAGTTGCGCTTCAATACCTTGCTTACGAATGGGAATGAGCGGGATGCACGCAGGTTGCACTCGATCACCTTCACGTCGCGACCCTTGGCCAGATACTGGATATTGAAAGGACCAGAGATGTTGAGCTCCTTGGCAATGGCACGTGAGATCTTCTTGATCTGACGGGCTGTGGCGAAGGAAATCTGCTGGGCAGGGAAGGTCATCGTAGCATCGCCGGAGTGAACACCCGCATACTCTACGTGTTCTGAGATACCGTACTCTACTACCTCGCCGTTCTGAGCCACGCCGTCGAACTCTATCTCGTTGGTCTCTGTCATAAACTGAGAGATAACCACAGGGTACTCCTTGGAAACCTCAGAAGCAGCCTCGAGGAAGCGACGCAACTCTTCATCGTCGTGGCAAACGTTCATGGCTGCGCCAGAAAGAACGTAGGAAGGACGAACGAGCACAGGATAGCCTACCTCGTCGATGAACTTCTGTACATCCTCCATCGAGGTGAGGGCGCTCCACTTAGGCTGGTCGATGCCCAACTTGTCGAGCATGGCAGAGAACTTGCCGCGGTTCTCGGCACGGTCGATGTTCACTGGAGATGTACCCAGGATTGGCACAGACTGGCGATGGAGCTTCATAGCCAGGTTGTTAGGAATCTGACCACCTACAGATACAATCACACCACGTGGTGACTCCAGGTCGATGACATCGAGTACACGCTCGAACGAAAGCTCATCGAAGTAGAGACGGTCGCACATATCGTAGTCGGTAGACACGGTCTCTGGGTTGTAGTTGATCATGATAGACTTGTAGCCCAACTTGCGGGCTGTGTTGATGGCATTGACCGAACACCAGTCGAACTCTACGGACGAACCGATGCGGTAAGCACCCGAACCCAGTACGATGACCGATTTCTCGTTCTTGTAGTAGTTGATGTCGTAACCCTCTACGGCGTAAGTCATGTAGAGATAGTTGGTCAGGTCGGGATGCTCGCTGGCCACAGTAGGGATGCGCTTCACGGCAGGCAGGATGTTCAGCTTCTTGCGCTGGGCACGAACGGCGAGAACCTCCTTCTCCATATTGGTGTCCTGTGTCTTCAGTACGAAGCGGCCTATCTGGAAGTCAGAGAAGCCCAAAACCTTGGCCTCGCGCAATACCTCGGCAGGAATCTCCTCCAATGTGTTGTATTCAGAAAGCTTGTGCTTGTAGTCTACAATATTCTTCATGCGCTCGATGAACCAAGGGTCGATCTTGGTCAGCTCCTCGATGCGCTCGATGGTGTAGCCTTCCTCCAAAGCCTGGGCGATGGCAAAGATACGGAGGTCGGTAGGATTGGAAAGCTCCTCATCCAGGTTGTCGAACTTGGTGTGGTCGTTGCCTACGAAACCGTGCATTCCCTGACCGATCATGCGCAGACCCTTCTGGAGCATCTCCTCGAAAGAGCGGCCGATAGACATGATTTCACCTACCGACTTCATCGAAGAACCGATCTTGCGGCTTACACCGGCAAACTTTGTAAGGTCCCAACGAGGAATCTTACAGATCATATAGTCGAGTGAAGGAGCCACATAGGCCGAGTTGGAAGTTCCCATCTCACCTATCTGGTCGAGTGTATAGCCAAGGGCAATCTTGGCAGCCACAAAGGCGAGCGGATAACCGGTAGCCTTAGAGGCAAGAGCAGACGAACGGCTCAGACGGGCATTGATCTCGATGATACGATAGTCGTTGGTCTCGGCATTGAAGGCATACTGGATGTTGCACTCGCCAACAATCTGCAGATGGCGCACGCACTTCACGGCAATGTCCTGCAGCATCTTCACCTGCTCATCGGTAAGCGAACAGGTAGGAGCCACAACGATAGACTCGCCCGTGTGAATGCCCAATGGGTCGAAATTCTCCATAGAGGCAACGGTGAAGCAGCGGTCGTTGGCGTCGCGGATGCACTCAAACTCAATCTCCTTCCATCCCTTCAGGCTCTCCTCTACGAGCACCTGAGGAGCGAAGGTAAAGGCCGACTCAGCAATCTCCTTGAACTCCTCCTCAGTCTTGCAGACACCAGAGCCGAGACCGCCCAGCGCATAAGCCGAACGAATCATGATAGGATAGCCTATCTTGCGGGCAGCGTCGACAGCCTCTTCCATGTTCTCGCAGGCGTGGCTTACCGGCACCTTGAGGTCAACCTTGTTGAGCTCCTTCACGAAGAGGTCGCGGTCTTCGGTGTTCATGATAGCCTCTACCGATGTGCCGAGAACCTGCACACCGTATTCCTTGAGCACACCACTCAGATAGAGTTCAGTACCCACGTTGAGGCCAGTCTGTCCACCCCATGCGAGCATGATGCCGTCGGGGCGCTCCTTCTTGATGATTTCAGTTACAAAAAAAGGTGTCACTGGCAAGAAATAAACCTTGTCTGCGATACCTTCACTTGTCTGAATCGTTGCAACATTGGGATTGATGAGGATGGAACTGATACCCTCCTCACGCAAAGCCTTGAGGGCTTGCGAACCGGAATAGTCAAACTCACCTGCCTGGCCGATTTTCAAAGCACCGGAACCCAGTACGAGGACTTTCTTAAGCTGTTTCTTCATCATTATTTTTATAACTATAAGTTTGTTCTTGAATTGTATCTAATGCTTAGGGTTGTATTTGGGTTGTTTAGGTCAAATACACTATTTCTGGATGCAAAGTTACATCATTTTTTTGACTTCTGCAAATTTCTTTGCCTATTAAATAATATCAATAATAATATTTTTCTTTTAAGGGTACAATGACAATCAGCAGCACGCCCTGAAGGGGCAGAAGCTCATAGCCCAGGGCAGCGCCCGCAAGCAGCACGCCCTGAAAGGGATAGGGTTATCTCTGAATATCGCTTGTCGAAGGATATGAAAGGTCAGCAACTCCTATCAGCAGCACGCCCTGAAGGGGCAGAAGCTCATAGCCCAGGGCAGCGCCCTGGGTATACAGGCAATCAGCAATGCGCCCTGTAAGGGCAACAGCTTTATATATTGCCAGGAGTTTTAAGCTTTTGCCCTTACTATTATATTTGCACTTGGAAAAATAAAGAGGTAAAAATCTTTATA
>ENA-ORRO01000789-ORRO01000789.1-human-gut-metagenome-genome-assembly--contig:-NODE-789-length-24958-cov-16.774164_pt1 | contig 24958 bp, 25 predicted proteins | sample MGYA00242176_ERZ509136 | MGnify/ENA primary metagenome ERZ509136 (study PRJEB26280, sample SAMEA2338644) | human gut metagenome | biome: human gut; feature: human-associated habitat; material: faeces...
GACATACGTCTTAACTCCTTAACTCCCTTAACTCCTTTAACTTCCTGATATGCGACAGTTCAGTAAGTAATAAATGGACACACAAGATATCTTAAAGACAGTACGCAAGATCGAGATCAAGACTCGCGGTCTCAGCCAGAATGTCTTTGCAGGCCAGTATCACTCGGCCTTCAAGGGCAGGGGTATGGCCTTCGCCGAGGTGAGGGAGTATCAGTATGGCGACGACGTGAGAGACATCGACTGGAATGTGACCGCCCGTTTCCATCGTCCCTTTGTCAAGGTGTTCGAGGAGGAGCGCGAGCTTACCGTGATGCTGTTGGTCGACGTAAGTGGCTCGCTCGACTTCGGTACCACACGGCAGATGAAGCGCGACATGGCAACCGAGATTGCAGCCACCCTGGCCTTCAGTGCCATTCAGAACAACGATAAGATAGGTGTCATCTTCTTCTCCGACCGAATAGAGAAATACATCCCGCCCAAAAAGGGCCGCAAGCACATTCTCTACATCATCCGCGAGATGCTCGATTTTCATCCTCAGAGCCAGCGCACCGACATCGGTGTGGCTTTGGAGTACTTCACACGGGTGATGAAGCGCCATAGCACAGCCTTCGTCATCAGCGACTTCTTCGATGACAAGGACTTTCTGCATCCCCTTCAGATTGCTAATCAGAAGCACGATGTGGCTGCCATTCAGGTGTACGATCCACGTGCCAAGGCGTTGCCCGACATCGGACTCCTCAAGGTGTGCGATGCAGAGACAGGTCACGAGATGTATATTGACACCAGTTCCAAGAAACTGCGTCAGGCGCATACACGCCACTGGATGATGCGCGAGCAGCTGTTGCGCGAAACCTTTGCCAAGAGCAAGGTCGACTGGACGGCTGTCGCCACCAACGAAGACTTCTCACGTGCTTTGCTCAACCTGTTCATGCAGCGGGGCTGATGAAAAGCGGAGAAGTAAACCAATAGGGAAAAGAAAAATGACGAAACAGAAGAATATTATCATCATGATGCTTGCCTTCCTGATGCTGTTGCCAGTAGGGTCGGCAGCTCAGGAGGTGGTGCAGAAGCTCGACTCTCTGCAGATCCTGATAGGCGAGCAGACGAAGCTTCATCTCAAGGTCACCGCTGCCAAGGGTGCCAAGGTGGTGCTGCCTTCGTTCAAGCCGTCACAGATGCTCATTCCGGGCATCGAGGTGGTGGAGCAGAGCGATGCCGACACCGCCGAGCTCGACGGTGGCAGGCTACAGATAAGCCGCGACTATACGCTCACCTCTTTCGACGAGAAGGTCTACGCTGTACCAGCCCTTCAGGTCAAGGTCAACGGCAAGACCTGTCAGGGCAATCCGTTGGCGCTCAAGGTGCTCACGGTTCCTGTGGATACGGTTCATCCCAACCAGTTCTATCCCCCCAAGGACGTACAGGACAATCCCTTCCTATGGAGTGAGTGGAGTCCTCTGTTCTGGCTCAGCATTCTGGTACTCTTACTCTTCGGTGTCATGCTGTGGCTCTGGCAGCGCCTCCGTCAGAACAAACCTATCGTGATTCGTATGCGCATCGTGAAGCGTGTGCCAGCCCACGAGAAGGCGCTCAGCGAGATTAATGTCATCAAGCAGCAGCACACCGAGTCGCAGGAGAACCAGAAGGAATACTACACCCGCCTCACCACCACGCTGCGCGAGTACATAGAGCAGCGCTTTGGCTTCCGTGCCATGGAGATGACCAGCGGCGAGATTATAGAGCATCTGCAGTCGGCTGGCGACCAGAAGATGATAGACGAGTTGAAACAGCTCTTCCGTACTGCCGACCTCGTGAAGTTTGCCAAGTACGAGACCTTCCTTGGCGAGAATGACGCCAATCTGGTCAACGCCATCAACTTCATCGACCAGACGAAGACCAACGAGCAGACCGTCGAGGAGAAGGTGGCTCCCGAGCTTACCGACCAGGATCGCAAGACGCGCAGTCAGCGCAAGCTCATCAAGGCTTTGCTCTGGGGTGGAGCGATTGTCATGGCAGCCATCACCGCTTACGTGATCTATGGTGCCTGCATGCTGCTGATGTAGGAGTATAGAATAAAAAAGAATAACTCAACTTTCGCAAATGGTGAAGTTAAAGAATTTAAAGAAGTTAGAGAAGTTAAAGCCATATGCTTTACAGATAGATCTTCAACCAAAAAGGCTGTTGGCTATAACTTCTAACGACCGAAGGGAGTGATAACTTCTTTAACTTCTATAACTTCTGAACTTGCGAATGTTCAATAATATTATAAAAACATGGAATTTGCAAGTAAAGCATATTTTCTGTTGCTCCTGTTGCTGATACCTTATATATTATGGTATTTCCTGAACAGGAAGAAGAACGAGCCTACCATGAGGCTGAGCGACACCCGGCAGTTTGCCTATGCTCCCAAGAGCCTGCGCCAGCGCCTTGTCCATCTGCCCATGATGCTCAGATGTCTGTGCTTCGTGCTCATCGTCTGTGCGATGGCTCGTCCGCAGACCCACAACTCCTGGGACAACAAGACGGTGGAGGGCATCGACATCATGATGGCGATGGACGTCTCTACCTCTATGTTGGCAGAAGACTTGAAACCCAATCGTATGGAGGCTGCCAAGGATGTGGCTCACGAGTTTATCTCTGGCCGTCCCAACGACAACATCGGTCTTACCATCTTTGCTGGTGAGGCCTTCACCCAGTGTCCTATGACCACAGACCACGCCAGTTTGTTGCGACTGTTGCAGGACACCCGTACCGACATTACTGCCCGTGGACTCATCGACGACGGAACGGCGGTGGGTATGGGTCTCGCCAATGCTGTCAGCCGACTGAAGGACTCCAAGTCCAAGAGCAAGGTGGTCATCCTCCTGACCGACGGCAGCAACAACACCGGTGACATTTCGCCTATGACGGCCGCCGAGATAGCCAAGAGCTTTGGCATCAGAGTCTACACCATCGGTGTGGGAACCAACAAGGTGGCTCCTTACCCTATGCCCACAGCGGCTGGCGTTCAGTACATCAACATGCCTGTGGAGATTGACACCGAGACACTCAGGGACATAGCCCATACCACTGATGGCAACTTCTATCGCGCCACCAACAACGCCGAGCTGAAGCGCATCTACCACGACATCGACAAGTTGGAGAAGACGAAGATGAATGTCACCCATTTCGCCAAGCGTTACGAGGCTTATCAGCCTTTTGCCCTTGCAGCCCTGTTGGTACTGCTCGCTGAGATATTGCTTCGCATCACCTGGCTCAGAAGAATCCCATAGGGAAGGGACGAGCCGAAGTTCAATTAATATCAAATGAATATGCTAAGATTTGAAGATCCAATATATTTGTGGCTGCTGTGGATGTTGCCGGTACTCGTACTGGTGAGGTTCATAGGATGGCGAAGGAGAAGGGCCAAGCTACGAAAGTTTGGCGACCCTGAGCTGTTGAAAGCCCTTATGCCCAATGTGTCATCTTATCGCCCCACGGTGAAGTTCGGCTTGCTGCTTGCAGCCTTGGCCCTGCTCATCCTCATGGTGGCGCGTCCACAGATGGGCAGCAAGATTTCTCACGACAAGCGTCAGGGCATTGAGACCATCATCTGTCTCGACATCTCCAACTCGATGTTGGCAGAGGATGTGGCGCCTTCGCGACTCGACAAGAGCAAGATGCTGGTAGAGAACCTGGTCGACAAGTTCACCAACGACAAGATAGGTCTCATCGTCTTTGCCGGCGATGCCTTCGTGCAGTTGCCTATCACCAGCGACTACGTGTCTGCCAAGATGTTCCTGCAGAACACCACTCCAGCCCTCATCCAGACCCAGGGCACCAACTTTGCTGCAGCCATCGACCTGGCCACCAAGAGCTTCACCCAGCAAGACCATGTGGGACGCGCCATCATCGTCATTACCGATGGCGAGAACCATGAGCCGGGAGCCGAGGATGCTGTCAAGGCAGCCAAGAATAAAGGCATCAATGTCTTCATTCTGGGAATAGGAAGCACCAAGGGAGCCCCCATTCCTATGGGCGACGGCTCTTATCTCAAAGACCGTACGGGCAACACCGTGATGACTGCCCTCAACGAGCAGATGTGCCGACAGTTGGCTCAGGCTGGCAGTGGACAGTATATTCACGTCGACAACACCAGCGATGCGGAGCAGGCACTCAACGATGACCTCTCCAAGTTGCAGAAGGGCGAGACCGACACCGTCATCTATAGCGAGTACGACGAGCAGTTCCAGGCTGTAGGCATCCTGGTCATCCTCCTGCTCATCCTCGACATCTGTATGCTCGAGGTGAAGAATCCGCTTCTCCGCAACGTGAAGTTCTTTACACATTAAAAATTAATCGCAATGTATCTAACTTATCATATCATACCGACCCTGCGACTGCGCAGGCTGTGCCTGCTGTTGGGGCTGCTCCTCGTCAGTACAGTTGCAGCACTGGCACAGAACGACCGCACCTTCATCCGTCAGGGCAACCGCCAGTACAGGGCACGCAAATGGACTGCTGCCGAGGTGCAGTATCGCAAGGCGATAGCCCGCAATGCCAACAATCCACAGGCGGTCTACAACTTAGGCTGTGCGCTCATGATGCAGCAGAAAGACTCGCTCGCCATGCAGCAGTTTGCCAAGTCTGCCGACTTGCAGACCACCAACAAGATACGCCGCGCCAAGAGTTTCCACAACATGGGCGTCATCATGCAGAACCATCAGGAGTTTGCCAAGGCAATAGAATGTTACAAGATGGCGCTGCGCAACAATCCTCAGGACAACGAGACCCGCTACAACCTGGCGCTCTGCAAGCATCAGCTGAAGAATCAGAAGAACCAGCAGAACCAAAACAAGAACAAGAGCGGCAACGACAAGAACAACAAGGACAAGAACAAGCAGAACAAGAAGAATAAGGATCAGAACCAGAACAAGGATCAAGACAAACAGAACAATAATCAAAACAAAGATAAGAACAACCGGTCACAGAAGCCCGAGCAGGACAAGATGAGCCGTGACAATGCCGAGCAGTTGCTCAATGCAGCCGTGCAGCAGGAGAAGGCCACCAAGCAGAAGATGCAGAAGGCGATGAGTCAGCCACGGCGCAGACAGTACGACAAGAACTGGTAAAACAATAAGCAAACATCATTTCATTATGAAGCAAATAGAATGGTACACATTGATGATATTCGTGATGCTGGGTCTGGCGGAGGAATCCAAGGCGCAGCGTGTGGCGGTATCTGCACCAACACATGTTGCTGCTGGCGAGAACTTCAGAGTAGCCTATACGGTCAACGCCCGTGAAGTGGAGGAGTTCCGTATGGGCAATGTGCCCGATGGACTGGAGGTGATAGCCGGACCCTACACCTCTTCGCAGTCGAGCTATCAGGTGGTCAACGGCCACACCAGCTCTTCTTCCTCTTTCACCATCACCTACACGCTCTATGCAGGCAAGGCTGGAACTTACACCATCGGTACCTCGCATGCACTGGTTTACGGCAAGAAACTTGCAGCCCATCCTGTCAAGATCACCGTCTCGGGCCATGCTCACAACTCTGGCGGAGCACCCAGGATGCACAACGATGATGCCGATGAGCCTCGCATGCGTCAGGCGGGTTCTGCCATCTCGGGCAACGACCTCTTTATCAAGGTCACTGCCAACAAGAAGCGTGTGCACGAGCAGGAGCCTGTGCTCCTTACCTATAAGGTCTATACACAGGTCGACCTTACCCAGCTCGACGGCAAGATGCCCGATCTGAAGGGCTTCCACTCTCAGGAGGTACCACAGCCACAGCAGAAAGTGCTTCACACCGAGGTCATCAACGGCCGTCCTTACCGTTGTGTCACCTGGAGTCAGTACGTCATGTATCCTCAGATGACGGGCAAGCTCGAGATTCCTTCCATCACCTTCAAGGGTATCGTGGTTCAGCAGAACCGCAATGTCGACCCCATCGAGGCTTTCTTCAATGGCGGCTCGGGTTATGTGGAGGTGCATAAGTCTATCAAGGCGCCAGGCATTACCATTCAGGTGGACCCGCTGCCTGCACGTCCTGCCAACTTCTCGGGTGGAGTAGGCCGCTTCAATATCTCTGCCACGCTCGACAAGAACGACGTGAAGGCTGGCGATCCCATCAACATCCGTGTGGTAGTGGGAGGCATCGGAAACCTGAAACTCCTCAAGCAGCCTGTTCTCAACCTGCCGAAAGACTTCGACCAGTATGACGCCAAGATCACCGACAAGACCAAGCTCACTCAGAACGGTGTGGAGGGCAACATGGTTTACGACTTCCTCGCTGTTCCGCGCAACCAGGGCAAGTACATCATTCCATCGGTAGAGTTCACCTACTACGACACCAAGACCAATGCCTACCGCACCATCAAGACCCAGCCCTTCACCCTCACCGTGGAGCAGGGCGACGGCTCAGACGGTTCGTCGTCGGCCAACTACAGCAATGCCGACAAGGACATTCATGCCCTGAAGTTGGGCAAGAGCAAGCTTTGCGACATCGACGATATGTTCTATGGCAGCTTTGGTTATTGGACGAGTCTGATGGTGCCTCTCATCGCCTTCATCGGTCTGCTCATCGCCTTCCGCCGCCGTGCCATCGAGAATGCCGACATCGTGAAGATGCGTTCCAACAAGGCCAACAAGATAGCCACCAAGCGACTCAAGAAGGCACGCACCCTGATGATGGCCCGCAAGCAGGGCGAGTTCTACGACGAGGTGCTCAGAGCCTTGTGGGGCTACGTCAGCTACAAGCTCAATATGCCTGTCGAACAGCTCTCGCGCGAGAATATTCAGGATAAGCTGTTGGCTCACTCCGTTGATGCCGACACCATAGAGAAGTTTACCCAGGCTCTCGACGAGTGTGAGTTTGAGCGCTATGCTCCTGGCGACCCTGCCGGCAATATGAACAAGACTTTCGATTCTGCCATGACTGCTATTATGGAAATAGAGAATGCCATCAAGGCTGCCCGCAAGCAGGGCAAGAAGACTTCTGCCCGTCAGGGCGACTATACCTTCGGTGTGGTGCTGCTGCTCATCTTCATGGGCTTCAGCCTCTCTGCCTCTGCTGTCACCAAGCAGAACGCCGACACCGAGTACACCAAGGGCAACTATCAGCAGGCCATCAAGGACTATGAGGACCTGCTCAAGAACGGTGTTTCGCCCGAGGTCTACTACAACCTCGGCAATGCCTATTATCGCACCGACAACATCACCAAGGCTGTCCTGGCTTACGAACGTGCCCATCTGCTGTCGCCCGGCGACGAGGACATCAACTTCAACCTGCAGTTTGCTCGCAGCAAGACCATCGACAAGATCACTCCTGTCAGCGAGATGTTCTTCGTCACCTGGTACAAGGCGCTGGTCAACTTCACCAGTGTCGACAACTGGGCCAAGACGGGCATCCTGTCCATCATCCTGGCCTTGGTATTGGTGCTGGTCTATCTCTTCGCGCCCCAGTTGCCGTTGCGCAAGGCCGGCTTCTTCGGCGGCATCCTCTTCTTTGTCGTCTTCCTCTTGAGTTCGCTCTTTGCCTATCAGCAGAAACAGATACTCGTCAACCGCACGGGCGCCATCATCGTGGCTCCTACGGTCAATGTCAAGAAGACTCCTTCCCGACAGAGCGCCGACCAGTTCGTCATTCATGAGGGAACGCGTGTCGACATCACCGACCGCTCGATGGATGGCTGGCGTGGCATCCACCTGGCAGATGGAAGAGATGGATGGATAGAAACCAAACAACTGGAGGAAATATGATGTTTGTCTCATGTCTTCTCACCGATCTCGAGGTGCTCCACTTCTTCAATGGAAGCGACAATCTGTTCATCGACCAGTTAGCGCTCGTCCTTACGTCGGGGCTCACCTGGATACCGCTTTATCTCACCCTCTTCTACATCATTGTGCGCAACAATGAGACGATGGCGCAGATTGGTCTGGCGGTAATGGGAGCACTCGTCTGTGTGGCTCTTTCCGAGGGTATCACCGATGGCGTGGTAAAACCCTTGGTGGAACGATGGCGTCCCAACAACGACCCCATCCTGAAATACTCCATTCAGGTGGTGGGCAACCTTCGTGGCAGTGGCTACAGCTTCTTCTCGGCTCATGCAGCCAACACCATGTCGATAGCGATGTTCTTTTCGCTCCTCATGAGGGGCAAGCGCCTCGCCATCGCCCTCTTCTCGTGGTCACTGCTCAACTGTTGGACACGCCTGTATCTCGGCATGCACTATCCCTCCGACATTCTCTGCGGACTCCTTGTGGGTGCTGTCATCGGTGTCGTGTGCTACATAGGTTATCTGAAACTGTATTACAAGGTGTCACCCCACATCACATATATCTCCGACCAGTACACCCCCACGGGTTACGACCACGACGACATCGACAAGATACTCTGCATCCTGGCTTTCACCCTGGTCTATGCCTTCTTGCGGGCGATAGTCATGGCTGGAGGAGTGTAACATTAAAATTCAACCATAATGGATACAAAACATATAAAAATTACCGATTACAATTACCCCCTTCCTGATGAGCGCATTGCCAAGTTCCCCTTGGCGCAGCGCGACCTTTCCAAACTCCTTCTCTATCGTCATGGTGAGGTAGGTGAGGATGTGTTCTACCATTTGCCTGAATACCTTCCCAAGGGCGGACTGATGGTTTACAACAATACCAAGGTGATTCAGGCGCGTCTGCATTTCCGCAAGGAGACGGGTGCCCTGATAGAGGTCTTCCTCATGGAGCCTGCCGATCCTACCGACTATGAGCTCATGTTCCAGACGGCTGGACATTGCTCATGGCTCTGCATGATAGGCAACCTGAAGAAGTGGAAGGAGGGCAGTCTGAAGCGTGACTTCGAGATCAAGGGGCATCAGCTTACACTCTCTGCCACCATGCGCCGTGGCGACGCCTTAGGCTCGGAGGCTGCCTCTATGGTGGCGAAGGGTGGTGGAACCAACTATTGGGTCGACTTCGACTGGGACAACACGCAGGTCTCCTTTGCCGAGATTCTCGAGACCGTGGGCGAGTTGCCTATTCCACCTTATCTCAACCGTGCCACCGAGGAGAGCGATAAGACTACCTATCAGACGGTTTACTCGAAGATAAAGGGCAGTGTGGCTGCTCCTACTGCCGGACTTCATTTCACCGATGCCGTGTTGCAGGACATCGACCGCCATGGCATTGAGCGTGAGGAGGTTACCCTTCATGTGGGCGCTGGTACTTTCAAGCCGGTGAAGAGTCTTGAGATAGAGGGGCACCGCATGCACACCGAGTATATCGTGGTGCACCGTCATACGTTGGAGAAGCTCCTGCGGCACCATTGCGAGGTGATTGCTGTGGGTACTACGAGTGTGCGAACCATCGAGAGCCTGTACTATATGGGCGTTCATCTGCTCTCTCATCCCGAGGCGACAGAAGACGACCTGCACGTTAACCAGTGGGATCCTTACGAGTTGTCGGCAGATGGCGGTTTGGTGAATGCCATTCAGCCTTCTCAGGCGATACAGGCCATCATCGACTATCTCGACCGCAATGGTCTGGAGGCTTTGCACACCAGCACGCAGATCATCATTGCCCCCGGCTATCAGTACAAGATAGTGAAGATGCTTATCACCAATTTCCATCAGCCTCAGAGCACCCTTCTCCTCCTCGTCAGTGCCTTCCTCCATGGCGACTGGAAGAAAGTGTACGACTATGCTCTGGCTCACGATTTCCGTTTCCTGAGCTATGGTGATTCTTCGTTGTTGATTCCGTAATTCATTGCGTGGTTAATGTCTGAAGTTGAGTAAAGTTCTGAAGTTTCGCAAGTTCTGCCCCTTCAGGGCGTGCTGCTTATATGGGCTCCATGGTACAAAGTTACGTATTACACTCCAGCTCCTTCAGGGCGTATTGGGTAATTCCAACCGTACAGTTAGAAAACTTTAGTACCTATTCTTCCTGTATGTAAAGAATGCCAATACAAACTATGAATAAGAAGAAAGATTGACAAGCTGGATTAGGAATAAAATCACATAAGCCGTTCTGTAAGAGACCATCAGGTGGTCTGTCTTGCCCGTCAAGTGAGCACTCAGTGAACAAGCGATGGGCATCAACTGAACAAGCGTCGGGCATCGACTGAACAAGCGACGGGCATTGACTGAACAAGCGGTGGGCATTGATTGCCCGTGCGATGGGCACAGAGTGCCCAAAAGTCAGACGATTCTTGGGCACTCCTTGCAGGTCGGTGGCTTTGCTTTTATGCATAATGGCTCATGACGATTTTGTGATACTTAGATAACGTTTTTTATGATACTTCTATCAGATTAATGATACTTCTATGATACTTCTATGACACTTCTTGTAAGATAATCCAAAATGTATCATTCTTCTATCTTGTTATATGTCAGTTATTTATCTTTACGTTCAGTAAAAAAATGATACTTTGACACTTTTTTCATAAAAAACTTTTTCGTATGAGCACATACTCAACGGTAAATCCAAACAGTATCTGATATGAAATCTTATAGACTGAACTTTCGCATATCAGGAAGTTAAAGGAGTTAAGGGAGTTAAGGAGTTAAGACGTATGTCTTGCTGCTTAAAAAAATACGCCAAAAAGACTGTTGTCTTAACTCCTCAGCGACCGTAGGGAGCGATAACTCCTTTAACTCCTTTAACTTCTGAGCTTGCGAAACTTGAATATCTGATATGAAATCTTATAGATACAAAAAAATACATCACGATGTAAACTTTTCTTAACCGAGCGAAATCGCTTATTGTAGAATACAAAGGTAATAATGTTCAAATGAAGGACATTGACAAAGAATGGTGCTTAGGCTATATCAGATTCCTCAACACTACAACCTCTCATAAAGGACTTATAGATAAGTTCTTCGATAAGTAAAAGAAAAGGCACCGAGATTCATTCCCGATGCCTTTTTTTTATATCATTTTTCCTTCATAATGTACAACCGTCTTATATTTTGATGAACCTATATATATATCAACGATATAGTTATCACCATTCTTCTTAATTAAGTAAAAACTATCAGAAGAGCCGTCTGTTAACTTGCATTTTCTGTAGTTATCCACTAACTCAAAATACTCCAGTTCCTCGTCTGTCTCAACGAAATATATCTTTTCACCTATTGGGACTCTGTACCAAGTATAACCGAAAGAAATATAAGTTCCATCCTTCTTAGAACCTATATAAAATTCTGATTCATTCTCAATCACAAATTTATCAATCTGATGTCTAACTCCAGCAACCTCAATGTAGTTTGAAGTCAATCCAACCTCTTCACCAGAATCCTTGCTACATGATACCAGCAGCAAGACAAACATCATAAAACATAAAATCTTCTTCATATCTCACACATTTAAAATAATAGCATAAGCTTTGGAATTTACAATTCTCCATTATAATTCTTTAATATTTCGTCAGCTTCATACTCGGACTTTGATAAAGGAGCCTTTGCACATCTACCCAAGATACTCTGTTTCTTTCGTGACAACTCCTCATCATAGTGTCTTTTCTGCTCAGCCTTCATTTTGCGATATTCATCAATACGTTTCAGAAAATGTACTGCCGGTTCATATTGACCACGGATAGGTATCCCACCTTCTTTGGTCTTGTACCACTCTCGTTTTATGAAATCCTCTTTAAGCATTATCTTACACCCATCAACTTCAATACAGATAGAAGGCTTGCGTTCAAGGGCACTCTTTCTTATTCTATTAATAAATTCCTTGTCACGCTTTGCGTTTTCCTCCTTAGAACTTTGAAGAATAGACCATATTATTATAGCCGACAAAGACAGAATCATTATTATACCTAATATATATACCATCATCCAAAGTTTTTCAAATCTATAGGAGTACAACCGCACAACCCAAAGATATAGTTAACAATATCTTGTATATCGAATAGTACGATATACCAAACTCTTGCGATGAATATAAGTAGTAATACACCAATAGGAGCAACCATCCACTTCTTTTCACATAGCCAATTAAAGAACCTTCCATTAAAGAGAGAATCACAAACCCCTATCATCAATCCAGTAACCAATAAGACGGATGCAAACATTACTATTACATGAAGAAACTCCATATCTACCACATTTTAATTATCCTACATTTGTTTTCTTATGCCACCGCCCAAAATTGATAGTAGCTGGTCATAGCGTTTCTCTAACTCTTCATACTTGGCCTTCCAGACAGAATCGTTTAATAAGTCGTTTTTGTCTTCACGGTACTCAGGAACTTGTTCTGCCACCGAGAACGATGGCTTCTCATTTATCTGATTTCCCTTGCCACGAAGAAGCCACTCAGCCGAAATCTCATCAAACTCTTTCAGGAATCCTTCAATGAGTCCAAGTGATACCGCTTGATCACCACGAATTTGGCGATTACAAGTTACTTGCTGCATTCCAATCATTTTTGAAAATGCAGCTATACTTATCTGCTTAAACTCTAAAACAGACTTAATTCTCTGTGCTACAAGACTTTCCATACATTTTATATTTTTAAACCATACTTAAATAAACATAATTGCCTAAAGAAATATGTATTTTTGTTTGGTTATCTAAACATATTTGCATACATTTGTACTCATAAACAACGAGTTTATCAATTATTAAAAGCAAAAATACAACAAAAAATTAAGTTATGCAAGTAAAAAAGATAAAAATTATCAAAGTCTCGCTTGAAGGACGAAAAAACTTCCCGAACGACCGTAGGGAGTGATAACTTCTTTAACTTCAATAACTTCTGGACTTGCTAAAGTTCAATATTATAAGAAAATAACGAACCAAAAATTAAGCAAGGGAGAAAAATGCCAATAAAAAAAGAGGGTGTGTCATAAGTCTGTGACGCACCCTCGAAGGACATAGGTAATACTTGAAATGTATGCAAGAACTTATCAAATGTTATTTTTCAAATCCCAATATCTACTTCAAAATTCCTTTTTTTCGATATCAGCTTAATTTTCTCCCTACTTTTTTCTTTTAATACTATGTAAAAACGAAAACTGGAGCAAAAACTCCTATTTCTCAAAGAAAAAGTATATATTTGCAAACAAATTAGAATATCGAAACGATATGGAGAAAGAAAAGGATTTTTCAAGGAAGTCTAATCTCTCACAACTTTCTGATGATGAGATTCTTCAAGGCTTCAAGGATGCTGATGCAAGAATAGTAAGGGAGTATTACTACGGATACTGCAGGGTGGCTTATTGCATCTACGACAAGCGTTACGACCTGCAATCGAAACCGGGCATGGACTTTTATTCGCTGGCCCATGAATATTATCTCTATCTCTGCGAGCATGACTTCAAGCCTTTGGAGGACAGGAAGCCGAGCATGTCGCTCAAAACCTGGATGGTGAATGGTTTCCGATTTCTGCTGCTGGATAAGTTGAAAGAGGTGGTGAAGGAGCACCGTTTCGAGAGTTTTGAGGCGCGACAGGAAAGCCGCAAGATGAAGTTTGACGTAAGCGACAACCGGTTTGAGCATGAACTTTATCAAACGATAGAAGAGATCGGCAATTTCTATTATGGCAGAGACAGCAAGAACAGTATCATCCTGAAGATGCTCTACATCGAGGGATTCAAGGGCAAGGACGTAGCCATACAGTTGGGCATGACCGCCTCCGCCGTCACCCAGCGATGCCATAAGATGATGCATGATGTGGTGATTCCTTATTTCAAGAAATACTTCGATGCTTCGGAATACAGAAGCTATCTGTCGTTCGGCAACGAAGACGCATCCGTTTCAAGTGCTCCTAAGATGTCGATGCCGAGCATGATGGATTCGAGAATGTGCTGCGAGGAATCGGCTGATAAAGGCAATAACATATTTAATAATAAGAAGAATATGGAAGATATGAAGAAGGGAAGAATCACTCCTAGCTGGATTGATTCATTAAAGGAGAACGAGATTTTTGTGTTTGGCAGCAATCTGGCTGGCATGCATGGTGGTGGAGCTGCCCGCATAGCCCGCCTGCATTTCGGTGCCGTCATGGGCAAGGGTGTAGGCTTGCAGGGCCAGAGTTATGCCATCCCTACGATGCAGGGCGACGTGGAAACCATCCGTCCATACGTGGAGGAATTCCTGGATTTTGCCAAGCATCATCCAGAAATGCAGTTCCTGGTAACACCTATCGGTTGCGGTATCGCCGGCTTTGAGGCTGAAGACATCGCCCCATTGTTTGAGGAGGCAAAGCAGATCAAAAACATCAGTTTGCCTGAGAGTTTCTGGGAAGTGATAGAGTGAAAAATGGAGTAAGAATCATTAAGACATAAGATGATGTTAGGAGCAATGATTGGTGATATTGTGGGCTCAAAATATGAGTTCAACAATACGTTTGATTATGATTTCGAGATGTTCGGTGGGGGATGCGACTTCACCGATGACACCATTTGCACGGTGGCGGTAGCTGATGCGATACAGAACGGACGAAGCTATCAGGAAAGCTTGCTGGATTGGTGCCGCCGCTATCCTTCACCTAAGGGAGCGTATGGCGGAAGATTCGCAGGGTGGATTCGTTCTCTTGATCCGCAGCCATATAATAGTTTTGGCAATGGTTCGGCAATGCGAGTATCGCCAGTAGCTTGGCTCTTCGATGATCTATCGCAGGTTTTGGAAGAGGCTGAAAAGACGGCTCTTCCTACTCATAATCATCCCGAAGGAATCAAGGGAGCCAAAGCTGTAGCTCATGCCATTTGGTATTTCCGCAAGAGCAGATTCTCAGAAGAATCTAAGGATTCTGAGAATGAGGAAACAAAGAGATTGAAAAATGAGAATGCTAAGGCTTCTAAGGATGAAAATGAAACAATACAGGGGTTCATGTCCATCGCCCGCAGCTATTACGAGGATTTCGACACACGAGTTTATCCAAAGGGCAAGTTCGATGAGACCTGTATGGATGCCGTGCCCTTATCCTTCTACCTCCTCTCGCAAGCCTCATCTTTCGAGGATGCCATTCGCCTCGCTATATCTCATGGCGGTGATAGCGATACCATCGGAGCCATCGTTGGCAGCATCGCCGAAGCCCGCTTCGGTATTCCGCAAGAAATGAAAGAGAAAGCTTTGAGCTATCTGCCGGATGACATGAAAGATATATGGAAACAATTTGCAGAAAAATCCCAAATAAAGCAAGAATAATTTGGTGTTAACGAAGAAAAAACGTATTTTTGTGGCAATTAAAACAAGTAAATATGACGAACCATGATTTTTGGATGTCCATCAGCGACATAATCAATGAAGGATTTACATCTGAAGGTCTAGCAAAATTAGCTGATTATGCAGAACAATTCAGTACTGGAAAGATCTTATATAAACGATTTTCACCGTCAGAGCAGCTTGGCTGCGTTAAAGGGAGAACAATACATGTTATTGCATCCTAACTCGCGGGAGCAGAAGTTGGCTCAGATCAACTCACTGCGCCAGAAGGCAGTTTCAAAAGAGAGCAGCAACTTGGAAAGATCCAAGAAAAGAGAATTAGCCATAATTGAAGAATTCGAGAAAAGAGGATTGATATAAAACTAAAAAAGCAGCACGTGAAATCATGCTGCCTTTTTAATTCTTATATAAATTACTCGCTTGCAGGTAATTCTCTGCTTATACTGAGATTCTTCTTTATTTCTCCTCGAAATAACTACCCGCTTCCATCTTGCAATCCATCGCACAGCACTTGACATAGCGCTCTCTCGCCCTATTCTCTCTTGCAAACATCTTCTTGGTACCTGCCTCATCTTCCGAGAACTGGAGATGATTGTCGATGCCCATATCAAGAGCGATATTCTCCACATCCAGATCGTCAGTACCAATGAAAGTGAAGGTCCAGTTCTGCTTCTTCAATTTCTCGATAAGATTCTTGATCATCTTCAGACTATACTCCTCACTGCAATTCTCCTCGCCATCCGTGATAATAGTTACCAACACACTGTCATCCTCGGTGGTCAAGGCATTGATCTTGGCGATACCCATTCCGATGGCATCGTAAAGAGGAGTGGCACCACAAGGATTATAATCCTTAGCCTTCAAAGGATTGGCATTAGAGGCACGCACGTTATCATAGAACACATTGGTATGCGTGCTGTCGAAGGTGATCAGGGTGACACGCTGCTCCAGATTCTTATGCGTCTCCTGCATTTTCTGAATCGTAGTCAGCGTCTCGTTGATTCCCACCAAAGCCTGACGACGGATAATACTCATGCTTCCACTCTCGTCTACTACTAAAAGATTGAATACTCGTTTCATAACTTGTTTTCTCCTAATTTTTAAAATAATCCTACTTTCGATGGATTCAGAACTACGGCCGTTGTCTTCTTCCTTTATCTATTATAAGAAAATAACGAACCAAAAATTAAGCAAGGGAGAAAAATGGCAATAAAAAAACCCCTTTCTCAAAAGAAAGAGGCTTTAACAAACAATTTCTACTTCAAAACTACTAAAAACAATTATCTTGGCAGGTTGAAAGCCTTAGTCATTTCGGCCATTTCCTCCTGGCTCATACCATCAGGTTCAAAACCCATACATTTGGCATCGATAAATATCTTTGCACTCTTGGAGAGTACGTCTATCTGGTCGAAGGCGTCCATCACGTCAAGACCCTTGGCGAATACGCCATGCTTCTCCCACATCACTACGTCGTAGTCTTCCAACTCCTTCAGAGTTCCCTCGGCAAGTTCCAGACTGCCTGGCAACTTATAAGGAACAATACCCAGTCCGAGCGGACAGAATGCCTTGGTCTCAGGAATCATGCTCCAGAGCAGATTGCTCAGCACGTCCTTGCCCATAAACTTCTTGTTGTGGCTCATGGCAATGAGCTCGATGGGATGAGTATGAACTGTGGCCTTATAGTTGGAACCTTTCTCGATAAGACGGGCATGAACCGACAGATGGCTTGGCAACTCGGATGTAGGCATCACGGCATTGTCAGCAATGATTTCGTAGCTGGCACAATCGTCCAGAATACGAATGACAGAACCATTGTCCATAGGCCAACGAGCCAAGTCGCGCATTCGCTTGCCTGTTCCCTTGCAGAAGAAGTAACAACCCTTCAGCGCAGGCAGGACAGTACCTATCTGCTTCACTTCGCTGATGGCAGGCAGCGCCTTCATCTCGTCATCAACAAGGTCGGTCACATTAACCGTAATATTGCCACCATTACGCTCAGCCCAACCATTCTGCCAAAGATAGCCAGCTACCTCGGCAATCTTATCCACTTCCTTCTTTAAGGCAGGACGACCCACTAAAACACTTTTCATTTCTTGATTGTTTGTATTACTGGTTGCAAAATTAACACGAAAATATGACTATCGACCTAAAGTTTTGATATTTTAGCCAAGACTTTTGACAAGTTACAAAAATAATTTGTATCTTTGCACGTATGAATTCATTGAACACCAACAACATCAAATGGAGCGAGAATGTAATCATCGCTGATGCAGACTATATCGACAAGGTGGCATTCGACCTTATCGTAAACTTTGAGCGTATGATCAACCGCCGCATCCAGCCTGCCGACATGGCTCAGTGGGCTGTATGTATTGCCCTCGACGGTGGACTAAGAGAAGGTGAGCACGAGACGCAACTGGTGCTCATACACAGCCAGCAATCGAAGGCGATGCAGAACTTCCGCCCTTCCGACTACGAGAAGGACCTGAATGCCCAGGCCTTCAAGGATCCACGTCTGGGCGAGTTCGTCATCTCTTCATATCCTACGGAAGAAAAGATGGTGGGCAAAGACGATTTCCTCGTAGACGTAGCCCGCACGGTTTGCAATGCCAAGGAGGTGAAACGAGTGATGATCATTCCCAACTCGGAGGAAGGCGATGCCTACGACCAGTTGCGCGACATGCTTCGAAAGGTAGACGACGAGAAACGCGTCACTCTCTTTGCCATGCAGCCTCTTCCCGGCGGCAACTTCCGACAAGAAATACTGGGTTATTCGCTGATGAATGCCTTAGGCATATCAGCAAATGAAATAAAATGAACTGATGAATGCCTTAGGCATATCAGCAAATGAAATAAAATGAGCTGATGAACGTCAGCAAATGAAATGAGCTGATGAACGTCAGCAAATGAAATAAGCTGATGAACGTCAGCAAATGAAATAAAATGAGCTGATGAACGTCAGCAAATGAAATAAAATAAGCTGATGAATATCAGCAAATGAAATAAGCTGATGAACGTCAGCAAATGAAATGATCTAAAACAAGAAATAATAACATTAAACATTTATACTTAAATGAGTAGAGTACTTATGATTGGCGCAGGTGGCGTCGCTACCGTGGCAGCCTTTAAAATTGTCCAGAACCAGGACGTTTTTACAGAGTTCATGATTGCCAGCCGCCGCAAGGAGAAATGCGACAAGTTGGTGAAGTCTATCCACGATAAAGGCTACAAGATGGACATCCAGACAGCCGAGGTGGATGCCGACGATGTGGAGCAGTTGAAAGCCCTCTTCAACAGCTACAAACCTGAGTTGGTCATCAATCTCGCTCTGCCCTATCAGGACCTCACCATCATGGACGCCTGCTTAGCCTGCGGTTGCAACTATATGGACACGGCCAACTACGAGCCCAAGGACGAGGCTCACTTTGAGTATTCATGGCAATGGGCTTACAAGGACAAGTTTGAAAAAGCTGGTCTTTGCGCTATCCTTGGCTGCGGCTTCGACCCTGGTGTTTCGGGCATTTTTACTGCATACGCTGCCAAGCATCACTTCGACGAGATTGAGGTTCTCGACATTGTAGACTGCAATGCCGGCAATCACCACAAGGCTTTCGCAACCAACTTTAACCCAGAAATCAACATCCGTGAGATTACCCAGAAAGGTCTGTGGTATAAGAATGGTGAATGGATTGAGACCGCCCCTCTGTCTATCCACAAGCCTCTCACCTATCCTAACATCGGTCCTCGCGAGAGCTATCTGATGCACCACGAGGAGCTGGAGAGCCTGGTAAAGAACTATCCTACCATCAAGGAGGCTCGCTTCTGGATGACATTCGGTCAGCAGTATCTCACCTATCTCGACTGTATAGAGAACCTCGGCATGAGCCGCATCGACGAGATAGAATACGAGGCTCCATTGGCCGACGGCTCCGGCAAGACTGCCAAGGTGAAGATCGTACCACTGCAATTCCTCAAGGCCGTATTGCCTAACCCTCAGGACCTCGGCGAGAACTACGATGGAGAGACCTCTATCGGTTGCCGCATCCGCGGAAAGAAGGACGGCAAGGAGCACACTTATTATGTTTACAACAACTGCAAGCATCAGGAAGCATACAACGAGACCGGCATGCAGGGCGTAAGCTATACCACGGGTGTGCCAGCCATGATCGGCGCCATGATGTTCCTCAAGGGCATCTGGAAGAAACCAGGCGTATGGAACGTTGAGGAGTTCGACCCAGATCCATTCATGGAGCAGCTCAACAAGCAGGGATTACCTTGGCACGAGGTGTTCGACGGCGACTTGGAGATTGACTAATCATTATCAAAATAACCCCCTTAGTGACGGCGAAGACAGAAAGGTACTATTCATACCAAGCCGTTTTTATCGTCACTAAGTCATAAAACATTAGAAAGATATGGCAAAGAAAGACGAAATAAAGGAAGGAACCCTGAACCCCAACGAGGGTAAGCTGAAGGCCCTTCAGGCTGCCATGGCCAAGATAGAGAAAGACTTCGGTAAGGGATCTATCATGAAGCTTGGCGACGAGCACATTGAGAATATAGAGGTGATTCCTACTGGAAGTATCGCCCTCGATATGGCCTTGGGCGTAGGCGGCTACCCCAAGGGACGAATCATTGAAATCTATGGTCCGGAATCTTCTGGTAAGACCACACTTGCCATCCATGCCATCGCAGAGGCTCAGAAAGCTGGAGGTATTGCCGCATTCATCGATGCCGAGCATGCCTTTGACCGTTTCTATGCTGCCAAGTTGGGCGTAGATGTTGACAACCTGTGGATTTCGCAGCCCGACAATGGTGAGCAGGCGCTTCAGATAGCCGACCAGCTGATCAGTTCGGCTGCGGTCGACATCGTCGTCATCGACTCTGTGGCTGCCCTGACTCCTAAGAAGGAAATTGAGGGCGACATGGGTGACAATGTTGTAGGACTCCAGGCCCGACTGATGAGCCAGGCTCTGCGCAAGCTCACTTCTACCATCAGCAAGACCAATACCACCTGTATCTTCATCAACCAGTTGCGCGAGAAGATAGGTATCATGTTCGGAAATCCTGAGACAACAACGGGTGGCAACGCCCTGAAGTTCTACGCTTCTGTACGCCTCGACATCCGTAAGGCTACAGCCATCAAGGATGGCGATAATGTTATCGGAAACCTGGTGCGCGTAAAGGTGGTCAAGAACAAGGTGGCTCCTCCTTTCCGCAAGGCTGAGTTCGACATCATGTTTGGCGAAGGCATCAGCCACGCAGGCGAAGTTTTCAATCTGGGCGTGGAGCATGGCATCATCAAGAAGAGCGGAAGCTGGTACAGCTATAATGGCTCCAACCTGGGACAGGGTGCCGACCCAACCAAGCTGATACTGAAGGACAACCCTGAGCTTCTCGAAGAAATAGAAGCCAAGGTACGCGAGGCGCTTGCCAATGCAGAATAAGTAAGATGTTGTTTGTCCTCATGACTAATACTACGCATGATGGCAGCTCTATAAAGAAATAAGAAATCCCCGACAGTAGGAAGCAATATCCTAACTGTCGGGGATTTCTTATTTCATTCTTCTTATTTCATACATCTCTTATAGAAGACGATAGGTAAAACATTGCCTACCAGCATCTATGCGCAACACAGAGATGCCTGATGTTGCTCCTTGTAGGGTAAGGACGGCATGTTTTCCGTCGGCTGAAGTGGTCTGCTGAAGCAGTCGACCAGCCACATCATATAGTCGCAACGACTTTAGTTCTGTCCCCGAAACGATGATTCTACCACCCTCTCGCTTGATGGTGAAAGAGGGTGATATACTTCTTGGCTATCTCTACAGCTTGTTTCGGATAGACATCTTTGCCATAAGCAGCTTGGCAGACGGCTACTAACATCCACACGACCAGTGAGCATATCACTGTCAAGGAGCAGCCATCAGCCAAGGAGTGGTGTTTATTCAACATATTTCTATTACGTATTCTTCGAATTATAGGAAAGCAATGGTCAGACCAGCCATCACGATGCTGACCATTGACATGAGTTTGATAAGAATGTTGAGCGACGGACCGGAAGTGTCCTTGAACGGGTCGCCTACGGTATCGCCCACAATAGTCGCCTTGTGGTTCTCGCTGCCCTTTCCTTCAAAACTTCCCTCTTCTATCATCTTCTTGGCATTGTCCCATGCGCCTCCCGAATTGGACATGAACACAGCAAGGGTAAAGCCTGCTGCCAGACCGCCGGTGAGAAGTCCGAGAACTCCAGCCACACCCAACACAAGACCCACAACGATAGGAATAATGATGGCGAGCAAAGAAGGGATGATCATCTCGCGTTGTGCGCTACGGGTACTTATCTCCACACATCGACCATAGTCAGGCGTAGCTTTGCCTTCGAGTATTCCCTTGATCTCACGGAACTGCCGGCGAACCTCCTGAACCATCGATTCTGCAGCACGGCCTACTGCTCCCATGGTCAAGCCACAGAACAGGAATGCTGCCATGGCTCCGAGGAATGCTCCAACTAAAACCTTAGGGTTGATGAGGTTTACCTGGAAGAAGTTGATGAAATCTATTGTTGTTGCATTCGAAGGATCGAAGACATTGCCAGCTGCGTCTACATACTGTTTTCCGTTCTCTACGGCACGTATCATGGCTATCTTGATCTCCTCGATGTAGGATGCAAGAAGGGCAAGAGCCGTCAGAGCTGCCGAACCGATGGCAAAGCCCTTGCCTGTGGCAGCTGTCGTATTGCCCAGGGCATCGAGCGCATCAGTACGCTCACGAACCTCCTTGCCCAATCCGCTCATCTCAGCATTTCCGCCAGCATTGTCGGCTATAGGTCCATAGGCGTCTGTGGCAAGTGTAATGCCGAGAGTCGACAGCATGCCCACTGCCGCGATGCCGATACCATAAAGGCCGGTGCTGATAGATTTGGCCGACAGCGACATATCGAAGCCATTGGCACAAAGATAACTCAACATGATGGCTACAGAGATGGTGACAACGGGAATCATGGTGGAAATCATTCCCGTGCCTATACCTTTTATAATAACTGTGGCAGGACCTGTCTGCGATGCCTCGGCTATCTTCTGTGTAGGCTTATAACTCTGAGAGGTGTAATATTCTGTTGCCTGTCCGATGATGACTCCAGCCACAAGACCGCTGATGACCGAGAAAGAAAGGCCGAGCCAGTTCTCTATGCCCAACAGATAGAGAATGGCGAATGTGGCAACGGCTATAAGTGCCGCGCTGACATTGGTGCCAAGTCCCAACGAGTGGAGAAGCTCTTTCATGGAAGCGCCTTCCTTGGTACGAACCAAGAAGATGCCGATGAGAGACAGGAAGATGCCGATGGCTGCGATAACCATAGGTGCGATGACGGCACGCAGCTGCATATCGCCATTCATGGCAAAAGCCGTGGCTCCCAAGGCGGCTGTCGACAATATCGAACCGCAATAGCTCTCGTAGAGGTCGGCTCCCATTCCTGCCACATCGCCCACATTGTCGCCCACATTGTCGGCTATGGTAGCTGGATTGCGAGGATCGTCTTCAGGAATATTCGCCTCTACCTTGCCCACGAGGTCGGCTCCCACATCGGCAGCCTTGGTATAAATTCCTCCTCCCACACGGGCAAAGAGTGCCTGGGTGGAGGCACCCATGCCAAAGGTCAGCATGGTGGTGGTAATGGTGACAAGGGCTGTGGCCTCTCCTTCGTACACCGCATTAAGAACAATAAACCAGATGGCAATATCGAGCAAACCGAGTCCCACCACCACGAGTCCCATCACGGCACCGCTCCGGAAGGCTATCTTCAGACCTTTGTCCAGTCCGGTGCGTGCACCATGGGCTGTACGGGCAGAAGCATAAGTAGCGGTCTTCATGCCAAAGAATCCTGCCAAACCAGAGAAGAGTCCGCCAGTGAGGAAGGCAAAGGGCACCCATGGATTCTGCACCTTCAGCACATAAGCCATGAAGGCGAAAACAATGGCGAGAACGACGAAGACGGCCGTCACCACCTTGTACTGCTGCTTGAGGTAAGCCATAGCACCCTTTCTTACATGCTCTGCAATTTCTTTCATCCTGTCTGTTCCCTCATCCTCCTTCATCATGGTGCGGAAGAAGAACCATGCCATTCCCAATGCCACAACGCTGGCTATTGGAATGAGCCAAAATACTAATGGAATGCTGTTCATAATGCTATATTTGTTGGTTAGTAATAATTCCATTTATTCGTTAGTGTATAACGACTGTGCAAATATAATAAATTTATTAATACGAAAGAGGAAAAACTGAATATTTATTTAATAAGCCCTCGAATTTAATGTTCAGATACTATGTAATATAACGACAACACGGGCTATTAAAGACAAATATTTGGTAGTAATCATATTGACATTTGATAGAAAGCAAAAATACGTTTGATAGAAAGCATAGATGTCTTTGCCTGAAAGCATAGATTGCTCGAAATATAGCTTCGCTAACGATTGAAGCAGGTTTAGTTATTAAAAGAAAGTTGCTTACCTCGTCGCTATACCTATATTTCTCAAATTTGATAATAATATGTGTGTGTTCTTGCGTTTATTAAGAAAATACAATACCTTACTTAACATTTACCACATAGAATAAAATCAATGAGGATGTGTCATAAGTCTGTGACGCACCCTCCTTAAAGAGGGACTCGCCAACAGCCTTGCGACCTCGGCACTTAGGAGCAGCATGCTCAGCAGGCTTCTGCGGCTCAGCAGGAGCGCCCATCTGAATCTTTCTGTGCCTTTTAGAATTGGGCTTATGAGCTTCCAGCTGCTCACAGATGGCAACTCTGATGCCAGCTCTGATTAGCTTAGGAAGATACTATATAAAAAGTCAGCAGCCTTAAGAATCGGTTGCGGACCTATTATATATCTTGTTATTCTTCACCTTTCATCATTTTATACAAATATTGAACAGATTGGTATTCTTCACTATCCATATCGTATTGAGCCACAACATGGGTTAAATCTTTATCAAAAATAAATTCAATTTTACCAATAAGCGTGTTTCCTGCGTTGTTTTTAGCTCTATATGTATGTTGCGCTTTAAATCCAATAAATTTATGAACATTAGCATATTTCGCTTTAATCTCATTCGAGATATTCGTGACAGCTTCCAAACTTTTCTTTTTTTCCTCGCTGGCATTCACATACTCTTCCTTCGCCTCATTATATTTATCACGGTCATAAGCCGTTTGATAAGGACCAGAGTAAATCGCCATGGTAGATTTATCTATCTTCATTCTTTCATCCAATTGGGTAAGATTTTTCAAATGTTCTGTCATTTTTAGTGTTTTCTCGTATAACGCCGGATCGTCCAAAGGTGAGAAAGCACTATCCAGGACCGTTTCGACAGCTTCGTAAGAATCAGGGAAATACAAAATCTTTTTCATCTCCTCTCCGACTAAAGCATCCGCTTTTTCCTGGTTGGATTTCTGGCAAGAAGCCATCAAAGCCGCCACAGCAAAGACAGCAAGTAAAATCTTTTTCATAAGCATGGAAATTATAACATTAGAAAATGTGGTTATTATTTTTTATAAATAACGAAAACTCTGTTCGATTATTGTATAAAAAGGTTAGAAGAATACCGAATTCTCATTCCACCATTAAGCAAAAAGATGCTATTTAGGGTCTGCATATTCTATTGACTGGGAATGTGCAGACTATAAATGTAGAGTATAAAGAGTCAAGTTATGGATTGATTATGAAAGAAATAGCCTTAATTTGCTATGTTGCAAGGTATATAGGGATAGTCGCAAATTAGTTCAAACAAATCTAACGATTTGATTGCCAGCGTCA
>ENA-ORRO01000809-ORRO01000809.1-human-gut-metagenome-genome-assembly--contig:-NODE-809-length-24468-cov-4.062549_pt1 | contig 24468 bp, 16 predicted proteins | sample MGYA00242176_ERZ509136 | MGnify/ENA primary metagenome ERZ509136 (study PRJEB26280, sample SAMEA2338644) | human gut metagenome | biome: human gut; feature: human-associated habitat; material: faeces...
GACTTCACGTAGCCGTGGGCGATGGTGGCGTGCTTGATGCGGACATACAGTGCATCACGGGGCATGAGGTCCTCGTAGTACTTGGTGCGGCCGGTGGCCTTATCAAAGGCGTCTACCCGCACCTCGGCTTTTCCTACTTCAGCCATGTAGTGTTCCTCCTTATGTCAGCGTCGCTGCGATAGCCGGAGTTACCGGCAAAAGTACCTATAAATTTAAGATATCATAGCACAAAATTTGTCATTTGCATAGTCCTTTTCGTAATACTAATTATAGGATAACGGTGGTTGACTGGAATGGGCATTTCCGGGTATACTGTAAGAAAATGACGGGACAAAGGAGGAAGCGGCATGGCACAGCTGCGGATCGGATGCGTGGTGATGGCGGCGGGAAATGCCCGGCGCTTCGGGGAGAACAAGCTGGCGGTGCAGGTACAGGGCAAGGCGCTGTTCCACCGGGCGCTGGAGACCGTACCGGCGGAGCAGTTCGACCGGACGGGGGTGGTGAGCCAGTATCCGGAGGTGCTGGAGCTGGCCCACCGCATGGGCTTCGTGCCGGTACCCAACCGGCATCCGGACTGGGGCATCAGTCACACCATCTCGCTGGGGCTGGGGAAGCTGCCGGAGATGGATGCGGCGCTGTTTCAGGTGGCGGATCAGCCCCTGCTGCGCCGGGAGGGCGTGGGGAGCCTGGTGGACTTTTACCGGGAGCATCCGGAGCACATCGCTGCGCTGGGTCACGACGGTGTCCGGGGGAACCCCTGCCTGTTCCCGGCCAGCCTGTTTCCGGAGCTGCTGGCTCTGGAGGGGGACCACGGCGGCAGCGCTGTGATCCGGCGGCATGAGGACCGGCTGCTGCTGGTGGAGGCGTCCCCCCGGGAGCTGACGGACGTGGACACACCCCAGGCCCTGGAGGTACTCACCGGGGAGAAAACCGTATAATTTCTGCCCCGTCCGGCTTGGGCGGGGCAGAAATCGTATATTTTGTGAACAAACATTACATAACATGTAAACATTAGCACTCTGCTATTGACAGTGCTAATGTTCGGTGCTATTATAGAGGCGTTCCAAGGGAAAGAGGAACGGAAGAACCGAATCCCCAAAGGGAACGCAACAATGTGTATCAAAAGTCAACCGCTCACAAACAAAACGGGCGGCCGATGAAAATTGGAGGAATGACTTATGATGATGGTTCCGTATATGTTCAATGAGGCTTTGATGGATGATCTGTTCAGCAACGATTGGGAGCACGATTTTGACCGCGCCATGAAGGCCGCTGCGCCCCGCGGTATGTTTGGCAAACGTGCCGCCAATGTGATGAAAACCGATGTCCGCGAGAACAAGGACAGCTACGACGTGTTCGTTGATCTGCCCGGCTTCAAGAAAGAGGATGTCAAGCTCGATTTGGACAACGGCTATCTGACCATCAGCGCCCAGCGCAATGAGGAGCTGGATGACAAGGACAACGAGGGCCGCTATATCCGCCAGGAGCGTGCTACCGGCAGCTGCGCACGCAGCTTCTATGTCGGCAAGGAGCTGGAGCCCAAGGACATCAGCGCTAAGTTTGAGAACGGCATCCTGACCCTGTATCTGCCCAAGGCCGAGGCCAAGAAGCTCGAGCCGAAGCAGACGCTGATCGAGATCGAGTGATTGCAAAAAAATGTGCAGCCATGCTGCACCGTAGGGGCGCATTCTATATGCGCCCGCTTGGCAGCATCCCGTTGTGAAAAAAGATGAACGCAGGGTAAACGTCCACGGGCGGTTATAGAATCCGCCCCTACAGAGTCCCTGCCCTAAAAATCATCAGGCCGCAGCCCAAAATTCCGGGCTGCGGCCTTTTGTTTTGCCGCAAGGTGTGCTATAATTCCATGTAGATGTAAGAAAAGTACAGGGAGGTCCTGCCCGTGCAATATTCCGATGAGCATCTGCGCTATCTGCGCCTGCTGTCTCAGAAATACCAGACCGTGGCCGCCGCGGCCAGCGAGATCATCCGCATTGAGGCCCTGCTCCGTCTGCCCAAGGGCACCGAGCACTTCATGAGTGACCTGCACGGCGAGCACGAAGCGTTCGTACATATATTAAACAGCGCATCGGGCGTCATCCGTGAAAAAATCGACACGGTGCTTGGCAACGGTGTCCCCGCCGACGAGCGTGCCGAGCTGGCGACGCTCGTCTATTATCCCAATCAGAAGCTGCCCGAGCTGAAAGCCCGCCAGAAAGACCTGCACGCCTGGTATCGCATGACGCTGCTGCGGCTCATCGACCTGTGCCGGTTCGTGTCCAGCAAGCATACACGCGACCATGTGCGCCGCTGTCTGCCGCAGAACTGCGGCTACATCCTCGACGAGCTGCTTCACGCCCACTTTGAGGACCACGACAAGGACCAGTATTACGGCGAGATCATTGAGAGCATCATCCGCTATGACCGCGCCGACGCCTATATTATCCGCTTCTGCGAGGTCATCAAGCGGCTGGCTGTGGACCGTCTGCACATTGTGGGCGACCTGTTTGACCGCGGCCCGCGCCCGGACCGCATTCTGGACAGTCTGATGGCGCATCATCAGGTGGACATCCAGTGGGGCAACCACGACGTGGTCTGGATGGGCGCGGCAGCGGGCAGCCCGCTCTGCATTATGACCGTACTGAAAACGACGCTGGCCTACAACAATCTGGACACGCTGGAGGGCGGCTACGGCATCAGCCTGCGCCGCTTGGAGCGTTTTGCCCAGCATACTTACGCGGATTCCGATGTTTCGCGCTGGCTGCCCCACGCCGACCAGCGCACAGCGGCAGGCGACCTGACCGCCGCCGCGCGGATGCACAAGGCCGTGACCGTTATGATGCTCAAGCTGGAGGCACAGGTCATTGCCCGCAACCCGGATTTTGATTTGCAGGGCCGCGACTTTTTGAACCACATTGACTTTGCCGCGGGCACGGTGGACTATTTCGGAACGAACTATCCCCTGCTGGACTGCGACTTTCCCACCGTTGACCCGGCCAACCCCGCCGCGCTGACTGCCGACGAGGAAAAGATCGCCGCCGAGCTGGTGCGCAGCTTTGCCGAGAGCGAGCGCCTGCAGCGCCATGTGCAATTTTTGTACGCCCACGGCGCGTTTTATAAAATGTGCAACGGCAATCTGCTCTACCACGGCGCAGTGCCGATGACCGAGGACGGCGCGTTTGCGGCCATTCGGTTTGAGGGCACCGCCCGCAGCGGCAAGCAGCTGTTCGACTACTGTGACCGCCGCGCCCGCCAGGGCTACAGTGCGCCCGCGGGCAGCCCGGCACGGCTGGCCGGACAGGACTTTTTGTGGTACCTGTGGTGCGGGGCAAAATCGCCGCTGTTTGGCCGCAGCGCCATGACGACGTTTGAGCGGCTCTATATTGCCGACCCGGCGGCCCAGGTGGAGATCAAGGACCCCTACTACAGGCACATTGCCGACCCGCGCACCGCCGAGCATATTTTGCGCGAATTTGGCCTGGAAGGCGAGGGCAGCCACATCGTCAACGGCCATGTGCCGGTCCGCGCCATCGAGGGGGAAAGCCCCATCAAGGGCGGCGGACGGCTCATCATTATTGATGGCGGTTTCTGCCGTGCCTACCACCGGCGCACCGGCATAGCCGGCTACACACTGGTCTATAACTCCCGCGGGTTGATCTTGCGCACCCACCAGCCGTTTGAGAGCGTGGACAAGGCCATCCACGAGGACGAGGACATTGCCAGCAAGAGCGAGTATATCTATACTGCGCCCCAGCGCATTCTGGTGCGCGACACCGACGAGGGCGGGCGCAAGCAGGCGCTGATCCGCGACCTGACAGCCCTGGTCGAAGCCTACCAGAGCGGTGTGATCGCGCAGGGCGTGGCGCAGGAAATGTGACGGTTGAAATTTGCACAGATTGTTCTATAATAGGGAAATAGTGGGATGCCTGTAGGGGCCGGACATGTCCGGCCCGGTACCTACCCATGAGCACACACCGGCGGGAAACCCGCGGGCCGGGCGTGCCCGGCCCCTACAATGCGGTGTCTACAGATACATAAAAGGAGACGATTTAACCATGGCTTGCACCACCATTCTGGTCGGCAAAAATGCGTCCTATGACGGGTCCACGATGATCGCCCGCAACGACGATTCCGGCTCCGGCCATTTCACTGCCAAAAAGTTTACCGTTTTTCAGCCGCAGGACTACCCCGCGGTCTATAAATCCGTCATTTCGGGCGTTGAGATCCCGCTGCCCGGCAGCGGCCTGCGCATCACCGCGGTGCCCAACGCTGTTGAGGGCAAGGGCCTGTGGGCGGCCAGCGGCGTCAACGCGGCCAACGTCGGCATGACGGCTACCGAGACCATTACCTCCAACCCGCGCGTGCTGGGCGCTGACCCGCTCGTCAAGGGCGGCATCGGCGAGGAGGACATTGTTTACCTGGTCCTGCCCTATGTCCGCTCCGCGCGCGAGGGCGTCCGGCGCCTTGGCAGTCTGCTGGAGCAGTACGGCACCTACGAGATGAACGGCATCGCGTTCCAGGATGTGGACGAGGTCTGGTGGCTCGAGACCATCGGCGGCCACCACTGGATCGCCAAGCGCGTGCCCGATGACGCCTATGTGACCATGCCCAACCAGCTGGGTATCGACAGCTTTGACCTGGACGATGCCGAGGGCACCCAGGCAGATCATATGTGCTCTGCCGACCTGCGCTCCTGGATGGCCGAGTGGCATCTGGACCTGACGCTGGGCGTCGGGGGCGACGGTCCGGCGACGGTCTTTAACCCGCGCGAGGCCTTTGGCTCGCACAGCGACAGCGACCATGTCTACAACACGCCGCGCGCCTGGTATATGCAGCGCTGCCTCAACCCCAGCGATGTATGGGACGGTCCCGACGCCGACTACACGCCCGAGAGCGACGACATCCCTTGGAGCCGCGTGCCCGAGCGCAAGGTGACCATCGAGGACATCAAGTACGTGCTTTCGAGTCACTACCAGGGCACGGAGTACGACTGCTACGGCAGCAAGGGTACGCCCGCCCCACGCGGCGCCTATCGTCCTATCGGCATCAATCGCAACAGCCAGCTTGCCGTGCTGCAACTGCGTCCCTATGTACAGCCGGCGTATCGCGCCGTGCAGTGGATGGCGTTTGGCTCTAACTCGTTTAACGCGCTCGTGCCGCTGTACGCCAATGTCGAGACCATGCCCGAGTACTATGCCGACACGCAGGCTCGCGTGACGTCCGAGAATTTCTATTGGGCAAATCGCCTGATCGGTGCCTTGGCCGATGTTCGCTTCCATGAGTGCGGTCGTGCGGTCGAGGATTATCAGGAAAAGGTCGGCGGCATGGGCCACAAGCAGATTCACGACGTTGACGCTGTCGTGGCCGCGCTGCCCGAGGCCGAGGTGCCCGCCGAGCTTGCCCGCGCCAACGAGGAGTTTGCCGAGCGCGTGCGGGTGGAGACCGATGCTCTGTTGGGCAAGGTCCTCTACACCACGAGCTGTGCCATGAAGAATTCCTTCGCGATGAACGACAATGTGAGGTAAAGCCGACCTTGCAACGAGCGAGCGGGGCAAACGCCGTCGAGGGCTTTGCCCCGCTCGATTCCTACCTTGGCGGTAAAACGATTTTGTGTCGTTCGCCCAATCTTGGGTACAAGAAGGCCAATGCAGTTGTTCATGATTGGAGCCAACCATGGTTATGAAACTCGATCAGCTTGTTAACGGTGCCATCAACGTGGGCTTTGGCGCCGCCGCCGTTGCCGTCGAGGGCGGCAAGAAGGTCCTTGACGACCTCAATACCAAGGGCGAGCAGGTCCGCAAGGATGCCGGCACCCCCGATATCGCCCGCAGCGTGTCTGACATGTTCGAGCAGGCGGGTGGCACCATCTCCGACCTGACCGAGCGCCTGGGCATGCAGGGCGAGACTGCGGCGCAGCGCGTGCTCGACGAGCTCATCCTGGCCCGCGTCCGCGTTATGACCGCCCCTGAGCGCACGGCCTTTTTGGCCCATGTGCGCGACATCGTCGATTCGGTCGAGGACAACGTGACCTCGGTGCCCGTCGAGTCCGTTGAGCCCGACGACGCAGAGGACGCCGAAGAGGCCGAGTAGCAGCGCAGATGGCAGATTCCACCACCGATTACAACAATCTAGATCCTTTGGGTGACGAGGCGGCGGTTGTCGATGAGGTCGATGCCGCCGTCTCGGGCGCTCGCAAAAAGCCGCGCGCTGTCGATATGGTCCCCGAGGAGCCCGACGCGATGGCGCCGGACGAGGAATACCAGCTCACGCCGGCAGGCCGCCGCGAACGCATCGGGCAGATTGTTCGCCTGGTCAAAAAGTACCGCGTGTGGGATAACCTCACGCCGGTGCGCCTGCGTCGTCTGCTCGAAGAGCTCGGCCCCATGTTCGTCAAGATGGGGCAGATCCTGGCCAACCGCTCCGAGATCTTGCCGCAGCGGTTTTGCGACGAGCTGCGTCGCCTGCGCTCCGACGTAGAGCCGGTGCCGTATGAGGTAGTGCTCCGCTGTCTGGAAGAGGAGTACGGCCAGCGCTTGGGGCAGATGTTCGACGCCATCGACCCCAACCCGCTCGGTAGCGCGTCGCTCGCGCAGGTGCACCGCGCCCGCCTGGTGACCGGCGAGGACGTGGCCGTTAAAGTGCAGCGCCCCGGTGCGCAGCAGGTGATGGCGCAGGACATCGACATCATTCGCTCGGTGGTGCGCATCGTTTCCAAGTTTGTCAACACCGATCAGTTTGTTGACCTGCACGGCGTGGTCGAAGAGCTGTGGACCTCGTTTCGCGAGGAGACCAACTTTTTGGCCGAGGCCAAAAACCTCAACGATTTCTATGAGTTCCATAAGAGCGTCCATGGCGTGTCGTGTCCTAAGTCCTACCTGGATCTTTGCACCGAACACGTGGTGGTCATGGACTACATTGACGGCATCTCGATTGCCGATCCCGAGCGCCTGGTGGCCGAGGGCTATGACCTGGAAAAGATTGGCTCGGCGATTGTCGAGGACTATTCGACGCAGGTGCTCGACGACGGCTTTTTCCATGCCGACCCGCATGCGGGAAACATCATCCTCAAAGATGGCATCGTTTACTTTATTGACCTGGGCATGGTCGGGCGCATGTCGAGCCACGACCGCGGTATCGTCAAGGACATGATTTTCGCCGTGGCCGAGGGCGACGTGCCCAAGCTCAAGGATTCGCTTATGCGCTTTGCCGTGACGCGCGGCGACTCGGCCGAGCTCGACCATTCGGCCTTTTTGTCCGATCTGGACTTTATCGTCGCCGACTTTGCGGGTCTTGACCTTAAGGATCTTGATATCGGCGAGTTTTTGACCTCGCTGCTAAACCTGGCGCGCAAGAACGACGTTGAGCTGCCGAGCGTGGTGACAATGTTCGCGCGCGGCATGGTGACGCTTGAGGGCCTGCTGACCGAGTACATGCCCAACGTCAATATGATCCAGATTATCCAGACGCACATCAAAAACGAGAAGAGCACCTATGCGCGCGTGCGCGAAATGGGGCGCGATCTTGCCGCGAGCAGCTATCGCGCGGCAAAAGGCTCGCTCGAGGCGGCCGAGTATCTGGGCTTGGCGTCGCGCATGCTCACGCGCGGCCAGCTTAAGGTGAACACGCAGATCATGAGCAGCGATAAGGCGCTGCGGCAGCTGGGCGGAATTATCGACCGCATGTCGATGGCAATTGTGATCGCCGGCCTGTTTATCGGTTCGTCGGTGGTGTACTACGCGCGCATCGAGCCGGTTGTGTTTGGTATCCCGGTCATTGGCTTTATGGGCTACGTGAGCGCGCTGGTGCTGGCGCTGATGCTGGGCCGCGAGATTTGGCGCAACAGCCACGGCGGCAAGCGTTAACGATTTCCCAGGGTCGGGGAAACGGGTTATTTTGCCTCGCGTCGCGCCGGCGGGGGCTGGTCCGAACAAAACTATGCCGGTTTACGGGGCTGGAGTGCCGAACCTCGAGCATACCGAAATTCGCGCTTTTAAAACCGCAGGTAGATGAGTCGTTGATTTTCGAAAATGGTTGATATGGTTGCGAAGTGCTGAATCAGCCCCGTAATCCGGCATAGTTTTGAAACGAGCTGTTCTTGCAAGGTCCGACGACAGTCCTCCCTATCGCAAACCATAGCTTTTACCTTGGGCTTCGCCTGTGTGCGGGGCCCTTTTGCGTGCTACCATATCGACAGTAATAATCGATGGCCTAGATGGTGGTGCGGAGACGCACGAATGCGCGGTTTTCCTGCGTGTTTGGGAGAATCGGGGTGCAAGTCCCCGGCTGTACCAGTAACCGTAATTCCTCTTGGCCCGGGATGGTCACGTCGCAGATCGGACGGCGCGCCCGGGTCGGTAAGGTTAAGTCGGATCGCCTCCCATCTTGCACGCGACCGTGGCGCATGCCGCCGGTACGCGTTGGGCTCTGGAGGGAAGGGGGACCCCGATGGGGGTACTCGAGCGCAATGTGCGCGATGACGTGGGGCAGCCGCTGGGCAATGCTCCAAGTGCAGACAATAGGAGACAAATGGATATGTTTGAGGACGAGTGCCAGCGCGCCTCGTGGCGTCGTCATGGAGCGATTGCCCGTGGCGTAGCCAAGCGCGGTCTGGTGGCGTTCCTGGCTTTTGCCATGGCTTTTGGCACCACGCCGGCACAACTTTGGGCTGAGGGTGCCGAGGGCATTGCCGAGGCCGTGGCTCAGGCCGCAACGGGCGGCGAGGGCGCGGCGGCCGACGATGGCGCTGCTGCCGGCACCGGCGCGAACAGTGCGGCGGCGAGCGCTGCTGCCGATGACGCCGGCGCAGATCAGGGCGCAACTGCGAGTGCCGCGAATGGCGATGAAACCGCAGCAGACAACGCGACTGAGTCCGAGAGCTCTCCCGCGGTGCCTGCTGCTTCGGAGCAGAAGAACGCCGCCGTCGCCGCGTCCGCCACAACGCTTTCGAGCGAGGCCAAGGTCTTCATCCAGGACACCAAGGATAAGGACAGCTCCTATTCCACGAAGTCGGGCGCGCTCAGCGCGGGCGACACGCTCTGGGCAAATATGTACGATGAGGTCGAGGACGACTGGTACGGCACTTCGACTGAGTCCGTTGCCAATCCCGGCACCTGGACTTACACCTGGCTCGCCGGCACGACCAGGGCCAGCAGCAATGTCGCCGACTACACCGAGGTCGTAGGCCACGAGCAGTCGCTCACCGTCACCGCCGCGATGGAAGGCAAATACTTCATCTGCAAGGTAACGGTTGATGGCAAGGACTACTATGGTCCGTCCGTTTCTTCCGGCTCGGGCATCAATGCCAACTACATTCCTGGCCCCGTGCTGGGCGCCGGTCAGATGGAGCTTAACAGCGTCAAGCTGAATAGCGACACGTCGAGCATAGGCGATACCCTGACGGCGACTCCGTACATAAGCTATTATCAGCAATCCCCCGCCGATGCCAAGGTCACCTACACGTGGTCCGCATCCACCTCGCAGTACTCGGGATTTACCAAGATCGAGGGCGAGACGGGCGCTACGCTCGTGGTGGGCGACGACCTTGAGGGTAAGTACATCAGGGTCGAGGCCAACGCTGGCGTCAACACGGTGAACAAGACCACTTCCAGCAAGGTCAAGCAGGCCGGTGCGGTCGAGATTTCGGCCGTGTCCATCGTTAACACCAAGGACAACACGAGCGTCTTTACGGTGGGGGATACCGCTAAGGCCCGCGCCAAGGAGAAGGGCGGCGCGTACGGCGCGTTCGTCGACGCGGACAAGCTCAACTTCCAGTGGCAGAGCTCTGACACCAAGAGCGGCGCGTATACCGATATCGCGGGCGCCACGGGTGAGACCCTCGAGCTTACCGACGCTTTGGGTGGCAAGTACCTCAAGTGCAAGGTGTCCTCGAAGATCGGCTCTTCGAGCTTGACCAACTCGACGGGCGCTCTCGTTGCTGCCGCCGGTTCAATTAATGTCACGAGCGTGACCATGAGCCCGACTTCGGGCAAAGTCGAGGTTGGTTCCACGATTACGGCGACCGCCAAGGCGGGCTCCACCGACGTTACCTCCGACTCGCATGTCACGTGGCGGTGGTACAAGGGCAAGTCGAATACCGCCAGCTCGTGCAACACGCCTATCGAGGGTGAGACCGGTAACACCCTGACGGTGACCGCCGCCCTTAAGGGCTACTACGTCGTGGCCAAGGCCAACGGCGGCTATGGCGAGCAGAAGCCGTACTATGCGGCGGGTCCTGTCTCCGTCGCTGGCCAAGTTGAGCTTTACGACGTGCAGTTCGAGGGCTCTCCCGCCACCAACGGTGTACGTGTGGGCGATACGCTCAAGACTAAGGTGCGCAAAAAGGACGGCTCCAACTATCACTATATCGACCGCACCGATAATGTGACCTACCAGTGGCAGTATGCAAACAGCAGCTCGAGCTACGACTCCGCCTATACCGATATCCCCGGTGCTACCGAGGCCACCTATACCGTTGACGCCGCCTATGCCGGCAAGTACCTGCGCGTGAAGGTGACGAGTGAAAACACCGTTTCCAGCACGCAGAAGAAGAGCTCCTACGGCGGCACGCAGTCCGTTGCCCCGCTCGGCCCCGTGACGCTCAAGGGCCAGTACAAGCTGGCGGGCATTGAGCTTGCCGATAAGAACGTTACGCTGAGCGTGGGTTCAAAGATCACGCCGAGCGTGCAGGTTCCGGGCAGCTGGTCGGGCTCGACCAAGGACGTGCCCGACGATGCCGAGCTCACTATGGCGTGGTATGCCAAGGGCGAGGGCGATGCCGATTGGACCGAGCTTACCGACGGCATCGATACGACCGATGGCAGCCTGACCATTTCGGACGCGCTTGTTGGCAAGCGCATCAAAGTTACGGCGAACGCTCTCGACAACACGGTTGAATGGGTTTCGTCCGACAGCGTTACCGCGGCGGGGGAGTATAACCTGCTGCGCGTGATTGCCAACCCGCAGATTAATAGCGATTCGACCCATCTCGTCTCGGGCGATAGCGTTAAGGCGACGGCGCAGGCCAAGCGCGCCGACGGTTCGACCACCAACGGTATCGACGTCACCGGTCAGGCGACTGTTGCCTGGTATGCGGCGGACGATGCGAAGGCTCCGGAGGCCGACTGGACGCTGCTGTCTGATATGTCGGGCGCCGAGGCGACTGTCTCGGCTTCTGCCGCGGGCAAGTATCTGAAGGCTGTCGCCACGAGCGGCAGCTCGACGGTCGAGCTCGTCTCTGCCAACCCCGTGATCGCCGCAGGCTCTCTTGAGGCCGCAGTTCAAAAGCTCAACGATGCCAATAAGCAGATCGTTGTTGATTACAGCGCCAAGGGCGGCAACGTCAACGATGTTCTGAAGGCGCAGCTTGCCGATCTGGGATTTACCGATATCGACGTCAAGATCTCTGAGGGCGGCGTTGCCTTTAAGGCTGAGGATGACAAGGCCACGGTCGGTATCTCCGACGCCCAGGATAAGACCAACGGCGATGTGACGTTCTTCTACATCGATCCCAACGACTACACCGGTTACAACATCGACGGTCTGCGTAACGCCGATGTGGCGTTTGAACTATCGCGCGATGGCAAGACCGAGTATTATCTGCCCAACAAGTCCGTGCAGGTTGCTTGGGACGAGGCTCGCGTTCAGCAGATGCTCGACGATGCCGCCGAGCAGGTTGCCATCGGTTACGCCGCAGGCGATTCGGCTGAGTCCGTCACGTCCAACCTCACACTTCCGTACCGCGCGGGCTCCAAGAGCAAGTTCGAGGTTGAATGGAAGAGCTCCGACCGCGATGTCATTTGGCCGTCCGGTTATGGCTGGGACGACTACACCGGCAAGGTGACGCGCGTTTCGAGCGATCGCGCTGTTACGCTGACCGCGACCGTTTCGTTTGTGAACGGCGGCCCGAGCGATATCGAGGGCTCGCACGACTTCACCGTGACCGTCAAGGGCGATCCCGAGAAGGTTGCCGCCGACAAGAAGGCGCTCCAGGAGAAGGTCGATGCGGCCTTTACCTACGACAACATCAAGTACTCCGGCACCGAAACGGTTGCCAACAAGGATGGCCTGACCGCCGACCTGCAGATGCCGCGCACGAGCACGCTCAATATCGACGGCAAGTACTACAAGGTTGAGTACTCCGCCAGCACCGATGACATCACGTTCAACGGTTACAAGGGCACGGTCTACCAGCCGCTGCCCGGAGCCAAGGCTGCAAACACCAAGATCACCCTCACGGTGACCGACAAATCGAACGCCGAGGTCACGGCTAGTAAGACCCTCGACTTCGCCATTACTCCACAGGACCAGGGCGAGCTCGATACCGAGCTTTCTCTTATGGAAAAGGCGAAGGCCGGCTATGCTGCCGCCATTCTGAATGGCCAGGACGCCAATGCCGTTTCGGCCGACATGCACGCGTTCCAGAAAGCGTATCTGGATGCTGACGGCAACCTTGCCTGGAGCTACAACAAGACGACGACCGATTCGACGTCCCTTGGTATTGTTCCGGTGGATTTGCCTGGCTATGACGCGATGTCCGGGCAGGATTGGCGTCTGTTTAAGTCGAGCAACAGCTCTATTGTCTCCGCAGAGAATCTCAAGGTCACGCAGCCGCAGTACAACACGAAGGTTGTCGTTTCCTCGCGCCTGACGAGCGAGAAGTACGCTCGCTATGCTGAGCGCTATCCCGACAATGCCACGTATGCCAAGCTTGCCAACCAGGACGTATCGGCAAAGATCACGGTTCTGGGCACGAGCGGCCAAAATAGTCCCGAGGTTACGGCGACATGCTCCGTCATTGGCATCGATGCCAAGGGCAAGCAGCAGACGTGGGCTGCCGCCTCGCAGTACACGCTCAAGAATGGCTCGACTGCCGCCGATCTTTCCGAGGAGCTCTTTAAGCAGGCCGGCCTCAAGGCCGACTACGATCCCAACGGCGCTTGGGGCTGGGTGCTCAACTCCATTACGTCGCCTTTCGAAGCCGATCGCACCCTTGCATACGACCATGCTACGGGCGCCTATTGGCAGCTGTTCATCAACGGCGTTGCGGCGTCGGTTGGCGCTGACAAATACACTCTCGAAGCGGGCGACTCTGTCGTCTGGTGCTACTCGAAGTACGGTGACACTGCGCCCACCGACCAGCTTTCGGTAAGCTGCACCGTTATCGGCCAGGATGCTTCAGGTGCTCAGCAAACGTGGGCTCAGCCTACGACCGCGCTGGTGGAAGAGGGCGCAACTGCTGCCGATCTTTCCGAGCAGGTCTTTAAGCAGGCCGGTATTGGCGCCGACACGGGCAAGGGCTCGTACGGTTGGTTCCTCAATTCTCTGACGTCACCGTTCAATAAGAACGTGACGCTTTCGACCGAGCAGGTTAACGAGAGTACCTGGAAATACTGGCAGTTCTTTGTCAACGGCAAGAAGGCCAATGTCGGCGCAGGCAACTACACGCTCAAGGCCGGCGATGAGATTACCTGGGTCTATGGTTCCGATGGCACCATGCCCGGTCAAGTTTCTGTCTCGATGGAGATCATCGGCAAGAAGGGCGATAAGGCACAGCGCTGGACCGATCCTTCGACGCAGGTGTTTGTTGAGGGCACGACGATAAAGGACGCCACTGCCGCCTACTTTGATGCTTTGGGCATTGAGTCCGTGATGCTCAATGATGGGGGCTATTGGAATGTCCATAGTCTCGTGTCCCCGCTTGATGGCGCCAAACTGACGGGCTCCTGGTCGTTCTTTGTTAACGGTGTTCCCGGACCCCAACTCGATAGTGACTACGTTGTCAAATCGGGCGACACGATCGTCTGGGCTTATGCTGCTGGCGATACGGTTCCCAATCCCGACGAGGTCGTAGTCAATCCGAGCGCCCCGCGTCCGTCCGGTTGGAAGTCCGATTGGGATGGCAAGTCCAATGCGGCGGTCGAGAACGTTTCGACGCCTACGGGTGCGCTAGCGAGCTCTTGGACGTTCGATTGGAAGGCGTATTCTGGTTCGTCGTATCCCAACGCGAGTGAACCTATCGTCGTGAACGGCAACGTGTATCTTGCCGTCAACAAGCGTTTGCTAAAGATTGACGCCGAGTCGGGCAAGGTCCTTGACGAGTCGAATCTTAAGGCTGCGGTCGGTTACACCTCGCGCCCGATTTATGCGAACGGTTTGGTTATCGTTCCGCTTGACGGCGGTGCGGTCCAGGCCCTGACGGCTGACGCGCTCACAACGGTTTGGGTCACTGACTCCGTGAACAAGACTGCTCAGTCGAATTCTCAGCTGACGGTTGATGGCAATTACCTCTATGTCGGCACCGTTGATGTCGACTATGGAAAGGGTACGTACAATAACGGTCATCTGACGCGTATTAATATCCTGACCGGCGCTGTTTCTTGGCAGCATGTCAATGCCGACGAGGGTTATTACTGGACAGGCGCTACAGTGGGTGATGACTTTGTCCTGGTTCCCACCAGTGCTGGTACCGTCGAGATGCTCAGCAAGTCTTCGGGCGATGTGCTCGGCAGCGTTTCGGTTGGAGCGATTGTCAACTCCACCTGCGTGCTTTCGGATGATGGCAGCCATGCCTATCTGATTTCGCGCGACGGCAAGCTGCACGTGTTGGCGATTTCTGATGGCGACTCACGCGATGCGGATGCCGCTTCGCGTATTACCGAGGAGCGTGTGGTCGACCTTGGCCTTACGGGATGTGGATGCGTGCCTACGACGTATGATGGCAAGCTGATTGTCGGTGGCGAAGCCAATGGCAGCGCGGCGCTCGCTATCATTGATCTGAACAAGGACTTTGCTACGACGCTGATCACGACGGCAGACGGCTCCCAGCTGACGGCTGGCACTCTTGGTGGCATTAAGGGCGCTCCGCTGGTGAGCACTCAGGTAGATGGCACGTATGTGTACTTTACGGTTAACTACGGTGAGACCTCTGATTTCGTTAACTACACCTCAGGCGGTGGCGTTTATCGCTACAAGCTGGGCGATGCCGAGGCATCTGGTGTGTTTAGCGCGACGGGGCACTATAACTGTTGCGACTCGCCGATCGCGTGTGATGCCAAGGGCAACCTGTACTACATCAACGACTCTGGCGCGTTGTTTAAGCTGAACGCTGGCATGAAGGTCTCGTTTAACACTGGCGAGGGATCCAAGGTCGATTTCCAGACCACGGCTGCCAACGGCTCTGTCACTAAGCCTGCCGATCCGACGCGCGAAGGGTATACCTTCGCTGGCTGGTATACCGATGAGGCTTACACGGAAGCGTACAAATTTGACGCTGCGGTGACGGCTGATATGACGCTGTATGCTAAGTGGACCAAGAATGCCGTTAACCCTGGCGGCAATGGCGACTCTGGTTCCAACGGTGGCAATGGCGGATCCAACGGCGGCTCGGGTAATGCCGGTGCTGGTTCTGGCTCCGGCAGCGGCACAAACGGCCAGCAGACTGGCGGTGCTGTTGCTCCGGGCCAAAAGCCGGTGTCCACCACGACCAAGACCGAGACCAAGGACGGCAAGGATTCCAAGAAGGATTCCGGCAAGGGCGACCAGAAGGACAGCAAGAAGTCTGACAAGAAGTCCAGCAAGTCCAGCTCCAAGTCCGACACGGGCTCGTCTGCTGCGGCCACTGCCAAGAAGTCCGCTGAGGCTCCTGTGCAGCAGTTTGGCTTCAATCCGCTTGCCATCGTTGGCGTTGCGGCCGGCGTGATCGGGCTTGCTGTCATCGGCGTGTTCGTGTTTACCAAGCGTCGGTAGGTGAGGGCTATGTCCAATAAGCCACAGGACGCCGACTCCAAACAACCCGACTCGTCGTTCATTCAGCTCGACGATGCAAAGCAAAAGGGCGCCGCTTCGGCGGCGTCCGCCCCTCGGCGCAAGGTGCTTGTTGGCGCCCTGACGGCCGGCTGCATCGTTTTGATCGTTGTGTCGCTGGGTTTTGTCTATCCCTCTGACGGCAGTGCATGGTCCATCGATTGGATTGCTCAGGCCGTGACAGGGGGGAGCGTCGTTGCAAAGGATGCGTCGGTTTCCGGCTCGACTACCGCTTCGGGTAAGGCTGCGTCCAAGGACTCAAAATCTTCGGATGATGCGAGCTCTGGGTCCAAGGATTCGGGCGAATCCGACTCCAAGGACGATTCCGAGTCTTCGGACAAGAAGTCGGACAAGGACTCGAAAGAGAAGAAGTCCGAAGGCAAGGGTGGTAAGAAGTCCAGCAACACGCCTGCCGGACAGGGCTCGGAATCTGCTGGTGGAACGAGCTCTTCTGGCGGATCTTCCACGGGCGGCGGCTCGGTGTCTGGCGGTGGGTCTGCATCCAACGGCGGCAGCGCCTCTGCTGGCAATCAGGGCGGCTCGCAGCAGCCTGACTATGCCACAGTGACGGTCTCGGTTACGTCGAGCGCCGTGGGCAATCCTGTGTCTTCTAGTGGCACCTTCACCTTTAACAAGGGCGCTACGGTCTACGATGCCCTGTGCGCCCTAGGGCTTTCCGTGAATGCGCGCGGCACGTCGTACGGCACGTATGTCGCCGCTATCGGCGGCCTAGCCGAGATGGAGCACGGCGCCAAGAGCGGCTGGATGTACTCCGTTAACGGCACAGCGCCCATGACGGCCTGCAGTAACTACGTTCTCTCCAATGGCGACACCGTCGTGTGGTATTACGTAACGGGCTAGAGGCCTCGACATAGCACGCCAAACGGGCGGTTCGGACAAACATCCGGGCCGCCCGTTTTTCATGCGAATGGGACTGGCTCGCCCGGTCTCTCTGCAAACAAAAAGCCGGCTGGAACGTGAATTCCAACCGGCTGCGAAGCGAGATTATGTTGGGCCGTCTACGACTGTGCGCCTTCGAGGAAGAAGCGGCGGCTAAAGTAGTTGTACCAGGTGACCAGGAACGTGGCGATGGCCTTCATGGCCTGGTAGCCGATGCTCAAAAACGTGACGCCCACAAACATGTACAGGTCGTTGAGGCCCAAACCAATCACCGACAGGATGGTGAAGATCGTGAACTCGCGCTTGCGGCTCATGCCCTCGCGGTGGTCGAACACGTACTTCATGCTGAGCCAGTAGTTGACCACGACGGACGTGATAAACGAGATCGTGGTGCTCATCAAAAAGTCGAGATGGAACAGCTCGACGAGCGCAATGAGCATGCCCCAGTCGATGCCAAAGGAGATAAGTCCCACGACAGCGAACTTGAGGAACTGCTTGGTATGAGGTTGTGCCAGTGCCTTGCGCACGTAATCACATCCAATGCGTTGACGAATCGAGCAGAGGATACTTTAGAGCTTTTGCATGGGAAACGTAAGGTCTTTGCCAAGAACTATACGAACTCGTCAAATTTGCAAGAGACAATCCGCAAACGTCGCAAATCCATCCGTAAACGAGCAAGGCCCACGAACAACGCAGCGCTCGACGTACGTCGTCCGTGGGCCCCGTAGTGCAACGAGGAGGCTGGGCTACTTGGTTTCGTCTCCCTCCAGGAAGATCTTTCGGGTCACAAAGTTGTAGACCATAACAAGCGCGGTGGCGCAAATCTTGGCGATATTGGCCTCGAGCCCCAGGCCGGCGTTGAGCGCCAGCACGATGCCGTCGTTGAGAGCCAAGCCGATCACGGACAGCACGACAAAGATAATGAACTCGCGGCGGCGGCTCATGCCCTCCTTGTGCGCAAACACGTACTTCATGCTCGCGACGTAGTTAAAGATGAGCGAGACGATAAAGCCGCTGGTGTTGGCGATCAGGATGTTAAGGCCCAGACCGTAGTGGAGCAGATTCATGATGCCAAAGTCGATGACCGTGGCGACGACGCCGACGACGCCAAACTTCATGATCTGCGCAAGGAGCTTTTGCATGGTACCTGCCTTAGGGTGGCGCCGGAGCGCCGCGGGGATGACGAACTCAGCAAGTTTAGCCAATCCCCGCAGGCGGGGCTAGGCGCGCTCCTCGATAGCACCGTTTCTATATGCATCGAGCAGTTGGCGTAGGTCCTGGATCTGGCTGCGGATCTTGGCACCGGTATCGGTGTCGCTCACCATGCGGCGACGGTCGGCCTGGTCAAAACGGTTGGTCTCGCTCTCGATGTCCACGTTGCGCGTGAGTGCCTCGGCAACCGTGGTAAAGGCCCGGTGCGACTTGAGGCGGCAGCCGCGTGAGCTCGAGATAAGCGTGTAGCCGGCGATACCCGTTTTGGGATGATAGGCGCGACAGAAACCGCCATCGATGACCAGCAGCTTGCCCTCGGCGCGGATGGGCTGCTCGCCCTTGGTGGTCTTGACGGGCGTATGGCCATTGATGATGTGACCGGTCGGCGAACATGCCATGGGGGCAACGCCGAACTCGCGCATGATGTCGTCGCAGACCGAGGGCGACTTGGTTAGCGTAAAGTACGGGTCCATCGGCTCGACCCAGGTGCTCTTATCGGCGATATAGGCGCGCTCAAAGGTACGCACCAGGCGTCCACTGGCGGGTGAGTTAAAGCCGATCCACAGGTACCACATCCAGTCGAGGGCGTCGCGGTCGCCCACGCGCCAGGCGCGGCGGGCGATGCGGTCGCAAAAATCGAGATAATCGCGGCCGGCGTGCCAGGCACCCAGGCAGTTCATGCTGCTAAAGGTGCCGTCTTCGTTGAGCGGCACGCAGCCATGGAACAGCAGATTGCCGTTGGTGACCTTGTACATCGAGCCGTGGGTGTAGAGGAAATCGATATGGCGATGCAGGTGATCGGCGGTGACAAACTCGGACACGAGCTTGTCGATGATGTGTTGCTCCTGGGGCGTGAGCGTGTAGGGGTCCGTCGGGTCGACGGTGGGGAAGTCGTTGGTCGGGAGCGGCCACACGCTGCCGTCGGCGAGCGTGACCGTGCCGGTGTCGTGGTCGATCTTGTCGAGCAGCAGGCGGTTGGTCATGTCGAATTCGGGGTGGCGCTGGATAATCTGGCCCTCGAGCTTAAAGAGCAGGACGTTGATGGCCTTGATCAGCGGGGTGATGGTCTCACCGGCGGTGTAGGTGGCATCGGCAAAGGCGACGAGCTCGCGCAGCGAGATGCCGTAGTCGTTCTCGAGGATCTCGTAATTGTCGTAGCGCAGGTTGTTGCGCAGCACCGTGGCGATGCAGGCGGGCTCACCGGCCGCAGCGCCCATCCACAGTAGGTCGTGGTTGCCCCACTGAATGTCGAGCGAATGATAGGTGAGCAGGCGGTCCATAATCTTGGCAGCGCCGCCGCCACGGTCGAAGATATCGCCCACCAGGTGCAGGTGGTCGACGGCGAGGCGCTTGATGAGCGAGGCGAGCGACTCGATAAAGTCGTCGGCGCTGGCGGTCTCTAGGATGGACTCCACGATGCGCTCGTGATAACGCACGCGATAGTTGTTCTCGTCCGGATGCGTGTGCAGCAGCTCGTCGATGATGTAGGCGTAATCGCGCGGGATGGCCTTACGCACCTTGGAGCGCGTATAGCGGCTCGAAAGCGAGCGGGCAACCATGATGAGCTGGTCGAGCATGGTCTTGTACCAGGTGGGGGAGTCCTCGCGCCGGCTGCGGACAAGCTCGATCTTCTCGCGCGGGTAGTAGATGAGCGTGCACAGCTCGCCCTTTTCGTCAAAGGAGAGCGTGTCGCCAAAGATCTCGTCGACATGTTCGCGCACGACACCCGAGCAGTTGTTGAGGATGTGCATAAAGGCTTCGTACTCGCCGTGCACGTCGCTCATAAAATGCTCGGTGCCTTTGGGCAGGTTGAGAATGGCCGAGAGATTGATGATCTCGGTAAACGCGGATTGCTCGGTAGGAAATTGTCTCGACAGCAGGCGCAGATACTTAAAGTCTTGCGGGTTGCGATCGAATGCGACCATGAAACACCTTCCGATGGGGCTGGTAAAACTGATAAACAGCGTCAAACGTTTATCAGTATGCGCCGCTTTTGTTTCGATTTTGCGCCGGCGGCTGAATTGTCGGCTGAACGGTTTGGTAAATCGATTTAGTTGAGGTTGATGTGTCGGTTGGGTGGAGACGAAGGGGGTGATTTTGCCCATATGGGCCCATAGCGGGGATGGGGGTGTTCATGATAAAGATATTCAATGCAAATGGTTCGAATTGGTAAATAGTGGACATATGTACCGCATTTAGGCTCACTGTGCGATAATTTGCGCAACAATGAGTAAGGAGCCTCATATGAGTGATTTTGTCCTGACCTGTGAATCCGCCGCCGACCGAACCCGTGAGTTCTTTGCGTCGCGCAATATTCCTGTCGTGTGTTTTCATTACGAGATCGACGATGTTGTCTATACGGACGATCTGTATCAGTCGATTACGCCGGACAAGTTTTTTGCCCAGATTGCCGCGGGCGCCATGCCCAAGACGTCTCAGGTGAGCGTGGGTGAGTACGAGGAGTTTTGGGAGCCGTTTGTTGCCGAGGGTAAAGACGTGCTGCACCTGACGTTGTCGTCGGGTATTTCGGGTACGTATGGTTCGGCTTGCGTTGCGGCACAGATGCTCGCGGATCGCTATCCCCAGGGCGGCAAGGTGCGTGTCATCGATTCACTGGGGGCGTCTTCGGGCTTTGGCCTATTGCTGGAATATGCCGCCGACGTTCGCGATAGCGGCGCTTCGCTCGATGAGACGGCCGCTTGGATTGAGGAGCATAAACTCAACCTGCACCACTGGTTCTTCTCGACCGATCTGTCGAGCTACCTGCGTGGCGGTCGCATTTCGGCCGCGAGCGCGATCATCGGCACGGCGCTTAAGATTTGCCCACTTATGACGGTAGATTGCGAAGGTGGGCTGTCGCCACGTGAGAAGATCCGCACCAAGAAACGCGCGATATCCGAGATGGCCAAGACCATGATGGCACACGTGCAGGATGGTGTGGATTATTCGGGTAAGTGCATCTTGTCCCATTCGGCGTGCCGCGAGGATGCCGAGGCCGTTGCGGCGCTGATTGAGGAACAGGTTCCGCAGCTCAAAGGCAAGATTGAAATCAATAGCATCGGTGCTCTGATCGGTTCGCACACCGGACCTGGTACGGTGGCGCTCTTCTTTATGGGCGACAAGCGCGTGGATTAACTTGGCCCATCACGTCGCTGCATGATTGCTCAAGCGAAAAAGGCCCGTCCCGTTGTTTGCGGGACGGGCCTTGCTGTTGCAGCTAGCGTTTCTTTCCGCGGAAGAAGAAACCGTGCAGCGAGGGCTTGAGTCCGCGGTTGGCGCGACGCTCCTCGATATGATCGTGGATCGAAGCGACGCGTTCGATGACTTCGTCGGGAATCGGCACGTCGGGATTCATGTTCTCGACCTGGCTGACCTCGGCGGCGGCGACCTGGTCGATAATGGGCACATCGTCGCGCGAGATGACGGGCGTGGCGTCTTCTTTCATCTTGCGGTAGCGCTGCATCATGTCGGTCTGCAGCTGCTGGGCCGAAGGCGGCGTCCAGATGATGGCGTTGGCGCCGGCGGCGATGGTCTCACGGATGCTCTCGGGCGTCTTGCCGCCCGGTGCGATGAGCGGCAAGTTGGGATAGTGCTCGCGCAGTTCACGCAGGACCTGGGGCGTGTTCTTGCCGGCCGCGATGTTGAGGATCTTGGCTCCGGCGCGCACTTTGGCATGCGCATCATCGTCGCAGCGAACGACCGTGGCGATGACGGGGATATCGGCGATGTTGGTGATGTGCTCGACCATCTCGGCGGTAGCGGGGGAGTTGACCCCGCAGCCCGCCGCGCCCTGCATCTCGGAGACGGCTGCCATCTGTACGGAGCGCTTGCCGGTCGTAGTTCCGCCGCCCACGCCTACAAAGACCGGGCACTCGGCGACGGTCAACAGCGCCTGCGTAATGGCGGGCTGCGGCGTGAAGGGGTAGACGGCAAACACGGCGTCGGCATTGGAGTTGCGGATGACCGCCACGTCGGTGGTGTAGATGAGCGATTTGATGCGGCGGCCAAAGAGCGTAAAGCCGCTGGCCTCCTCGATCTCATCGGGCATACGGAGGGCTGCCTTGCGCAGACGCCCGTCGATGGGCAGCGGCTCCATGGGCAAAAGGCCGTTGGGAGTTACGGCCACCTGGGGCTCAGTAAATTCGTCTGCAAGCTCAACCTCGGAGAAGTCGACCGAGGCGACGATGTCCTCGTGAACCTCGGCGGGAACATCGATGGGGGCTTGGTCGTTAGTCGCGGCAGGCGTCTCGAAGGAGCTGGTGCCGACAAAGGCGTCGACGCGCTCGTTCAAATCGTTGAGAGTATCCATGGGGGCTCGATTCTATGCGATGGTGGCTGGCAGGGTGCCGACAGCGTTGTACTTGCTAAATCGTTTGACGAGTTGATTTTTCCCCGCCGCGCCATCCGTTAGACCGAAGGACCGGCGAACGTGAAGGAGCTGTGGTGGCGGGTATTGAGGTGCTATCTTGAATGTCCCGTTTAAAAGAGAGGTGACGCGGTATGGAATTCACAGCAATGTTGGGCTCGATTGGCCTGTGTGTGGGCGCAATCGTTGCCGCCGCGATCATCTACTTGGTGGTCACGGCCATTAAGGGCAAAAGAGCCGAGCGCAAGGAACGCGAGGCGCTTAAGCAGCACCGTGACCAGCAGGACAAGCGCGCACAGAGATAGTTTGTTGAGTTTTGAATCCGTGCGCTAGCTGCGTTTTCGGATCAGGGCGATGTAGAAGCCCTCAAAGTCGCGGCTGGGCGGAATGGTCAGCGTGCCGGGCATTCCGTTGGCGACGGACGAGACGTGGCCGGCGGCGATGGCCTCGGTGAGGGCGTTGCACTCGACGCGCGGCTCTTCGCCAGCTTCCTGAGCACGGCGCGTTTCACTTTCGCTCGGCGTGCCGTCGAGGGGGATAAGCTCGCAGTCCATGTGCTTGTCGAGGGCCTCTTGCAGGGCGTCCTCGTTTTCCTGCGGCAAGATCGAACAAGTCGAATAGACGAGCGTGCCGCCCGGTTTGAGGGCTCCCATGGCGCGGTCCAGAAGTGCTCGCTGCGAGCGGGCGCACTTGCCGAGCAACTGCTCGGTGAGGCCGCGCAGACTCTTCTCGTTGCCGCTGATGACGGTGCCCGTGCCGGTGCAGGGAGCGTCGAGCAGGATGCGGTCAAAGCGGAAGAACTCGTCGAGCTCGCGTGCGTCGATGCGCATGACGGGCACGTTTTTTGCGCCTTGGCGGTGGAGGTTGGCTTCGAGCTTCTCGGCGCGGGGATTGCTCATCTCGCAGGCCGTGAGGTGTGCCTGGCCCTGGGTGAGGGCGGCGATCTGCGTCGTCTTGCCACCGGGGGCCGCGCACATGTCCAGGATGTCCTCGCCGGCTTGAGCGCCCAGGACCAACGGTGGCATCATGGACGACAGGCTCTGCAAGTAGATCTTGCCGTCGCGGTAGATGTCGAGGTCCCACAGGTCGGAAACCTGGGCCTCGGGCAGGATGAAGGCGTCCGGATACCAGGTAACGGTTTGGTGCGCGATGCCGGCCTCGTCGAGTGCGGCGGCGATGTCTTCGGCAGTCGCCTTGAGCGTGTTGGCGCGCAGCGTGACCGGGCGTGTGGCCGCAGCGCCAAAGCCTTCGATCATGAGCTCGGCATCGGAGGGGGCATAAGCACCGGCGACCGTGTCGACCATAAAGCGCGGCAGGTCGGCGGCGCAGGGAAGGGCGGCAAGCTGGTCGGAAAGCTCGGTAGCAGCAAACTGCCTAAGCTTGAGCTCGGCCTTGACCTGCTTTTTCTGCTTACGACGACGCGGCTTGGACATCCGTCTTTCCTTCCCATTCCATTACATGTCGAGTGTTGTTTTAGTACTGGCTCTCGTGCTTGCTAAAGAAGTCGAAGCGCGGGGGCAGCGGCTTCACGCGGTGCTCACCGGGCTTCTCGCCCAGGCTCTCCACGAACTCGTCCGTGGAGGCAAAGATGTTGTCCCAGCTAAAGAAGGCGACCGGATCGACGTCGAAGTACTCGCAGATGAGCTCGCAGCCGGCCGGGACGATGCCGTGCATGAGCACGGTCGCTACGCGCAGCTCGGTAAAGGCGTCGACGAGGGCCTGCGTCATGGCGGCGTTGGCTGGCTCGCCCTCGAGCTTGTTGGCGGCCTTGGAGGCGTCGCTCCAGCGCTTGTTGGCGGCGCGCAGGTAGTCGTCGCACACGGCGAGCGCTCGGTGCGTCTCGAACTTGTACATGGCCTGCTCAAAGGCAAGGGCGGCCTGCTCGGCAGCCTCGACCACGGCGGCAGAGGCGGCACCGGCCGGAATGCAACCGTTGCGATAGGGGCTCTCGTCGCCCTCCTTGACGGCGACGCCGTAGCCGCAAAACGCGCCGGAACATTCCGGGTGGGCTGCTTGTAGGCTTCCCAGATAGCTCTTATCGAGGATAAAGCCCTCCAGCTCGTACCAACGTCCGTCGAGAAAGACTTCGACCCAGCTGTGAAGGATTTCTTGCGGCGCGTTGCGATAGACGATGTCGGTCATGGCGCCCTTTTGCAGCTTTTTGTCGATCATAAAGCCGTGGAGCCGACAGG
>ENA-ORRO01000831-ORRO01000831.1-human-gut-metagenome-genome-assembly--contig:-NODE-831-length-24010-cov-19.543143_pt1 | contig 24010 bp, 18 predicted proteins | sample MGYA00242176_ERZ509136 | MGnify/ENA primary metagenome ERZ509136 (study PRJEB26280, sample SAMEA2338644) | human gut metagenome | biome: human gut; feature: human-associated habitat; material: faeces...
CCCAACGAGGTGGTAAAGCTCCACCAGCAGGTCATGGTCCGCGTGACGGAGGTGGACCTGCGCCGTGGCCGCATCGCCCTGTCCATGCGCAAGGTGAAGCAACCCTAAAGATGAAGCAACCCTAAAGGTGAAGCAGCCCTAAAGGAAAACAGCCCTAAAGGAAAACAAAAAGACAATCCCGGACCACAACCAGTGTGACCCGGGATTGTCATTTCTCAATATCTTACCTTAATATCTTACCTTAGTATCTTACCCTATCTTGCTGCCGGCAAGGATGGCTCGCTGCTGGCAAAACGACGCGGCGCCTACGCCTGCTCAAACTCGCGGAGGAAGCGGGTGTCGTTCTCGGAGAAGAGACGGAGGTCGCTGACCCGATACTTGAGGTTGGTGATGCGCTCCACGCCCAGTCCGAAGGCGTAGCCCGTATAGACCTCGGGGTCGATGTTGCAGGCAGCCAGGTCGTGGGGATCGACCATGCCGCAACCCAGGATCTCCACCCATCCCGTGTGCTTGCAGAAGCCGCAGCCCTTGCCGCCACAGATGTTGCAGGAGATATCCATCTCGGCGCTGGGCTCCGTGAAGGGGAAGTAGCTGGGGCGAAGGCGAATCTTCGTGTCGGCGCCAAACATCTCGCGGGCAAAGGTGAGCAGCACCTGCTTCAGGTCGGTGAAGCTCACGCCCTTGTCCACATACAGACCCTCCACCTGGTGGAAGAAGCAGTGGGCACGGGCCGAGATGGCCTCGTTGCGATAGACGCGGCCCGGGCAGAGGATACGGATGGGGGGCTCGTGGGTCTCCATATAGTGGGCCTCGTCGCCCGAGGTGTGGCTGCGCAGCAAGACGTTCTTGGTCACGTCGGAGGGATCGCTCCTGTCGATGAAGAAAGTGTCCTGCATATCGCGTGCGGGATGGTCGGCGGCAAAGTTGAGCATCGTGAAGACGTGCTGGTCGTCGTCGATCTCGGGACCGCTATAGAGCGTGAAGCCCATACGGGAGAATATGTCGATAATCTCGTTTTTCACCAGCGTCAGCGGATGGCGCGTACCCAGCGTCACGGGATAGGGCGTGCGCGTCAGGTCGATGTCGTCGCTCTGCGCCGCCTGGTCCTCCACCTGCTCCTTGAGCGCATTGATGCGGCTCTGGGCAAGCTGCTTGAGCTCGTTGATCTTGATGCCGACGGCACGCTTCTGGTCGGCGGCCACGTTGCGGAACTCGCCCATGAGGGCGTTGATCTCGCCTTTCTTGCTGAGGTACTTCAGGCGCAAACGTTCCACATCCTCGGCACTCTGCGCCGTCACCGTGCTGACTTCCTTCAGAAGTCCTTCTATCTTCTCTAATAACATAGCTCGCTTTAATTTTTCTGCAAAGTTACAGTAAATCAGATGAACCGCAAAATAAAACTGATTTTTATTTTGTATTGTCTGCGCTTTACGCTAACTTTGCACCCGTATTTTAGTATATCTATATATAATATTGAGAGAATGAGAAAGTTATTCTTGTTGACCATTGCGCTCTGCTGCGTAATGGTCGGATTGAACACCGGCTGCACGGACAAGAAGCCCGAGGTGCTTACCGACACGCTGGCCATCGACACCGACACCATCGCCGACACGACCCACGCCGACACCATCGCACGGATCGTCGAGGAGACACCGATGCCGAAGGCCGCCGACCAGCTCTTCGACGACTTCTTCTTCAACTTCATCGCCAACAGGCGCCTGCAGCACGCCCGCATCGTGTTTCCACTACCCGTGACGCGGGGTGGCAAGACGAAGATGCTACAGAAGAGCCAGTGGAAGACGGAGCACTTCTTCATGCGCCAGCAATACTATACGCTCATCTTTGACAACGAGCAGCAGATGGACAACGCCAAATCGACCTCACTCGACAGCGTGGTCGTGGAGAAGATCTATCTGCGCGAGGGACTGGTGGACCAGTATGCCTTCGGACATGGAGACGGCAAGTGGCGCATGGAGCGCATCAATCAGATCAGCTTCAAGGACAATGTCAATGCCTCCTTCCTCAACTTCCTGCAGAAGTTTTTCGCAGCCAACGGCGCGGGAATGATCCGCAACCCGCTGCCCTACTCCGGCCCTGACCCCAACGGCGAGGAGACGAGCCACGTGGAGACGACGATACCAGCCGAGGAGTGGAGCACCTTCCTGCCCACCGTGCCCGACAATATGATCTACAATATCCTCTACGGCCAGAAGTATGGCAAGAGCCAGCGCAAGATCCTGGTCTTCAGAGGACTCTCCAACGGCATCGAGACCCGACTGGTCTTCAAGCAGCGTCACGGCAAATGGCGCCTGGAGAAGATTAAGGCATATTGATCTCGTCTTTGATCTGATCCGGGCCCCAGGGTCCGGCCCACCACAACCACATCACACCCGATGCGACCCACGGCCAAACAAGACCAGGGCGCATCGGTTTTGTTCGAACGAAGGATTTTTGTTCAGACAAAGAAATCTTGTTCCAGACAAAGGATTCGTATCCCAAACGAAGGGATCATGTCCAAACGAAGAAATCGTGTCCGAACAAAGAATTCTTATTCAAATGAAGGAGAAAACAGATGATAGACAAAAAAAACTATAGTTTACTGGCCCACAACACCTTCGGCATCGACGTCCGCTGCCGCAGATTCGTGGAGTATGGCTCCGTCGAAGAGGCGCAGGAGCTGGTCCGAACCCTCACCCCCGAGGACGGCCCGCTGCTCATCCTTGGCGGCGGCAGCAACCTGCTACTGACGGGCGACTACGAGGGGACGGTGATCCACTCTGCCATCCGATTCATCGAGCCGCTGGGAGAAGGACGTGTGCGCTGCGGATCAGGACAGGAGTGGGACGCCTTCGTGGCGTGGTGTGTCGCCAATGGCTACCACGGCGCGGAGAATCTCTCGCTGATACCGGGCGAGTGTGGCGCCAGCGCCGTGCAGAACATCGGTGCCTACGGCGCGGAGGCCTGCGACCTCATCGAAGAGGTGGAGGCCGTGGAGATAGCGACGGGACGCCTCTGCCGCCTCAAAGGCAGCGACTGTGGCTACAGCTACCGACAGAGCCGCTTCAAGCACGAGTGGCGCGACCGCTTCCTCATCACCTCCGTCACCTACCGGCTCTCCACACAGTTTGATCCGCAACTCGACTATGGCAACATCCGTACGGCCCTGGCCGAGAAAGCCATCACCCACCCCACGGCGGAGCAGATGCGACAGACGATCATCGAGATCAGGCGCAGCAAACTCCCCGACCCCAAGGTCTTTGGCAACGCGGGCAGCTTCTTCATGAACCCCATCGTCGGCGAAGAGAAGTTTAGGAAACTGCAGGCGCAATATCCACAGATTCCCCACTACGAGGTGGCTGACGCCGACGGGACGACTCGCTACAAGGTGCCCGCTGGCTGGCTGATAGACCAGTGTGGGTGGAAAGGACGGTCGCTCGGACGGGCGGGGGTCTATGCGCGCCAAGCGCTCGTGCTAATCAACCTCGGCGGGGCGACGGGCCAGGAGGTCAAGAAGCTCTGCGAGGCCGTGCGCCACGACGTGGCCGAGCGGTTCGGTATAGAAATCAACCCCGAGGTGAATATCCGATGAGACTGACGTTCTTAGGCACGGGAACGTCCAACGGCGTGCCCGTCATCGGCTGCGATTGCGAGGTCTGCCGCAGCCAAGACCCGCGGGACCAGCGTCTGCGCACCTCCGCACTCATAGAGACGGAGACCACGCGCGTGCTGATCGACTGTGGACCCGACTTCCGCCAGCAGATCCTTCGCCAGCCCTTCCGCAAGATCGACGGACTGCTCATCACGCACATCCACTACGACCACGTGGCGGGCATCGACGACGTGCGCCCGTTCTGCCAACTCGGACCGGTCAATATCTATGCCGACGCAGCCACCTGCAGCGGCTTGCACCACACCATGCCCTACTGCTTCGGCGAGCATCTCTACCCAGGCGTACCCAAGCTGGCTCTCCACACCATCGCTCCGCACGATCCGCTGCAGATCGGCGACCTCAAGATCGTGCCCATCGTGGTGCTCCACGACAAGATGCCCATCCTCGGGTTTCGCATCGGACCACTGGCCTACATCACCGACATGAAGTCGATCGACGAGACAGAACTACCTTATCTACAGGACGTTGACACGCTCGTGGTCAATGCGCTGCGCTGGGATCCGCCCCACCACTCCCATCAGCTGGTGAGCGACGCCATCGACTTCGCACACCGCCTGGGCGTACGGCGCACCTACCTCACGCATCTCACCCATAAGATCGGACGCTACGCCGAGGCCAGCAAGCGGTTGCCCGAGGGGGTGAGCTTCGCCTACGACGGACTGCAGATCGACGTCTGACCGAGGCAAACTGCCCGCATCCACACAAGTTCTCATCCCACGTTCCTTCCCTCGGAGGGAGCGTGGGGATGATGCTATCATACGAGGCCGATAGGGCGCGGGCGTAGCGATCGTGACGCCCCGGCATGGAAGCATCCTTTAAGAAAACTAAAAAAACAAATACGCCCCGATACAATCCAGATTATTTTTTGTAACTTTACACTCCCCTATTGTGCCCCTGGCACAACTGCCGGGGGACGCTGCCTCACGGCAGGCTGAAGAAGAAATCAAAAAAAGAACAATATAAATGCATTTCAAATGGAATTACGAATCGCCTTCGCCCGATCGGCAACGTGCGGCCAAGGAGTTGGGTGAGAAGCTGAATATCAGCCCGATACTCGCCAACCTGCTCATCGATCGCAGCATCACGACCGAGTCGGCAGCCAAGCGCTTCTTTCGTCCGCAACTGGCCGATCTCATCAACCCGTTTCTGATGAAGGACATGGATCTCGCCGTGGACCGCCTCAACGACGCCATGGGGCGCAAGGAGCGCATACTGGTCTATGGCGACTACGACGTGGATGGATGCACGGCCGTCGCGCTGGTGTACAAATTTCTGCGACAGTTCTACTCCAACATCGACTATTACATCCCCGACCGCTACGACGAGGGGTATGGCATCAGCCACAAAGGACTGCAGTATGCGGAGGAGACGGGGGTGAAACTCATCATCATCCTCGACTGTGGCATCAAGGCGGTGGAAGAGATAGCACACGCCAAGCAGCTGGGCATTGACTTCATCATCTGTGACCACCACGTGCCGGACGACGAACTGCCGTGTGCCGTGGCGACGCTCAACCCGAAGCGGGCGGACGACACCTACCCGTTCAAGGAGCTCTGTGGCTGCGGCGTGGGATTCAAGTTTATGCAGGCCTTTGCCAAGAACAACGGCATTCCCTTCTCGCGCCTCATCCCGCTGCTCGACTTCTGTGCCGTGAGCATCGCGGCCGACCTCGTGCCCGTGGTGGACGAGAACCGCATCCTGGCTTTCCACGGCCTGAAGCAGCTCAACCAAAACCCCAGCGTCGGCCTTAAGGCCATCGTGGACGTGTGTGGACTGAGCGGGCGCGAACTGTCAATGAGCGAGATCATCTTCAAGATAGGACCGCGCATCAACGCCAGCGGACGCATGGAGTGTGGCAAGGAGAGCGTGGACCTGCTCGTGGAGCGGGATATCAACGAAGCGCTGCGAAGGGCACGCCACATCGACACGTACAACGAGCAGCGAAAGGGCATAGACCGACAGATGACGGACGAGGCCAATCTGATCGTGAACCGGCTGGAGAGCCAAAGCCACCAGAGCAGCATCGTCCTCTACGACGAACACTGGAAGAAGGGCGTGGTGGGCATCGTAGCCAGCCGACTGACAGAGATCTACTTCCGCCCCACCGTGGTCATCACGCGCGAGGGAGACCTGGCGACAGGATCTGCTCGGAGCGTGGCGGGATTTGATATCTACTCGGCCATCAAGAGTTGCCGCGACTTGCTGCTCAACTTCGGCGGTCATACCTACGCGGCAGGACTGACGCTGCGCTGGAGCGACGTGAGAGAGTTTCGCAACCGATTCCAGGCCTATGTGGATAGCCACATCCAGCCGGAGCAGACGGAGGCTTTCCTCCACATCGACGCGCTCATCGACTTCAAGGATATCACGAAGAAGCTGCACAACGACCTCAAGCGCTTCGCTCCGTTCGGACCGGGCAACACGAAACCTATCTTCTGCACGAAGGATGTCTATGACTTCGGCACGTCGAAGGTGGTGGGACGCGAGCAGGAGCACATCAAACTGGAATTGGTCGATTCCAAGTCGAACAACGTCATGAACGGCATCGCCTTCGGACAGAGTGCGGCAGCACGCTACATCAAGTCGAAACGGTCGTTTGACATAGCCTATACCATCGAGGACAACGTGTTCAAGCGGGGGGCGGTGCAACTGCAGATAGAGGACATAAGACCCACCGAGACGGAGGAAGGAGAGGGATAAAAGAGTGGTGGCAGACTATCGCGCCATACTGCGTGAGCACTGGGGCTTCCCTGACTTCAGAGGCATCCAGCGCGAGATCATCGAGAGCATAGGGGCTGGAAAGGACACCCTGGGACTGATGCCAACGGGGGGAGGAAAGTCTATCACCTTCCAGGTGCCTGCGCTGGCGATGGAGGGTGTGTGCCTGGTCATCACGCCCCTGATTTCGCTGATGAAGGACCAGGTGGACCATCTGCGCAGGAGAGGCATCAGGGCGGCAGCTATCCACGCGGGAATGCAGCGGTCCGACATCGTCCAGACGTTGGAGAACGCCGTCTTCGGGGGCGTGAAGTTGCTCTACATCTCGCCCGAACGTCTCGGCTCCGAACTCTTCCTGGCCAAACTGCGCCACATGAGAGTGAGCTTCGTCACTGTGGACGAGGCCCACTGCATCAGCCAGTGGGGCTACGACTTCCGCCCTTCCTACCTGGAGATAGCGGAGATAAGGCAACTGCTGCCCGAGATTCCCATCCTCGCACTGACCGCCACGGCCACTCCCGCCGTGGTGGAGGACATCCAGCGCCAACTCCAGTTTCGCACGCCCAACGTATATAAGATGAGTTTCGCACGCGCGAACCTTTCTTATATCGTGCGCCGCACCATGGACAAGGAGGCGGAGCTGCTCCACATTCTCCGTCAGACCAGCGGATCGTCCATCGTCTATACACGCAGCAGGGAGGCCACACGCGAACTGGCCAAAATGCTCATGCAGCAGGGCATCAGTGCGACATGGTATCATGCGGGACTGGAACCTAGCGTGAAGGAGGAACGGCAAAACCTGTGGCAGACCGACAAGGTGCGCGTCATGGTGGCGACCAACGCCTTCGGCATGGGTATAGACAAACCGGACGTCAGCATGGTGATCCACCCGGACGCCCCCAACTCCATCGAGGAGTATTTCCAAGAAGCGGGACGGGCGGGACGCGACGGCAACCTGGCCTACGCCGTGCTGCTCTACGAAGAGGACGATGCCTACAAACTCAAATGCCGCGTCGCCTCCTCCTTTCCCGAGAAAGAACTCATACGCACCATTTACAACCAAATCGCTTATTTCTTCGTCGTGGGCGTGGGCTGCGGAGCGGGCCATACATTTGAGTTTAGCCTGGAGCGGTTCTGCCGGGCATACCGCCACTTCCCCACCCAGGTGCACACGTCACTGGAACTGCTGCAGCGGGCGGGCTACATCTACTATGATCCCAACCCGGACAGCAAGGCAAGGCTGCGGTTCCTACTCCAGCGAGAGGACTTGTACCGCCTCGACCATAGCACACCCAAGGAGAACGCCGTCATCACGGCATTGCTGCGGATGTATGGGGATCTGTTTGTCGATTTCAGTTTCATCGACGAGAGTTTTGTGGCCAAGGAAGCCAACTTGTCGCGCGAAGAGACCTATACGACGCTTCGGGCACTTGACCAAAAGCACATCGTGAAGTTTATCCCTCGCAAAAACATTCCCCTCATCACCTATCGCAAGGACAGAATCGACGGAGAAGACCTGATCATTGGTCCCGAAGTCTATGAGGACCGCAAGGCCGACTTCGAGAAGCGCATCCTCGCCATGATTGACTATTGTGAGAATGAGAGCGAATGCAGAAGTCGCCAGCTGCTCCGCTATTTCGGCGAGACCGAGAGCGAGGACTGTGGCCACTGCGACGTCTGCCGGGCAAGGCGCAAGGAAAGTAGCGACGAGGCGCTGCGGCAGGCTATCCTGCAACAACTGGCGGACCGGAAGGGCCACACGCTCGCCGAGATCAAAGCGCTATTTGGACACGTCAAGGCTGGACAGGTGCTCAACCGCCTCATGGCCGAGGAACAGGTGGCAACGGATGGCAGCAAGATTTGGCTGAAAGACTAAAAACGCGAAAGTCGCAAAAACCCTTGCAGAGAATCCGCGTTTCTACTCGAAGTGCAGCTCGCAACGGCAGACCTCACGCTGCTCTTCCCCCTCCCTCACCTTGCAGACGCTCACGCCAAAAGCAAGACCATCGTCTGAGAGCGGCTGGCGATAGAGACGAAGCCGGTCTCCCTGATAGCTTTCTGCCACATAGGCCACGTCGATGCGGCGCAGGCGGTGGGACTCGTACCAGGAGAGTGGCCAAAGGTCGAGGACATGGTCGATGTACTTCACGCTATTGATGTGGCCGTTGATATCCACATCGCTATAGAAAGTGTCCAACTCTCGCACCAACTCCAGGCGGTCGCCGAGTTTCACGCGCGAGGGACCGGCAATGGGGCACGGATAGTCGCGGTCCAGGTAGGCCGTGAGCAGGCCGTCGTGGATGGCAAGGATATCGGCAGGCTGGCGCGTCTCGGTGTCGATCATCGCCCAGATGCTGCGGCCGTAGCCATAGACGCTCCCCGTAGGCGAACCGATCTTGAAGTTACGGCTCGTGAAATACTTCATCGCACTGTCGCACCAGGTCTCGATAAAAAACGGGTCGTAGGCGCGGGGCATGGCCTCCAGTTCTATGCACAGGCGGCTCAACACCCAGGTACGGTGGATGGTGTGGAGGTAGTTCATACCAAACTCGCGGTCGTCGGAGTGGAAGTCGGCGGCATTGAGCAGGGCGTTGCCCAACTGGCCCACCGTCAGATGCTTGGAGAAGTCGCAACGAAACGGGTCGGCCATCATATCGTAGTGTGCCACCTTGGGCAATAGTTCTTTTTCCATATACTTGGTCTTTTATGATTCGCAAGCTACAACAGTCCATCCATAGCAAGCTGCTTGCAAAGTTAGCCATTTCTCTTCATTCTGCCAAGACTCTCGAGCCTCAGTTTCTCTGTTTTTCTTCCTTTTCCTATCGCCCACGCTCTCAAAACAAGACTTATCTCGGTCTGGAGCATTTCTTGGAAATAGAAGTACAAGCCAATCACAACGAACGCTTTGGGAGATCATAGAATTCCAAGCAAGCCTCAACGAGCACCTGAGGATCATAGATGGCAAAAGACCGACTTCACAGCCGGCCTTTTTTCATTACAAAAACATTATGAAATAATTCCTTTTGAACAAGATTTCATTTACCAAGTTGTACTAACTGTTTTACGGTTGCAAAGGTACGACTTGGCGGAAAAGTACACAATACCTAAAAAAAGGTATTTTGCTTTTCTCTGTCTTCTTTCGTTGCCACAACGGGCCCGAATCCTACAAGCGGACGAGCGTAGAAGCGCGTTGCTTGCCTTCCACCTGGAGGACAAAGACGCCCTTCGTCGTGGGCAGGGGAAGCTGGTAGGAAGGCTGGTTGGCAGGAAGTTGCCAGCGGCCCACCTTGGCGCCTGTGGGCGAGAAGATTGTCACGGCGAAAGGCTGCGTGGGAGTTTCGTCAAAAGAGAGCGTGAGGACGCCCTCCCCTATACGGACCTTGACGCCACGAAGCGGAGTGGCGGAGACTTCCCCTACCCTGTCGAAGTGGAGCAGATGAAGCAATCCTTTATAGACGTCTATCTCGCCGTAGCCATAGCGGTTGTTGGGGACGGGAAGTCCGGAGACGGTGCGGTGGCTCGTGGCGGCAATGGTCTCAAGAGCCTGCTCGGGCGTGAGCGTGGGGCAGGCCTGCAGCCAAAGGGCAATGGCTCCTGCCACTACGGGTGCGGACATGGAAGTACCGGAGTTGGCATTCCATGCATAGGTGCGTCCATTATACTGGAAATGAGCCACATCGCTGCGCAGCGGCGCTCCTTGGTTGTCCGGATTGGCTATGAAGAAGGAGCTATAGGCCGAGATGACATTGGTGCCTGGCGCACAGACATCGGGCTTCGTCCGCCCATCCATCGTCGGGCCCACGGAGGAGTAGTCGGCTTTGAGTCCATTGCCTCCTTTGCTGACGTGCCAGTCGCCCTGGTAGTTGTAAAACTGGTTGCGCCAGGTGGTCGCTCCCACGCTGATGACGCGGTTTGCCGCGCTCGGCACGAGGATGCTATGACTCTGCTCTCCTGCCGACATTGTGGGGTCTAAGTCGCTGTTCCAAGTCAAAAGACCATTGTAGAAGAACTCCACGTCGGCTTCTGTTCCCCGCACGTCGAGGGCCGTGCTCGGCGTACCAAGTCGCTGCTCCTGCTGCATCGTCACGTCATAGAACACACCCTGACCAACGGCAGGGGCCTCATAGGCTTGGACCAGCACCACCATGCGGTTGCCTGGCGAGGTCATGACGGTGTCACAGAGCAAAGAGTCGGAGGCGGCGAGCACCTCCTGCGTAGGATAGTCGAAACAGACGGGTGCGGCGGGGTTGGCATAGGTCTTGATCCGGATAGTGAAGGGGTCGGCAGACCGCAGAGTGGCTGTGCCTACAGGTGAGTTGGCTGCGACGAAAAGCCCTGCGTGCTCCTCGCCACGAGGCTTGCGGAAGTAGGCCAGTCGCTCGCCGTTGTTACCCGCCGAGGCCACCAGGATGCGGCCTGGTCCCTGGAGCGAATCGAGCACCTCGTAGTAGAGGCGGTCTTCGTCGTGGGCACTCTCAGGACTTCCCTCGCTAAAATTGATCACGCAGGGTTTGCCAACGCTGGCTGCATAGTCGAAAATATACTTGAAGCCCAGGGCGTCGGTGGCCGTCGTGTATTTATAGATGAGCGACGTGTCGATGATGGCTGCGTCGTCTCCCGTCGCATTGCATACCAAGCAGAGGTCGGCGTCGGGGGCAATGCCACCGTAGGGGGAGTCGAAGCCGCTTCCGGCAGCTATTCCTGCCGTGTGGGTGCCGTGGGTCTGCACGTTGCCGTCATAGGGGCAACCCAACTGGAGCAAAGCCTCCTCGCCTCGATAATCGCGGCCGACATAGTAGGGCGATCCGATGGTGTCAGGCGACAGATGGTCCCACAAAGCCTGGATACGATAACGGCTCATGTCGCGCGTATAAAAGGTGGGGTGAGTCAGGTCGAAACCGATGTCCTGCACGCCGACGACCACGCCCTCGCCCGTGAAAGCTTGCGGCAAATCGCGTCCCTCATAGGCTGGAATCGCATTGACAATGGTGCGCGTAGTGTCCATCATGACGGTGCAGGAGCGGTGGGTTTCTATTCGCATCACTCGCCCGTCGAGCGACAAAGCCCCGATATGGCGCAAGGGGATGGAGACGATATGGAGGGAAGGTCCGAAACTCGCCAAGCGCTCCACGCCATAGCGCTGAAAGAGCTCATCGGCGTCGCCCTCTGTACGGATGAAGGCCGACAGTTCGCGTCCTTCCATGTTGCCAAGCTGTGGGCGCTGGCGTAGTTCTGCGCGCGCCAGGGTAGCCACTTCGCGTACGAAAGGCGAGAGTTTGTAATAGGCCGCTTGCTGCGCTTGCATGGAAAGCGAAGCGAAAAGGAGGGTTGAGAGGGTGAGGATGCGCATAGGAATCGGAATGTTGAGGGTGAAACTTGTTTTTTCTCTGATGAGACGAACTTGAGTAGTACGAGGCTGCTATTTGATGTCCGCTCTATGAGGTGGGCAAAGACCAGAGAGGGGCATGCGTGCCAGCAAGGATGCCAAGGACTAAGCCCGCAGTTCTCGGAAGGTATAGACCATGACCGGAACGGTGACGATGAAGGCAAACAGGTCGCTTACGCTCTGACAGACCTCCACGCCCGTCAGTCCTAGCCAACAGGGGAGGACGAGGATGCTGGGGATGAAGAAGAGACCATTGCGAGAGGCTGCCAGCAGATTCGCACGCCACGGTTTGCGGCAGGTCTGCGTGAGCATATTGCTCGACATCATGGTAGCACAGAGCGGAAGGGTGAGCAACTGCCATCGGAGGGCCACAACGCCGACCGCCACCACCTCCATATCGTCGCGGAAAAGGGCGATGAGCTCAGAACTGAAGAGCCATCCCAAGCCCGAGACCGCAAGGAGGAAGACCGTGCCGACTATCGTCGTAAACCACCAGGCGCGCTTGAGCCGACTATACAGTTTCGCTCCATAGCAGAAACCGCACAACGGCTGAAAGCCCTGGCCGAGCCCGATGACTACTGCCATCACCAACATCGTGATTCTTCCGACAATACTCATGCCCGCAATGGCAGCGTCGCCCCATGTTCCTGCGGCGTGATTGAGCAGCATCGTCGATACGCAGAGCAGTCCCTGACGGGACATGGAGGGACTACCGCCATAGAATATCTCTTTGACAGCAGGCCAGGAAGGGGCGAAGTCGCGCCAATAAATGCCAATGTTTCCCTCGTGGTGGGACATGCGAAACAGCAGGAGAAAACTGACGACTTGCCCGATGACCGTGGCAAGGGCGGCTCCCTGCACCTTCAGATCGAGCAGGAAGATAAAAAGGGGATCCAAGGCCACATTGAGGACCGCACCTGTCACAATGCCCACCATCGCATAGGCAGCATTGCCCTGCAGGCGGAGCTGGTTGTTGAGCGTCAGTGACGACATCAGAAAAGGCATTCCCAGCAGCGAAACCGAGAGATAGCTTTCCGTTAGGGGCAAGATGGTGGGCGTGGAACCGAGGAGCAGGGCCAAAGGATGCAGAAAGACCAGGCCCAAGGTCATGAGGGCCAGTCCCGTAAAGAGTGAAAGAAAGAACCCATCTGCGGCCATGCGGCGGGCATTGCCATGACGGCGAGCTCCCAACTCGCGCGAAATGTAGTTGCCCGATCCGTGACCGAAGAAGAAACCAAAGGCCTGCATGAAGAACATCAGCGGGAAGACAACGCCCACCGCAGCCGTGGACTGCGTGTCGAGCTGTCCGACAAAGAAGGTGTCGGCTATGACATACAAACTCGTCACCAGCATACCGACAATGGTTGGAACGGCCATTGTCGGTATTACCCGGCGGATGGGAGCCGTCGTCAGGTAGGTGTAGTTGTCTTTCCCTCCGTGCATGGCAGTCGCTTATACCTCCTTTTTCTTCTGAAGTTGCTCGATGATGGTGGCGACAATACGCTCTGCCGATCGGCCGTCCCAACGCTCAGGCAAGGCAGCCTTCTTCCATTTGCCCTGCAACAGGTCGTCCAAGGCGGTTTGGAGCAGGTCGGGATTCTCGCCCACAAGCACATTGGTACCTACCTTCACGGTCTCGATGTGCTCCGTATAGCTATTCAGCGTGATACAGGGCACACCGTTGAACGTGGCTTCCTCTGCCACGTTGCCCGAGTCGGTAATGATACCGCGGGCGTGGGCGGTGAGGAATCCAAACTCCAGGTAGTCCAAAGGTTCGGCAAAGCGCAGCGACTTCAGCGCTCGTTGGGCGGCTATTTGCTCCACCGTCTCGCGGGATCGGCCACGCAAGGGTGCGATCACGGGAACGCCAGCCTTTGTGGCCTCGGCGTCGAGGACGCGCAACATGGCTTCCAGTCTCTGAGTGTCGGCAATGAGCAACTTGCGGTTGAGCGTCAGCACAAGGTAGGAAGCGTCCGTGATGGCGGGCAGGGCCGGGTGCTTGGCCAGCTCGTTGCCGATGCCTTCGATACGCTGACGACAGAAGCGGAGGTTGTCGATGAGGATGTTGCCCACCATATAGACTTTCGAGAGTTCCGCTCCCTCACGATTGGCAATACTATTGTTGCTAATGCCTGCAGTGAAGAGCAGGTCCGAGAGACCGTCGATGACGAGGCGGTTGATCTCCTTCGGCATATTGATATCGAAAGAGCGTGTGCCTGCGGCAATATGGGCCAGCAGGATACCTTGCTTCTTGGTGACGATGGCAGCGGCCATAGTTGAGGCAAGATCATCCACTACTACCACGGCGTCGGTGGGATGCTGCTGCAGATAGACCTCGAAACGAGACATCACCTGCCCCGTAAGCTCGTTGAGATTCTCGCAGTCCACACCCAGATACTCATCGGGCAGGTGGATGCTCAGGTCGTCGAAGAGCGTTCCTTCCAGCGTGGGGTCTCCTTGGCAGCCCGTATAGACGAGCGAATAGCTGATGGGGCTTCCCTCCCTCCGCAAGTTGTCTATCTGGCGGATGAGCGGGGCGACCTTGATGAAATTGGGGCGTGCGCCCGAAACGATACATATCTCCATAGTGTGATGCTTTTTACAATGCAAAGTTAGTCATTTTTTGGCAGACAGGGGAGAAATTCCCACATATCTTTTCGCAAACACCTGTTTTCCTATGCAGACCAAGCTGCTCAATCCCGAGAGAGGCTCTTGGAGTTCAAACAAGTCGTGTATACGGTATTGTGAGTAGTATTTCATGTCGCCCTTACGAGTTTTAACACATAAAAGTAATCATTTTATCTGAAGTGAGCAAATATTTTTCATATTAATTTATTGATTATCACGATGAAAAGCAAGTGATAGGTCTGCCTGATGCCAAGAAACTTATGGAAGACATTCATAATAAGATTGTCAACTACCTTGGCATTGTGGAAGATGTAAACTTGCTTACAGAGGGCAAAAAGGAATACATAGAGATTGTGGTGACACCAAGCACTATGCGTGAGGCAATTTGCAACGCCATTGTACACCGTGACTATATGGGTGTGCATACACAGATGAAAGTGTACGATGACTGCATTATGCTTTGGAACGAAGACAAACTGCCCGAAGGTATCAATCAAGAGAAGTTGTTTGCCGAACATGCTTCACAACCTCGCAATCGCAACATAGCCAATGCCTTCTACAAGGCTGGCTTTATCGAGACATGGGGACGTGGCATTAACAAGATACGTCAAGGCTTGAAAAAGATGGGACTTCCTGAGCCTAAAATCGAGAATCATGTCAGCGGAACATTGATTATCATTTACCGTAATGGCGGTGTAAATGGTACCAATGACACAAATAATGTCGGAAACAAATGTCGGGAACATGTCGGAAACAAAGCTTACTGAACGTCAACGATTTATCTTGTCTTCTATCAAGAAAAATCCGTTAATCACAGGAAAAGAAATGTCGGAAACATTGTCGGTGACACAGCATACGATAGAACGCGATTTGGCGGCAATGCAGAAAGCTGGCATCATTCGGCATGAAGGCAAGGTTAATGCAGGTGTGTGGGTGGTGCTTGAAAAGCCACAAAAGAAAGATTGACCTCAAATCCGCAACTAAGCCCTTCAACGTCCTTATTGCGTGTACATGTCCTCTCATTACTGAATTAGCAGATAAATTGAGGCTGAAAAACCCACTTATGCCTACAATATCCCCTTACCCCACAATGCGACTTGAGGCAATACGCAGTATCATACCCATAAGTTGTAGGCGTTATCCAAAATCTGTCTGGAACACATCCGCGTAAGCATTGTTACAAGTATAGATATTCAGCACATACCGCCTTGATGTCCTGATTCACTTGGCTGGTACAGAGACAAACCTGAAGACAAACGCTTTTATGCGACTTGTGGCCTTGAGTCCGGACCTCTTTACGCCAAGTCTGTGGATAATGGCCTTGTAGAAGTTACGGATAAGTGCAGTAAGAAGAAGGAACACGGTGTTCTCTGCCATGAAGAATTTGGGCAATTTGTCCCACTCGAAACCATTGTTCATATCATCGAAGATGCGTCCCTTTCCTCCGCGAAGGTTATAGAACTCGACAAGTGCGAAGTGTCGGATGAAGCGAGAGATGGTTCATCAAATGAGTAGTGACATCCTCAATACATGAGCCACCACAGAAGTAGATACTCATGAGAGAACGGATGATTTCGCTGTACTGATAACCAACGATCTACACCTTAGACCGAGGGTTGAGTCGATTATAGATGACAATGTGGAGTCAAACTGCTCCATGATTGAAAATATTCCTCCAAAAGGAGTGAGTTTCTCGGATTTAATTTATATCTTTGCCATGTCTATCGTCGGATTCTCTTGTTTGTTTTTGCAACACTAAGATAGGTGAAATTTCTGACATGGCAACATTCTGAGCAACTTATTGTTGCTCAGAATGTTATAAATAACGTTAAACTAAAGAATTGCGGAATTAAGGTTTGTCTTGTTTTCGCAAAAACAGGCTTGGAGGCCCTCAAAAAGAGAGTTCTCAGCGCCATCGACGACCTCGTGGGAGTTTTACCCTCGCCACAAGTCAGCTGGGGCTGGATAAATTAGCAGACTCTAATTATTATCTATGCAGTGAGCCAGTTACTTTGCGTTATCGTCATGCCGGTCTGCGCAATTATATCACGAGTTAACTCCATCGTGACCCAACCAATGGCGACGTCTATATCTTTCTTTCAAAGGATAGTCATCGTGTTCGCATCTATTATTTTCATCATCAAGGAGAGATTCTTACGGAAAAGATACTTCGTTCCAACCATTTCGTAGAGCCTGTCTTCAATGAAAAGAAGGGATGTTATCATGTCTCATGGGAGAGCTTTGTGTATCTGGTGGAAGGAATAGTCCTAAAAGACCGTAAGGTTGCTTTTAACGACTTGAATGATGAGAATGGCGAAGAAATAGGTGTTGGAGTCGAAGATGCAGCCTTTGAAAGCAAAGGAAAATCGGACAAAAAATAGCCGCCACAATGGACGGCTATTTTTTAATTTCTTGTATGCTCGGCATGAGCTTATTCTAATGGGTGCAAGTCCCTAACGAGCCCTAATAGCGGGAATCATATAGCCAATAGCAAGGGTGTCCACTGCGAGGTGGAATCTGAAAGAAGCTGGCGGCAAACATCTGACCTAACGTAGAGAAACTTCATATAAGGCATTTGACCATGGATGAGATTGCCACACAAATCAAAGTCCTATAGCTATTCGGAATGGTTGGTGTAAATGAAGTGGGTATAAGATGGAAAGAATAAGCCCTTATCCGAGGAGGTCTCACGGACGCATGGGTGAAGATGAATCATTCGATGTACCATGACGGAGTAAAGCTTGCCGTGAGAAGTCAGCAGAGGTCATAGTACCCAAGGCACGTGTGCTTATAGGGAAGGACTGAATCGTGCAGTGCAATAGTAAATGAATGTTACCTTGTGAGACACCTCGTCAGATGTCTGAAAGGAACTCTCTATCCAAGACGATAGGACGGAATCCGACAATAGGATAGAAGTGACGCTACTCATAGGGATAGCTGAAAACAACTTGCCACACATCGCAAGATGAGAAAGCACGAAACCGCCGTATGCGGAACCGCACGTACGGTGGTGTGGGAGGTCGGTAAATGTGAAAATAGGAGGTAAATGCCTTTTATGATTAGCATTTACCTCCTACCCGATTTTCCAATCCTGCAGGAAATATAACCTTAGTTCCATCTCTCGTCTTAGGTTTCCAATTAACCTTAGTTTCATCTCTTGTCTTGGAGTTCCTGCCGCTTGCTGTATTTATGGTATGAGTTCTTTAGGTGGTTCCCGGTTATTGATGTCTGTAACATTCTGTGAATTGTCCTGTCTTTAAGGTCATTTCTGATATTCCTGGCTGGTATGTTTTGTAATTAGTCTTGTAGCATATTCTTTTCCTCTTTCTTATCTTGTTTGACTATTTATTTTCTTTGCCTGCCTTGTAATACAATTTATTTTCATTAATTTTGCAGAAAATAAATTTGTAGTAATGAAATCATTAAGAGAACTATATAAAATAGGTAAAGGTCCATCAAGTAGTCATACGATGGGACCACAGAAAGCTGCGAAGATATTTGTCGAGTCTAACAGGGATGCTTCTCTGTTTGATGTTATTCTGTATGGCAGTCTTGCCGCAACAGGAAAAGGACATATGACGGATGTAGCTATAAAGGAGGTTCTTGATAAAGTAGCTCCTGTTAATATAATATGGCGGCCGGATGTTTTTCTTCCATTTCATCCGAATGGTATGAAGTTCATTGCATATTCAGATGGTAAAACTGTAAAGAATGAATGGACTGTTTATAGTATTGGTGGTGGTGCTTTATCTGAAGGGAAGGGAGAAAAAGATATGTTTAATTCTCCTGAAGTGTATGAGCTGAATACCATGACCGACATTATGAAATGGTGTGAAAGAACAGGTCGTAACTATTGGGAGTATGTGCAATTATGTGAAGATGAGTCTTTGTGGGATTATCTTAGTACGGTATGGCAGACGATGAAACAGACAGTGGAGCGTGGGCTTAAGCATGAGGGCCGTTTGCCAGGACCTCTTAATCTTCCTCGTAAGGCTCCGACTTATTTCATTAAGGCTTCCGGTTATAAGCAGTCGTTGCAGACACGTGGACTCGTTTATGCTTATGCTCTTGCTGTGAGTGAAGAGAATGCTTCTGGTGGAACTATTGTGACTGCTCCTACTTGTGGCGCATGTGGTGTGTTGCCAGCGGTGTTGTATCATATTTCCAATGGACATGAATTTAATGAAGCCCAAATTCTCCATGCTCTTGCTACGGCAGGACTTGTAGGAAATATCGTAAAGCAGAATGCTTCAATATCCGGTGCTGATGTAGGATGTCAGGGTGAGGTTGGTGTGGCATGTGCTATGGCGTCAGCAGCTGCATGTCAGTTGTTTGGTGGAAGTCCCTCACAGATAGAGTATGCCGCAGAGATGGGACTGGAACATCATCTTGGCATGACGTGTGACCCTATTTGCGGACTTGTACAGATACCTTGTATAGAGCGTAATGCCTTTGCTGCTACACGAGCTCTTGACTCCAATCTTTATGCGGCTTTCTCTGATGGAAGTCATCGTGTTTCCTTTGACAGGGTTGTAGAGGTTATGAAGCGTACAGGACATGATATCCCTTCTCTTTATAAGGAGACAAGCGAAGGAGGTCTGGCAAGAGGATTTAAAGATGACATGACGGATGAAAGCGTATAATGTTACGATAGACTATATCCGTGCAGTGCTTATAATATTGGTGATACTTGTTCATATCGTCAATTTCGGAAACCTGTATCCAGATGTGAAATATTCTATCTTGGCATTCTTCATGCCTGCTTTCCTCATCATTACGGGTTATCTGGTGAATATAAAAAAGTCACTGAAAGATTTTGCATTGTACATACTCCGTATACTGTTGCCCTATGTGATTATGGTGATGGGTTTTATGGTTGTCTCTTTGTATCTGCCAGTCAGGGATGGGGTGGACGAGATAACGGCGGAAACCATTTATCGTGTGCTGTGCATAACTTCGATAGGACCTTATTGGTTCTTGAGAGTTATGATAGTGTGCGGTATATTATATTATGTAGCCTTTACTGCCTTTAGAAACTCAAGCAAGCTTACGCAATGTGTGGTATTTGCCACGTTACTCATATTGGTGTCTGAATTTACGCCATATTTGGGACTGAGGAGTGCTGCATATTATTTTACAGGAGTATTGATACGGGTTTTCATGGATGACATTTCAAAGGTTCTGAAAGGTAATTTCTGGGCAGTCATACCATTCTTTCTTTTGATAACAGACAAAGAGCTTCAGGACTGGGGTAGCCTGTCAATCTTTGCCTGCTGTTTCTGTTTCTTTGTCTTTACGACCTGGTTGTCCGGCCTTTTCCGAGGTAGCTTTGCCGCATTGATGAAATATTTAGGACGTAATACCTTACCTATATATATATTCCATCCGATATTTACGATGATGTCAAAATATACGCTTCCGGTATTCTCTTTCGACCCTACGGGACTGTTGCATACGCTGACTACGATAGTGATGTGTGTGGCAGGTAGTCTTGCTGTCGCCTATATAATGGACCGTACGCGTATGTCTTGTATCTTTGCTAAAAAGCGAATACTTAGATAGTAAAATCTTTTTTGACTGGGTGAAATATGACAAAATGAACGCTTGTGGATAAAAAAATGGGAAAAATAATATTTTTGTGAATAAAAATATGTATATTTGCCAAGTATGAAGACGAGTTGGATTGTAAGAGCATGGGTTTGGCTGCGTCGGATAGGCTATTGTCGGGGCTTTGGAATACAGTCACCTTGGGCATACAGCCTCGTGAGATATGTAATAAACGAGCATTCCCCATATTATGCCTATGCTGGTCTGTATGCCAGATTCCCGGAAGCCGATATCGTGAGGCGCAAGCTCGGACAGTTTTATCTACGTCTTGCCAACTATGTTCAGCCGGCAATGGTGATGAGTCTGTATTTCACCGATTATGAAAGTGAGCATTCAAAGGCATATTTCCGGGCAGGATGCGCTACATTAAGGTTTGTCGGAGTGCAGCCGTCAGAAGAAGTTGAAGAAGTCAGCAAGTCGTTGCGAAAGAAAGACAGACGCAATATAATAGTGCACGTAAACTCATTGAATGTAGATGCCGGGCAGATAAAGGAATTGGTAGGCTGTTTGCATGACGGAGACTTTATGGTGCTTGACAATATGAATGCGGCAAGGCATCTGTGGGATGAGACCGCGACGAGTTTGGAAAACATAGTGACGTTCGACATGTATTATTGTGGACTTATATATATAGACAGTAAAAGATATAAACAGAATTATATAATTAACTTTTAAATCTCAAGACTATGGCAATAACAAAGGTTTATACCAAAACTGGTGATGCAGGAATGACCAGTCTGATTGGAGGAGTGAGAGTAAAGAAGACACATCCGAGAATAGAGGCTTATGGAACCGTTGATGAGTTGAGTTCACAGCTTGGACTGCTTGCATCGTTTATGAAAGACGGTGACGACAAGAATCTTATTATCCGCATTCAGCGGGTATTGTTCACCATAAGCTCATATCTTGCTACAGACAAGACTCAGACCTCTCTTGCTCCCTCTTTCACGCTTGCTGCAGATGAGGTTAAGATACTTGAAAACGAGATAGATCATCTTCTGGGCAGTCTGCCACAGCAGACGGCGTTTATCCTTCCTGGCGGATGCCATGAAGCAGCAATCGCCCACGTATGCCGTACAGTGTGCCGTCGTGCAGAGCGTCGCATCTTCCTGCTTGGTGAAACGACCGAGCTCGACCCGGAAGTTCTCGAGTATATAAACCGCTTATCAGACTATTTGTATATTCTTGCCCGTAAATTAAACTTTAATAACGGAGTGAGAGAAAAAATATGGAAGAAAAACTTGTAAATAAGAAAAAATATATTATTTTTGCCGTCCAATTTAGAAACGGCATAATGTCTTTAAGGATAAGCGCCGCTAATTATTATAAATCGATAAAATAAATTACTATGTATTGGACACTTGAATTAGCTTCAAAGCTCGAAGATGCGCCATGGCCTGCAACGAAGGACGAGTTGATTGACTATGCAATCCGTTCCGGGGCGCCGCTTGAAGTTCTTGAGAACTTGCAGGAGATAGAGGACGAGGGAGATGTCTACGAGAGCATTGAAGACATCTGGCCGGATTACCCTACGAAGGAAGACTTCCTCTTCAACGAGGACGAATATTAATCGCTCAAGCAGCTATACGGTATAGCTCAAAGCAATGAATATAAGCGGTATAGGAATTTTTATGAGATTCCTATACCGCTTTTTTCGTTCTTGTACTGCCCAATATAGTGCGAGCCAAACGCAATGACGTTACTTCAAAAGCTGAAGCGCAGCCTGTCTTATTAAAATAAACTGCTCAAATCAGAGCATATAGCCATAACAACTAAATAGCCATTGTCAGAGTATGCAAAAGAAATTAAGGCAGATTATTTACCCAAATCTAAGTCTGTAACATAGATTTGGGTAAATAATCGCCATATTTTTCTTTTAATTGCAATTAAACCGTTACCTTTGCAAGGGTTAAGATATACCGGTATGATCATGACAAACAAACTTGTTGGTAGAGAGCGAGAGTGTCAAGAACTCCACAGAGTGATGGAGTCGGATCGTTCAGAATTTGTTATAGTATATGGACGGCGAAGAGTGGGTAAGACTTTTCTTGTTGATCAATACTATCACGGACAATACGACTTTACATTTGTTGGAGGACATAATCTATCACGCCAGAGACAACTTACGAGTTTTGCGCGTGCATTGAAAAAGTTCTCAGGCATAAAGTCGGATAAGTTTTCCGATTGGTTTGACGCATTTGATGCTCTTGAAGAATATCTTGAATCACTTGATACAAGCAGAAAAAAAGTGGTATTTATAGACGAGATGCCTTGGATTGACACACAGAAGTCTGACTTTGTTGCTGCATTGGAGAATTTCTGGAATGGCTGGGCTGCCCGTCGCAGTGATATTGTGTTTATTGCCAGTGGCTCGGCAACCTCATGGATGGTAGACAATCTGATTGAAAACCAAGGAGGGCTGCATGCTCGCATTACAAGCAGCATTTATGTTAGACCATTTACTTTGCATGAGACAGAGGAGTATCTTCATAGAAAGCACTGCAAATGGGACAGATACCAAATATTACAGTGCTACATGGTGTTTGGAGGCATCCCTTTTTATCTAAGTCTCATTAATACCAAAGAAAGCCTCGTGCAGAATGTTGACAGACTATTCTTTGTCCAAGGAGGTATTATGCGAAGCGAGTTTGATGAATTGTATAACGCTCTGTTTTCAAATGCCGACTTATATATAAGTGTAGTAAAGGCTTTGGCTGCACATCATGATGGCATGTCACGTGAAGAAATATCCAAGACAATTGGAATCACTGGTGGCACTCTTACCCGTGTACTGACCAATCTTGAAAGATGTGACTTCATCTCCCGAAATCAGAATTTCGGTCATAAGTTGAAAGATACAATCTATCGTTTGGTGGATTTCTATACTTTGTTTTATTACAAGTTTATCTTGCAGGATATTTCAGGCGATGAACATTGGTGGAGCCATAATTTTGAGTCACGCCAAATCTCTACATGGCAGGGACTTACATTTGAAATAGTGTGCCTTATGCACACTGACTGCATAAAACGTGCCTTGGGCATTTCGGGGATGGCAACAGAAGTGTCTTCATGGCGCAAGGCTGCAAGTGAAGACCAGAAAGGAGGACAGATTGATTTAGTCATCAAACGCGCTGATCGCATCATTCATCTATGCGAGATGAAATTCAGTAAATCTGAATACCGCATTACGGAGGCATACGAACAGTTATTAAGGCAACGATTGGAGCTCTTCCAAAGCTCTACCAAGACAAAGTTCTCATTGGTCATCACTTTTGTTACCACCTATGGTGTAGCAGATGGCGCACATCATAGTTTGGTACATAGCGAAGTTACAATGGAGCAGCTTTTCAAATAAGCAATATCCTTTCATGGTCTTTCACTACGAAATAAAATGATCGAAAAGGTTGAAACGACAATACAATCATCTGAAACTCAATGCGCCTTGTCCCTCTTTAACGAGGACGAATACTAATCGCTCAAATAGCTGTGCAAACAGCTTGAAGCATTGAATATAAGCGGTATAGGAATTGCGCAGCAACATTTCTATACCGCTTTTTTAGGTTTTTGTAAGTTTTGAGCGATTAGAATATGAAGATTTTGCAGACAAGTGATTATTCCAAACATTAAAAAACTATATATTGTACTCATTTTCATTGATATGGAAAATCGTAAGAACAAGAGCTTTAAAGACCCAGACTTTTTATATATCTCAAACAGAGTAATGTGCTGATACACAAGATTAGTGAATTGCTTTATTGCTCTCAAAGATCTCCGAAATGGTGTAATGAACAAAGGCTTGTTTGAAGCGAGCGAGGGAGGAACTCCCAAAGGAGGACCGCTAAGTCCGTTGTTGAGTAACATAATGCTTAACGAACTGGATAAAGAACTCGAACGCAGAGGACTCCCCTTTGTGCGCTATGCCGACGACTCGATGATATATCACCTTGCCAATATGAAGCGTCTCTTGCTTGAAACAGACGAATGGCTAAGGCGTAGAATCC
>ENA-ORRO01000833-ORRO01000833.1-human-gut-metagenome-genome-assembly--contig:-NODE-833-length-23987-cov-3.207254_pt1 | contig 23987 bp, 19 predicted proteins | sample MGYA00242176_ERZ509136 | MGnify/ENA primary metagenome ERZ509136 (study PRJEB26280, sample SAMEA2338644) | human gut metagenome | biome: human gut; feature: human-associated habitat; material: faeces...
CCGGGTGGCGCAGGGTGACCTCCTTTCGGTCGATTCTTCTTCTTTTCTCATATTTCTTATATTGAATGTGCTTTGCTTGGAATTTGGTATAAAGAAAGCGACAGTTGATAGATTATTTAAGCGGAATAGTCGATAAATAAAGCAAATCGTCATGTGGGGCATTAAACCTTTTGCCCGGAAGTCTGTCAAATGAAACAGTGAATAAAAGGCATTGCTCATTTAGAATAGACAAAGAATAGACACATGAAGAAAATTATCACGGGGATGGCGTTGCTGTTGGTAACAACGCTGTCTGCATTTTCACAGACCAAAAACATTACGGTATCGGGCCGTGTCGTGGAGGACACCAAGGAGCCTGCGATACAAGCTACCGTGCAGTTGCTTTTGTTGCCAGACAGTGTTCAGGCATCGGGTACGGCCACTACGGCACAAGGTTATTTCACTCTTCCCAAAGTCAGTGCGGGTAAATACGTGCTGAAGGTTTCCTACATCGGATTCAAGAGCCAGTACATCCCTTTACACCTTTATGCTACGACAACTGCCAAGAACGTGGGTACACTGACACTGGAAACGGATGCGGTGATGCTGGCCGAGGCTGTGGTTACGGCAGAAGCGCCGCAAGTGCAGGTGGTGGAAGATACACTGGTATATACCTCATCTGCCTATCGTACCCCCGAGGGAGCCATGCTCGAGGAGTTGGTGAAGAAGCTGCCCGGTGCGGAGATTGACGACGAGGGTAATGTGAAAATCAACGGTAAGGACTTGTCGAAGATTATGGTCGACGGCAAGGAGTTCTTCTCCGACGATGCAAAGGTGGCGTCGCGCAACATTCCGGTGGACATGGTCGACAAGCTGCAGGTTATCGACCGCAAGAGCGACTTGGCAAGGATAACCGGCGTTGACGACGGCGAGGACGAGACCGTGATCAACCTTACGGTGAAAAAAGGCATGAAGCAGGGATGGTTCGGCAATGCGACAGTGGGCTACGGCACCGACAACCGCTACTCCGGCAACCTGATGGTGAACCGGTTTGTCAACGACAACCAGTTTTCAATCGTGGCTGACGCCAACAACATCAACGAGATGTCGTTCTCGATGCCCGGCGACGGACGTTTCAAACGCTTCGGCGGTATCGACGGTGTGAACGACGCGCAAAACGTGGGTTTCAATTTCAATGTGGGCAATGACGAGATATTCCGCGCCGGCGGCGATGTGATGTATTCCCACAGCCGCCAAAAAACGCGGCAGACGAGCAACAAGCAGTATCTGTTTGCCGACTCGACAAGCTATGAGAACGCTTTCAGCAACGCAATCGACCGCAGCCACAACCTGACGGGCAATTTCCGAATGCAATGGCATGTCGACTCGCTCAACACTCTTGATCTCCGTCCATCGTTCATGCTGAGTGTCAACGACAGCGACAAGGCGTCGTGGAGCCGCCTGTTTGCAGGCGACGCCAACCGCACCGCGGTCAACAGCTCCGACAACCTGCTGACGAGCAGCGGCACGAGCTACGACATCGGCGGCAAGGTGGTCTACAACCATAAATTCCGCAACCGCCCGGGACGCTCGTTCTCCACGCAGCTGACTTACAAATACAGCAACACAAACGAGGACGAGACCACATATTCAATCAACAAATATTTCCTTCAACCAGACCAGGACGAGACACGTGACCAATACACCGACAACCATCAGTGGAGCAGCCGTGTGGGCGCGCGTCTGACGTGGACGGAGCCTATCGGCGACATCAAAAAGGCGAGATTCCTGACGTTTGCCTACCGCATGAACTACTACTTCAACAATGCCGACAAACTGGTGTACAACGCCGACCGTGAATATGACCCGCAACGCGCCCTGCGCATACTCGAGGACGACTACGGCATCGTGACAAATCACGTGGTTGCAAACACTCTGGCTGCCGAGAGCGGTGTGCTCGACGAAGACCAGAGCAACAGGTTCCGCAACGACCAGTTCTCACAGCAGATACGCGTCGGATTCAAGCAGAACCGCAAGAAATACCGCCTCAACGTGGGCGTGTCGGTCAACCCGACAATGATGAAGAGCGAAAACCTGTTGAACAGCGAGAAAAACATCCCGGAACGATGGGTGTGGAACTATGCGCCGTTCATGCGGTTCCGCTACTCCATCTCGAAGACAAACTCACTCGCCATCGACTATCGCGGGCGCTCGACGTCGCCAACAATGACGCAGTTGCAACCAGTCCCCGACGAGAGCAATCCGTCGCGCATCGTGGTGGGTAATCCCAACCTGCTGCCGGCGTTCAACCACCGCATCTCCGTGCGCTACAACAATTTCAACCAAGAGCGTCAGAGCAGCATTATGGCGTTTGGAGGAATCAACGTGGCGCAAAACAGCATCGTCTCAAAAACCATCTACGACAAGGAGACCGGCAAGCAGACCACCACATACGACAACGTGAACGGGGTGTGGAGCGCAGACGGAATGATGATGTACACGTCGCCTATAGGAAACCGAGGCTGGAGATGGACCAACAACGCATTCGCACGCTATTCGCGCGCCGTGGGATTCAACAACGGAGAGCGAAACTACAGCGGAACGCTGATGCTGAGCGAAACTCCGAGCATCGCCTTCCGCAACGACATCGTCGACGTTGAGCTGCGCCCGTACTACAACTATCAGCAGACACGCAACTCTATTCAGACCGACAACCGCGACATCCACTCATACGGCGGTTCTTTAAACGCAAATTACTACACTCCTTTCGGACTGTCGATAGGCTCCGACATCACCTACAGCGCCACCAGCGGATACTCTGCCGGCTACGACAACAACCAATGGCTTTGGAACGCGTCGCTGTCATACGAATTTCTCAAAGACAAGTCGGCGACAATTGCACTGAAGGCATACGACCTGCTGCAACAGAAGAAAAACGTGTCGCGCAGCGTGACGGCAAACTACATTGAGGACCAGCAGTTCAACACCGTGACGCGCTACGTGATGCTGACGTTCTCCTACCGCTTCACACGGCTCGGCAAAGGCACGTCGGAAAAAGACATCAACTACGACGGTTTCGCCCCCGGCGGACACCGCCCGCCAGAAATGCCCGCCGACATGAAACGCAGAGGCAACCAGCCCCTGCCGATGGGACCCCCTCCGGGAGGCCGCCGGCCATTCTAAAAGCATCCTGACTTATAGGCATTATACAGCATTACAGGCGGCGCAGGCAAACCTTGTTACAATTTTTTATCACATCATTGTTTTGCCGATGCGATAAATAAGACTACCTTTGTGCTGACAAACATATATAAGCCTATACTTAAATGTTATAGTTATGCCTAAATGTATCGGTATATTGACATCAGGAGGCGATGCCCCTGGAATGAATGCGGCGATTCGCGCCGTGACCCGCTCGGCAATCTTCAACGGTATTGCCGTGAAGGGTATCTATCGTGGCTACCGCGGACTGGTAACCAACGAAATTGTTGAATTCAAGACGCAAAACGTTTCAAACATCATCCAAGTCGGCGGCACAATCCTGAAGACTGCACGCTGCATGGAGTTCCGCACAGAAGAAGGTCGGAAAATCGCGTACGACAATATGGTCAACGCGGGCATCGACTCTCTTGTGGTGATCGGAGGCGACGGCTCTCTGACGGGCGCACGCATCTTCGCCACTGAATATAACATTCCTATCGTAGGTCTGCCGGGAACAATCGACAACGACCTATACGGAACCGACACGACAATCGGATATGACACTGCCCTCAACACCATCATGCAATGTGTGGACAAAATCCGCGATACGGCGACTTCACACGAGCGTCTGTTCTTCATCGAGGTAATGGGACGCGACGCCGGATTCCTCGCCCTCAACGGTGCAATCGCCGCTGGCGCAGAAGCTGCCATAATCCCGGAAATCTCCACCGAGGTCGACCAGTTGGAGGAACTCATCAACAACGGTTTCCGCAAGAGCAAGAACTCTTCAATCGTGCTTGTTGCAGAAAGCCCTGTGACGGGCGGCGCAATGGCTCTTGCCGAACGCGTGAAAAACGAATATCCGCAATATGAGGTGCGCGTGTCGATTCTCGGACACCTGCAGCGAGGCGGATCGCCTACTGCCCACGACCGCATCCTCGCATCGCGCATGGGCGCGGCTGCCATCGACGCTCTCCTTGAGGACCAGCGCAACGTGATGATTGGCGTGGCAAACGATGAAATCGTTTACGTGCCGTTCTCAAAGGCTATCAAGAAGGACAAACCAATAAACCGCGATTTGCTCGACACGCTCCGCCGTCTGTCGATCTGATTCGCACTGGTTACAACCTCTCATACTGCAAGACGCCCCACAAAATGGGGCGTCTTCCTTTTTGCTCCCAACTCTCAAACGGACTATTTTATGACTTCGACGCTCAAAAAACGCGCATTTGCGAGGTTTTTCCTTTTCCTTAAGAACAATAATGCCGAAGTAAACCCCACAGCGCAAAGTCAATCAGCAGTCCTATGTATTCTTCGCCCATCGACTACTTTAAATTGGTCAGGTCTGTCAATATCCAAATGATTATCCTTGCTCCAACAAGTTCTTGTCCGTCAGGAAATCCAAGAGTCCGACAGTCAACACACCGAGTTCGTCCTCCTTGCGGTGAATATCATCACCAACAATGACAATCTTACGGAAGTGGTCATTGATTGACAATAAAGGACGTCGCTCTTGCTGTTCCTTTTCTGGCGTAGGCATGTGGAGGCAAATGCCTATGATTAGCATTTGCCTCCTACCCGATTGAAAACCTTCAGAAATCACACAGCTCATAGCAAGTGCTTCGTCCTCCGCCTTCCATTTTCTTCAGAATGCCTTTTTCTGTCAAATCTTTGATATCCCTGTTCGCCGTGTCTTGTGAGCAGTGGTTTATCTTATACCATTTGGATGAATTCAGTTTGCCCTCGAATCCATCGAGAAGCATGTTCAAGACTTTTCTCTGTCTGTCGTTTAACAATGTGCCGCTGTGTTCTTCCCAGAATCTTGTTTTGCGTATCACGTGGTCCGTCTTCTCCATCGACTGCTGCAATGCGTTGTGCAGGGTGGCGATAAACCATTTTATCCATTCCGTTATGTCAAGTCCTCCCTTTTGCGTTTTTTCGAGGATATTGTAATATCCATTGCGTTTGTTGAGGATTTCCGATGACAGACTATAGAATCTTTTCGGTGTTCCGTCGGCTCTGGATAGCAGCATCTCTGTTAGTGTGCGGCATAATCTGCCGTTGCCGTCGTCGAAGGGGTGTATCGTTACGAACCATAGATGCGCTACGGCTGCCTTTACAAGTGGGTCTATGGTGCTTTGTTGTTCGTTTATCCATTCCAAAAGCTGATCCATCATCCCCTCAACCTTATTGCTTGGAGGAGCCTCGTAGTGGACTTTTTGTTTGCCCATTGCGCCAGAAACCACTTGCATCGGTTCGTTACCTTCGCGCCATGCACCGACTCTGATTTTGTACATTCCGCTGTGGCCGTATGGGAACAGTGCCCTGTGCCAGCAGAATAGTCGTTCGGCGCTAATCGCTTCCTGATAGTGTTGTGTGGCGTCAATCATTACCTGCACAACACCTTCAATGTAGTGGTCGCTCTTAGGCAGTCCGTCATATTCGAGTCCGAGTTGGTGTGCTACAGATGACCGTACGCTGTCGCGGTTGAGCGTTTCCCCCTCAATACCGGCAGAGTTGACAATCTCTTTAGTCATGGAGTTCAGTACCGAGAGATTCTGCTCTGCCATACCGAACATAGAGAGTCTGCCAGCCAGTTTACCTCTGAGAGCATTCACTTCTGCCAGAAGTAAGGATAGCTGGTCGCTTTGCCATATCATGTGTGGCCAGTGTTCATTCTGCCATATATACATAATCGGATATTTTTGTTACTTGTTTTATTATAACTTACGCCTGCAAACTTACTCTTTTTCTCCTTATTCCGCAAGTTATGCGGAGAATAAACGGTCTATTCTCCGCAAATTTGCGGAGAATAGAGACGGTAATCTCCGCATGAAGGGTGGAGAGAGGGGATTTATTCAAGTTCCCTCCTTACAAATTTCTTCAACAGGAACGTGAGGAAGTAGGGAAAGGTGTAGAATTGTCCGTTGAAACCGATGTTTCTGTTGCAGAGCTTTATCCCGTATTTTATTTCTGGGTATTTGCCGTCAGCAGCTGTAAGTTTGGAGAGCGACTTAGTGGCATTGTCTGTTGCTTTCACTTCTATTGGTATCAGCGATGATGTGTCGCGGATGAAGAAATCCATTTCTACAGTAGACTTCTCGTTGCGGTAGAAATACAGGTCGTACCCTTGCTTTACAAGCATGTCGCCTACTATGTTTTCGTATATTGCTCCTTTGTAAGTGCCGTAGTTCTTGTTGACGCGCATGTCTTCCTGTGACTCCTCGTCGAGGGAGGCAACGAGTAGTCCCGTGTCTTTATAGTAAAGCTTGTATGATTTCGGGTCATAGTTGCCTTTCAGCGGAAGCGATACTTGTGCGAGACAATAGCATACGTTTACGATGCCGGCATCACGCAGCCATTCCACGGTACCAACGTATTCCCTGTTTCTTGCTCCATGTGCAATCTTGCTGATCTGGAATTTCTTGTTGTCTTGTCCGAGAAATACCGAGATATGGTTGTATATATTCTTGATTTTCCCTTTGTCGAGGCCCTGTGCATATTTTGTGATGTCCTCCTCGTAGTCGAGCAGTAGCTGGCGTTGCATCATTAGAGTCCCGCTGTAGTTGCCGTTGTTTATGAAGCTGTTGACTACGGCAGGCATTCCTCCGATGGTCATGTATTCCCTGAAGATTTCTCCCAAAGTTTCCATCTCCAAATTTGATAGTGGAGTGATGCTGCACATCTTGTTGTATAGATGTTCAATGAAGGTGCTGTCGTATCCTTTTGCCCATAGAAACTCTTCGAAGTCCATCGAGTGCATGGTATAGTCCTGCTTGTAGCCTACGCTGTTGGATTCTATCTCACGGTAGTTGATGCCCATCAGCGAACCGGAACAAATCACGTCGAATCTGCCGTCTATGCAGAATGCCTTCAGACTTGTGGCGCATGCAGGACAGTCTTGTAGCTCGTCAAAGAATATCAGAGTGTTTCCAGCTTCAAAATTGAGACTGGGATCAATCAAGGTTATGTTCCTGACGATATCCTCAACTTCGTAGCTGTCATCGAAAATGGCCTTGTATTTTTTCTGCAACACGAAGTTTATGGCAATGACGTTCTTATAGTTTTCGGTGGCAAATTGCATGATGGAAGCTGTCTTCCCAATCTGCCTTGCTCCTTTTACTATAAGAGGCATCTTGTTTTCTGTATGTTTCCAATCCCTTAGGATTTTGTCTATTTTTCTTTGTAACAGTTTCATATTCAATGAGTATGTGCTGCAAAGATAGTGTTTTTATCACAAAATTCCAAGCATATCAAGGGATGAAATCACAAAATTCCAAGGTTTTCAAGTGGGTTTATCACAAAATTCCAAGGTTTTTAAGCGAGTTTATCACAAAATTCCATATGCGTAAGGCTGTAAAATCACAAAATTCCATGGTTTTCAATGCTGTAAAATCACAAAATTCAGGATAATGAATAGAAGAGCAATTGAATCAACAGTCTTCAAGATAACCCTTGGTGAACATATCGTAGGCAAGGGCTTCAAGTTCCTTGAGCGTCATGTGTTCCACGGCACGTTCTATCTTTCTTATCAGTTCGTCACGCTTGTAGTCGTTGTCGTCATTGAGACGATGGGAGAATGTTGTCATGATTTAATGCGTATTGTATATAATATAATGTTATACTTATTTATATGATGGATGTTGTTCTTGTTTGTTGAGAGTCGTTTCTTCCGTACACTCGTGCCATTATTGCTCCACTGATGTTGTGCCATACACTGAATACGGCACCAGGGATGGTGGCGAGAGGGAAGGCTGCAAAGTGGAGCGTGGCAAGCGAACTGGCAAGACCGGAATTCTGCATGCCTACCTCAATGGATATAGCCACGCATTTCTTGTGCTCCAGACGAAGTAGTCTGCCGATGCCATAACCGAGAGTCAGTCCACAGATGTTGTGGAGCATGACGACGAGTATCACAAGCAGTCCGCAGGTGAGCAGCTTTTCAGCATTGTGTGCAACGATGATGCCTACGAGCAGCACGATGGTGACAGACGAAAATGCCGGCAGGTAGGCTACGGCGCGTTTGGTGAATTTCGGCAGATAATGCTGGATGAGGAACCCTGCCAGTATAGGCATGATAACCACTTGCACGATGGAGAAGAACATGCTCGGGGCATCCACGTGGACGAATGTTCCTGCCACGAGCCATGTTATGGCTGGGGTGAGCAGTGGAGCAAGTACCGTAGATGTTGCCGTCATGCCCACGGAGAGGGCGAGGTCGCCTTTTGCCAGATACGTTATTACGTTGGAAGCCGTTCCTCCGGGACAGCAACCCACAAGTATAACGCCCAGGGCGAGGTCTTCGGGCAGATGGAACAAACGGGTTAGCATCCATGCCGTGAGGGGCATGATGGTGAACTGTGCCATACATCCGATTATTACGTCTTTCGGACGACTGAACACGATCTTGAAGTCTGTGGGGTTGAGAGTTAGTCCCATGCCGAACATTACCACTCCCAGTAACGGGTTAATCCACATCGTGTCGATGCTTGCGAGTGGAGTAGGGAAGACGACCGACAGCACTCCTATGGCGAGCACTATCCATCCCATATTCCCGGCTATAAAATCGCAAATTCGTTTTGTCATTGTTGTTTGCTTTTTTTTGCAGATATAAGGTTTCTTGTCTGCGTCTTTATAATGGAAGGTTGAAGCAGTAATGAGGGTAATGGTTGTTTATATATATAAAGCCAACGGAAGCGCATCTTTGTTTTGGTGCGCTTCCGTCGTTATGTGTTGAATAATTTATGTCCTTTATTTATCCTCAGCGTCGATGGCCTTTATTTTCTGCTTTACAAGCTCGAGGTCATCCTTCAGCTTCTGTACCTTGCGGTTCATCTCGTCGATGAGGCTGTTGCCCTTCTTGCTTGCTGCATTGAGGAAGCCGAGGTTGTTCTCGTAGGTCTGTATTTCCTGCTTCATCTGCTCTGCACGGCGCTGTAGTCTGCCACGTTCGTTGTCGAGAGCATCCTCACCACGCTTTGCCACGTTCTTCAGGTTTGTCTTGAAGTTGTTCAGACGGCGGCGTGCTGTAGAAATGTTAAGCTCCTTGAAAATCTTGTCGAGCACAGCGTGGTATTCGTTGTAGAGCTTATCCTTCTCTTTGTATGGCACGTGGCCTATGGCATTGTACTCTTCGGTGAGCTTGCGTACGGTAGCCTGTGTGTCGTCGCCGGCATCTTCGAGCAGAGCCTTGAGTTGTGCAATGATGTCTTGCTTCTTCTCCAGGTTTACATGTTCTTCGTTGCGTGTTCCTGCATTTGCGGCATTGCGTGCCTCAAAGAACTGGTTGCAGGCAGCGAGGAAGTCGTTCCACAGCTGATCACCGTATTTCTTAGGTACCATGCCGATGGTCTTCCATTCCTTCTGCAGTGCGATGAGTTTGTCGCTTGTTGACTTCCAGTCGGTGCTGTCTTTGAGAGCCTGTGCTTTCTCTACGAGAGCTTTCTTTTTCTCTGCGTTTTCAGCAAATTCCTTTTTCAGGTTGGTGAAGAACTCAGACTTTCTTCCGAAGAAGTCATCGCATGCAGCACGGAAGCGTTCGAATATCTTCACGTTCATCTTCTGTGGTGCGAAGCCGATGGTCTTCCATTCCGTCTGAATCTCGATAATCTGCTTTGTATGGTTCTCCCAGTCGGCAGAGTTCTTGTTTTCCTCTTTGGCTATAGCTTCCACTTTTTCGCAGAGTGCGGTCTTCTTGTTGAGGTTCTCCTCTTCTTGTGTACGGATATCTTCGAAGTGCTGCTGGTGCTTTTTGTTTATCACAGTAGATGCAGCCTTGAAGCGAGCCCAGATGCTTTCGCGGAGTTCCTTTGCTACAGGTCCGCTCTCGCGGTATTCGTTGTGCAGCTCCTGCAACTGATGGAAAGCACTTATTACGTCCTCTTCGTCAGCGAGCTTTTCTGCTGCTTCGCAGAGTTTTGTCTTTATTTCGAGATTCTTCTTGAAGTCGTATTCGCGGGCTTCGCTGTTTAGCTTCAGCAGGTCGTAGAACTGCTCTACATAGAGCTGGTAGTTGCGCCAAAGCTCGTTTGCGTTTTCTGCCGGTACGGCTTTGATGTCTTTCCATTCCTGCTGCAGCTGCTTGAATTCCTGATAGGACTTGTTTGCCTCTTCCGGTGATGTTGCCATCGCCTTGATTTTCTCGATGATGTCGAGTTTCTTCTTGAGGTTTTCCTGTTTCAGTTTTTCCTGTTCCTCAAACTGCTTGGCTCTTCTTTCCTTGATTATTGCCATTTCAGCTTTGAAAGCATCTTCGTCGGCGTCTGGCTGCACCTGGTATGCTGCAGGGTCGCCTCCGTTGTCGAGATAAGCCTTCATTTCGGCTTCTCTTTCAGCAAAGTGGAGCTTGTAGAAGATGGTCTTGAGAAACTCCACCTCGTCCTTCTGCGGCACTTCTTCGGCATGAGCTATCTCTTTGATTCTTTCCACTACTTCAGCCTTGCTTTTGTATATTTTCTTAGGCTCTGCCTTTTCTTCAGCTGGTGTAGCTGTAGTATCGGCAGCGGCTTCTGTTGTTTCTACTTTCTCCTGTGCTTCTGCATTATCTGCTGCAGCCTGTGTAGGAGTTACTTCTGCATTCTTCTCGTTTTCGAGTTCGAGAGATTTTTCTTGAGAGTCCATTACTTCACGTTTTTAGATTGTGATAGGTGTATTTCAATAATTCCTTGTGTCGTGTGCGGTAGAGAACCTGGTTCTCCGCCGTTCCCTGTTTTGAGGGATAATAGCGACACTAATGAATTGCAAACTTACGTAAAAAGATTGTAAAATCCTAATTAATGTAATAATTTTTAATGATTTCTTGCCAAATAAGCCTTTCTGCGGCATCAGATAAGTCTTTTGTGATGGAATATCCACCACGAAACTCCCGATATCATAACAGATACTACGATGGCGATGAGGAATCCGAACTTATTGTCTTCCATACCGTTTATGAGGTTCATTCCAAGGAGGCTGGCGATGAGCGTGGGGAACATCAGGATGATGCTGACCGAGGTGAGCGTACGCATCACGGTGTTCATATTGTTGTTGATGATGCTCGAGTATGTGTCCATCGTTGATTCCAGAATGTCGGAATATATGCTTGTGGTTTCTCTCGCCTGACTCATCTCGATGTTTACGTCCTCGATGAGGTCGGCGTCAAGTTCGTCCACCTGTAGCTTGAACTTCAGTTTGGCAAGCAGGTTCTCGTTGCCACGGATTGATGTCTGGAAGTAAGTAAGCGAGTCCTGCAGGCGTGATAGTCCGATGAGCGACTCGTTGTTCACCTCTCGGTCGAGGTTTCGCTTGGCTTTCTCTATCAGGCTGTTTATCTGCTTCAGCCTTTTCAGATACCACACGGCAGATGAGAGGAAGAGACGGAAAATCATGTCAACATAGTCGGTGAATCCTTCTCCTCGCTTCTGCTGGTAGCTAACGAAGTCAATCATCACGTTGGTCTCGTAGAAACATACGGTGATGGTCACGTCTCTCTTGTGTATGATGCCGAGCGGCACGGTGGTGTATGGTGTACGGGAGCGTATTTCCTTAACGTAAGGTATACGCAAGATGATAAGCATCCATCCGTCGTCGTACTCGTATCGGGCACGCTCGTCGGTATCGCTGATGTCTGAAAGAAAATAATCGGGTATTTTGTACTCGTCGACCAGCATCTGCTGGTCTTCCTCACTCGGACACGTTACTTGTATCCAGCAGTTTGGCTCCCATTCCTTTATGGCTTTTAGTCCGCCGTTAGTATTCCAGTATGTTCTCATTTTGATTAGTCCTCCACTTGGTAAACGTTCAAGCACAGGACAGTCAAGCTGAGAGAGCCATGTCTTCCCTGCGCCTACAAGTTAGTATTTTCCGCGTGATAATCGTCCATAATTTGTTTGAAATTGATTAAATCGTGTGCAAAGGTAATGCAATTCGAATAGAAAACAAAACAATTTCAACTTGTTTTTATTCTTGTAATATAGTTTCTTTTCTTTTTATCATGTTTTACATTCGTGTTTCAGCTAAAAAAGATTCATCCGAGATTTGAGTGATAATGCTTATTCTGAGTCAAGATTTCGAGAGGTATAGATTTGTCGCTTTTTAGAAATTCGGTAACTTTCTCATAGAAAGTCCGTAACTTTCTTGTAGAAACTCGGTAACTTTCTATTTGATGTTGTTTGAAGACTTGTTTTTGGAGGCTATTGTTTCGCTCCGAAAAAATACAGAAAAACATAATCACTTGATGTGTATGATGACCTGAAAAAAAATAATGATATATTTGCAATATATTGTTTTTTCCAGTATTTTTGCAGAAATAAGAAACTGTTTGTCACAATTAAATTTATAAAAGGAATTATGAAAATCAACAAAACCATCATCGTGAGTATTGTAGGCCTCATGACATCGGCTGGGGCATTTGGCGGAAACAACAGTATGCCAGATAGAACAGATGTGAAAGACTTTTGCTCTGTCATCTCGCAATATGATAAGACGGGAGATAGCAAACCGTTTGTACATTTCGTCACAACCATGTGGCCGAAGCTAAACACAGTCGATGGTCGTGAGGCACTTGTGAATATCCATCAGCTTGCCATGGAAGAAGAATCCGGCGGCTATGGCGCAGCTTATGTTGGCAAAGAGGACGCGCTTGCACGGTTGTTGGAGTTGCTGAATAAGATGGGTATTACCGGGGATGATCTGGCAAAAATGCTCGAATATATGGAGAAGGTGTATCCGCTCTATGTGTTCCAGATAGAGAACCGGGTGCGTCCAAGTGTAGACTATGATAACGGGTTGGTCGTTGACACTATATACCAGGCACCGGTTGACGAGGCTTATTACGGCTTGGCAAACGAGAAAAACAAGTACGTACCCACAGGACTGTCTGTGCAAGAGCTTGAAGAGGTGGTGAGCAATGGCGGACGCGGCAAGCGCAACGGTTCGTACGTATGGGGAATGGGTACATACAAAGACAAGCTCTTTTGGTCTACCAACAACAACTATCTCTGCATGCAAGGCTATGGCAATTTCGTACAGCCGGGCGTGGGCGACAATGTTCCGTACGAGAACAGTTGCTGGGCTTGTGAATACGGACAGTCTGCTTATGCAAAGGAAGCCTATCCCGATGGCGATGAGAACAGCAAGTATGCCGACATACGTCCGCCACGCATGTACAGCTACGATACGAAATCGGGCATCGTCACCGACATAACGCCATCAATGGATGAATATCCCGTATTGAAAAACTGTCAGGGACTGCGTTCCTGCGGCATCCATAAAGGGGTAGTATTCTTCGGAGGTCCAGGCTTGTATGCCAGTGACTGGGACTCGAGGGTTTCGGCAGCTTTCGTTGCATACGATGCAGACAGCGATCGTATTCTGGGAGTCAGCAGTATGAGTGATGTTGATGGATGCAAGGTGGTGAACGTAAGACGGTGGCGTGTCATCAATGATGTTCTCTATGTTACCGTGGGCATAACGCATCCTACAACAGGAAAGAAAATAGGTGCCTTGCTCCGTTGGTATGGTGACAAGAAAGATCCATGGAATTTCCATATCGTGGGACTTGTTGACAACGAGGCAGCCGAACTTGCTTATTTCAACAACCGTATATATATAGGTACGTGGGGAACAGTATCTGCCGTGCATGTCAGTCCGGAACTTCCAAAAGAAGGTTTCACTCCCGTTGGTATTGACAGCGATATGTGGCCGGAAGTGTGGACAAGTTATGCGGCAGAGCCGTCAAACACACTCGGACGTTCGCTTACCTCCGTTGCCGGCTTCCATGAGTGGCGCAACCATCTGTACTGGGGAGTGTTCTGTCCTAACTATTATGTACTTTCAATGGCACAAGCCACATACGGCTCTCTGACCTCACCAGATGCTTTGGCTTTCATCCTTGGCAACTACCGCACACCGTCGTTCTGGCGACTCGACAAAGACAACAGCTATGAGATGCTCTACGGTGATACGACGAACCCGAAACCAGTATACGACAAGGATGGAAAGATTGAAAAATGGGAACTGGAACCTAACGGACTGTCGGCAAAGTGGGGGCGTGGAGGCTTTGGAAACCTTTGGAGCATATATATATGGGCCATTCAGGAATATGATGATAATCTGTATGTAGGCACTATGGATTTGTCGAACCTTGCCGTTGCAGCAGGGTCAAACATTTTAGGTGACGTAGGCTTTGCCACATTGGCAAAACTGCTTACGGGTCTTGATGCGAGTGATGAGGGCTTTGAACTTCTGCGCATGACCGACGAGGATGAGGCTCCGAAGTTCATCACGCAGAACGGCTTTAATAATGCGGAGCAGTATGGCGTACGCAACCTTGAAGTGCTTAACGGCAAGCTGATGCTTGGTTCAGCATCCATGTCGAGCCTAAAGCCAAATGGCGGATGGCATGTACTAAGTCTTGCTGATGCCAGAACTCCTGCCTCAGTAAGCCAAAGTTCGATAAAGAAGCCTGGTATTATAATGGAGCGTAACGCAGAATACATAAACCTTGCAACCGTGGGTGGTGAGAGAATCACCAGTATTGAGGTTTACGATGCCATAGGTCGCAAAATCAACTCTGCCCGTCCTGACAGTCATCTGGCTTCAATTCCATTACAGAATATCAAAGGTGTACATATTATTAAGATTACTTCAGAAAAAGGGGAATGGGAGGTTAAAGCTGATTTGTAGTCAGGAGCCGTCAGTTCGAACTCGTGGATTGGCAACGGCTACAGATAGATAAAAAAATGATTTGATATATCGGAATGATAGATTTTTGTATGTTGTAAGGCTTCAAATTTCATACATTCCGATTTTCTTTGTAATTTTGCAATGTGAAAACAATAACAGAAGTGATGAAAATAGGATTTGACAACGAGAAATATCAGACAATACAGTCTGAACATATAAAAGAGAGAATATCACAGTTTGACGGCAAGCTCTATCTTGAGTTGGGCGGCAAACTCTTTGATGATCATCATGCCAGCCGCGTTCTGCCAGGATTCCAGCCGGACAGCAAGCTGCGTATGTTTCAGAAAATCAGCGACAGCATAGAGATTGTGATTGTTATCAGCGCTGCCGACATAGAGAAGAACAAGAAGCGCGCCGACCTCGGGATAACATACGATGAGGACGTTCTTCGACTGAGAGGAGAATTCCAGAACCGTGGCTTTATGGTCGGGTCTGTGGTTATAACACATTATAACGGACAGCCGGCGGCGATAGCCTTCAAGCAGCGACTGGAACGACAGGGGATAAAGACCTACTGCCACTATCTCATAGAGGGTTATCCACACGATGTGAAGCTTATTGCCTCAGATGAGGGCTTCGGAAAAAACGACTATGTGGAGACGGAAAAGCCGCTTGTCATCGTTACTGCACCAGGCCCTGGAAGCGGCAAGATGGCAGTCTGCCTGAGTCAGCTTTATAATGAGAACAAGCGTGGAATAAGGGCAGGGTATGCAAAATTCGAGACTTTCCCTGTATGGAACCTGCCGCTTAAACATCCTGTGAATATAGCTTACGAGGCTGCCACCGCCGATCTTAACGACGTCAATATGATAGACCCGTTCCATCTGGAGGCATACGGAAAGATAGCCATAAACTATAATCGCGACATTGAAATCTATCCTGTGCTCAACGCTCTATTTGAGGGTATCTATGGTACTAACCCATATAAGTCTCCTACGGATATGGGAGTAAACATGGTAGGCTTCTGTATCTGTGATGATGATGTGTGTTGCGAAGCATCAAAGAACGAGATAATACGTCGTTACTATGCTGCAACAAACAAACTCGCACAGGGCGCTTGCAACGACAGCGAGATAAGCAAGATACAGATGCTCTTCAATCAGGCAAAGATAAACACAGACTATCGTCGCGTAACCGTAAGCGCAAAGGAACGCCAGAAGGAGACAGGTCACACTTCGGCATCGATAGAACTTGAAGACGGCACTATAATCTCTGGTAATTCAAGCGAGCTGCTTGGCTGCAGCGCCGCCCTTCTGCTCAATGCAACAAAGTATCTTGCCGGCATAGACCACGAGCTGAAGCTCATTCCACAGTCGATGATAGAGCCGATACAATATACAAAGATACAGTATCTTGGTGGCAGGAACCCGCGTTTGCACTCCGACGAGATACTTGTTGCCTTGTCAGTTCTTTCGGAACAGGATGATAACTGCCGTCTTGCATTGGAGCAGTTGCCCAAGCTGCGCGGCTGTCAGATGCATGCCACGGTGATGTTGAGCGAAGTAGATCAGAAGATTTTCAAGAAGCTCGGAGTAAACCTTACCTGCGAGCCTGTCTTGAAGAAATAATTCGGAATAGCGGATAAGCCCATGAAGCAAGGGCTGTAAAACTCTTTACAGTCCGTGCTTCATGAATCGTTCCTCGGCAAGCTTCTCATATTTTGTTCCCGGTCTGCCGTAGTTCGCAAACGGGAAGATGCTTATGCCGCCGCGTGGCTTGAAGAGACCTGTCACCTCGATATAGCGTGGATTCATCAGTTTCGCGAGGTCTTTCATTATGATATTCACGCAGTCTTCATGAAAGTCGCCATGGTTGCGGAAGCTGAAGAGATACAGTTTCAAGCTCTTGCTTTCCACCATTTTCACGTCTGGAATGTATTTGATGATGATTTCCCCAAAGTCCGGTTGTCCGGTGATAGGGCATAAGGTGGTAAACTCAGGGCAGTTGAACTGTACCCAATAGTCATTTTCCTGGTGTTTGTTTTCAAACGTTTCAAGCACCTCCGGAGCATAGTCCATTCTGTATTCAGTCTTTTTTCCGAGAGCATGCAGCCCCTCGTCTTTTCTGTTTTCGCTGTTTGTCATAAATAATATGTTTTGTTTATTCCTATCGTTTATGTGGTCAGAACCAATCTGTTTCTGATTAAATCAGATGTTCTTTATTTTCCAGATGTTGTAGTTTACGTCATTGTCGTAGGCGTCCACGCCCTCCATCTGCTTTGTTTTTCTTACTACGCGGATGGTAATCGGCAGGATAACAATCTCATACATCGTTTTCAGAATCACCTGTGATATGATAAGTGCAGGGATTTCCGACCATGGCACTACGCCGCCAAGGGCAAGAGGAAAGAAGATTACCGAGTCGGCAGTCTCGCCATACACCGTACTCATTATAGCTCTGAATGCGAATCTCTTGCCGCCCGACGAGATTTTCATCTTGCTCATCACGTATGCATTGATGAACGACCCTACCAGGAAAGCAATGAAAGAGGCGGCGGCTATGCGTGGTGCCAGTCCGAATACGGCATGGAAGCCCTCGTCGTTATGCCAGTAAGGAGCACCGGGAATGGCATCGCACAAGGCACCGAACGCAACGAAGAGGAAGTTCATGAAGAACCCCAGCCAGATAAGCAGTCGTGCTTTTCTGTAGCCCCACACCTCGCATACGCAGTCGTTGATGATGTACGATACTGGAAACACCAGCAGTCCGCCGGTGATGTTGATCCATCCGAAAGATATTTGCTTTGTCTCAAGCACGTTTGCCGTAATAAGGCAGACGCAGAAGAGCACGCTGAAAAGCATAAACAGCACGCTCACGGTATTGTTTCTGTTATTCATAATTCTTGTTTTGTTTAGATGCCTATACCTTATTATATATATATTAGCATCATGGAGGTTTATCAAGCACTCGCCAGTTCCATTCCGTTCGAAATGGGTTGCAAAGGTAATGCAAATTGTAGAAATCTCAAAATTTGTAGGGATAAGAATTGTAAATTCTGTTCTCTTTATGAGAATACGTCCAATATTTCTATGTCTGTATTTTCCTTATCCTTGATTGGAGAAATAATAGTTATTTGTAAACTTCCAATGTTTTCTCCAGCCATTTACAAATCAAACTCTCTCAATCAAGAAGTCAAACTGTCTCTCCCCCTTCAGGGGAGACGGGAGAGAGGTAAGAAAATGTAGCACTTTTGTTTTAATTACCGACCCCCTCTATCTCCCCCTAAAAATCCGATTAAGCGAGAGAAGAAGAAGCTTGTTTGTTCTTCCGAGCGTGAGGATTTTATCTAAAGCGGGAGGACTGGTTTGTCCGCTTCTTGATAGTCTTCCGGGCGTAAGGATTTTTAGGTGAGACGGGAGATGGGTATGATTTTTGTTAGATTTATTCCTATTTGTTTTAATTCTCGAATAAAAGTGGTATATTTGCGACAGACAGATGCGAGATTAAATTATGACGAGCTTGAATGGAATAAAGACAGTATCATTCAATGCGTTGGAACGGTTGAAAGCACCATTGCCAAGACTATAAATAATAATAACTAAAAGGACTGAAAAATGAATATGCGATCAAACATTATGGGGCGTATCCTGTATTCTGATACACCCTTAGACGAACTTAGACGGAGTTGCAATGACAACCCCGTATCCGGTAGTATGCTCCAAACGAACGTCCTCAGACGGACCAAGGGAGGTATGATTAACTGTGGAGATTATTCAATCGCTCTATTGGCGTTTGTCGTCTTGCTCCTTTTATGTAGTTGCTCAAAATCAGAGCAAGACGAACCGTTGGCTTTATCAAGTGACTTGAATGTCTTATGGATAGGAACCTCTATTCCGGAAGGTTGCTCCTATCCCGATTATTCGTGTCGGAGTATTGGTGCAAATTGTATAAACAAGTCGATAGGTGCTTCGTTCCTGTGTGTATATGATATAGGTGAAAAAGGAATCGAGTATGCTGGACTGTCATTGACTGAAACTATCAGGGAGAAAGAGAAGAAATACGGCAAGTTTGTGAAAGAAAATCTGCTGTCGACAGGCAGGATGAAGCGTTTTATCGATAGCTCTTACGAAACTGCTGTTTTGCCATACGCCCAATGGGCTGACGTTATAGTGATAGACCATGGATATAATGATGACATCAGCTTGTATAAGTTGTACGGTGCGAAGAATTCGATTGATGACACAGATGAACAATGGCAGTCTATGGACAGGAGCAATTATATTGGCGCTTTCAACTATCTGGTGGCAGAGATAAGAAAGGTCAACCCCGAAGTGCAGATTGTTGTTGGCGGTTATTTTCAGAACACATGCACTTTAGGCCATGCCGTACGTGGCAAGTATGTTCAGCATGTGACAGAGGATTTGTGCCGTCATTATAAACTGCCAATCCTTGATGTGTGGAACTATGTAGACATTCCAGACGGATATAAACCGCATTCCGAAAACTATCTCGACTCCATTAATGGAATCTACAAAACCGACTATACCAAATGGTTGCCTAATGAACGTGGCGAGATACCATACTTCCAGATTTTCTGTCCCGACAAGGTGCATCCTTTCTCCGACCCGACAGGCACGTCGGACAAGATACTTAATGCAGTCGTTTCTGAGTTGTTTAAGAAGAGACTGTTAGAAGCAGGAGTAAAGCCGTCGCATAATGGCGAGGATTTCTGAGTGGGTATATACCAAATCCTAAAGACGCCCGTTTTATATCAATTGCCAGATACCCCCCCCATAAAACAGAAAGAGGCAGTTCAATGAAGAACTGCCTCCTATAATCTAAAACTTAATAATATATGAGATATTAATCTCCCTTCATGTCCACAGATTATTCTGCAAGGCTGATAGCCTCAGAAGGACAAACAGAAGCGCAAGTACCGCACTCTGTGCAAGCATCTGCATCGATAGAATACTTTTCGCCCTCTGAAATTGCACCTGAAGGACACTCGTCAATACATGTACCGCAAGCGATACAATCGTCACCAATTACGTAAGCCATAATGTTTAAATATTTAATCGTTAATAATGTTTTCCGTACTCAATTTTTTGTACTTTGCAAAGGTAGTGTTTTTATTTTAAATACCTAATAATTGGTACTCTAATTTTCATATTTTAACTATTTCCGTGTTCCTTGCCCTTTTGCGTATCGTGCTTGCCCATATTATTAGGTATAAGGAGCTGTATTTTGGTCATAATAATTTGGTATTGTCGCAGGTAATATTTCCTGCCGATACAATATCGGGGCGGAAATGCCGTTATTACAATAAACGATTTCCGAAAATATGATAAAACGACTTATACATATTATATATATAGTGATGTTTGCTGTGGCAGTGCATGCTCAGGACACCCGTGTGCAGAACCGTCCTTATACAGACCTCCGTCCGTTCCACTTCGGTGTGATGGTGGGAACCCATCTGCAGGATCTTGAGTTCGTGGGAATGGGACCGCAGACTATTACCACCGACAATGGCGTGGTGACGAAGGTTATCACTACCGACCAGAACCAGTGGGACCCAGGCTTCACCGTGGGTGTGATAGGAGAGACGCGCCTCAGCACGCATTTCGCTTTCCGTGTAGCTCCGGCAATGTATTTCGGTACGAGAAACATAAAGTTCATGAACCTTACCGACCGCACGGGAGCCGGAGAGCCAGTGACGCAGACCCAGGAGCTGAAGACTATTTATGTCTCCTCGGCATTGGATCTGATATTCAGCGCACCGCGTTTCAACAACCATCGCCCTTATCTCATGGCAGGTCTTAACCCGATGCTAAACCTTTCGGGAAACAACACCGACTATATAAAGCTCAAGCGCTATGACTTCTTCCTTGAGGTCGGCTTGGGCTGCGACTTCTATCTGCCTTTCTTCAAGCTCCGTCCTGAACTGAAGTTCTGCTATGGTCTGACGAATAATGTAGACACGAAGCATGCCGACAGGTTCAAGGACCCGAGTATGGCAGACCGTTACATGTATGCCAATTCCGTAAAGGAAGGGCGTAGCAAGATTATTGCGCTGACATTCTATTTCGAGTAGCGGAGAATCAGCGTGATAATGTCGCGTTGTAGGAAAAAACGGGGCATAAGGGGAAAAAAGTCGTTCGCTAATTTGTACTTAATATTAAAATCATTACATTTGCAATGGTAATGAGGACTGTATTGTTTATGGCATTATTATAAAGCAGTATAAATGCATTTTAACGACTTTAAATCAGATAGATATTGGACCGTGGTAGTTCTTTTTGCTTTGATGCTCGTGGTTGGCGGGTGTGGTGGTCAAAGTAAGGACAAGAATGTTTCTCCGACAGATTCCATTGGAGAAACACGAAGCAGCGGAAATATGTTCGAAGCCCTTCCTGACACGATGTTTGAGTCGGCAGGAAGAATACGTTACGACGTGGAGATACTTGATTCAGCCGACCAGACTCTCTCCTCCGCACAGAGCCTTTATGATGGGGCGGATGTGCTGACGTTCAGGAAGACCCTCTTTCGCGATGCCGACTTCGGAGGTCGTGTTAAGGGCACTCCTGCCACCGTTGACACGGCATGGGTGTTCAATACCTATTATAATAAGGAGCAGACAAAGTTTGGAGTGTGGGGAGGAGGCACGGGATGGACCGGCCAGCCGCTCTATATCAGCAAGTCGAACGAGGTGGTATTCGGTTCGCTCTGCGGAAAGGTGTATTTCGTTGACTATGCTACGGGCAGGAAATCAAGACAGCCGGTAGATGTAGTGAATACCATAAAGGGCACGGTGTCTCTCGACCCACAGCTGCACAACCTGTATGTAGGGCAGGGCGTGCCCAACCATCAGCCGTTCGGCAGTCTTGTGATAGACCTGAAGAAACATCGCCAGACATACTTCTTCGGCAGAGACCCGAAGGCAAGACGTGGATGGAACGCTTTCGATTCTTCGCCGGTAGTAGTGGGCGGATTCCTCTTCTGGCCCGGAGAGAACGGTAGCCTGTATAAGTTCCGTCGCCGTCAGGGAGAGCTTGTCCTTGCAGCAGCGCTCCGCTATAGCGTGAACGGTTCCGCTCCGGGAATAGAAAACAGTCTCTGCGTCTATGCCAACTATGGCTTCTTCGGCGACAACCACGGCAACGTGATATGCGTAAACCTGAACACGATGAAGCCCGTATGGATGTATGACAACCATGATGATATAGACGGCAGCATAGTATGCAAGGTGGAAAACGGCAAACCATATCTGTATTGTGGATGCGAGGTTGACAAGCAGGGCAATGAGGGCATCTGCCATATCGTAAAGCTTGATGCGCTGAACGGCAGTCCGGTATGGACGCTGCAGATACCATGCCACAGAATGAAGGTGGGCGAGAAGACTCTCGACGGAGGAATGTACAGTACGCCATTGCCAGGACGGGGCGACTGTGAAGGACTGCTGTTCGCTACCCTTTGCCGCAACGGAGGAGACGGAAAGGGAAAACACTCCGGCCAGCTTGTGGCAATAAGTACCAAAGACGGAAAGATAGTATATACGACCCAGCTCAACCAGTTCGCCTGGTCTTCACCGGTGGGATTCCTCAACGAGAAGAATGAGATGTTTATCTTTACTGGCGATTCCGGCGGCACCGTATATCTGATACGGGCGAAGACAGGAGAAATCCTCTTCAAGAAGCACTATGCATCAAACTTCGAGTCGTCGCCGCTCGTCGTAGGCAACACAGCCGTTGTGGGCTCTCGCCAGAACGGTATATATAAGTTTGTTATAAAATAAACACTAATATATTATTATGACACCAATATTCATTACAGGCCCATGCGTCATAGAGTCGGCGGAACTGCTCGACACGGTGGCGGCAGAAGGGGCAAGGTTAAAGAACAAGACAGGATTAACATTCTATTTCAAGGCATCGTTCGACAAGGCAAACCGCACGTCGATACATTCCTTTCGCGGTCCCGGACTGGAGAAAGGTCTACAGATGCTTGCCGACGTGAAGGCGAAATACGGTTTGCCGCTGCTTACCGACATACATGAAAGCTGGCAGGCACGGGCGGCAGGCGAGGTCGTCGACGTGTTGCAGATTCCAGCCTTTCTGTGTCGGCAGACCGACTTGCTCGTGGAAGCGGCACGAACTGGCAAGACGGTGAATATAAAGAAGGCTCAGTTCCTCTCCGGCGATGACATGCGCTATCCGGTGGAGAAATGCCGCGAGGCAGGAGCCAAGGAGGTATGGCTGACCGAGCGCGGCAACTCGTTCGGCTACAACAACCTCGTCGTAGATTTCCGCAATATCCCCGACATGCCGCAGTATGCTGACAGAGTGATAATGGACTGCACCCACAGCGTGCAGCGTCCCGGTGGGGCAGGAGGCAAGACCGGCGGCGACCGTCAGTTCGTACCTATGATGGCATTGGCGGCAAAGGCATTCGGAGCGCAGGGATATTTCTTCGAAACGCATCCCGATCCCGACCATGCCCTTAGCGACGGTCCCAACATGCTGAAGCTGGACGACTTTGAGGCTGTAGTAAAATCGCTCATCTGACATCGCCTGCACATTCCACGCCCGGCATCTTTCCTTCATGCGGGAACGAGGAATGCGGCGCACAAACAACCAAGCATAAAAAGAAACAATGAGTCAATATACAGACATTGCCAAGCGTTGCCTCCAGGATGAGGCACAGGCAGTACTCATGCAGGTAGATCACCTGGATGAGAGTTTCGACAAAGTGGTAAACCTCATCCTGAATTGCCACGGAAAAGTCATCATCACAGGAGTAGGAAAGAGCGGACACATAGGCGCAAAGATAGCCGCCACACTGAGCAGCACAGGCACTCCATCGTTCTTCATCAGCCCACTTGACGTGTTCCATGGCGACCTGGGAGTGATGACAACCGACGATGTAGTCATTGCCATCAGCAACAGCGGGCAGACTGACGAGCTGCTGCGATTCATTCCCTATCTGCTTGAAAGCAACATCCCGCTGGTGGGCATATCGGGTAATCCCGAGTCGCTGCTGGCCAAGTATTCCACACATCATATCTGCGTGAAGGTGAGCGGCGAAGCATGCCCGCTCAATCTGGCTCCTACCAGCAGTACCACTGCCACACTGGCCATGGGTGA
>ENA-ORRO01000835-ORRO01000835.1-human-gut-metagenome-genome-assembly--contig:-NODE-835-length-23962-cov-3.399381_pt1 | contig 23962 bp, 15 predicted proteins | sample MGYA00242176_ERZ509136 | MGnify/ENA primary metagenome ERZ509136 (study PRJEB26280, sample SAMEA2338644) | human gut metagenome | biome: human gut; feature: human-associated habitat; material: faeces...
AATATTGGCCGGGTCCTTACCGATGAGATAATTACGGAACTCCTCCACCGCGGTACGCACCGTGTCGGCACGACCCTCGATGACGGGTTCGCCCCAGCCATCGATCCCCTCGTCGGTAGAAATCTTCAGAAACAACCATCTCGGTGGTACCTTATACAGGGTTAAATCGGTAATTTTCATCTGTCTTTCCCCCACTTATGCGCCCAGATAGCCGCCGTCAACCGGGAGAATAATGCCAGTCACATAGTCCGAAGCCGGAGCAGCCAGGAACACAGCCGCACCCTTTACGTCGTCAGCCACGCCCCAGCGTCCCTTCGGAATACGCGCCAGAATCTTCGGCTCGCGATCCGGGTTTCCGATCAGTGCAGTGTTTAGCGCGGTAGCAATATAGCCAGGTGCAATCGCGTTGACGCAGATGCCGCGTCCCGCCCAGTCATTGGAAAGCGCCTTGGTCAAACCTGCAACGGCATGCTTTGCGGCAGTATACGGCGGAACAGTCGTTCCACCAAAGTAGCAGTTCATGGAAGCCATATTGATGATCTTTCCGTAACCCTGCTTAAGCATGATCTGACCGGCCAACTGGGAAAGGAACCAGACGGCGTTCATATTGACGTTAATCACCGCATCCCAGTCCTCACGCGGGAACTCCTCCGGTTTGTGGCGGCGGGTGATGCCCGCATTGTTGACCAGAATATCGATGTGACCGTCAAACGCCTGCATCACTTCGCTAAACACGCGGTCAATCTCCTCCCGCTTGGACAAATCCGCTTGAAAAGGCAGGACACTTTTTCCGGTCTCATCCATCTGCCTCGCGGTCTCCTTGACGGAAGCGGAATAATCCACCAGCGCGACAATCGCGCCCGCGTCATGCAGCGCTTCGGCAATGCTGCGTCCCATGCCCTGCGCTGCGCCGGTGACGATAGCCTTGCGGCCTTCCAAGCTGAAATTATCCATGACATATTGTTTATTCATTCAATTCCACATCCTTTTCTTTCTGAAAAACGGTTTGTTCTTCAATCGCCTTAACCCATCAGCAGGTTCGGCAGGAACAACGAGAACCACGGAACATAGGTCACCAGCATCAGCGCCGCGAACATGGCGATATAGAACGGCATGATCGTCTTCATGACCTTTTCCATCGGCATTTTGCCAACCGCGCAGCCGGTGAACAGCGCCAATCCAACAGGCGGCGTACAGGCACCCACAGCCAGATTGAGCAGCATCATAATGCCGAACTGAACAAGATCCATGCCCAGCGAGGTCGCAATCGGCGCAAGGATCGGCGTGGTGATGATAATCAGCGGCGCAACGTCCATGATGCAGCCGAGGAACAGCAGCATGATGTTAATCAGCAGGAGTAACAGGTACTTGTTGCTGGTGATAGACATCAAGCCGTTCGCAATCAGCTGCGGCACACGCAGGTAGCTCAGGCAGTAGCCGAATGCGCCGGCCGCCGCAATAATCGCCAGCACCATACCCAGCGTGCGCAGGCAGCGATGCAGAATACCGCCCAGCTCCTTGAGCGGGGTCTTGTAGACGAAGAAGGTGAGGGCAAACGCATACAGCGCCGCAATCGCCGCGCTTTCCGTCGCGGTAAAAATGCCGGTGCAGACGCCCAGCAGGATGATGACGATGGTCATCAGACCCGGCAGACTCTTGAGCGTGATCTTGACGCTCTTGCCAAATGTATAGCTCTTGCCTTTTGGATAATTCTTCTTGTTCGCAATGATACCAGCCACAATCAGCAGTGCTGCCGCCAGCAAAATACCGGGGATGATACCGCCCAGGAACAAGCGGCCGCAGGAAACGCCGCCTGCCGCCATCGCATAAACGATCATGTTATGAGAAGGCGGAATAATCATGGATTGCGTTGCGGATGTGACGTTGATCGCATAATCGCGGTCATAGCCCTGCTTTTCCATCAGCGGGATCATCGTCGCGCCGATGGAAGAAATATCCGCCGTCGCGCTGCCGGAAACCGCACCGAAGAAGGTAGAAGCCAGAATGTTGACATATGCCATGCCGCCGCGGAAACGGCCTACGAAGATATCTGCGAAATCCATGAGCTTATTGGATATACCGCCGCTCATCATAATCTCGCCTGCGAGGATAAAAAACGGAACCGCCAGCAAGCTGAAGGACTGAACGCCGGTCGTCAGTCTCTGCCAGATAACCATGACAGGAATTTTCAAATACAAACAGGTCAAAACCGATGATCCGATCAGCGAATAGCAAACCGGAATCCGCATGATGACAAACAGCACAAACGAACCGAGAAGGATGAGTGCGCCGATCTGCATGGTGGTCATTTCGCTTCAACCTCCCCAATAAAGTTTTTAGACGCTTCGCTTTCGCTCAGCCCGACGATGCGTAGAAGCTGCTGCACAGAGGCCATTATGCCACAGATCGGTGTGGGCAGATAGATAACCGCCGTCGGCCAGCGGGTAGAAGGCATGATGGAGGACATACCGTATTGCACGAGCTTGATACCCGTATAGAACATCATGATGCTGATCGCCAGCATGACAATATTATCAATCAGGTCAATCGCTTTTTTGCCCGCACGCGGGAATTTGGAGACAAACAGTTCGACACGCAGATGCTGGTCATGGCGAACCGCAATAGCCATGGAAAAGAAAGTGATGTAGATAAAGCCCATCAGCGACACTTCCTCAGACCACGGAATGGAATACCGAAACGCTGCGCGCAGGAACACCTGCACCGCAATCAACAACGTAATGAACACCAGAATCACACGACAGATCCATTCGAACCCCGTGTAAATGATGGACTCAATTCTGGCGATCGTTTCTTTGGCTTTCATGAATACAGCCTCCTCAGATAACAGGGTTGGAACGTCGCTCTCTCCCTTACTAAAGGGAAAGGAGCGGCACGGCCGGCAACCGTGCTCGGCCGTGCCGCTCCATACGCTATGAAGAACCTTGACACTTATCGGTAACGCTGTGCCTTGCGGCTCATCCGCTTTGCTCAATACTGAATGTTTTCGATCTGCTCAACCAGATCAGCATAAGCCGCGCCGTACTGATCGTAGACCGGCTGTTCAGCTTCACGCAGAGCAGTCAGCAGCTCCGCATCCGGCTCAGTGATGATCATGCCGCCAGCAGCCAGCGTATCCAGCGCGGCCTGCTCAGTCTCGCCCCACGCAGCGATCATGTTCGCCTGCAGATTCGCAGCGCACTCCTTGAGGATAGTGCGGTCGGCTTCGTCCAAACGATTCCAAGTCGAAGCAGAAACAATGACCATCTCCGGCATGATGTTGTGACGGTCAAGAATCAGGTATTTGCACAGCTCGTTGTGGCTCATATCGATGATGCGCGGAATGTTGTTCTCAGCACCATCCACAAGGCCTGTCTGGAGCGCGGAATAAACCTCACTGCCGGACATGGAAATCGGAATCGCGCCCAGCGCAGAAACGGTATCCTGGTAGATAGAAGACTGCATGACACGGAACTTCACATTCTTGAAATCCTCCACCGTGTTAAGCGGCTTAGTCGCGTAGAAGCAGCGGCTGCCCGCATCCAGCCAGCACAGGCCGACCAGACCCTTGCTCTCCATCGAATCCAGCAGATTCTGGCCGATTTCGGTGTTCATAACCGCCCAGAGGTGATCCTCGCTCTTGAACAGATACGGCAGAGACAGCAGATTCAGATCGTCGTTAAAGCTGGTCAGCGCGCCCATGGAAGACTTGGTAATATCCAGAGCACCCATCTGCACCTGTTCGACGCAGACCTTTTCCTCACCGAGCTGACCACCGGCATAAACCTCGACCGTGATGCGACCGTCAGTCTTTTCTTTTACTTCATCCGCAAACTTGTAAATCTGTACGGTAGACACATAATCTTCGGACGAGTCGGTTGCGAAACGAAGGACAGTTTCCGCAGAGGCAGCAGCGGTCAGCCCTACGGCCAGACCCATGGACAGGAACAAGCAAGCCAGTTTTTTCATTTGAGATACGCTCCTTTTCTTTTTTGGTTTTTTATTTTCAAGGAAGTTTCACACATTCTTCCTTGATTTCGTTTTCAGATCGTCGTCATCATGTAACATGTCCTACAAGTTATAAGAAAGACAAAACGGAATCCGCCTTCAGCTTTGTTCCCGTTTTTTCGCATCAATGATTTTTCTGAGAATCGGCAAAGAATTCAGACAGACGAGCCAAATTGTATTTTGCCATTCGATCATAATCGGAAATAATCTTTTTGACCCGCTTGTTCTTCATGTCTTCAAAGATTTCGATATGCGTCGTTACGCCGTAACGCTGAGATTTCGGTAGACTGTTCATCTCCTGCAAAACGCTGGTGACCGCATTCTGGTTGGCCTGCATGGCACGCTCCAGGAATTCATTGTGTGCACAACGAATAACCGCCAGATGGTAATTATAATCAGCTTCAGAATAACTCACAACATCTTCCTTGCTGCTGTCCATCTGATCAATACATGCTTGCACCTGCGCAAAATCTTCTTCCGTCGCTGTATTGACAGAAAGTTTAATGGCGCTGATTTCCACCGCATTTCGAAATTCGATGAAGTGCTGATAACTCTCAACAGACAATTGCAACGACTTATCCGGATGAATAAAATTATTAGGATTCGCGACAAAAGATCCTAGTCCTTGTCTCGTAACAATCAATTTTTCCGTTCTGAGCATTTGCAATGCTTCTCGAATCACAACACGACTGACATGGAAAGTTTTCGCTAGTTCATTTTCGCTGGCTATCTTACTGCCTTCTTCCCACGTACCGGAAACAATCATTTGCCGGAGCTGACGATAAACTTCACTGACAAAGTTCACCTTTTCGATCCGAGTGATTTCCACACGATCACTCCTTATTTCGGTGCCTTGTTTTCTCTTGTAAGTTGTCATACAAGTTACGATCATATTAAAGCACATCGCACGAACGCTGTCAAGCCCCTTTTGACCAATTTTTTAAAGAAACGGCAATTATTTTGTGAATTTAATCAGCTGCGCCGAAGAAACTGCCAATCATTTTTCCCAGCCTGTTGAATCCACATCCGTTTACTTATATGATAAATGGGATATCAAATCGATGTAAACCTGTAACTATATGAAAGGGGTATATAATTGTGGACAAAGAATCCATTGAGTTCCATTTTACGCAAAGCAAAAATGATACTTCCGTTCTAACTGCCGTTGCCTCTCAAATCTACAATCCACTACGGGTCATCATTTGGTGCGTCTTTGCATGCGGTCTGTTTCTTTGTATGCTACTGACGCTTTCCGGGGAAAATGCCCGTTATACTGCCCCAATTTTGATCCTTTCGTTCCTCCTTACGGCGGCTGCTTTCAGTATGCTAGCCATCATTTTCCGCATTCGTCCAAAGCTTCTAAAATGTATACAAAATAATTCGCAAACATCCATTTGCATACGTTGCACACAGGAGAACATAGAAATTTGCCGCGAAAACACTTTACCCGTCCGCGTGGAATACAAAAATGTTCTCAGTCAGTTTTGGTGTGGTGATAACTATATTTTGCACATTCGTATCTGTAGAAACAAGATTCATAGCCATGAACTTTTTCTTATTCCTCTTTCAGAATCTACCTTTGATGACATTTACACGCTTGCATCTGTGTTGGAAAAGAAAAAAACACGTTTACAGCGCATAAAAATCAAATCTGTTAGCCAAAAATAAAAATGCTTGAACAACAGTACTCAACAGATATGCCAAGACCCATCCTTCAAATCCAGAGGACGGGTCTTGGTTTGTTTTTCGGCATTGTCAGTCCTTCGGGGCGTTGCTTTTGAGTCTTTTTTCCCTCTCTGCCGCTCAGTTTCTTTCCGCGGGAACAGCCCGCCGCAGCCTTCCGTCCTCCATCTCATAAACAATGTCGCAGGCCTTCGCAATATCCGCCGCGCTATGGCTGGCCAGAAGAATCGTCTTGCCCGCCTCTCGAAACTGTCTCAGCAGCGCATGAACTTCTTCCATCGCGTCCCGATCCATCGCGTTGAACGGCTCGTCGAGCACCAGCACGCGCGGCTGCTGGCAGAGCGCACGGGCAATCATCACCCGCTGACGCTGACCGTCGCTGACGCGGGCGAACGGCTTGTCCGCCAGTTCTTCGACACGCACCAATGCGAGACTCTGCGCAATCACGTCTCTGTCCAGCGCAGTCAGCATCCCGAAACGGCCGGTATAGGGATAACGCCCGGAAGCCGCCACGTCGTAACAGGTCATCAGTTCCGGACGGACGCGCTCGGTCAGCACGACGGAAAGCCGCTTTGCCAGCTCGCAGCTGTCCATCCGCTCGATATTTTCGCCGCCGATGCGCACCACGCCGCCCATACACGCGAGGTGATGCGAAATCGTCTTGAGAATGGTCGATTTGCCCGCGCCGTTTGGACCGATGAGCGTCAAAATCTGCCCCGGCAGAATCGACGCGCAGAGGTCTTTCAACAATACACGTCTGCCGTAACCGACCGAAAGGTTGTCCAGCTCCAAAGTCGGTTTCACCGGTGTCCGCCTCCCCGCTTGAGTGCCATCACGATAACGACCGGCGCGCCGAAAAACGCCGTTACCGTGCTGATGGCCAGCTCCGTTGGCGAAAACGCCGTTCGGGCGATCCAGTCGCATGCCATACAGAATACGCCGCCCAGCAGGAAACAGCCTGGCAGAACAGCCATCGGTTTGGCCGTGCCGAGCAGCTTTTTCGTCATATACGGCACGGCAATGCCGACAAAGGAAATCGGACCGACAAGCGCCGTCACGCACGCGGCCAGCAGACAGGAAAGTCCGATCAGCGCCGCACGGAAACGGCGGACGTTCACACCCATGCTCGCCGCGTAATGTTCGCCGAACTGATATGCGCCGATGGGCTTCGCCAGCAGCAGGCACAGCAGCAGGCAGACGGCGATCACCGCCAAGCAGATGCGCAGATTTCCCCACGACACGGCAGAAAAACTGCCCATCGACCAGCTGGTGAGGTTCGCAATATCGCTTTCTTTGGCGAAGGTGACGAAGAAATCCGTCGCCGCCGAACAGACGTTGCCAATCATCATGCCGACGACCAGCAGCATCGCCATGCTGTGAATCTTTCGGGAGACGATCATCACAAAGCTCGCGCAGAGCATTGCCCCGACAAATGCCGCGGTCATCACCGCGCCGAACGGCACGCAACCCCAGAGCTTCATGCCGAAGATCATCACCGCACCGACAGCCAACTTTGCGCCGGAGGACACGCCCAGCACATACGGCCCGGCAATCGGATTGCGGAAAAACGTTTGCAGCAGAAAGCCCGACACGCTCAGCGTGCCGCCCATCACCGCCGCCGCCAGCACGCGCGGCAGGCGGATTTTGAGCAGCACGTTGTAGGCCGCTGTGCCCGCGCCCTCTCTCAGCAGCAGAATCCGCAGGATTTCATGCGGGGACAGCGCCGCGCTGCCCGTGCCCACACTGACCGCCAACAGCAGCGCAAAGCAGACTGCGAGCACCGCATAGCACAGCGCGCACCGCGTTTTTTTCACCCGTTCCTCACTCCAGCTTCATGATATGGTTGAGTGCCGCGTCGTCACCCGAAAGCATGCGGTTCATGTCCTCGATGAGGTCGCCCAGCCGTCCGGCCTGCTGAAAATAATCTGCGCCGGTGCAATAGACGCGTCCATTTTGCACCGCTTTGAAATCGGCCAGCAGCGTGTTTCGCTCAATCAGCTGCGAAAGTGTCTTCGGCTTGCCGCCGAGCTGACCAATATAGAGGATGCAGTCCGCATCGCCCGCCACGAGATAAAAGGCTTCCATCTCCATCTGCCGCGTGCCGGATTCGCCGGTACCCAGTCCTTCCGGCGCATACCGCCCGCCAGCCAGCTCAAGCATTTTGACCATATAATCACCATTGTTGCGCACATACAGCGCGCCCTTGGAGGTGATGTAGAACATGGCGACGGTCACGTTCTCCTGCATCGGCTCAAGCGATTCGATTTTCTGCTTCTGCGCGTCAAACGCGGTGCTCGCCTCGTTCTCACGCCCCAGCAGCACGCCGTAGAGCTTCATCCACTCCATGCGCCCCAGCGGAGTTTCCTCCAATGCAGAGCTGTCCACCAGCAAAGGAATGCCTAGCTCGTCCAGCTTTTCCCGCACATTCGGCGTGCCCTCGATCATCGTGGAGAAAACGGCCAGCTTCGGCGGGTTCAAGGCAATACGCTCGAAATCCGGCTGCTTATAGTGACCGATGTATGCGATTTGTCCATCTTGAACCGCTTGTTTCACGCTTGGCAGATACCAGTCTTCCACGTCATAGGTCGTCTGCGTCACGGCGGAGAGCGCTCCGATTTCATCCATCAGCGCCACCGTCGAGGTGGAAGCCACGAACAGGTTGTCAAGCGGCATGTACAGCAGCATGATGTCCGCATCCAGACCATCCGGTGCATCCATACCCGCTGGAATCAGCAGAAAGCGCCCGCCGTTCTGCACGGTAATCAGTGAATAACCGCCTTCCAGCCTGTCCACGGCAAAGTTTTTCGCGGCTTCCAGATCAAGCTTTTCTGTGACGACGGGCAGCTCCGCTAACGCGGTTTGAACAGCAAAAAGGCTCAAAAGCAGCGCAATCATCTTTTTCATAAACTTCCTCGCAGTTTTTCTCAAAATAAATGAAAAGCGCCCATCTCGGACAAAGATGGACGCATAGCAAACAAACGCTTGACCTGCCTTCTCCAACTGCCCGAGAATCGGTTTCATCTCCGCAGGGCAGGTCTCCTGGCTGACGGCTTCACGTGCGCCGCCTTCTCGAAATCGCTTTCAATGGCTCATGGCACACGCATACCGAATACAGTAATGGCTGTTGCGCCGGATTTGAACCGGCTTCCCTTTTCATTTGAATGGCTTCAAACACCCTGCGCGGTATAGATTTTTCTCGTTTATTATACGGGGTTTGAGGGAGGGAGTCAAGATGAGAGAGGAATGGATTTTTCTTAAATCGCCAGAAAATGAATGGGTGCAGATTGATTTGTTTGAAGTGGATCATCCGATTGTCGGAGGGCGTTCTTTTCAGCATCATTTATAACCTGCTCCAACTCCTTCCGATTGCCCGCCGTTTCCACCGCATCCTCAATCGAAACCCGTCCATCCAAAACGTGCGGCAGTGCGTCAGGAATAACCTTGCGCGTCCAGTGTCGGATGCGGTTCAGTTCCGCCATTTCAGCTTTGACTTCTTCTAGCTTGGGAAGAAGGGCTTCGCGTTCCGCTTCTAGCTGCATACGCTCTGTTTTCAGCGCCGCACGCTGCTCCTTATCGAGAGGAGATGCAAGCCCCAGCGACTTCACGAGCTTTTCGCGCAGCCAGATCGCCTTTTGCAGACGGTTCAATTCGTCGCCATGTTCGGCCTTGAACTTTTCGCGTTTGCCGCTCCAGTGGATGCTCTCGTATTCCTGCTGAATCGGCTTCAATTCTCGGATGGTTTGAATCGCGCCAAACAGCGCGTCGATATCTCGGATTCTGCGTTCCTTTGCCGTGGATTCCGCCTTGATTTTGGAAAATACCTGTTTCGTTTCGGCGATGTACCGTCTGAGCTGACCGACTGTGTAAAGCTCGTGATTCGAGAGGAAGGAAACCGCTTTGAAGCCGTCCTTCAAATCGTGGACAGCTCCTTTTTCCTGCGCATAGCGATTCCATGTTTCGCGTCCGTCCCTTCGCATATCCAGATACGCGGCAATCACATCGCTCAACGGGTAATCATCTGGACTTTCGATGATCTGCTGGCGGCTGACCGCCTTGCGCAACTCATCCAGCCAAGCGCCGATGCCGCGAACGGTTTTCTGCAACGAAGCCAGCATCTTATTCACGCTGATGATCTTTCGGTTTTCGTCGCCGCGTTCGCTGGAAACGCCCTTTCGCTCCAGCGCAGAAGCGGTCGGACCAAGATGCTTTTGCGGCAGGCGATCTTCAACGCCCCGCCGCTCAAGAGAACGCATATCAACGCGTTCCATCCGTCCCGCTGCTTCGAGCGCCGCGTTTTGTGCAGCCGCCCAATCCTGCCGCCAGATTTCGCCGTACTTGCGCTCGTTCCAATCGACAGTATCGACCTTGACGCGCTTCCAGCTTCCGTTCGGCGCGCGGATGCGGTTTCCATTCTCATCGAGCGCGTAAACATTCTTTGATTTGGGCAGCCACTTGCCATTTTCGTCCATTGCGCGAAGCGTCAGCATGATGTGAACGTGCGGGTTGCCGTCACCCTTGTCGTGATAGAAGAAATTGCAGACCATGCCCTTGTCCGCAAATTCCCTTTGACAGAAATCGCGGACGAGGGCAAGGTTCTGCTCGTCAGTCAGTTCGCGCGGCAAGGCAAAGAGCATCGAACGCGCCGTCTGCGCGTTGACACTCGTTTCCGCTGCGTCCACCGCGTTCCAGAGCATCTGCGGATCGGCATACGCCCTCGGCGCATTGGATGGCAGCATGACTTCCACCCACTTCACGCGTGCCGGGCTGCTGTGCGGATATTTCCAGCAGCACTCGTATTCGGAATACTTCTTTTCGCCTGAATAATATGCGCAGGAAGCCATGCAGGATTGACCTTTTCCGCGGCTGATGATCTTAAAGCTCCCCGTCGGGCAGGGCATGGGTTCACCTCCGTTTCTTGGCGCAAAGCGCCGTCATGGGGTAGCCGATGCAATCGGCGCAGGGGCTTGCCCCTGTTGATGCCGAAGGCATCGAGCACCCCGCAGGGGCCTTCGGAGAACGCACGGCGCATCGAAGATGCGTATAAGTGCGCCCTCTCACGGGGAGGGGCTGCTTCCGTCGCTCTCCGTGTCGTCCTCGTTCTCTTTGCTCCAAAGCATGTCTTGCATGGTCGATTTCGGCATACGCTGCACAGCCGCGTCGATCAGCTCCTTCGGGCTTTGCATAATCTCCCCGCGTCGGCTGGCAGTCATCTGCTCTGCCAGCTCGCGCACACGGGAAGACGAAAAGAAGTAGTCGATCAGCAGGAACACATCTTCATCCGTCAGCAGTTCGGGATTGGGCAGATAATGCTCCAAATGCCCGCCGCGCTCGCAGAGGCGGTGCGTGCGTTCCTTGTTTCGCTGGATGGAGATTTTGTGTTTCGCCGTCTTGAGCTGCTGCTCGGCTTTTCGTTTCTGCGCTTCGGCTTTCTGCTGCATCGCAAGCAGTTTTTCGATTCGTTCAGACGCCATTGAACATTCCTCCCTGTATGAAAATCAGTTCGCGTTTTAAGCGTTACGCCGCGTGTTCGGCAGGCGGTTCTTCCGGCTTTTCGGAAGCATCCGCCTGCAACGCGCCGCTGCGGATCAGCTCCAGCAGCTTATCCTCATAGGTTGCGGCTTCATTGTCTTTGCTGAACACGTTGACGCTGTACGTCGTGTGTCCCAGTCTGCGGGAAAAGGTGAAGGTCGGGATTCGTTTTTCACTCATAGCTACACCTCCGTTTACATAAAAAGGCGATGCTTTTCGCACCGCCGCCTGTCTGTTTACTTGTTACTGCATGGGCAGCCGCCCGATAAAGCTCAGATACACCTCCATCGCGCGAATCGGTTCGCCGCTTTCGCTTTTGGTGCGCTCGTGAACGACCACCTTTTCAATCATCTTCGCCAGCATTTCATCGGAGTAGTTTTCGCAATGCTGGTACTCATCCACGAGTTTCAGAAAGCGGTTGATGTTTTCCTCATCCGTTCGGAAAACCTTTAACTGTTCCTGCTGGGCAAACACGGCTTTTTCCAGCATATCAAGCTCGGCTTCATACTGCGCCGAAAGCACGTCAAACTGCGCTTCCGAAATCTTGCCCAGCGCGTAATCCTCATAGAGTTTTTTCAGCAGTCGATCCAGCTCATTCATCCGTTTTCTTTTCACGGCGGCATCCTTCTGAATGACAGCCGCCTGATTCGGCTGATGGGAAAGCGCCAGTCGTAGCTTCTGCGCGAAAGCCTTTCGGTCAATTGCCGCTTCCTGACAGACGGCCTGAAGAATGGCTTTCAGCAGCTCGCGGAGGTCGTCGGCGTTCAGTTTGTTCTGGATGCAGCCGCGCTTTTCCTGACGGCTGGTGTTATTGAACGTCGAGCAGATAAAATAATCGCGCTTTCTGATGGAACCGTCTTTCTTCGTTTCATTGCAGCGGATGTTGTACATGATTGCGCCGCACTTCGCACAAACGACCTTGCCCTTGAACGGGCTGGTCGGCCATTGCGTGAACGGCTGTGTCTGCCGACGCGAGGAGAGAAACGAATGGGCTTTGTTCCATGTGTCGAGGTCAACAATGGCTTCGTGCGTGTGCTCAAAGACCGCCTGCTTCTCCGCCGGATTCGCCTTCCGTTTTGCCTGATAGGACGCTTTGCCCGATTTGAAATTGACGGTTCTGCCGAGGTATTCCTGCGCGTTCAGGATGTTGAGAATCGACGCGCGGTTCCAGTCATATGGCTCGGTGATGCCGCTCTTTTTCCCCGTGCGTGTGTGCAAGCCCTGACTTTCAAAATAGGCCGAAGGGGTCATCCGTTTTTCGCTTTGCAGAATCCTTGTGATTCGATACGGGTTTGTATTCTCAGCGGCCAGTTCAAAGATGCGTCGGACGATTTCTGCCGCTTGCGGCTCGATGAGCCAGCGGTTCCGATCTTCGGGGTCTTTGACATAGCCAAAACAGGGCGTGGACATAATCGGCGCGCCCGTCATGCCCTTGGCATGATAGCCGATGACAACTTTTCGGGATTGATCGCGCAGATACATTTCGTTCAGCACGTTGAGCATCGGCACAAACTCGATGTTGTCGCTGCGGGCGCTGTCAACATGGCTATCGATAGCGATAAAATGAATGGCTTTCTTCTTGAAATAAACCTCCGTGTAGAAGCCCGTTTGCAGGTAGTTGCGTCCGACGCGGCTCATGTCCTTGACCAGCACCGTGTCGATTTTATCAGCTTCAATATCGGCAAGCATCCGCTTCCAGCCGGGGCGCTCGAAGTTGCCGCCGCTGAATCCGTCGTCCGTATAGTGCTTGCAGTTGGTGAATCCATGCTCATCGGCGTAATTTTGCAGATAGAGCTTCTGAGAAGAGATTTGTCAAGGTGGTTTTCTGCAAAAGGATATCAAAAGAGCAATGGGGCTGCCACACGTCATTTGTATGGCAGCCCCTCCACAATTTAATGCTAATGCGCAACTGATCTGCCTAAATGGGCAGCAAAGTCAAGCGATTGATACATTTCTTAATGCAAGAAGCACTGATGACGGTCAAGTTGGAACGCCTTATCGTGTTTATTTATGGCACTATTTATACGTTATACAACTTGCCGTTTTCAAATTCTTCATTAGTTATTGGTTCTAACTCGCCATAGTAGTTCTCCAGAAAATCATAAGCATACTTGCGGTTAAGAAGGTCATGTATTTTCTGGTTGTAATAGTTTCTAAGGCAGCTATAGCACGAAGGCGAGCAATTGCATCCTTTTGTGATAGCAATAGCCTTCTCAACCACTTGTCGGAAACAGCGGCCATCCTCAGTAACGAGTCTTCTTACATGGCCAGCACCACCCGCAACAGCGTCGTAAAGAACGATGGCATAAATCAGCTTGTTGTCATATACGATCTTGTGGAGGCAGCCCTTAATATCGTTTCTCTCAATATCCATGACGGAAGACAGAGCTTCTAATAGCGCATACATGACAGACAACATAACTTCTTGATTGCCGGCCTGTGGTGTCGAGAAAACCAATCGCACAACATCCGTCTTGAAAACATGACAGAGCTTATTTTTGACCAGTTTGACTTCGCAGTTTTTTCCCCATGGAGTAATGTGTTTCTTCTCCAGGGTTTTCTGGTGGGAATTAAACCCAGCCACTTCCATGTTTTCCATGGTGCTTTCAGCATAACCGCAATGTGGGCAGACATAGAAATCATCGTTGCAAACGACCATAAGGGAGTCATTGATGGACGTTTCCATCTGGAAACGATTGCCGTCCTTCATGACGAAGGCGTATTTCTGCATGACCTGCCGCTGAGCGTCGCCAATATAGAAGTCATCACTGCGAAACGCCTTATCTGGTTTTCGCATAGGGACGTCCTTCGGTTTTGCGTCTGCTACAAAGCCCTTTCTCGGCTCAATAGCCTGCTTCCATCTGGATTTCGAAATGATCTCATGACAGGAAACACAAGGTTCTCCTCCCTCATCGGGCTCCATCAGTCTATGATTCCAAGTCATGCACGAAGGGTTGTTGCACTGAGCAATATATGCAGTTTCCCAATCTTGTCCGGTGGTCTGAGGCAACTTTCGGATGTATCGGCTTGTATAAAGCTTGCCATCTGCCACCACCTGCGAGTCCGGTGCATACTCGGAGATTGCCAATTGCAGATCGCGGACCATTTGTAGCTTCTTATCTGTAGCAGCATTCGTGTTTTGATACAGTTCGACAGTATCTACCGGGAACCCGTACTTTGGCAGGACATTATTCCTTACGAGGAACTCGATAAGCTCGTTCCTTCCTCGATTGTCCTCTTCCCCTCGACGATAAGACCATAGCTTTTTCTCGACCGCCGCGGCTTGTTGCGTCAATCCCTCGGCAAGAAGGCGCCGGTATTCATCAATGTAGTATTGAACAGTCCCGCGAAACTCATCCACAGCGACTTTCAAAATGCCGTCTTTGCCAACAAGTTTCTCTGTCCATGAGAAATCATTGATTCCCATAACTCTGTGCATAGATTCGGGAATGGATGCCTTCAGAACATCCTTTAAATGTTCTGGTTTACTTAACAAGTACGCGCAGAAACGTTCCCAACCGTCCCCGCTCAGCAGTACATCGGCGTTGTTTGAATTGTATACATCAACCTGTTTTGCAAAGAAGTCGCTCAACGCGACGGCAAAGATATGCCGCAGTATAATTTTCTCATTACGAACTGTGAACAACGGCACGCCGATTTTGCCGGTAATCATGTTCTCCGGATTCTTGAAATAGGTAAAGTCGTGGGAACTGAGCTTAGCATATGTAAGTGAGAACGCCGCTGCATTTTTACCGCGACCTGCGCGTCCTGCTCTTTGCACATAGTTTGCCGGTGAAGGAGGCATATTCCGCAGGTATACAGTCTCCAGATCACCCACGTCAACACCCATCTCGAAGGTCGTTGAGCAGCTAAGAGCATTGATCTCTTTGTTGACGAACATCTCCTGGTACTTTTGTTGTTCCTCGCGTCCGAGCTGTGCCGTATGCTCTTTAATGTGAAGCGGCTGCATGAGAGAAGATTGATAGAGTTTTGCATAGTGATTATCCTTTAAAAGACTATCATGCGTGATCCGACGAAGATGGCCGCCGCATTTGAGCGTGGTACACATGTCTTTACAGTTCATCGTGGTGGTCTTCCCGCAGACATCACACACATAGATCGGAATATCTTCCGTTCCAGAGCTAACGGTAAAGCGCTCTGTGCTGAAATAGAACTCATCGTTTCCGGCGGTAGAAAGAGATTCCTCGCCTCTAAGAACCTCATCCCAATACATCTGCAGCAACTCGTTTGCAGATGCCTCATCCAGATTCAAAACACTCATAACACGCTTGAGACGTCCGTTCTTCAGAAGGCTACCGTTTTTCCTAATGGCAGCAGACCAACCGGCAAGGTAAGACTTTTTCTTATCCTTGTCCATATCCTTACAGCGCTTTACTCGTTTGGGCTTTGGAGTATAGAAAATGTACTCCCGCTCATCATCGGTCAAATCACAGTCTCCCTCCAATGCGCCATGGTAAACAATTTCCATGGCAAGCAAATCGAAGAGAGCCTTCACATCTTCAACTTTTTGTTGATAGGCTTTGGCAACACCCGACATAATTTCCTCGGCGTTCCCTTTATAATTGAACTTGAGGATGCCCAAAGAAGCCAAGCTGGTGCTTCGGCGTGCATTGACCATCTCGTTCAGGACGGCGATCCATGCGTTTTTTCGGCTCGTCGCCGTTAAATTCTCAACGCCTTTGTCTCCCGGTTCAGCAAATGTTCTACATGAATCGAAATAGGATGTGAGTTCATCCACAAAGTGCTGGATTTCCCAAGGATGCGCTGCCATATTTTCTTTGTTCTTCTCAACAACATGCCAGATGCCACGCCTGCGAAGGAACTCACTATAGGCCGCCGTCATGTACGACGCAAAAAATGCTGCCTCTCCTCTGCTGTCAGAGAAAGAAAGGAATTGCCTCTTGCGGCGGACAATATCAACCTGAGCGCCTTGCTTTGCAGCTCCAAACAAGCTCTTTTTAACCGGCTGTGCGCTTTTCTTGCTCTTGAGAACTTTCTCGCTCTCCGGCAATTCTTCAAACAACGAGGTGCCAAGAACTGCTGTTGCCGCGTCATATCCCAAGTAGAAGGTTTTGAATGTGCCAAAATTGCAGCTCGGGCATTTTCCATCTCCGCGCGAACCGCTTTTTCTTGCTTTCCTAAGCTTTACATAGTGGGTTAGCCCACATGTACAGGGAGGGTCTGCCTTCAAACTTTCATGAATAAGGGCACCGCATTTTGAGCACAGGATATAATCATTTTTACCGATTTCCTCTGTGTCATCTTCGTCTTCCTCATCCAAATCCAAGTCGATATCTCGACTGTCTCTGAGAAGGTAATACTCAATTTCAGGATCGTAAGAGCTGTTTGCAAACTCAAGCTTTCCATCCACTTCTTTTCCGGCTACTGCCACTCTTCCGCAATCATCACAGATCGCACACTCGAACACTTTCCAATTTTCGTCGCCTATCGTAATGCTCCTGTTTCGGTTGAGCATCAACTTTTTGTTTTGACCAAGCGTAACATATGCGCCCTCAAGCGCTTTTGCAAACATGTGGTAACGCGCTTTTATCAAGGCAGACTTGTTTTTGGAAGCTTGCGCAGCCACTCCAATAATGTTTACAACATCCTGTTGGGTCACATTGTGGGTTGCTCTGAGTGCTCTCGTTATCTCGGGAATCGTCATAGGATGACTTGTTATTCTGCGGAGGTCTCGATAAACTGAGGCACTAACGCACAGATCATAAAGATACTCAGCGTCGGGAATACCATCTGGAATTGGAAGCCCATAATCATCAGCAATGACATTCAGGGGCTTTTGAGGATCAATAAGCTCCGCAAACATAGACAGGGGGACATCGACAGGTTCCCTATCATAAGACGGAACTACACTTTGAGACCTGATAATATCCTCAGCATAAAAAGATGCGTTGCACAGCGTTTCCGCAAACTTGACGATATCATCATCCGCTTCTTTTCCGCCTAGCGTGGCGCTGGTGAGAATATGGAGGACATTTGCCGGGTTGCTGATTCGTGCTTTAAGCCGCTTCAGCAGCAGGGACGTTTCCATTCCCGTCGCTCCCCGATAGATATGTGCTTCATCAAGGACAAGGAAACGCAGTTTCGCTCTGGAAAAGACCAGGTCATCCTTGGGCCTGAGCATCATATACTCAAGCATGGCATAGTTCGTCACGAGGATATGCGGAGGCGTCTTTTGCATCTGATCGCGAGAAACGATCTCATTTTTCAGCGGCTTCAGGGGACGTCCATTTGCATCCTTGTACACCTTACCATATTCAGCAATCCCGTCCTGTTCATTTTGCTTTGTGCTGCTGTTATAGACGCCGAAAGTAATCTCAGGATAGCTCTTCAGCAGATTGCGCAGTCTTTTCATCTGGTCGTTGGCAAGAGCATTCATCGGATAAATCAGAATCGCTCTCACGCCGGATGAAAGGGTACCTTCTTCGGCCTCCCGAAGCAAGTGATTGATTATCGGAATGATGAAGCACTCCGTTTTACCAGAGCCGGTTCCCGTGGTAACGATCAGGTTCTTACCTTTGTTTGTCTTTCTAAGGGCTCTTTCCTGATGGAGATACAGCCCACGGTTGATCTGGATCTCTTTTTCACCATCGGGAATATCTCCCTCCAAACTGTGGAAGAGTGAAGACGCCTCGCCCTCCTCAATCATCTGAGCAAGGCTTTTTCCGGTTTTATATGAGTCGCTAACGTCAAGATAGGGGCCTTTTGCAATAGCACCTTCCTCACGCAACGCAGCAGCAAACTGCGCAGCGTAATCCTTATCGGAAATATGGAACAACGTCGATATGTACCCTATAAACTCATCCCTGATGTTGTCTGCTGCAGTTATTGGACTAAACATACTTACACCCTTTCCGTCCGATACGAGTATAGATCGGCATTGGAATACTTTTGTTTGTTGGCCTTCGTGTATTCGTGATCCGTAAGTGCAAAGACTACGGATTCCAGGCTGCGATCATAGTAGTTATAGTAGTACAAACCATCTCCATCTGGATCAGTAATGCACAGTGCAGTGTCGCTGATATACACAATTCGAACCGGATTCACCAACATTTTTTTAATGCCCTTTTTGTTCGTGTGAACGTCATACGAGAACTCATACCTTTCCCCATGATAACCAGCCGTGTAGAGAATTCCGCTATACACCGGGCAGTATCCTTCGGAGGTATCCTCCATCCCACAATACTGTATTTGGTCAATATAGCAGGGGCGTATCAGGATATGACCGGCCTCTTCCTTGAACTCATCTGTTATAGATTCGACAACAATCCGGCGGTTCATAAAACGTAGAAGGTTTTTATCACCGATGATACAATCGCCAACTGCCACAACTTCTTTTGCCCTTTTGAATAATCCTCCGGTTTGGATACTGATTTCAAACTGATAGTTCCCGATGGGCATATCTTTCGGTAAGATGATATACTCCGTATCTTCGCTAAGCTTGAATTCAAACAGCTTATCATCGGCACTTGATAGCAAGAGAGTGAATTCTCTGCCCGAAGTACCAATAAATACTCCACCTTGATCCCATAGCAGCTTTTGTTCTTCTGTCCAGAGGGAAGGACGTTTCAGAAAACGCTCCTTGAAGAAAACTCTCGCCAGAGAATAAGAGGCACTCTGTGTCTGACCGGCAACTCTCATCACCACTTCTGCGTCATTGAAGCTGTCTGTACCACCGAACGACTGCAGGACATTTCCAATCGTCACCAAGCCCTGACCATCATAGAGGATGTCTTTGCCACCAACGAGAAACTGAACATTGACCCTCGCTGGAGTGGTTACTTTGAGAAAACTATTCTGCGGAATATGTCCGATATACCATGCCGGTTGAGGCTCCTGTAACCATGCACCGGAGGTTTCAGACACGGTGATTTTCGGAATATCCGCATGGAGTTCTCCATCACGGAAAGGTATCCGGACTTCAGCCTCATCTTTCCCAAAAGGAACTACTTCATGGAAATCATCTATGTCCGCATAAAATTCTGCACCGTCATAATCGCTTGCATTATAATAGAATTCACGATTAAAGCAGCAATCTGCTTCGGAAATCAGAACAAATGTCCGGTCAAACATCAATCGTTCGTTTGCCAGATTGATTACTTGAATACGTACCGTGTCATGTTCGCCATCAAACGGCATGGTGAACGCGAGTCCATTGTCGGACTGTTCTAATGAGTCAAACTCTATTCTCTCGCCGTCTTTTAAGAGGACAAACTGCTGTGTGTAATCGCGATTTCCAAGAATGATGCTACAAGTACTCTTCCGAAAGGCGAGGAAAGCTTCTGTGTCCTGAATGGTGACCGTTGGCAGGGATGTAGATTCGCTTGGAGTGATAACCTTGAGGTCTGTCCCATTCTCACTGTCGAAGGCAATCAAACGGCCATCCACCGAAAGCGCATATCCGTCCTTCAGCTCCAAGAAGAACGCTTTCAGCCCAGCATTTTTCATCGAGTCAATCTCAACGATATCCGTGTTCTCTGTCTTTACCTCCAACATTTTAGGCACTACGAGCGTATAGTGGTCTCGTTTGACTTGATTTGCCGAGATCTCAGCACCGCCGTAGAACAGCAACACGTTACGATGCAGGCTTTCTTCTGAGTCGTAGATCCACTCGTCATCACATTTGATCCGAACACAAATGTTCAGCAAACTATCCTCTTGAGAACCCACCGAAATAGAAGCGGCGACACCGTTTAGCGTCTTTCCGAGCTCGTTCCCGTACCAACTAAGGTTCTGCTGCATTACTTCTCTGCCATTACAGCTTACGTAAAGCATTGCCTTTTTGATCTTCTCGTTCTTCAAGCGAATATCCGGGAGTATGAGCTGTACGTCCGTTTCATTTTTCAGGATGAACTTCGCACGGATACGGGAATAATCTATTGCGACATCACGCTGAGTGACTTGCGTCTGTCTCTCTGATTTTTTTGTATTTGCAATCGCAATGATCTTCTCTTTGAACGACTCTTCACAGAGCAGTTCTTCGTATGTATTGACTTTCTTGGTGTCAGAGTTGACAAGGGAATCGATTTTTCCGATTAACCTTTCAAACAGGTTCCGCGTATAGACAGGCCGGTAAAGGATCAGTTTCCGTATTCCTTCCTGGAATGAATACGCCTTAGAGCTGATTGTCAGTTCGACATCTTCCTCATTGCCGCCTGATAATTTTTGCTGGAGCGCGTGGACCATAACTGAAATCAAAGGGTCGTTTGGAATCACGCGCCAGTTAAGGTTGCTTTTGTAGAAGTCGAACAGGAAATCAAACAGAGCCATCCACGACTTTTTCGTACTTAGCGCATGGATCACAACCGTTGATTTGAAAGCGCGTCCATTTGCATCCTCCAAGAAAAGACGCTGGTTGCGCTTCATTGCATTCTCAAGGGACGACTGAAGAAGTCTTACTACCGATCCACTTGCGTCACGATAGCCGAACTGGAGAGAAATATAGTTCCAGAAATTGCTATTCTCCTCATTCTTCCATTTTTTGGCGTTGTTAATCAGCGCAAGGGTAATCTGCATCTCTGCACGCAGCGAGAGCTTTGTCCATGGTTCTCTAAGTACAAGGTCAATGTATTTTCTGGCGTTTACATTTAGCTTGTCCACCGTTTCGGGCTTCAGAATACAGCTTCCAATGAGGGGATACATGGCAAAGACTTTATCTTCAAAAGTACCGTCGCTTTGCCTGACCTCCATATCCTTTTCAAGAATATCAACAGCCACATCAGGACGCTCGGTAGTTCTTTCAAACCCTAACGAGCGAATATAGCTATTAACGTTGAATCCCTTGTTATACACATAGGTATTAAGGATTTTATAAATCCGAGAATCCGTTGGGAAATAAACAACATTGTCATGTACAATGTACTGTCGCAGCTCTTCGATATGGCGCTCTTTTGCTCCATCTGTGGTTAGTTCCGAACCGTCGAGTCGAGATTCAAATCCATAAAGCTCAATAAAGCTCTTGATTGTATAGCCATTCCGGGAGGCTATTGATCTAATCCACTGGTTTTTCGGATCAGAGGAGATGTACACTTTCCCGTCAACCATGTTTTCCTGCATGAAGGCAATAATCTGCTCATCTGTAACGCTGCGCTGATCGAGGTAAGGGTAGCCGGAAATGAAAACGGCGTACTCATCCGTAGTCATTCCGCGCAACTGTGCATTTGCTCTGAATCTCTCAGGATTATCCGGACGATAGAAAGGCTTCGTAAGGACGTTAATAACTCTTCCGTCTGATTCACCGGCCAACTCCCGCTCGGTGTACATGTGCATCTTCTTGACAACAACTTGTTCCCGAATCTCATCTGGCAAGTCGTTCAAAAAGAAGCACTTAATCTCGTTCTCATATATAAAAAGGCAAACAAAATCGTCCTGTTTGTTATTCATACAACAGCAGGTTACTTCGTCATCAGTATAGTCAAAACTTTTGTTTTCGATCAGTTCCGCAAGGATTGACAGCTCACTCTCACATATTGTCTTTCCCGTCCATGTAGATCTGCGCTGCGGCAATCGTTTCTCCAAAGCGTTATGTACGCTTTGCCTTGAAAGTCCAAACCATTCCGTCATCTTAGCTGGCTTGAACACAAATCTTTCTGTTAGAATATCAATGACCGCAAAATCAAAACCTTTACCGGCAGATTTTACGATAGGTTCATCTCCAAGCTCCTGATTGTCTTGAGATGTGAGATTATCGAAATAGCCTCTACCATCTCTAATTATTACATCGATAATTGCAAGTATTTCGTCTCTTGTTTGAGCACCAACATTTCTGAGGCTCATAATATCCTTTTCAGACATTTGAACCAGTTCGCCCGCAGTCTGAACATTTGCCCGCTTCAATGCATTTCTGGCTCTAACGCTAAAAGGAACATCATCAAGACTAATAGATTTGATTTCCGGAAGGAGTTCAGATAGTCTACTACTTTCCGGTGTGGTTTCAATAACTGTCTCTGGCTCCTCTTCGCGTTCGTGGTATACGACCTTGCCGCTTTGAATGATGCTTTCAATGGCCTTTGTGATTTCTTCTCTGCTCAACACGCCGACATTGCGTAGCTCGAAAATGTCCTTTTGTGACATTTGGATCAATGCTCCGACCGTGTGAATGCCACCACGCCTCAATGCGTTTGTTGCACGAGTGCCAAGTCTAAGGCTTTCAATTGACGTATCTTGAACATCCGGAAGAATCTCTTTGATTCGTTTCGCTCGTTCCTCAAAGAAACAGATGATATCGTCTGCATGGGCTATTACGCCATTCAATTCTTGGAGAACATCTTCACTGATATTGCGTGTTGCAGATAATTCCGTCATATCGCAGTTCAGCAAATCGTTCAGCCTCATCAAGCCTATACGGCCCAAGAAACTTTTGCTCTTATCCGAAATCTCCAAGTCGTGGATATAAATCGTAATATGCGTTTCTTTCATCTTATACCCCCAAAAGCCCTTTTTGAGAAATAAGAAAAATATCATAAGAGGATCTCTCTCAAACCCCTCACGTTCGCTTCGATGAGAAATTATATAGAAAGTTTTTCCTCTTACCCTGATTCAACGCGCTGTCCATGTGTAATCCCTTTACATGAACATAGTTCACGCTGAAATGGTTCGGCTTTTCCATAAATTTATCATTAGCTTATTTACCACTAATCGTTCTGTACAAAACACTGCCTCATATAAGCACACAACATTCACAATAACTATACCACAGAGAACGATTGAATTCTACACTTTTGCTAATTATCAAAGAAAAAGTGGGAATGCATCATTCAAAATGCACTCCCACTGAAATATTATCGCTCCCAACTGTCTCTACTTTCCTTCTTGTCCTGCTTCTGCTTTGTCTTCTGTTGCTGTTTCTGACGCAGCCGTTCACGGATAGAGCGTGCTTCAGCTTCCTCATGGAGCAGGTTTGCCACATCCCGTTTGCTGTCGTACATCATCAGGGGATCGTACTTATTCCCATAAGCAGACTGCACACAGTCAACCGCAGAACACTCCTTTGCAGGACGCAGGGCACACCTTGCGTCCTGTAATTCTTCTAGGTCAAATTCTGCTGCCTGCTCTTTCAAATCAGCATATTGCCGCGAGGCATCGTTCAGCTCATCCGTGTACTTTTCTTCCTGCTGGGTCAGCTTTTTGAGTGCGGCTTCCAACATGGAAATATTCTTTTTTACAGTGGCAATACCGGCATCGTCGCTACATTCCAGCGAGTGCAGCAGCATATCTTTCTCGGATTTCAGCTCCTCTAATTCCTCGGTCAGCTCCGCAATACGGCGGGACAGTTCACGCTGTTTCGGGATGAGATATAAGGGAGTCTCCTTCTTTTCGGCAAGCAAAGACTTGCGCTCCTTGCTCTTGTCCCGAATTTCCTGAACCAACTCGGTATAGCGCACCAGCTTCGCCTGAACGGCATGGATATACTCTTTCATGCGCTGCTTGCCCCGGCCGATATGCCGCAGCTGATAGTGAAAAACAATCATATTCGCTCGCAGCTTTTCCATCGCCTCGGCAATAACCGGGATTGTATTCTTTACCGCCTGCCCCAGTTTCTTGACCGCAGCTTTTAACTCCCGCAGCAGCGCATTGTCGGCTTTGATCTGCCGGTTCAGTTCGCAACGGTCAGAAATGATTCCCTTGCGCTCCAACGCCTGCGCTGCCACGCCTTCATGGATGGTAGGAATCTCATCCAGCCCCCGTGCAGCGTTGCTGCGGTGGT
>ENA-ORRO01000850-ORRO01000850.1-human-gut-metagenome-genome-assembly--contig:-NODE-850-length-23716-cov-3.716031_pt1 | contig 23716 bp, 20 predicted proteins | sample MGYA00242176_ERZ509136 | MGnify/ENA primary metagenome ERZ509136 (study PRJEB26280, sample SAMEA2338644) | human gut metagenome | biome: human gut; feature: human-associated habitat; material: faeces...
GCGGACGACAAGCTGCTGGAGTACAGCACGACAGAAGAGGTAAAGAGCCTGGTGAGCCAGACGGCTGAGAACATCACGTCCGAAGTATCGAAGACCTACGCCACCACGGCGCTGGTGGAAAAGACCGGGGAAGATGCCCAGGCTGCAGCCAACGAATACACAGACGGGCAGCTGGTGCGGTACAGCACCACCGAAGAAACCAAAAGTCTGATTGACCAGCGGGCGGATGGAATCACCCAGGAAGTATCCAAGACCTATGCCACGAAATCCGAAGTGGTGGACGCCCAGAACAGCGCAGCCGCTGCAGCAGATAAGGCGGCGGACGCACAAGCCGCTGCGGATACCGCCAACGCAGAGGCCGAAGCGGCCAAAAGCAACGCGGCCACCGCACAGGCGGCTGCCGACAAAGCCAAGGTGGACGCAGCAGCGGCCCAGAAGGCTGCCGAGGAAGCCGAGAAGAAGGCCGAAGAGGCCCAGAAGAAGGCCGAAGAGGCCAAGACCGGCGCCGAAGCCGCCCGGAAGGCCGCCGAGGAGAACAACGCCGCCGCTGCCGCCGAGGCCGGTGCGTACTGCGAGGTGTCGCTCGAGCGCATGATGAGCTGTGGCTTTGGCGCCTGCAACACCTGCAATGTCGAGACGGTCGACGGTATGAAGGGCGCCTGCATGTGCGGCCCCGTGTTCGATGCTTCCAAGGTGGTGGTCTTCTAGTGGGTACTGTGAACATGGCCGTCGATTTCGGCGGCGTCAAGATGCAAAACCCCATCAACACCGCAGCCGGTACCTTTGGCTACGGTTGGCAGTTCCAGAACTTCTTCGATGTCTCCCAGCTGGGCGCCATCACCACCAAGGGTTGTGCTGCCGAGCCCTGGCCCGGCAACCCCGCGCCCCGCATGGCTGAGATCCCGGGCGGCATGATCAACTCCGTGGGCCTTCAGAACCCCGGCGTGGCTGCCTTTGCCCGTGAGTCCGGTCCGTGGCTCGAGCAGCTCTCCAAGGACGGTTGCCAGGTCATCTGCCAGGTCGCCGGTCACTCCGTCGAGGAGTTTGTCCGCGCGCTCGAGATGTATGTCGAGCTGTGCCCCTGGGCTGCCGGCTACGAGATCAACGTGAGCTGCCCCAATATCGCCGCCGGCGGTGCCGCCATGGGCTCCTCGCCCGAGGGCGCCTCTTCCGTCATGGCCGCCTGCCGCAAGGGGACCGACAAGCCGCTGTTCGTCAAGATGGCTCCGGTTAACGTCGCCGAGATTGCGAAGGCTCTCGAGGCCGCCGGCGCCGACGGCCTTTCGGTCATCAACTCTATCCAGGGCATGGCCATCGACGTTCACACCCGCAAGTCCCGCGTGGCCAAGCCCAAGGGCGGCCTTTCGGGCCCGCTGTGCCACCACATCGCCGTGCGCATGGTCTGGGAGGTCGCTCAGGCCGTCGATATCCCCATCAACGGTGTCGGTGGCGTCATGACGGGCGAAGATGCGGCCGAGTTTATCCTGGCCGGCGCCACCTGCGTGTCGGTCGGCATGGCCAACTTCGTCGATCCGTGCGCTTCGATTAAGATCGCACGTGAGCTCGAGGCCTGGGCGGAGTCCCAGGGCGTGAAGGACATCAACGAGCTGGTAGGTGCTTTCGAATGCTAGAGACCGATGCCCGCGACCGCGTTATCGTCGCCCTCGACTGTGACCGTGAGCGTGCGCTCGAGCTCGCCCACGAGCTTTCTGGTCACGCCGCTTGGCTTAAGGTTGGCATGACGCTCTATTACGCTGAGGGTCCCGAGATCGTCAAGACGTTCAAGGACCTGGGCTTTAAGGTCTTCCTCGATCTCAAGTTCCATGACATTCCGCATCAGGTGCGCGGTGCCGCCCGTTCTGCCTCGCTTGCCGGCGCCGACCTGCTTTCGGTCCACGGTCTGGGCTCAGGTGCTATGCTCGCTGCGTGCCGTGAGGGTGCCGAGGAGGCGCGCGAGGACCGCGCCAAGCTCGTTGCCATCACCGTGCTCACGAGCATGAATCAGGATTCGCTGGCCGAGATCGGCGTCGTCTCGCCCGTGGCCGAGGAGGCTGCCCGCCTGGCAAAGCTTGCCCAGGCCAACGGCATCGACGGCATCGTGTGCTCGCCGATGGAGGCCCATGACATGCGCGAGCTGCTCGGCCCCGACGCGCTGATCGTGACTCCGGGCGTGCGTCCGGTTGGCGCCGCCTTGGGCGATCAATCCCGCGTGGCGACGCCCTCCCAGGCTATCGAGCGCGGTGCGAGCCACATCGTGGTGGGCCGACCCATCACCGGTGCCGACGACCCGGTTGCCGCATTTGACGCCATCGTTGCCGAGCTGGTCGAAAACGTCGCCTAATAGATTCCCTCAAGTCACCACTTTTGGGTCTCATTAGCACAAATTAGCCCCTGTGCCTGCGAAAACTTTCCCATCCTTTGTGTGGAATCGCAGGTCAGGGGCTTAACTTTGACCTCCGTATATTGCACTTTTCGCAGGTATCGTCTAACCTATGGAGCCGTCGATTGGGCATTTAGTGCGTTTGACGTGCTAAAATGCCAATTATTGAATCAGATATAACCCAACTATTTGGAGGTTCGAATGGCACTCCCTCAGCTTACCGACGAGCAGCGCAAGCAGGCTCTTGAGAAGGCTGCCGCCGCACGTCACGCTCGCGCTGAGCTTCGCGAGCAGATCAAGAAGGGCGAGAAGTCCCTCGAGTCCGTGCTCAACTCCGATGACCCCATCGCTTCCCGCATGAAGGTTTCCACCCTCATCGAGTCTCTGCCCGGTTATGGCAAGGCCAAGGCCGCCAAGATCATGGAGGAGCTCGGCATCTCCGCTACCCGTCGCGTCCAGGGCCTCGGCGTCCGTCAGCGCGAGCAGCTTCTCGAGCAGCTGACCAAATAAGTGAGCGCTCAGGATTCAAAGCTCTTTGTGATTTCTGGACCGTCAGGTGCAGGCAAGGGCACGCTCGTCACTCGTGTGCGCGAGCGTCGCTCGAACCTGGGCCTGACGGTTTCGGCTACCACTCGAGCACCACGCAAAGGTGAGGTCGACGGCGTCAACTACTTTTTCCTGACGCACGAGGAGTTCGACCGCCGCGTGGCAAACGGTGAGTTTGTTGAGTGGGCTGAGGTCCACGGCAACTGCTACGGCACGTTGGTGAGCGAGGTCACATCCAAGCTCGCCTCTGGCTCGTCTCTGATCTTGGAGATTGATGTCCAGGGCGCCCTGCAGGTCAAGGAGCGTTTCCCCGAGGCCGTGTTGATCTTTATCAAGCCGCCTTCGCTCGAGGTGCTTCGCGATCGCCTGGTCGGTCGCGGTACCGAGACGCCCGAGACGATTGAGCTGCGTATGGCAAACGCCGCCGATGAACTTGCCCTTGCCGACCGCTACGACGACGTCGTGGTGAATGACGATCTCGACCGCGCGACCGATGAGCTCGTTCGCGTTCTCGATATGCATGAAAGGATCTGAGGTCCGTGTCCGTTGTAAAGCCTTGCATTGACGATCTTCTGGAGAAGACCGATCACAACCGCTTCCTGCTCGCCTCGCTTGCCTCTAAGCGCGCCTGCGACATTAACAGCATGCTGCGTGGCCAGCACAACCGTGTGCTCGCCGTCCAGGATGTCGACGACATCACCATTGCGCTCTCCGGCGCCGATACCATCTCGATGGCTATGGACGAGATTGTCGACGGCGATATCTCCTACGACGAGGTCCGTTACGAGAAGGCGCTCGGCCACAAGGTTGCTGAAGCCTAAATGGCAGCCCGCGTCTGCCTGGTCCACTATCACGAGGTTGGACTGAAGGGCAAGAACCGCGCACATTTTGAGCATATCCTCATGGATAACATCAAGGCGGCCTTGGCCGCCTTTTCCGTGAATGCCGTGTCTCGAATTTCCGGTTATATCCTCGTGACCTTTAACGAGCATCAGGCCGACGAGGCGGCGCGCGTCATTCGCACCGTCCCCGGCGTTGCCCGCGTGTCCCTGGCATATCACACGAACCGCGACCCGCAGGAGTACTGCGCCGCCGCCGTGAAGGCGCTGCGCGAGTTTGGTCCCTTCGAGTCGTTTAAGGTTCACGCCAAGCGTTCGAACACCGACTATGAGCTCACCTCGATTGATATCAATCGGCAGGTAGGCGAGGTGCTGTGCGAGGCGTTTCCCGATAAAAAGGTCCAGATGCACGACCCCGACGCGATGGTGCACGTGCTGGTGGTCCAGGGTAGCGTCTATGTGTATGCGCGCTCTGAGCGCGGTGTGGGTGGCCTTCCGGTGGGGTCTGCCGGCAAGGTCGTGACGCTGCTGTCGTCGGGTATCGATTCCCCGGTGGCGACCTGGATGCTCGCGCGTCGCGGCGCGGTGTGCGTGCCGGTACATTTCTCCGGTCGTCCGCAGACACCCGATACGAGCGAGTATTTGGTGCAGGACATCATCCGTGCGCTTGAGCCGGGTGTCCAGATCGGCCGCCTGTATGTGGTGCCGTTTGGCGACTGCCAGCGTGAGATTTCGGTCACCTGCCCCAGCAACCTGCGTGTGATCATGTATCGCCGCATTATGTATTCGGTTGCCGAGCGCATCGCGCATATCGAGGGCGCCAAGGCCATTGTGACGGGCGAGTCGCTTGGTCAGGTTGCCTCCCAGACGCTTGAGAACATCATGGCCGTCAACGAGGCCGTGAAGATTCCCGTGTTCCGTCCGCTCATTGGTTCTGATAAGCAGGAGATCATCGCGCGTGCCCAGGAGATCGGCACGTTTGATATCTCGACCGAGGCTGCTCCCGATTGCTGCACGCTGTTTATGCCGCGCCGTCCCGAGACGCACGCTAAACTCGATGCCGTGCTTGAGGCGTGGGAGCTGTTCGATCACGAGGAGATGATTGAGCGTTTGCTCAAACAGACCGAGTATATTGACTTCGAGAGCAACACGTATAAGGCCCCTAAGACCTTAAAACGCAAACATTCCGAGCTCGCTCCACGTGAGATTTACCAAGATCACGAATAATATTGTGTATAGACCGGCGGTGATTTTGCATCGTCGGTCTTTTTCTATCTGGGCATTAGGCGACAAACGGTTCATCTGTCGACGTCTGCCTGAATAAATGGACACTTTTCAGCAAGGTTTTGGTCAGCTTTTGGTTTGACCGTGGAAACTGGTGTGGGCGTGCGGAGTCTGCGGCGCTCGTTTCCTGACACGATGGTGTTGGGAGGTGTTTGCTATGGCGCAGCGCGAGCAACACGAACGGGTTAAACGGATGGACCGCTGGGCAGAAAAGCTGCTCGGCCATAAGGCGGTGGTCGTGGCGATTCTGGTTGCCATTGCCGCTGCGAGTGGCCTGGCGATGGCAAATTTTGGTGGCCATTCCAGCAACGTGTCGTTTGAGCGTAGTGACGAGGCAGGCGCCTCGGATGTGCGAGGGGACGGGGATGTGTCACCTGATGATGCCGATGAGTCGTCTGCCAAGAGTTCTTCTGCCGCCGAGGTGTACGTCGATGTGGATGGCGCCGTTGTGAGGCCTGGCGTGTACCGGCTCAAAGGCGGAGCGCGGGTATCCCAGGCAATCGATGCTGCCGGAGGGCTTACGGCCGAGGCGGATGTGACAGGGCTTAATCGTGCGTCCAAGATCACAGATGGTCAAAAGATCTATGTGCCGACGGTGGGGGAGCAACAAGCGGCTGTGGCGGTCGGCGGGGCCGAAAGCGGTGCTGCCACGACTCCTGGTGCGGGGTCTTCGTCGGGGCTCGTGAACATCAATACGGCAAGTGCGGCGGAGCTGCAGACGCTTTCGGGCATCGGGCCTTCTATGGCCCAGTCAATTATCGACGAACGGACGCAAAACGGGGCCTTTGCCTCGGTTGATGACCTTATGCGCGTATCGGGGATCGGTGAGAAGAAGCTCGCCAAAATCAAAGATTGCATCTGCGTATGAGTGCGACCGAGCGCGAGCATGTGATGCCACCGCGGCCCTTGATGCCGTGGACGATGGTCCTTTGTGCCGGTTTGTGTGCGAGCTGTGGCTTGGTGCTTAACGTGGCAGCCGATGTGCTGCTGGGAGAGCGGGCAGCGCCCGTTATATTGCTTATGGCCATTCCCGTTGCGGCTGCGGCGTGCATCGTATTGGCTCGGTCCTGCATGCGTCTTGTGCGATGGAAGCGATGGCTGTATGCCGCGGCTCTCGGCCTCGTGGCGGGGGCGGTCGTGTCCGCTGGTTGGGCGATAGGGGCGCTGCGCGCTTCGAGGGCATTGGATAATCGGGCTGCGAGCAGTCTCGAATTTTATGTGCAGGGCGATCCGTCCATCAATGACGGTTCGTACTCCTATGCCTGCGATGCGTATGCGGGCGAAAAGCGCTTGGGTCAGGTACGGCTGTCGTGTGATCATGAACTCGACGCCGGTTCGCATGTACGTGCTATCGGTCGAATTTCGCGGTTTGAGAATGATGCTTATGGGCGCTCACGCGTGCTTCGGGGCGAGCTTCGAAAGGTTAAAGTCGTCCGGTTGGTATCGGTCGACGAGGGCTCTCCAGGGCCGTTGCTTCGGCTACGAAACGAGCTCCTTGCCGTTATCGCGCCCGCGACCGATTCGGCGTGCTCGCTCATTGCCGGCGTTGTCTGCGGACGCTCGTCCGAGCTGCGTGCCCAGCCGGCGGGCGATTGGTTTTCGGTAACGGGCACCGCACATCTTATCGCCGTTTCGGGCAGTCATCTTGCCATTGTGGGGTTTGTGATTGAGAGCGCCCTGCAAAAGACGCATCTCTCTCGTGGGCTGCAGCGGGGGTTGCTGGTTCTGGCCCTTGCTGCCTATTCCGTCTTTACGGGCGCCTCGCCCTCGGCCGTGCGCGCGTGCTGTATGGTGGCGGTGACGCTTGTCGCCAACGGCGCCGGACGTCGTCGGCATGGCCTCTCGGCTCTATTTTTGACCATGGCAATTTTTGTGTTGCTGCGGCCGACGGTATTGTTCGAAATGGGTTTTCAGCTTTCGTGCGCCAGTGTTTTTGCTATCCTTTGTTTTAGCCCCTACGCCACCTACGCCTTGGGCGAGCTGGGTGTGCCATCGGGCGTCGCCAGTATTTTGTCTGTCACGCTGTGCTCGCAGCTGGCGACACTTCCCGTTACGATTCCCGCATTTGAGACGTTTTCGCTCATTGCCCCGCTCGCAAATGCCGTGATCGGTCCGGTGATAAGCGTGCTGCTCGCTATATCGATTGTGCTGGTGCCCTGCTCGCTTGTGCCGCTGTTGTGTCACGGGGCGCTCGTGGTGCCCATGATTGTCGCTCGCTGCGCCCTGTTCTTTGAGCAGCTCTTTGCTGCCGTTCCGGGCGCATCCGTAAGCGTGCCGCCCGGTACACCCTTGGTATACGTGGTGCCGTTTACGCTGGCCGTCCTCTTGGTCTGGTGGCCACGCCCCTGTGCACGGCCCATGGCAGTGGGGCTGTTGTGTTTGATGCTTGCAGCGGGTGTTTCGTATGTCTATTGGGATCGATACGCACCGCCTTCGGTAACGGTCCTCGATGTTGGCCAGGCCGATGCGATTCTGGTTCGTCAGGGTGGCACCGTAGCGCTCGTCGACTGTGGGCTCGATGAGCGCGTGGTGTCGGCGTTGGTTCGCAACAATGTCCACCATATCGACGCCGTCTTCGTGACGCATTGGGACGAAGACCATTGGGGTGGTCTTCCTGATGTGCTCGATCAGTTTTCGGTTGGAACCATTGCGGTCGCGGCCGATGCGCTAGAAGGCGCGCCTGCTGAGGTTCTGAATCGCCCCGGCGTTACGTATCGGCAGGTGGCCCGCGGAGACACGGTCGATATCGGCGCATTTCGGGCTCGTGTGATGTGGCCGTTTGACACGGTGGATGGCGAGGGCAATGAGGACTCGCTTGTCTTGCTGCTCTCCTATGCTCAGGAAGGCAAGAGCCTGCGCGTGCTCCTCACCGGTGATGCCGAGCTCGATCAGGAGCGCGAGTTTGTGCAGGCGGTGGGCGATATCGATGTGCTCAAGCTGGGGCATCACGGCTCAAAAGTTTCCGTCGACACTGACCTACTGGAAACGCTTAAGCCCGAGCTCTCTATCGCGAGTGCGGGCGAGGGCAACCGCTACGGTCATCCATCCGATGCCTGCATCGATGCCGTTCGCGATGCGGGTGGCGCGTTCGCATGCACCATCGAACAGGGAGATATCACTGTCTCGCCGACTGCAACCGGTTTTGCCATGCGATGTCAGCGACCTTGATGCTGCCGTTGGCGTGGGACCAACCCGTGGGATAGAATGACACGGTACGAGCACGAGAGCCTGCGGGAGGGGAGCGCGATGTCCGAAACCGGTCTTTTGCCGGCGTATCTGATCGTCGGTACCGACGGAGTCAAACGCGACCACGCCGTCTCGCGTATGAAGGCTCGTCTGGAAAAGACGGGCATGGTCGAGTTCAACCTCGACGAGCGCGATATGACCAAAGACCCCGATATCGAGTCGATTATCGGGTCGCTTAACACCTTTCCCATGGGCAGCGAGTTTCGCCTGGTAATCCTTGACGGTTGCTCAAAACTCGTCAAAGCGATCTCCGAGCCGCTTGTTGAGTATCTGGCGAGTCCCAGCCCCACGACGGTTTGCCTCATCATCGCCGATTCGCTTGCCAAGAACACGCGCCTGTACAAGGCAATCGCCAAGATTGACAAGAAGGCCGTGATCGACTGTTCGGGCACCAAGCGCTGGGAGCTCCCGCGCCGCGTGCAGCAGATGGCGACGCAGCACGGAAAGTCCATCTCGACGGCGGCCGCCGAGGAGCTCGTTTCGCGCTCGGGTGAGAACACTCGCATGCTCGATAACGACTTGGCCAAGCTTGCCCAGATGGTCGAGGCGCCGCAAATTGAGCTTGCCGATGTGGAACGCTGGATCGTGCGCACGGCCGAAGTCCAGCCCTGGGATTTTCTCAACGCGGTCTCGGCTCGTGATATGCGCCGCTCGCTTGAGCTCTTTGGGCTGCTACCCACCAAGAGCTATGTGTGGACCTACACGCTGCTGTGCGGACGCATTCGCGAGCTTATCGTCGCCAAGGCACTCGATGCGCGTGGACAGGGCCGCGAGCTTGCCGCGACGCTCAAGCTCCAGTCTTGGCAGGTCAAGAATCACCTGACCTGGGCGCGTCGTTTTTCGATGACCGAGCTCGTTGCCGCGCTCGAGGGCGCGGTCGATGTGGAGCTCGCATTGAAGGGTTCGGCCGATTCGGAGACCGCGCTTTTGCTCTGGATTACGAACATCTTGAGAAAATCGTGATGATACCTGCCTATTTGACAAATTCATTCTATCCCTTTGAGGGGGAGCGTGCTATAGTAGGCGCTTGCATGACCTCACCGTGTCTCAGAGGTGTCATACATTTTTTGCAAGGAACTCGAAAGGAACTCCAGAAGTGGCAAACATCAAGTCTCAGAAGAAGCGTATCCGCACCAATGAGGCAGCTCGCATGCGTAACAAGGCTGTCAAGTCCGAGCTCAAGACGCTGACCAAGCACGTCCAGTCCGCCGTCGCCGAGGGCGACGCCGAGAAGGCCCAGGCTGCCCTCAAGACCGTCACCAAGCGTCTCGACATGGCTGCCGCCAAGCATGTTATCCACAAGAACCAGGCTTCCAACCGCAAGTCCGGTCTTGCCAAGCTCGTGAACAGCATCAACGCCTAAGTTGTAAATTTCACACCACACAGATTACGCGCATAAATGGAGCCTGTTTTATGGAACAGGCTCCATTTTTTGTACCGCTCGGGTAAGATAGTCCGCATGGATACTTCAATTGACATTTCCCACATCCGCAACTTCTCGATCGTTGCGCACATCGACCATGGCAAGTCCACGATTAGTGACCGCATCCTCGAGCTCACCCATACCGTCGACGAGCGCGACATGGAGTCGCAGCTGCTCGATACCATGGATATTGAGCGCGAGCGCGGCATCACGATCAAGTCCAATGCCGTTCGTGTCTCCTATGACGCCGACGATGGCGAGACGTATCAGTTCAACCTGATCGATACGCCGGGCCACGTGGACTTTACCTATGAGGTCTCGCGTTCGCTTGCCGCCTGCGAGGGTGCGGTGCTTGTCGTCGACGCCACGCAGGGCGTCGAGGCGCAGACCGTCTCCAACGCGACGCTCGCCATGAACGCCAACTTGGATATCGTGCCCGCCATCAATAAGATCGACCTGCCGTCGGCACACCCCGACGAGGTCAAGACCGAGATCGAGGACGACCTGGCGATCCCTGCCGACGATGCCGTATGCGTATCGGGCAAGACCGGCGAGGGCATCCACGATCTGCTGGAGTCCATCGTCTTTTTGATCTCTCCGCCCAAGGGCGATGCAAACGCGCCGCTCAAGGCGCTCATCCTGGACTCGTATTTTGATGAGTACCGCGGCGTCGTTGCCACGGTCCGCGTGTTTGACGGCTCCATCAAAAAGGGCGACACCCTCCTTATGATGCAGGCAAAGGGTGACTTTTTGGTCGATGGCGTGGGCGTCAAGCGTCCCGCCGAGACACCAGTTGACGCGCTGACGGTCGGCGAGGTGGGCTACGTGGTCACGGGCCTGAAGGACCCCGAGGCCGTGCGCGTGGGCGATACCCTTACGTGGGCGTCGAATCCCTGCCCCGAGCCGCTTCCCGGCTACCGTGAGGCCAAGCCCATGGTCTACACGGGCCTGTTCCCGATCGACAACAAGGATTACGAGAACCTGCGCGACGCTCTCGATAAGCTGCATGTCAATGACCCGTCGTTGGTGTGGGAGCCCGAGACTTCGGTGGCGCTCGGCTTTGGTTTCCGCGTTGGCTTCTTGGGCCTGCTGCATATGGAGGTCGTCAAGGAGCGCCTGGAGCGCGAGTTCAACCTGGACCTGATTGTCACGAGCCCTTCGGTGGACTATCACGTCTACAAGACCGACGGCGAGATGATTGATGTTCGCAGCCCGCAGGATCTGCCCGAGGCTACGCGCATCGAGCGCATCGAGGAGCCCTACCTCAAGGCCAAGATTATCTGTCCGCCCGAGTATACGGGTGCCGTCATGCAGCTCGCTATCGAGCATCGCGGCATTACGACCGACATGATCCATCTCACGAGCAAATCGGTCGAGATGCGCTTTGACATGCCGCTTGCCGAGCTCATTCTGGACTTTTTTGACCAGCTCAAGAGCCGCACCAAGGGTTACGCCTCGCTCGACTACGAGTTCAACGAATATCGCCCCTCCGAGCTCGTCAAGCTCGACATCCTGCTTTCGGGCGACGAGGTGGATGCGCTTTCGTTTATCGTGCACAAGGATAAGGCTTATGGCCTGGCCCGCGGTCTGTGCGACAAGCTCAAGGAAATCATTCCGCGCCAGCTGTTCGAGGTGCCTATCCAGGGCGCCATCGGCAACAAGATCATTGCCCGCTCTACCGTCAAAGCGCGCCGCAAGGACGTGCTGGCCAAGTGTTATGGCGGCGATATCTCGCGAAAGCGCAAGCTGCTCGAGAAGCAGAAAGAGGGCAAAAAGCGCATGAAGGCCATCGGCTCGGTCGAGGTTCCGCAGGAGGCCTTTATGGCGATTCTCAAGGTGGACGAGTAGGCCTATGGCGCTTTCCGAATACAGCGAGCGGTTGCTGGGCGCCTATGCCGAGCAACCGTTCCTTATGGCTCCCAGGGCGGGCGTGACCGCCCCTGCCTACCGCATCATGTGCCGCCGCCGCGGTGCCAACCTTGCCTACAGCGAGATGGTAAGCGTTGCAGGCCTTGCCTATGCCAGCAATAAGACCTGGCGCCTGGTACTGCCGGCCGATGAGGAGCAGCAGATCTGTGTGCAGCTCTTTGGCTCTAAGCCCGATCAGTTTGCGAGCGCCGTCGCTGCCGTCGAGGATCGCGTGGGCGATCGCCTGTCGCTCATTGATATCAATATGGCCTGTCCGGCTCGCAAGGTCGTCACCAAGGGCGAGGGCTCGGCGCTTATGCGCACGCCCGACCTGGCTGAGAAGATCGTCGAGGCGGCGGTGGGCGCGGCGCACGTGCCCGTGACCGTAAAGATCCGCAAGGGCTTTTACGCCGAAGACCGCAATGCCGCGACGTTTGCCCAGATGCTCGAGGGGGCAGGGGCGGCTGCGGTGGCGGTACATGGTCGCTGCGCCACGCAGCTCTACACGGGCCAGGCCGATTGGTCGGTCGTCGATGAGGTGGCCGACGCCGTCGAGATTCCCGTTATCGGTTCGGGCGACGTGTTCTCGGCCGAGGGTGCGGCGGGGCGTCTGCAAAGCTCGGGTGCCAGTGCGGTGTTTATCGCGCGCGGCATCTACGGCAATCCGTGGGTGTTCGGCGATGCCCGAGCCCTTGCACTCGATGGCACGCCGGTTCCTTCTCGCTCCTCGGTTGAGCGCCTGGAGGCTCTGCGTGAGCACCTGACGTTGACGCACGAGCTTCTACCGCTCATGTCGCGTGCCCGTACGTACGCGAGCTGGTATCTAAAGGGTATGCCCCATGCTGCCGCCTGGCGCGCCCAAGTGGTGCGCTGCTCCACGTATGAGGAGTTCATGGCGCTGGTCGATGATATCGAGCGCGATGTGGTGGCCTGCGAGGCTGCGCTTGCCGCCGGCGAGTCGGTGCCCGCTCATCCGCTGGAGGCCTAACGGTGGCCGTTGCCGCGCTGTACGCGCACGTGCCGTTTTGCGCCCAAAAATGCCGGTACTGTGACTTTGACTCACGCAGTTTTGCTCCGTGCGACCTGAGCGCTGCGCTCGATGCCTATTTTGAGCTGCTTTATGCGCGCCTCGATGCCTTTGGAGACGTCGGGGCGCTCGAGGGCATCCGCACCGTCTATGTTGGCGGTGGCACGCCGTCGCTGGCGGGGGAGCGCCTGGTGGAGCTGGCGCGGCGTATTCGTGCGTGGTGCGCCCCCGTTGAGTTTACCTGCGAGGCCAATCCCGAGTCGCTGACCGCCGAGCTTGCTACTGCACTTGTCAAGGTTGGTGTCACACGCGTCTCTCTGGGCGTGCAAACGCTCGATAACGCCGAACTTACCGCCATCGGCCGCATTCACGATGCCGATCGGGCGCTCGCTGCCATCGCGACGGTTAAGGACGCTGGGCTCGATGTGTCGTGCGACCTTATGTGCGGTCTTCCCGGGCAGACCACCGTAAGCTGGCGGCGCACACTCGATGACGTGCTGGCGGCGTCGCCGCATCATGTATCGGTGTATCCTCTCACGCTCGAGGAGGGCACGCCGCTCTATCGCATGGCGTGTCGCGACGAGTCGCTCGAGCCCGACGAGGATTTTCAGGCTTCGTGCATGGACGCGGCGCGTGAGCGTCTGGGTGCTGCCGGCTATCACCCGTATGAGGTTGCAAGCTACGCGCTCGACGGTCATGAGTGCGCCCACAACATTGCCTATTGGACCGGTCAGGGCTATCTGGGCTTGGGTCGCTCTGCCGCCGGTATGCTCGATGCCGGGGACTTCGATCGCTTGGCCGGGCTGTTTCCTGACGTACCCGCTCGCGGCGAAGCGTATCGCGTGCGTCTGGTGCAACGCGACGACACCGCGACGACGTTTGATGCCGAGTATCTGTCGCAGCGCGAGGCGGCGGCCGAGGATTTGATGCTCGCCTGCCGCATGACGCGTGGCATTGGGCCCGATCTGTTGGTGCGCTCGGCAAGCGTGATCGCTGCAGACGAGCTGGCGGCGGCCTGTGACCGTGCGCTCGAGTTGGGCCTTGCCACCTGGGTGCCCGATCATGTTGAAGGGCTTTCGGGGCGCGTCGCCTCGAAAGACGTTATCGCGGGTCGCGCCCGCGCCCGCTTGGCGCCCACCCACTTGGGCTGGCTCGATGGAAATGTGCTGTTCGAGCTGTTTTGGGGTCTAGCCTAGGCCGCTCGGGTAGAATTACCGCAATATATACGCTGCTGTGAGCAGGAGGTTGCCGCGCATGGCGACGATGAACGAAAAAGATTACTACGAGATTTTGGGTGTCTCCAAGGACGCCACCTCGCGTGATATTCAGAAGGCCTTCCAGCAAAAGGCCCGTAAGCTCCATCCGGACGTCAACAAAGAACCGGATGCCGAGAAAAAGTTTAAAGAGGTTTCCGAGGCCTACGCCGTGCTTTCGGACGAGCAGAAGCGTGCGCGCTACGACGCCATGCGCTCGGGCAATCCCTTTGCCGGCGCTCCTACGGCTTCGCCCTATGGCGGCGGCTACGCCGGTAGCGCAGGCTATGGCAATCCCTTTGAGGGCGGCTTTCCCTTTGGTGGCGCCTGGGGCCAGCCGCGTCGCGGGCAGGCTGCCTATAATCCCGAGAACGGCGCCAACGTGGTCGTCGATATTAAGCTCGACGCCAAGGAGGCCAAGGGCGGTGCCCGCAAGACCGTTCGCTATACGCGCTTCGATACCTGTGGTCACTGCGGAGGCTCGGGTTCTGTTTCGTCCGAGCATGCACATACCTGTCCGAGCTGCGGCGGTCGCGGCCACATCGACGTCGACCTGTCCTTCCTGTTCGGTGCCGGCACGTTCCAGTCGGTCTGCCCCGAGTGCGGAGGTTCCGGTAAGGTCGTCGCCGACCCCTGTCCCGATTGCGGCGGCAGCGGTCGAACCCGTGTGACCTCCGAGCAGACAATTGAGTTTCCTGCCGGCACGCACGATGGCGACGAGGTCCGCGTTAGCGGCATGGGTCACGCCGGCACCAACGGTGCCTCGGGCGGCGATCTTGTCGGCCGTGCCCATGTTGAGGCCGAGCGTCTGGAAGGCAAGGCCCGTACCGGTTTTTACCTGATGGGCATCGTGGCGCCGTTTTTGGTGCTGTCGGCCATATCGGGCGTGTTCTCGGCCTTTGCCGTGATGTGCTTTATTCCGTTTGCCATGGGCCTGTTCATGGTGGTCTCGGACGGCGTGCTGCACCGCAGCCTGCTGTGGTGGAAGCGCGGCGCGATGCAGTTTGCCAACGGTTTTGCCAACGGATTTATGTTCGCGCTCGTGTCGGTTTGGTTTGCGAGCTGCTCGCAACGTGCCATGCTTTCGCCCTACGTAATGCAATAACATCTAGCCCTCTGTTTGCGGCCGGCCCAGCTTGGGTATAGGACGCACTGTGACAATAATGAAAGTCGGAAGGATTTGGTCGTGTCGGAAAATAGGGATTACTACGAGGTACTTGGCGTCGACAAGGATGCCGATGCGCGGACGATTAAGCGCGCGTTTCTAAAGAAGGCCCGTACCGTACACCCGGACGTTTCGGACGACCCCGAGGCCGAGGCCAAGTTCAAAGAGCTCAACGAGGCTTATTCCGTTCTTTCCGACGAGCAGAAGCGTGCTAACTACGACCGTTACGGCACCGCGGACGGCCCTGGTGGTTCGGGCTACGTCGATATCAACGATATCTTTGGCGGCATGGGCATGGACGACCTCTTCTCGTCGTTCTTTGGCGGCGGTGCCGGCGGTGGCGCCCGAAATCGCCGTGAGCGTCGTCGCGGCCGCGATATGGCGATCTCCCTTTCGGTGACCCTTGAGGAGGCGGCGCTCGGTTGCAAAAAGACGATCAGCTATGACCGCCTTGCCCCCTGCGAGGATTGTAACGGCACTGGTAGGGCCGAGGGCGCACAGGAAAAGCAGTGCAGCCGCTGCCACGGCACAGGCTATGTCACGACGGTCCAGCGCTCGTTCCTGGGCCAGGTTCAGTCCTCTTCGCCTTGCCCCGACTGCCACGGTGAGGGCACGGTCATCGACCATCCCTGCGAGACCTGCGACGGTCAGGGCCGCACGCCTTCGCACGAAAAGATCGACATCGATATCCCCGCCGGCGTTTCGACCGGTCGCCAGCTGCGCGTGAGCGGCTTTGGCGAGGCAGGCCTTCGCGGTGAGCCCTCGGGCGACCTGATCGTCAACGTTCGTGTTGCCGACCACGAGCGTTTTAAGCGCAACGGTGACGACCTGTACCTCGTGAGCGATATCTCGATTGCGCAGGCTGCGCTTGGCTGCGAGATCGAGGTCGAGGGCATTATGCCCGACGAGGTCGTCAAGGTGACGGTTCCCGCCGGCGCCCAGTACGGTGACACCGTGAGCGTCAATAATTACGGCATGCCGCGCATTGGCGGTGGCGGTTCGCGTGGCCGCCTGATCGTGCAACTGCGCGTGGTCGTTCCCACCAATCTTTCCAATAAGCAACGCGAGCTGCTCCGCGCTTTTGCCGATGAGATGGGCGATGACGTCGCTTCCGGTAAGAAGTCGGTGACCGACCGTATCAAGAGTGCCCTCGACGATATCCTCGATTAAGGAGCCCGCGTGCTCGCACCTCATATCTCTGTCGTCAACCTCGGCTGCCGTGTCAACCGGGTTGAGTCCGATCGTATCACTGCCGATCTTATGCGCCTGGGCTTTGCAATGGTGGAGCCTCAGGATGCAGAGCTGATCGTCATTAACACCTGTGCCGTTACGGGCGAGGCCGAGGCCAAGACCCGTAAGGCCGTTCGCCATGCGCTGGCCTATCCAAACGAGCCCTATGTGGTCGTGACTGGATGCGTGGTCAATTTGCACCCCGAGGAGCTATTGGAGCTTTCGGACCGCGTGATCGCCGAGCCGTCCAAGATCGATATCGCCGAACGCGTCTGCGAGGTGTTGGGCGTTGAGTCCGATAACGTTCCTGCCTGCAGCGATGGCGAGGTGGTCGACGCGCTCGGTCGCTCGCGTCTGGGCGTGAAGATCCAAGACGGCTGCAACCATCGTTGCACCTATTGCATCGTGTGGAAGGCCCGCGGCCCCGAGCGCTCCGTGCCGGTCGAGTCCGTGCTCGAGCAGGTTCGCGAGGCCCAGGAGGCCGGCGTGCCCGAGGTGGTGCTGACGGGCGTGAACCTGGGCGCCTACGATGGCAAGAGCGCGACTGACGAACACGTCGAGATCGATGAGCTGCTCGAGGCGATTATGGAGCGCACGTCCATTCCGCATGTGCGCATTTCCTCGGTCGAGCCCATGGATATCTCGGAGCGCCTGCTTAAGGTCATGGCGCGCTATCCGCAGCGCATCGCCCCGTTTTTGCACCTGCCCGTGCAGTCCGGCTGCACCAGGACGCTGCACCGCATGGGCCGTCCCTATAGCGCCGAGACCTTCGAGGAGACGGTGCGCATGATTCGCACCAAGTTGCCTCAGGCGTCTCTTTCGTGCGACGTCATCGTCGGTTTTCCGGGCGAGACGGACGAGGAGTTTGAGGAATCGCTGGCGCTGTGCCGCCGCGTGGGCTTTTCGCGTATGCACGTGTTCCGCTACAGCAAACGTCCCGGTACCCTTGCTGCCGATATGCCCGACCAGGTGCCGCCCGAGGTTATGGCCGAGCGCAGTCGTCGTATGCGAGCCACGGCGCAAGAACTCGCGATTGCCGACGCTCGCCGTCGCGTGGGAACCGTTGAACGCGCCGTGCTCGAGTATGGCGACAACCTGACGCTTGGTTCGTTCCATCATGCCCGTCTTGACGATACCCATGGACTCACAGCCCCGTGCCTGCTCGATGTTGCTATCATCGGAGTCGATGATTCCGGCTTGGTCCATGCACGCAGGGAGGTTCATGGAAGCCTCGAAGATTAGACTTACCGTTCCTGAGGGTATTGACCCCTCGCGCGTTTTGGGTGCCGGCGACGGCGTCCTACGTGCGCTGGAGAGCTTGGTTCGCGCCCTCGTGGTCGCCCGTGGCGACAGCATCGCCGTGAGCGGTGACCCGGACGAGGTCGAGCTCGTGGCGCGCTTTTTCGAGTACGCTTTTCGCGAGGCGGCCGCCGGACGCACGCTGTCTGCCGACGATGTCTCTCGCTGCCTTGCCGTCTTGCGCGACGGTGAGCACGAGGCTACGTCGCTTCGCGACGACGTGCTGCTTTCGTATCGTGGTCGCGTCATTCGCCCCAAAACGCTCGGCCAAAAGCGCTACGTGGATGCCATCCGCTCGCATACCATCACGTTTGGCCTGGGTCCTGCCGGTACCGGTAAGACTTATCTGGCCATGGCGCTCGCCGTCGCCGCGCTCAAGCGTCACGAGGTGGGCCGTCTGATCTTGACGCGTCCGGTTGTCGAGGCTGGGGAGAACCTGGGCTTTTTGCCCGGTACCCTCGAGGAAAAGATCGATCCCTACATGCGTCCGCTCTACGACGCCCTTTTTGACATGATGGATCGCGAACGCACCGATGAACTTATGGAACGTGGCGTGATCGAGATCGCCCCGCTTGCCTACATGCGCGGCCGCACGCTGAGCGATGCCTTCGTGGTGCTCGACGAGGCGCAAAATACCACGCCCGAGCAGATGAAGATGTTTCTGACGCGCTTGGGCTTTAACTCCAAGTTTGTGATTACCGGTGATCTGAGTCAGCGTGACCTGGTGGGTCGTCGTGGCGGTCTTGCCGACGTTGAGCAGATTTTGGGCCGTGTCGACGATGTCGCATTTTCTCACCTCGAGCGTGCCGACGTGGTGCGCCATGCCTTGGTTGGGCGTATCGTCGAGGCATACGATGCCTATGATGATGTGCGCGAGAAGCGCGTACACGACCGAAAGGAGTCCCGTTGAGTGTGTTGATCAGCAACGATGCCGAGCTCGATACGCTGCTCGATGCGCAGGAGGTAGAGCACATCTGCGAGGTCGTGCTTGCCGCCGAGGGCGTTGAGCGTGAAGTTGAGATTTCCCTTTCGTACGTCGATGAGGACGAGATGCACGAGCTCAACCACGAGTGGCGCGGTATCGACCGTACCACCGATGTCCTCTCGTTTGAATGCGACTCGGCCTTTGATGAGGATATTCCCGCCGATGAGACGCTCGAGCTCGGCGATATCATCCTGGCCCCGCAGGTCATTGCCCGTCAGGCCCCTGGCTTTGGCAATAGCCCTGCCGACGAGTGCCGCCTGATGCTCGTGCATGGCATGCTGCACCTGCTGGGCTATGACCATATCGAGGACGACGAGGCCGAGGTCATGGAGGCTCGCGAGGACGCCATCCTTCGCGATCTGGCGCTCGAGCGCGGCGAGGACCCCAAGCTGGTCCACGTCGGCCCCATCACCAACCACGCCCACGACTAGGAGCCGTCTATGATTCCCGGATCGAACAAGGACCATCCATCCTTCTTAAAGTCGTTCTCCTACGCCATGGAGGGCTTCGTCACCGCCGTCAAGACCGAGCGCAACATTAAGGTCATGCTCGTTGTGGGCGTGTGCACTGTCATTGCCGGCTGCATCGTGGGGCTCGACATTGCCGAGTGGGCCACGATTATCATCTGTTGTGGCCTGGTGATTCACGGCGAGCTGTGCAACACCGCCATGGAGGCGATTGTCGATCTAGCGACCCAGGAACTCCATCCGCTGGCAAAGCGCGCGAAGGATATCGCCGCCGCCTCCGTTTACGTACTTTCCATTACCGCCGCGATTGTGGGCTTGCTGGTATTTGCCCACGCGCTCGGCTTTATTTAGAAAGGGATTTCCATGTCCGACAATATGCAGCCTATCGAAGAAATTTTGGACGACGAGTCCCTGGATGCGGTGGATGCCGAAGCGAACGATGCCTATGAGGATGTCGAGGAGTTCGATCCGTTTGAGGGCATGAGCGACGAGGAGCTCGACGCCCTGTGCGACGAGGACGATAGCCTCGCGGGCTTTGGCGACGTTGAGCCCGGTTTCCGCAGCGGCTTCGTGGCCCTGGTCGGCCGCCCCAACGCCGGCAAGTCCACACTGCTCAATGCCTGCTATGGCAAAAAGGTCGCCATCACCTCGCCAGTGGCCCAGACGACCCGCCGCCGCATGCGCGCCGTCGTCAACCGTCCCGGCTACCAGCTGGTCTTTGTCGATACCCCGGGTATCCATAAGCCCAAGGACGGCCTGGGGTCCGAGCTCAACAAGAGCGCGCTGTTCGAGTTGAACGATGTCGACGTCGTCGCGTTTTTGATTGATGCCACCAAGCCGATCGGCAGGGGAGACGCCTGGGTTGCCGAGCGCGTCAGATGCGCTCGTTGCAAGAAGGTCCTGGTGCTCACCAAGGCCGATGAGGCCGACCCCGCACAGGTCATGGAGCAGCTTAAGGCAGCCCACGAGCTCATGGAATATGACGACGAGATCGTGACGTCGTCGGTCAAGAACTTCAACGTCGATGCCTTTATCGAGACCGTTGCGCACTTTTTGCCCGAGGGCCCGCGTTGGTTCCCCGAGGACATGGGTACCGACGCTTCCGATGAGACGCTCGTTGCCGAGTTTGTGCGCGAGAAGGTCTTGCGCCGCACCCGTGATGAGATCCCTCACTCCGTTGGCGTAATCTGCGACGCGCTCGAGCAGACCAAGAAGGTGCTGCGCGTGCACGCCACCATTTACGTCGAGCGCGAGGGCCAAAAGGGCATCATCATCGGCAAGGGCGGCGAGATGATCAAGCATATCGGTATCGACGCCCGTCGCGATCTTGAGCGCATTTTTGGCACGCAGGTCTTTTTGGAGCTGGACGTGAAGGTCAAGGCCGGCTGGCGTGACGACGAGGCCCAGATTCGCCGCTTTGGCTACAACGCCGAGGAGTAAGGACTCGCGGCGCGCATGGCAGGCTCCCGGACATATCGCACGAAGGTGCTCGTCCTCGACAAGACGAAGCTCAAAGAGACGGACCTGATCCTGACGATGCTTGACGAGCGGGGTCGGCAGGTTCGTGCCGTGGCAAAGGGCGCCCGCAAACCCGGTGGGCGCCTGGCTGCGCGCTGCGAGCTGTTCTGTACTGTCGATATACTGCTCGCGCATGGACGGTCGCTCGATGTGGTTTCCCAGGCCGAGCTTATGGAGGCGCCGCTCGGAGCTGCGCCCGATTACGAGACGACCTGCGCCGCAAGCGCGATCGCCGAGGTCGCGCGCGTGTGCTCGTTCGAGGACGCCGAGGACCCGTTTACCTTTGCCATCACGCAGCGGGCGCTTGCCCTGGTGGGCAGCGGGCTCGACACAGCGCACATGGATCTACTTGTGGCGGCATATGTGTTTAAGCTGCTATCGCACGTTGGCTATCGACCCGATTTCTCGGCCTGCGTGCTGTGCGGAGACCCCATGCTGTCGTATTTTTCGCCCCAGGCCGGCGGGCTCATGTGCGGCTCGTGCGCGTCGAGCGTTCCGGGTGCAGAGTTGGTATCGACCGGTGAGGTCGCATGGCTGCGCGCCCTCATGTCCATGACCTTCGATGCGCTTTTGGCTGAGAGGATCGATCCCCATACTGCCGCTTTTTTGTTGGGGCTTTCGCATGTCTGGGCGGCAACACATGCCGATCAGCGCCTCCGTGCGATGGAATTCATGTTGGGTCGGTGATGATGCGCGGGCGCGGGCTGCTTGTGGTAACATACCGACCTGTTGGTACCTCGACCTTGGTTGCTCGCTCCACCGGCGGCTTCCCAGTCCGAGGCGAATCGAGTCGCCCGCGGGCGACGTAAAACGAAAGGTGAAACAATGACTGTTTCCAAAGAGCGCAAGGCGGAGCTGACTGCCCAGTTCGGTAACACCCCGGTCGACACCGGTAACCCCAAGGTTCAGGTCGCCATCCTGTCCGAGCGCATCAAGGAGCTGACCGAGCACATGAAGTCCCACCAGAAGGACTTCCACACCCGTCGCGGTCTGCTCATGCTCGTCGGCCGTCGTCGTCGTCTTCTCTCCTACATCAAGAAGAACGACATCGTCGAGTACCGTGAGCTCATCAAGGCTCTGGGCATCCGCGACAACATCCAGTAGGATTTGTACATGCTAAGAGCGTCCTGCGCAGCGGGGCGCTCTTTTTGTGTAAGGGCGTGAACAATCACGCTCTGAAGCGTGGCGGGGGCAGGGGGCCCGCGTCACATGAGAAGCCCGCAGGCAAGGGGCCTGTGGGGTAAAGGAGAACAATGACACTCGTATCCAAGACCTTTGAGCTGTACGGCAAGACCTACACCTTTGAGTCGGGCGAGCTTGCCAAGCAGGCTACCGGCGCGTGCCTGGTCAAGCAGGGCGACACCACGATGCTCGACACCGTGGTCGTCTCCAAGGAGCGCAAGAACTACGACTTCTTCCCGCTGACCGTCGACTTCAACGAGAAGATGTACGCCGCCGGCCGCATCCCGGGTGGTTACCTCAAGCGTGAGGGCCGTCCCAGCGAGAAGGCCACGCTTACCGCGCGCATGATCGACCGTCCGATTCGCCCGAGCTTCCCGGACGGCTTCCGCAACGAGGTGCACATCGTCGCCACCTCGCTCGTCGCCGACCAGGTCAACCCCTTCGACGTCATCAACGTCATGGGTGCCTCTCTGGCCATGACGCTTGGCGGCGTGCCCTTCGAGGGCCCGCTTGCCTGCGTGCGCATCGGCCGCAACGTGGAGACCGGCGAGTTTATCGTCAACCCCACCTATGAGGAGCGCGAGAACTCCGACCTGGACCTGGAGCTGGGCGGCTCTGCCGACTTCATCTCGATGGTCGAGGCCGGCGCCGAGGAGATCTCCGAGGACGACATGCTCGCCGCCATGAAGTTTGGCCAGGAGGCCCTTGCTGCCTTCTGCCAGGCTCAGGACGAGTTCGTCGCCGAGTGGGAGCAGGTCAACGGCCCCATCGTCAAGAAGGAGTACCCGCTCGACCAGCCCGTCGAGGAGGTCCAGGAGCGCATCTTCGCCCACTACGACGAGATGGCAGCCGCCCTTCGCGACGCCGACAAGCTCTCCCGTATCGGCAAGGTCGAGGCTCTGAAGGAGTCCATCCGTGCCGAGTTCACCGAGGAGGAGCAGGCCGCTTGGGAGCGCGAGATCCCCGTGGCGCTCAAGAAGCTCGAGAAGAAGGCCATGCGCACCATGGTCGTCGAGACCGGTGAGCGCGTCGACGGCCGTGCCGCCGATGAGATTCGCCCCATCATGGTGAAGGACAACTACCTGCCGCTCGTTCACGGCTCCGGCCTGTTCCAGCGTGGCCAGACCCAGGTGCTCTCTGTCCTGTCGCTCGGCATGCTCAACGAGGGCCAGCGTTTGGATACCATCGAGCCCACCGAGGGCAAGCGCTACATGCACCACTACAACTTCCCGCCGTTTTGCACCGGCGAGACCGGCCGCATGGGCAGCCCCAAGCGCCGCGAGATCGGCCACGGCAACCTTGCCGAGCGTGCCCTGCTTCCGGTGCTTCCCGACGAGAACGAGTTCCCCTACGCCATCCGCGTCGTCTCCGAGGTCATGGAGTCCAACGGTTCCTCTTCGATGGCTTCGACCTGCGGCTCCACGCTCGCCCTTATGGACGGCGGCGTGCCCATTAAGCGCCCGGTCTCCGGTATCGCCATGGGTCTGATCCAGGAGGAGGGCAAGACCGTGGTCCTGTCCGACATCCAGGGTCTCGAGGACTTCCTGGGCGACATGGACTTTAAGGTCACTGGCACCACCGAGGGCATCACCGCCCTGCAGATGGACAACAAGGCCACCGGCCTCACCTTCGACATCCTGGCCCGCGCCCTGCAGCAGGCCAAGGAGGGTCGCGCCTTCATCCTGCAGAAGATGCTCGATGTGATCCCCGAGCCGCGCCACACCACGCGTAGCACCGCTCCGCGCATCGTTTCCATCCAGGTTCCGACCGACAAGATCCGCGACGTCATCGGTTCCGGCGGCAAGGTCATCCGCGGCATCCAGGACGAGACCGGCGCTTCGGTCGACATCCAGGAGGACGGTACCGTCTTTGTCGGCGGCACCGGCGAGTCTGTCGACCAGGCCGTCGAGCGCATCAAGCTCATCATCAAGGTTCCCGAGCCGGGCGAGGAGTACACCGGTCGC
>ENA-ORRO01000874-ORRO01000874.1-human-gut-metagenome-genome-assembly--contig:-NODE-874-length-23221-cov-19.230122_pt1 | contig 23221 bp, 30 predicted proteins | sample MGYA00242176_ERZ509136 | MGnify/ENA primary metagenome ERZ509136 (study PRJEB26280, sample SAMEA2338644) | human gut metagenome | biome: human gut; feature: human-associated habitat; material: faeces...
AAAGTTCACTTTCAAATTGCCGAGTGCAGCCAACCTTCTCCATGAGAAAAGGGCTTGGAAAAAGAGGTGGAGCCTTCTTTAATGGTAAAGAAGGACGGGTTGATTTTAGAAAAAAGCACCAGTAGGGCGGTTGGTACATCCCCTGTACCCTGAGGGGAAAGGTTGTGCAAATGAGCGCAATGAAAGTTCACTTTCAAATTGCCGAGTGCAGCCAACCTTCTCCATGAGAAAAGGGCTGGGAAAAGAGGTGGACCCTCCCTTAAGGGTAAGGGAGGACTGGAGGGTTTTCGAAAGACCCTTCTTTAATGGGAAAAAGCTGTGCCAATGAGCGCAATGAAAGTTCACTTTCAAATTGCCGAATGCAGCCAGCTTTATCAATAAAAGAAGGACGGGTTGATTTTAGAAAAACTTAAGGTTCAAAGAAGGACAGGCAGCTTTTCGAAAGAACCCTCATTATAAACAAAAAAAGCCAATATAATATATAAAGTAAGCACACATACGTGCTTGCATTATATATTATATTAGCTTCTTCACAATATACATTGTATCAAACCACATTTGACCAATCGTTTCCAACACTCCGAATCTCAGGAGTTTCAGAAATCTCTTGCGACGCAGCACAGCCTTCAAGAGGAATGCCTCCTCATTATCAAAAAGATAATGCCCGAAATTACCACCCTTGAACACTTCACCCAACAACACATTACCAAGACTCTCGTCAGGAGAACACAGCATCCATTCAGCATCCATGAGGAACACCTCCTTCAGCACCCACATTAGAGCAGCCGCCGTTTTCCTCATCCCCATTTTCCTGATAAGCGCCATAGCCTCTACCCTCTCATCCTTCGAAGAAGACATCAGCACATAGTAAAAGTCGTTCATCTGTCGCAGACCAATACCCCCACTAAAGAAATGACAATGGATATGAGCAAGTTGCATCAGCAAGTTAAACATCGCCGAAGGAATTCTGAATCCCCTGTCACACATGACCGAGTTTCTCACCTCACTCTGCAAGAACCTCTGCAGCCGATGACGATGAGTGGGGAAGAAAAGACCCGAAGAAGGCAGGAAATGCACTTCGATATCAATACCACTCGCCCCAGGCAACAGATGCACATGATGATATGTAGCCTTCTCCGCCCTGTCGGCCAGTCCATGTCGGTCAATCCAGTCCACGACAAAGTCCTTACCCCCATCCACAAAGATGTCGATATCACCAGGAATTCTGCATCCCCTTACAGGATAAAGTAGCTCATTGCCCTGTCCTTTCAATATCACGGTAAAGATACCATTCTCATCAAACAGCTGTGTCAGCCTTTTCGCCTCCTCATCAAACTTCACATTCTTTCGCTTGATAACCTGCGAGATACCCATCCATTTCAGTACCAAGGCAGTAGGCGGTTTAGTACCACCGAGGTTCACATTTCTGTTGACGCCCTCGAAAACCACTCCCAGCATCGACTGCCTTTCTGCCTCCTTATACAGTCCCTTCCAGGCCTCCATAGGAATCCCCACAGCCTCATCCGAAATCCCCAGTCCCAACCTTATCAGTTGAAAGAAAATACTATAGTCCTTTTCCATGCGTTTCTATCTCCAAGTTCTCCAGTTTCTCCAACATTTTACGCTTGATTTCCTTAGAAGCCTTCCAGCGGCGTAGAGCCTCTTCCCTTGTTAACTGTGTTTTATCCATTATATCCGTTTTTACGTTTGGCAGAGTACTAACGTTTATGAGAAATCCTAAAGACCATTATCTATAAATGAATCTAACTCCTTACATTGTTTATAATATGTATGAATCCCCTTTATAGAAATGATTTTTGACAACATGTATTTATTGCATAACACTTCAAGAGAAGAAGATGTTTGCGCCAAAGCCATCAGGTTACCCTGCAAAGTCTGTAGAGGTTGCTCTTTGATATCAATATCAGTTACAATAAGATATACAAGATGATCAGCATTACAAAATTTTGGGTTGGATGCATAATCATTACATATATCAATACTATCTTTCAACTTTTTGATAAAATCATAGCCTGACACCTGTTTTTCTATCTTTTTCTCTACATTTTTCTTTTGATACTGCAGAAAATCAACCCACCCCTTTATTTCAACGAACAATAGCTTTTCGTTTTTTTCAGACAATCCATCTACCGAAGCACAAGAAATCACCTGATGTTCCTTGCAGTAGGCGGTCTTTACATCATCAAAATTCACGAATCGTTTAGCAGGCTCCCAAGAACACCTGGGTGTCGTAGCACAAGGCTTATGCAGCTCACAGACAGAACAAAGAGAGAAATGCTTATCCTTCACCAAAAACGATATTAATTCACTGGCAGTTTTCATTTCATTCTTCCCCTTACTTCATCCACGTTCATGATTTTATTCAAAGGCTCAGCCAAAGTAAGAAAAACCTGGTTTAAGTCATTAGTAACCTCTTTCATAGTTACCATATAATCATTACCACACTCTGCCATGTAGTAGTTCACATACTTCTCAATGTTATACATAGCAGAATAATACCTCACGGCTTGCAGGAAATACGGACTATGGGTACTGATCATCACCGGAATACCAGAATTAACAATCTGTACGATAACCTTAGCAAACTCCACTTGCCACTGAGGATGCAGATGATTCTCAGGTTCATCCCATATCAAAGGACGATTATTGGAAATACAATAACCATCAAGCAGAAGCTGCAAGGCACCAAAACTTTTGATACCAGAAGCCACATTGATAGGCTTAATTTTCATACCATCTTTTTGATATACGATGCTACGTGAACTCTTATCATATGCAAACGTACCATGAATGATATCCGCTGTATGAAAATCCTTCGATTGAGGCTCCAACAAACTTAGCTGAGTATCAAAATTCTGGAAATTCAAGACCTTGTCAACAAAGTCTTTCACGTGGGCAGGAACCATTGGTTTATATCCCAAAGTCCTCTTCATTTCCCGATAAGCAACAGAAGATTTTAAGCTATCAAGAAGATGGAAGTACAGTGGCGACTCAACATAAGTGATATCCTCATAGAATCCTCTTTCAGAAAAGGAAACGTTTGTCACTTGATTATCCTTTGCCTTAAACGACAGCTTCCCCTCTTCTTCAGTATCAAGCATAACATTAGTAAGTTCAGACTTAGAAGAACAGAACTGCCCCATAAACTCAGATTCAACGAGATAAGCCAACTCCATTTTCAATACAGCAGCAGGATTATTCACCTGATCAAAGCAAATCCGAATATTCACAATATCCTCCTTGAGCAAGGATTTTTGACGAGGAGACAAATCAATATCTTCGATTTTAGCATTCAGATGATCAAGAAAAGCATTTCGTTCCGCTTCGTCCTGACATATTCTTTCCATTTCCGATTTGACACGAGGCAACAGATCCATAGTACCATCTATGATTTTTTTTCCATAGAAGTGCTTATACAAAGAATCTATATGCTTAGAAGCTTTGTTGGCAGAACTTTCATTACTCAAGCTTCTCATATTAGAGACCGCCTTGATAATAGAAAAGAATGCTCTACCAATGGTACTTTTTCCCATATCATTCTCTCCCACCATCACAGTCAAGCCATTCAAGGCAATATCAGCTTCCTTGATTTTATTGATATTTTGTATCTCTAATCTCATTGGTCAATCTTATTTTTCTGCAAAACTAAACAAAAAACATTATATATACAAAGAATTGGAGCACTTTTTCATTTCACATACCTTTTCTTCCGCCATTTCTCCAATAAAAAACTCAATAAAACCAGATATCAGCTATAGACTTAATTACCAATGCGCCATCCACCTTGTCTGCAGTCCCATCAGCAGCAATCCCAGCAATGCGGTCCCATCAACAGCAAACCCGCATAATCTTGCTTGTTTTTACGACTTACGTACTGATTAGGGATTAGCCTATATACAGATTCATTCTACTTTGGATGAGACAATAACCACGATACAGTATCCTTATGGATATCACCTCATATTACCTATACGTATATGAGGTTTAGCCCTCCACCAGCTAATACCAGTGGAGGTTATACCATAATTTGACTAAATTTTTACTTCACCTTTGTTGTTCCTCATCTTCCCAAAACTCAGGAAGAAGAGTATATGGAACGTAAGTATTCTTTAGTTACTAATCATCCATAAAATCAATCAGTCAATTCATCATAATCTTCCGGCTTAGTATTTAGCAAATTCACGGTTGTCATGAACTCGCTTACCAAATCTGCAAATTGAGGATTATCCTTACGAATGATTAGTGCAGCATAATTATCATTACCCTCCTCATCAGTAATCGTTTGTGGCAGGAAAACATACTCCTCTCTTTCCCCGTAAATGCCAAACCAGTATCTGAATAAGCGATTACGCATCTTCTGCATGCCACCACTTGTATCACAGATATAAAGAAATGCAGCATTATTCTTTGCAAAGAATTCCTCCACTATAGCAAGAATCGTCTCTCGTACCTTAGGATCACGAGGCGACTTTACGCCTTTCGGATTGGAAATACCAAATTGATAAACTAACCCTTTTTGAAGTATGTCGTCTCGTTCAAAAGTTACGAAGATTTCTGCATCATAATCTGTGATGAAACACAAAGTATCATTAGTTTGAGCCACTTTAACCTCATAGGGCGAATTGGCATTAATCGCAACCAGAGACATCATTTCTACTACCATACTTCTACCCCATTCGGTTCTTTACCAGTACGTTCCAGACAACTATTGCGAACCAAGTTCTCCAGTTTCTCAACCATTTTACGTTTGGTTTCCTTAGAAGCCTTCCATCGGCGTAGAGCCTCTTCTCTTGTTAACTTTGTTTTATCCATATATTCTTCCTCCCAATTTTATTAACCATTGATGCTGCAAAGATACGATAATCCAATGTAAACACCAAAGAATTTAGCATAGATCTTCAAATCATCACTATCATACTCAGTCACTCTACCATGACGAATATCATCCATTGCTTCTTCTATCCCAGCCATAACACTATTATCTTCCACCTGTATAGTTAATATTGCCATAACCTATAATTTTAAACGTTAGACTTTTCCGCAAAAATATATCTTTTTCTTGAAATTACCAAGAAAATCGCAGAAAATCTGAAAGTTATCAGCAAATTACGCAATGCGCCATCCACCTTGTCTGCAGTCCCCTCAAACAGCAATTCCAGCAAGCAGCATACCTCGAGCAAGCAGCAAACATCCTAAATAGTGTGTCCATGCGGTTCATCCCGCACAAAAAACTGCAGTTTGCAGTATGGCGTAGACCTCTGATGGTAAATATAATTTAGTCACGTGCAGCTTTTCAGCAAGGCGGTTCATACCGCACCAAAAACCGCAGCTTGCAGCATGGCGTAGACCTCTAATGGTCCGCCAACCATAGAATAAAATGGTTCAGAGCGACGTTTCTGTCCCCTACAAGGGGAACCGAAGGGGGTGTAAAGACTATTGAAAGGAGCGGTTGGCACATTCTTTCCCCTCTGAGAAGGCAGAGGCTTGGAGAGGGATGTGGAGTTCCCTTTGGCTAAAGGGAAACGGGAGGATTCGAAAAATTACGAAACCTCCCATATTACTTTTACAATTTCATAAAGCAATCGACTTCGCTCCATCAATGCATTCTGGTCAAAGACACTATAGGCCTTGAACCCAACATTACACTTGTCAGAAAACTCCTTATTAAATTTATCAAAATCCTTGTTGGCATGATAAAAATTCTCGCAAAGCGAATGTCCCCAGACCAAGCCAGTACTATAAGTCTTCAGCTTATCCGAATACTCTTCATTACCAGAAGAGATATTATCCAACCCCTTCAGCAAGAGCAAGCCACCCAAGAGATTGCGTTGATCTTCAAACTCCTCTACATCCCTGAAGTATCCCCTGTTCTTTTCATTTTCAGAGAGAATATGCTCAATATGGTATCCCGTCTTATTACCAGTTTTCGTAGAGATATAATAAATATTATTCTGCATATTCTGATTCGTATGTTCACAGATAAACTTCTCTACCCTAGAAAACAGATAACGCAGGAATCGGCGGTTCGTATTCGTATAGTTTTTCCTCAGGAAGCTATTGAAATCCAGCAAAGAAACCTCTCCCGAAACATTACGCTTTTCTCGGATACTCTGCATGATGATTTCGTCATATACCTCACGATAGGAAGCCATATCCAGCCCTTTCAGTTTCTCATTCAATCGATAAGAAACATCCTGAAAATCGTTGCTATCATAGATACCATTCAGTACAAAGAGCACCCAGAGTCTGTCTGCCTCTTTAGCTATCGCATGAATCTTCTCATCCGTTAGCTCATCATTGACATCGCAGGCAGCCATAATCTGTTGATAAAGCCCAGAGATATCATTGATATTCAGATTATACTTCACAAACTCATCACCACAAGTCGAAATCTTAGCATACAGAGATGTATAGTAATCCAATTCATTGTTGATAAACAGTTTAATGTTCTCATGATGTTTCTTGTCAGCTCTTCTGAAAGAAAGTTTATTAGCAATATCATTATAATCGAAGATATATCGATGGTAAGAATTAATAATCTGTTTCTCCAAAGAAGCATTTCTCTTGAACACAAACTGCGACTTCAAATAATCAGCAAAGAAGTTATCCTCTCTTCCGCTGATTCTATTCAATGCAGCATCCCACTTCTCAGAATACTTGTTGGTATCACTTTTCGAAAGGAGTCCAATCATCTTACCTTTCAGAATCTCAAAAGGCTTCAAAGCCTCACCACGGTCATTGATCACCTCAAAGACCATAGGCGTATCATCCTTCTGGATAGACAGTTCAACGAGAACCAGTCTGTTGAGGAAGTAATAGATGAAAGCTGTCAACTCAACATCATCCAACTGTTTGTCATCAATAAACTTACTGATATCGGCATATCTCTCGATGATAGTCTCTTCTGTCTTGTTTTTATAAGCATCCTGATACTCAGAACCATCAAGGATACATTGCATCACATTTTTTCTCTTATCGTTATCGATACAAAAGACATTGCCTTTAAACAGATCTTTCGCAAAGATGCAATCACGGAGGATATCCCTGAGATTATCATTTTTGGTAATATGATAGAGTTTTGTTGCAATCAATGTAAGTGTAGAAAGACGTTGTTGACCATCAACGATAAACACCTTACCCTCCACCTTATTTGTGATAAAGACATTGAGATAGTACCAGTTATACTTTTCCAGCACCTCTTGCGACATCTCCTCATCCTTATGCTCTTTATACGAGATTTCGAAGGCATAGAAGATATCGTTCAAGAGGACCTCTACCGTATTCTTTGTCCATACATATTCACGCTGATAGAAATCAACGTAATACACTTTCTGTTTCAAGCAAGTAAGTACACTTTGCTTATCAGGAATTATTTCTTGTGCCATATTGTCTAGTTATATATTATTTAAAAGCCAATGGCCACCTATAATTTTTTATTCATAGAATAGACCATATCTTTCAGCGGTACCGAATTCTATCAAATTAATATTCGTCAATGTATCAACCTTAATATCATTGGTTATTTTATTATCCAAGATGATGATCTGATACTTCCAATCCTTATCATTACAATATTTAGCAAAGGAGTCGATATTTGTATATTTTACATTGTTTTTTACTTACTTGATAAGTATCAAATCAAAGTACATTAGACGAGTCTTTAATGGCTTATCAGAAACAACACCTCTATATGATTTTTCCTGCTCTTCTGTGCTGAACATAAAATCAAAACCATTCTTCTTATAAAAAGCCACAGGCACATCTTCATTATAGGCATCAACTACCAAATAACGACAGCCCGTTTTATTATATGGTTCAACAAACCAGGACTTAATAAAGTCCATTACTTCTGTCCCTACATGAAGATGTTGAAATTTTGTCGAAATTCCCAATCTTCCTATAAGTACAGCAGGATATATCAAATCCTGTTTTATATGAGGAACATGCTTTCCAACCTTTTTCTTTCTCGCATTAGGCAAGTACTTCGTGAAAATACTGGCATTTGAGACCGTAAAGGCACATACGATATCTGCCTTTGATTCCTCAAGATAATAGCAGTAAGATTTACCAAACAAGTTTTCGGAATAAGACGCTGCATCATTATGGAAGAATCCATCCAAGTCTTCATTGCCACATGAAAATGAAATAGATTCTTCCAATATTTCTTTTGTCAATGGTGAAAACACCGTTTTGTCTGCAAGAAACCCCATAACTAACTTTAAAATCTTGCTTTTGCCAAAATAGCCTTCATCTCAGCACGTTGCTTTGAGAAATCTATGCTACCACGCTTTTTCAAAGTTTCTTCAGCTTTTTCTCTGAAAGCTAAAGCCTCATTACCTGTAAGCATAGGGATACCACTAATTGCTAATGCCATAATCTTATCTCCTATTATTTAGTTTATATAACTTGCCGCAAAAGTACGTTTTTTCTTCGAAGCCACCAAAAAAATCGAAAGAAATCTGCAAATTATCAGCCAATTACCCCCAAATCAACAGTAAGCTATAAACAGCAAACTATTAATTGTAATCAACTATCCCCAGGCGGTCCCATCCCGCACAAAAAACTGCAGCTCCGCTGCTGGCGTAGACCTCTGATGGTCCGCCAACCATATAGCGCAGCGGTTAAGAGCGACAGGAGGAGCGGTTTCCTCTTTTCCCCTGAGGTTTCTGTCCCCTACAAGGGGAACCGAAGGGGTCGTAAAGACTATTGAAGAAGACCGAGATGAGAGGTGGATCCTCCCTTAAGGGTAAGGGAGGACTGGTGGGTTTTCGAAAGCCCCTTCTTTAATGGGAAAAAACTGTGCAAATGAGCGCAATGAAAGTTCACTTTCAAATTGCCGAGTGCAGCCCGCTTTATCAAAAAAGAAGGACGGGTTGATTTTAGAACAACGGTAAGGAAGGACGGGTAGGTGATGTCACTGTTAGAAGTTAGTGCTATTCTTGAATATATATCCTTAGGGCTATAATATTACTAATCAAGGAGATTTCATGTGTATACAAAGTTTCATCTCTGTATTTTGTTATTTCTTGTTCTTCATTCTCCAGAAGAAGTGCCATGTTCTGAAGACAAGTTTTTAATCAAGAATTCAATAAACTCATCCTTGACATTAGAGATTTCTCCCTTGTCATAGATTGTAAGAAGAGTTACATTCATACCGTCCTCACTAACTTTTACATTAAGAGTTAGGATTCTTGCACCACCGCTTTTGCCTTTACCCTTGTCAGCAATGGCCATTCTTATCTTACGAATGCCACCACCAAGGTCATCTCCAACAAGAGGATTCTTATAAATTTCATCTAACCAAGCATTATAGTCAGTCTTCAATGAATGATATTTTTTAGCCAAACGTTTAAACTGTCTCTTAAACTCAGGGCCATATTCAATATGTACATTCATGTCAATCCTCCATTTCTAAATCTTTTAATAAATCCCTTGCATCAGGTAGTTTTCTTCCTTCCAACTTAGCAAGTTTTACTTCCTGCAAAGCTCTTGTCAAACTTTCCTTCACAAAAGCTTGCTGCTTCTGTGTTTTTGTCAAGATTGGTTCTTTTACAACCGTAGTTGACACAACACCACGAAGCATATTAATAGCCTTACGAATGTTTTGCAGAGGCTGGTTTGAATCTACCGTTACTAATATCTGTTCCATAATCTTCTCCTTTTAAACGTTTAAAGTCTTTTTGACTATGCAAAGATTGTGCAAATCGAACGCAATGAAGCTCGCTCCAATTGCTGAGATGCCGCCAATCTTAAGCAAAGATACATTATTCCCCTCACATCGCCAAACTTCTTACATGATTTTAACACAAACGATACGTAAACTGATCTATCTTTTTGCATTAATACCTAACATCATAATCAAGTCTCCCTTATATTGTTCATATATCTGCCAAAAAATACGCTTTTTGATTGAAAACACCAAGAAAATAGTAGAAAATCTACAAGCTATCAGCAAATTACTCAATGCGCCAGCCACCTTGTCCCTGCAGTCCCATCCCTTATAACCATTGGTTTTAGCAAGTCACCCCCTGCGGTCCCATCCCGCACAACCTCCTGGCGAGGGCTCTGATGCCCCGCCAACCTTATAGCGAAGCGGTTAAGAGCGACGTTTCTGTCCCCTACAAGGGGAACCGAAGGGGTCGTAAAGACTATTGAGAGGAGCGGTTTCCTCTTTTCCCCTGAGGTTTCTGTCCCCTACAAGGGGAACCGAAGGGGTCGTAAAGACTATTGAAGAAGACCGAGATGAGAGGTGGAGCCTTCCTTAACGGTAAGGAAGGACGGGTAGGTTTTCGAAAGAACTCTTACGGTTCAAGGGAGGACTGGTGGGTTTTCGGAAACTTTGCTTTTCAAAAGCTTTTTCAAAGCATTTTCCCCTTCTTATACCACTCTACCATGCCCTTAGCCTTTTCCTCCCAGGAAAGCTCCTTTTGTCTTTCCTTGCAATTCTCCGAAAGGAGCCTCAGTAAAGACCTATCCTTTTCCAGTTCATTGAGCAATTTAGCAAAGTCATAAGCCGACTGAGAAGGTGAAGAAAGAGGAACCTTCCTGCCTACCTTATCGTCGATAACCGCAGACATGCCGCAGGCATCAAAGCAAAGGACAGGTAAGCGATTGCTAACTGCCTCCAGTACAACAGTTGAAGTATCCTCACTCACACTGGTGAAGAAGAAAAGCTGAGCCTTTCGCATTGCATTCATCACGACATCATTCGATTGATTACCATGCCATACCACTTTGTCAGTAATACCCAAAGAGTCGGCAAATGATTTGGCAGCAGCTACCTGATCATCAGAACCACTACCATATACGTCCAATACAATATGAGGATTACCCATCATGGCAATAACCTGCAAAGCAAGAGGCAACTGCTTTCTAAAGTCGAACTTCCCAACCCACATCACATGAAACTCCTGATTGTCAAATCGCTCTGTAGGAATATCTTCAGATAAGAAACAGCCAGTCTCAGGAATGACGACCGACTCCAAACCCTTATACTTCTTGATGGCACGATAAGAGTCAGGGATGGAACTAACTAGAACCTTAGCTGTCTTGAAAGCCTCACCTACCCTTTTATCATGCTTCAATTGCCAGATATTCAGGAAGTTCTTCAAGCGGTTGAATACTTTCATTTTCAAGCCAGCACCCTGCAGGTAAGCCGTAGGGAACTGTTTCAGCCCACCGATAGGTCCCCATACGAACGGCACCCCATTCTCTTGTGATAGTTTCCACAGATACCCTGGTTCACGAAATCCGATCATGTTGAGCTGATGCAACACATCCATCTTCTCCACCTTACAGATATCCTTCGCCAAGAGATACGTCTTCCACTGCCACTCCTTATAATATTTATAGAAGCGCCAGTCACCCTGGTTCCAGCACATTTTCCTGATTTCCTCAGACACCGGATTATAATAGAAATGCATGTTCTTCCCCTGTTCCAAGGTAGGCACCACCTCCTCTATCTTATCCCGAAACTCCCCTTCGGTGATAATATATAGTTCACAGAACTTAGCGAGGTTGCTCACCCAGTTCCATGCCATTCCCGGCTCACTTCCCATACCAGGAGAGCAAGCGTATGCATTAATTAGTATCTTCATACATTACAGATATTTCATTAAACCTCCAACGCAAACTTATCTTTCGATAGCAGCGAAAGAAAAGCTGCGGTCATAACCTTTAGCAGATATGCAGCTAAGCAAATGATAGCAAACACAATAACGATGTTCAATGGGAACACACTATTCCACTTATTCGTAATAAGCATAATTGCCCTGCACCCCGAAAGTAGCAAAGGCAGTATTCACACCCTCATACAGCGGTTGAAAATGAGAATTCGTGATGAAGATAGCAGCCATGCACTTCATCATATCCAATGAATATAAACGCTTCTTTGTCATAGTATCACTTTTTGTCTGCCAACATTCTTTCGTGCTCCTTAATCTCCTCTTCGGTAAATCTCATTTTGAGCAGTTTGGCAGGAATACCACCGATAATACTGTATGGAGGAAAGGACTTCGTGACAACAGCACCAGCTGCCACAACCGAACCATACCCGATAGTGACACCTTTCAGGATAGTCACATTCGCACCACACCACACATCATCCTCAATGACGACAGGCTGATCATATACATTCACCCCATCCACAAATTTCTCCTCTACAGTAACATCCGTCATATATTTGCCCAAGATGTCAATACGATGATCACCGGTGATGATTGTAGGTTTAGGACCGAAGAGTACCTTTTTGCCAATAGTACATGCAGCATCCGTACAATAGATCGTACTCCCCTTAGGAATAGAAGTACCATCCCCTACCGAGAGGTTCCACTAGCCTTTGAAATCCGAAGACATCGGACGAATATATACCCCCTTGCCACAATGCTTCATGCACCGCTTCCATACGGGCGCCCACATCTTGTCCCATAAATAAGAAGGAACAAGACTTATCTTTTGTAATATCTGAAAAATATTCATGATTTCTAAAAGTCAATTTTATATATACAACTCATATTGATTGGCGAGATTGCTCACCCAGTTCCATGCCATTCCCGGCTCACTTCCCACACCAGGCGAGCAAGCATATGCATTAATTAGTATCTTCATACATTACAGATATTTCATTAAACCTCCAACGCAAACTTATCCTTCGATAGCAGCGAAAGAAAAGCAGCAGTCATTACCTTTAGCAGAAATGCAGCTAAGCAAATGATAGCAAACACTATAACGATGTTCAATGGGAACACACTATTCCACTTATTCGTAATAAGCATAAACTGCACGATATAAATCTCAAGCGTAATACACTTGCTACTCCGCCACCACTATGCCCGGTGGAGCCAACCATTAAAACTTTAGAAATACTAGCAAAAGGAATATCTACTCCCTCTTATAAACCCTAAACTTATCTCCATCCGCAACCAATTTGAGACCTTGTTTCAAGAGATAATCTTTATCAGAATGAGTAAAATCCACCAATACGGCATCCTTGTCAATTTTCACAGCATCGACAGCCTTACCCAATGCAACCTTCTCATTTTGGAGCATCCAGAATCCAGGATTGTACATCAATTTGCTATCCGTGTAGAAATACCAATAATGAGCCTCCAAACCATAAAAAACCGTATGGTTCATCTTAAACCAAGGTTTCAAGCCCTGTTTAATTTCCTGATTGGATTCCAATTGCCACTTCGGCAATAAGACTCCTTGCAACTTTGAATCGGAAGACATCGAATTGTTGGCACAGATACCATCGTTATACATCAAGAGCGAAGTCACAATCATGATGCCAAGAGCCAACTTAACATTTGTCATTTGTTTAACCGTCTTCCTAACATACACCGCAGCGATAGGTAAGATAGCACTTGCCACCATCAGTGATTTTTGGAATCCAGTATCACTACCTGCAGAGGGAACATAAATGACCATTCCTAAGAACAAGCATAAGCATGAAAAGCGATTGCTTTTCTCACGATAAGCCTTGTAGGCAACATAAAACAAAGGCAGGCTGACCAAAGGAGCCACACATACAGGCCAACTATGAAACTTCTCGCCGATCCGTCCCAAGATGCCATAACATATAATCGTTCCCAACAAGATGCTCACAGCAATCCCCAGTTTCTGCTTATTGGGGAAAAGACATCTGTTAGTACAGCAAGCGACCACAATACCAAATAGAGTTATCATTGCCAACAGAAAAGACTTGCAATAACGCAGCAGTAATCCCACCATAGAATGACGACCATTTACATTACCGGTTTCCTGGCTAAAGGAATCTGCCAACAGAGAAAAGCAGTTGGTCTCCCCAAGTAACAAGGTCATAACACCCCAATACAACACCATCGACAACACCACATATCCCAGAGCATATTTCCATCGCGTAATTCTATTCTTGTCTCCAAGGAATAACATGAACATAGCTATCAATGGAACAGCAACGACATTTGGAAAACGAGCTGCTATCAACAATGCCGTAGAGACACTCAAAGACAAGAACCACAAGAAACGTTTGTTGCCCAACATCTTGACAAAGGACACGACTGCAATTGCCATCAGCACAGAAGTAAAAGTATCAGGAGTACAGCATTTGGCGATACCAGGCCCCAAGATAATCAATGCGCTACAAAGATAATAAACATACTTGCTTCGATCACTCCCTTTCAACAAGCCGAAATAAGGGATGAGAAGAGTCAGAAGATTCATACCCCAAGTCAAGAGACGTTGTGACAGCAAAGTAAAGCCAAATGCAGAGAACCAAGCCTTCATGCCGAGAAGAGACAACAGGCACATCACCATCTCCTGTGCTTCCTTGCACGAGTAAATCCAATAATAATTATCTGTGAGAGTAACGCCCCACAGATAAAAACTCAAACTGACCAAAACAGAAAGCATGAAGACAAATGCCTTCATGCTCTTTTTATCCCACAATGATGTAACCATAGCTTAAGATTTCGTTGAATAATACTCCTTTATCAATCCACAGATGTAGTCCACCTGCTCCAACTCCAACTCATAGAACATCGGCATGCGCACCAAGCAGTCGGCATACATATCGCAGTTAGGCAGCTCTGGACGCTCCTCGAAGTGGTTGAGATAATACTCGCTCTTGTGGAGAGCCAAATAATGGAACGGAGCCGTTACGTCATGCTCCTTCAAGAACTTGATTAAGCCCGAACGCTCCTCCAAGTTGCGACACACGATATAGAACATGTGTGCGTTGTTGGTGGCGTAGCTTGGTATCTGAGGCAATCGGAAGAAGCCATGACCAGCCAACGACTGCAAACCTACGAAATACTGCTCCCAGAGTTTCTTACGTTTAGCCTGAATATCATCGAGGTTTTCCAACTGTGCCCAGAGAAAGGCGGCATTGATTTCGGCAGGCAAGAACGAAGAGCCCATATCCACCCAACCATACTTGTTGACTGCACCACGGAAGAACTCGGCACGGTTTGTACCTTTTTCCCAAATAATCTCGGCACGGCGGATGAAACGTTCGTCATTGATGGTGAGCAATCCACCCTCGCCACCAGCGGTGATATTCTTAGTCTCATGGAAAGAGAAGGCTCCCAGATGACCTACCCCGCCAAGTGGCTTGCCCTTGTAGAAGGAGTCGATAGCCTGTGCAGCATCCTCCACCACACGCAGATTGTGCTTCTCTGCCACCGCCATGATAGCATCCATGTCACAAGCCACACCAGCATAGTGAACTGGAGCGATGACTCGAGTGCGTGGAGTAATCAAACTCTCCAATTTCTCTGCATCAAGGTTAGGGTTGCCATCCATGGAATCAGCGAAGATTACCTTGGCACCCTCACGCAGGAAAGCTAACGCCGTCGAGACGAAGGTGTAGGAAGGCACGATGACCTCATCCCCAGGCTTCAACTCGCAAAGCATAGCACACATCTCCAAGGCATCCGAACCTGAGGTGGTGAGCAAGCATTTCTTGAAGCCGTAACGCTTCTCGAAGTAATCCTGGCACTTCTTGGTAAAATAACCGTTACCAGACAGCTTGCCAGTAAAGACTGCCTTATACATGTAGTGAGCTTCCTTACCAGTGAGGTAAGGTTTATTAAAAGGAATTATTGTCATGATTTAAAAATTTTACAAATAAAACACATAGATACCGATGAGAATCAAGGCGATACTCACCAAGGTGCGCTTGGTGATTTTCTCCTTCAGCACCATATAGGATAACAATGGAACAAAGACATACCCCAAGGATTCCAAAATAGGCATATCCTTCAGTTTCACCCCTTTGCTCATAGCAGTGATATTGATGAGCAGCGAGCCGAAAAAGATGGCATAAGCAGTAATCACACGCCAGTTGAGCATGGAGCGAAGAAAACTCCGATGCTCCCTATCCGCACTCTTCTTCAAGAGCAGTTGGCTGCAAGCCGACAAGAATATGCCCGCTATCACCAACATATAAAACAAAGTTATTTCTTCCATGCCAACACTACTAAACCTAAAATAATGATAATTGCCCCGAGGATATTATTGAGGGTGATAGTCTCAGCAAACATCCAATAAGATATGCACAATGTAAACACGATGCAGATACTCTTGCAAAGGAAGGCTTTGTTCAAGGGCATGAACGACAATACTTTCTGCCACAAAATCGCATAAAGCCCCAAAGTTCCTACGACACAACCGAAATACAAGATATACGGTATCGACAAAAAGGCATGCAGCGAAGCCAACTTTGAGAAGATACCCGTGCAAGAATAGACGAGGAAAGAGAGGATGATTAAAGAAAACTTATGCCACTTCCGCAGATTTATAAGTTTTGATTCCATTATAAAATTGAAGCTACTCTACTCAAAGTTTCTATCAAATTATATCCATCCCAAGTTAAAGCAAATGCTGTAGTCTGACCGATTGGAGCTATACGATCCAGCCCCCTTAAACGATTTTGAAGTACAAAGCGCTGAAGTTCTGCTTTTTCAAAACCATAGTAAGCCAAAGTCTGATATTTTTCATTCACAAAAGGAGCGATGTCATCAAGTCCATCCATGTCGTATTCCAAGAACAGCCCTCCTGCACATCTATAGTTTTCAACATCTGAAGGAAGATGATTCAAATGATTTCTAACGACCAGGTTATCTTGCATCGGAACTTGACGACAATTCAAAGCGACCGCCTCACGATACAGCTCTGTCAATTTATCTACGCTCAATACTGCTTGGAGATTATACTTCTTGGAGGCATAATCATGTATAACATTCCAAAAGCGTTTTTTTGCTTCTTCCATACACACTTCTTTCTTCCATAGAACAAGGTGTGGAGCCGAGCAAGCATTTTGATCAAACAAATAGGTATCATTATAAAAATTCTCAGCCAATTTTTGCATTTCCTCATCTGTTGCTTCCATGATAGCAGAAGGACGAATAGCTGCAACAGAATATCTATCAGCAAAACAAACATCAAAGGAACGAGGCGGTATTGAATACTGACGAATATTGGCAATCGTTGCATCTCCTCCCCATATTACTCTTACGTTGGCAATGGAAGAGAAATAGGCATTGGCATCGGATGTTCTGTCATACCGAACAAGAGCTATACGCCCGCTTACGTCCTTATATTCCTCTTGTTTCTCCAAGGACAAGATATGACGAACCACCAAATCCACCTGAGGGAACTGCTTGCTACTAACTCTCACAACATTGGCGTTACCTGCCAAGAGACCTGCGACAAGAGAATAAGCAAAATTAATAGGCACATTGGATGGAGCTATATGAAACAGTACTCCTCTGCCCAATCGCAATTCAGAACCTTTCCGATATTTATCCTTCAACTGCAACAAGTTGCCCTTTCTACAAAAAAAGGCAAAGGTCACGACATCAGGATACATTCGACTTTCCCTATCTTTCAACAAGGCTGACGAGAGTGAATTCAAGTACTCCAATACTTTATCTGAAAAAGGCTCCTCTGGCCGATATTGCGAGAACTGTTCCCAATCTATCGACTGGGGAAACAACAATGACAAATTAGAACTTGGCTGCATAAGTATCACTACATCCGCGGATTTCCGCATTTTTAATTCTACCTAATATTTTAAAATATTTGCCCTTCAGACCACATGGGCAGTCATCTTCTCCCAAGACCATTCCCTCATCCTCCGTAAGGAGCACATGACCAGGATAGCTCTCAGGCAACACGCTGACCACCTCTATCAAGCCCTTCTCACTATTATCGGCAATAGAGAAGTCCTTAGGGCGGCGAATGATAATATCGCTGAAGACTGACGTGTGCAAATGTCCACACTTACACTCCATATAGATGCTTCCGGTTTGCTCCACCATGCCATAGTAGTCATGGACGTTCTCCGGCAAGATGCCGCACACCTCATGGAGCCTTTGTTTGTACTCCTCAGGCGAAACCTTTTCGTTGACTAACTTCTTCCAACCGCCACCATGGATGAGCACTCCCTTCGATAGGTCTGGCTTGTATCCGCTCTCCAACAACTTCTTGTAGAAATGCTGCCATATCATGAAGGTGAATCCAAACAAGAAGATGGTCTCGCCCTGGTGTGCATCCAAGAAGTTTTTCATTCCCTCAATATCAAGTTCCATGTTCTCGTCCAAGGCATACTGTCGTTTGCTACCAAACATAGAGAAGCCCAAGATGCCAGCTCCACGAGCTGAGAACATATTGCGGTTCTTGATGACGGCAGAGGAGTCCAAAATTAACATCGGGACACGCTTCGTACCAAGGAAATGACTAACTATCTTGGTCAAGCACTTCTGTTGAGCAGAACTTGTAGTTCTATCTAAAAAAATACGTGACACCTGTTGACCGGTAGTACCTGACGATGTCATGGTCTTCACTACATCCTCCTTGGCACAGCTTCTCAATTCAAATTCCTTGAACAAGCGAACTGGCAGAAATGGCAAATGCTCGTAATCTGGCAAATGCTCCATATCAAGCCCCACTGCATCCATCATCCGTTTGTACGCAGGGCACTCTGCATAATGTATCCGAACCAATTCATGAAGACGTTCGTTAAGCAACTTGTGCTTTGCTTCCTTGTCTAAAGAATAAGGCTTTATTTCTAATAATTCATTTATATCCATCATCTTGAATTTTATAACATAGCTTGCAAATCCTTATAAAGGACTTTTCCTGAGCCATTTTTAGGTATTTCAGGAATCACACGAACTTCAAAGGCTCTTGGATTGAAACCAGTCTTAGCCACCAATAAATCTTTGATGTTTTGCTCTAATCCTTCCTCTGTCACAAACACAGTGATTTTATCATCCACACCTGCACAGGCACAATTGGGAGTAATCACCTTAACCAACTGTTCCGTTGCATCCAGATTAGTACGATTTCCCCATATCTTGACAAAGCGTTTCATGCGACCTGTTATATAATAATAACCATCTTCATCACGACGAGCCACATCACCTGTATGCAATTCACCATCGTTCTCATCCCCCTTTGCCAAATCAGCACGAGTTACGGCATAGCCCAAGCAGACATTCTCACCTTTATAGACCAGTTCTCCATCTTTATCTGTGTCAGAAATTTCTTTTCCATCGCTATCTATCAATGAAAATCGACCTCCTGGGACAGGAATACCAATGGAGGCACATTTCTCCACCGACTTCTCATGGGGAAGATAGCTCATTCGTGGCGCAGCCTCCGTCTGCCCGTACATCACGACAAATTGCTTTCCGTTAGCCTCGGCAAAATCCACGAACTCCTTGACGTATGCCGCATTGAGTTTTCCACCAGCCTGTGTCATCGTCTTCAGGTAAGGCAAGTCCATACGGAAGAAACGAAGGCGCTTCAACATCTCGTATGTATAAGGCACACCACTGATGCTCGTAGCCTTCTGCTCCTTCAAAAACGTCCAAAATTCTTTCTGTATCACAGCCTTATCTGTGAGCAAGATGGTAGCCCCCTTGATAAGGTGGCTGTTGATGACCGACATACCAAAACTGTAATACATCGGCAACGTGGTCAAGGGACGCTCATGCTCGTCAATATGCAGATACTCTGCGATGGACTCCGCATTGCTTTTCAAGTTCTTCTCAGAGAGTCGTACTAACTTTGGCGAACCAGTGCTACCTGATGTTGTCAAGCAAAGTAGCAACTCTGAATTGATCGTTTCAACTGGGAGTTTTTCCGCATAAGCCATCTTCTGAAGGGAATACCCCTCGTATTCATAAATGGTCTCGCCCCCAATTTCTGCCACTCTCTTGATTGGCATCCAGATGTACTCTGGATGATAGACAGACACAAGTCGAAGGACGAGTTCCAAGTCCTTGCTTCCATCCAGTAACACGGATGGAAGATGCTTGTTCATGCAAGCCACATAGCCCACGAACGAAGCCAACACATTCTCACAAAGGCAAAACAAGAATCCCTTGGATGGGATATGACGATAGAACTCATCGACTTGGTCTTGCAACTGGGAATATGTCAAAGAGACGCTACGGTCAGTTACGACCGCAGTATTGTCTTTAAATTTCTGTAAGTCAAACATAAGCCTTAACTAATTTTCTCTAAGATGTCCTCCACAATCTGCTCAGGGGTCAAACGATTCTGAGCCAACAACCCATCATAGTCACCTGCCAAATCAAACACATCAGCAATACCCAAGCGCAGAAGTGAAGAATATCCTGAAAATTCAGAAATGATTTCAGCTACAGCCGCACCAAGGCCTCCCATCTTGCTGTGTTCCTCTATGGAGACAAGCAATTTATGCGTTTTGCAGGATAAAATTTGCTCCCTGTCTATGGGCTTGATGGAATACATATCAATAACCTTTGATGACACGCCTTTTTCTTCTAGGAGCTTGGCCGCTTTCAATGCCGTACTCACCATCGTGCCACAGGCAAAGATAGCGACATCCTCACCATCCCTCAAAACATGGCTTTTTCCTATCTCAAAACTTGCGTCCTCCTTATAAACAATTGGACAATTGAGATTTCCTGTCAATCTCATATAGACTGGTCGGTCGGAAGCCATGGCTACCTCTAGGAGTTTGACTGCAGAAGCTGCATCCGCAGGGGAAAGCACTTGCAAATTAGGAATGGGGCGCATCATGGATATATCCTCTATCGTGTAATGTGTGTTGCCTGCAAATCCTTGGCTAAGACCAGCACCAGAGCCAATGACGATGACCTTTTGGTTCATATAGCCTAGGTAGTGTCGGATCTGCTCACAACTACGCATGGTCACAAATGTAGCATACGTGGTAACAATGGGATGAAACCTTTCTGACGCAAGACCAGCTGCCATTCCCAGCATATTCTGCTCTGCGATACCAGCATTCAAGAACTGGCGTGGATAAGATTTAACAAACCGATCCAAGCCTGACAAAGTGGCCAAGTCAGCCGTCAAGACCATGAGTTTATCATCAGCCTTTGCTGCATCCTGCACTGCCAAACCAAAAATTGCTCCACGTTGTCCAAGCATGGAACAAGTACGTGATGTGATTTGATTAATCTGGAACATTCTCTACTTCCTCCCTTGCTTGTTTATATTGTTCTTCTGTCAAAGTATGATGATGCCATTCCTTCTTACCCTCCATGAAACTGACACCTTTTCCCTTAATGGTATCGGCAATGACACAGATTGGTTTTTCACTTGGATTGTCCAATGCAGAAACCAAAGCATCTACATCATGCCCATCCACTACTCTTGTCTCGAAACCAAACGACTTGAATTTCTCTGCAAGGTCTATTTGGTTCATGACCTCGGAAGTGAGTCCATCATACTGCAACTTGTTGCGGTCAACGATCACTACGAGATTGTTCAAGTGATAATTTGCAGCAGACATCGCCGCCTCCCATATCAGACCCTCGTCACACTCACCATCACCTACCAAGGCAAAAACCTTGGAATCCAAGCCTTTCAGTGTGCAAGCCAGTGCCTGACCAACGGCAAAGGACAAACCCATGCTCAAACTGCCACCGGAAAATTCAATGCCATTACTAAGATTTCTCATGGCGTGACCATGAAAATGGGAGCCATTGGTCTCAAAGCTATCAAGGTCTTCCTTTGAGATAAAACCTGATAGTTGAAGAGCAGAATAATAAGACAAGACACAATGTCCCTTACTGATCACCAAGCGATCTCGGCAGTCATCTCCGGGATTATTTATGTTATAGCGCAAGACTTTCCCGTACAAGGCAGCAAAAATCTCCACGGCAGACAACCCTGCCCCCAAGTGAGAGCCATTTTTTCCAGCCTTGTAAGCCATCTGCAATGAAGAAAGTCTGATGGTCTTTGCAAATTTTCTTAAATTCATATTTCTTACTCTGAATAACGTAGTCGGAGGTCAAATGCCCCCCCATCTACTTTAATGGTTGTACCTGTAACAAAACTAGCTTCATCTGAAGCCAAGAACTTGATGACCTCTGCGATTTCCCCAGTTTGACCCAATCGATGAAGAGCCATACCTTTTTTGATGTCAGCCAAGGCTTCCTCGCTCATGCCATCAAGCATTTTGGTTTCAGTTAGACCTGGCGCAACCGCATTTACACGAATGCCATAAGCCCCCAACTCACTCGCCAACTTTTTGGTCGCAATAACCAAAGCTGCCTTGCTGGCTGCATATTCCAACTGAGCTGTATCTTGTCCCCAAGCAGAAATACTTGCTATATTGACGATGCTACCAGACTTCTGTCTCTGCATCACACGAGCAACCAATTGAATAGTTTCCATAACACTAAAGAAATTCACTTCCATTACATGTCTGAAATCATTCATGCTTGTCATGGTGAACAAGCGATTAGGACTTACAACACCAGCAGCATTCACCAATATATCTATAGGTTGTTTCTCCTTGAATATGCTTTTCAGTCCAGACTTAATTGAATCGGAATCACTCAAATCAATATAGATAACTTTTATCCACAGATGATGTTCTTCTTGAAGTTTCTGAATCTTATCCAAAAATTCAGAATCCTCACGATGAACGATTGCCCAACAATTGACACCTTCGTGGGCAAACAGTTGCAGCGTAGCGAAACCAATTCCGCTACGTGCTCCTGTTATAATAGCATTCTTTCCTTTCAGCATTTTACAATTCTACATCGTATTTCTTCAAGATTTCCTTACCTTTCTCATAAGAAGAGAAATCCACGATGTCATCCGTGTCAAGCATGATATCGAAGGCATCCTCAATGGCAGCCATCAAAGTCATGTGTCCAACAGAGTCCCACAACTCTGTTCCTTGATACTGAAGTCCTTGCAACTCACCTTCAGAAATCTGAAGATTCTCTGTAAAAGCATTGTTGTACTTTTCTAAATTTGTCATAATTCTAAATATTTTGGTTTTTATTTTTCTTTAAATTATATCTTTCTACAAAACGTATTCTATTCTTGTTGTTTTTATAAGCATCCTTGGAAATAATATAGAGTTGATTTTCTACAGACTCTTGATTATCTGCCAAGAACCCTCCTAAGAACAAAGTAAATCTCTGAGCACGTTTATTAGTTTGCAACACATGCGAATAAAGTGACTCTAAAGCTATGTTGTCAAAGAAATAATCGAACATAACTAAATGAGCACGATAACTGATATCTGTATTCAAGAACTTATCTTGATAGATAAATATCCCTGATTCGCCAGTTTTTTTCTCGTAGTCGATATCTTTTACATTGATTAGCCCAATATCCTCACCCTTATATTGGCTCAGGTGCGGAAGTCCGTGGATAGCCCACCAGGCATGTTAACCGAAGATCA
>ENA-ORRO01000881-ORRO01000881.1-human-gut-metagenome-genome-assembly--contig:-NODE-881-length-23011-cov-4.084902_pt1 | contig 23011 bp, 16 predicted proteins | sample MGYA00242176_ERZ509136 | MGnify/ENA primary metagenome ERZ509136 (study PRJEB26280, sample SAMEA2338644) | human gut metagenome | biome: human gut; feature: human-associated habitat; material: faeces...
AGCGGATGGCGCGCACCTTGTCGTCCTTGGTCATGAGCGCGGGCGGCTTTCCCACGAGCGCGTCGGCCTGCCGGATGAGATCGTCGAGCAGGTCGTTGACATTGTGCGTGATGCGGGGCGTCTCCTCCCCGGCGGGGTGGGCGGACGTCAGCCCGGCGAGCGCCTGCTCGGTGAGGTGGCGGTCGAGCGTGGCGACGCCGTATGCCACGGCCAGCACCGAGCCCATGAGCGGGCAGATGAGCATGGCGCCCACGATGGCGATGTCCGAATCGATATCGAGGCCGATGCTTGCGATGAGCATGGCAATAATCAGGATGCATAGGTGGGAGCCAGTCAGACGCGCCCCGTTTACAAAACGCTTGCGAATTACGTGGTAGGGCGCGCGACCCTCGCGAATGTTGAATGCGCGCTTGAGGAAGCGGGTGATGTTTTCCATGGCTTCGCTATGAGCGGGGCGGATGCCGTGACGCCGATGATGACGCTCGCGCAGTCGCTTGATCTGTTGTTTGTCGAGTTCCATGTCCACCTCGTTCCAGCGCGGTCCGCGCAACGCGCCCGTTGTCCTAACTCTACACCGTGGCGGGCGGGGTGTCTGTTGGATGCGGAATCCGATAGGGCGGATGACGCGGGAGCAAATGCAAATCACAGGCTCAATTCCATCACGCGAAAATATGATGCACCAGCTCCTTCAAATGTGACGAAATTGTGAAGCACAGGAGCATGAATTTCAAAAAATACGCTGGTCGCCAATGTTGCGCAACAGAATTCAAAAATCGACAGCTACCGATTGATACGTATGGATACATCCGTGTCAAAGGGAGAAAGCCATGGCAAACTATATCCCACAGCACTTTGAGCCTCGGGCCAAGGCCGTCAACGTCAAGGGCGTTGCCAACCGCGCCGTCGCAACCGTTTTGACGGCGGGCCTCATCGCTCAGCCGCTCATGTCGCCGCTGGCGGCAATCGCCGCACCGACGGCAGATAACGGTGACGCCACGAAGGGCGACAACGCTATCGAGAACACCGTTGCCACCGGTAACCAGGCGGTCGTAAAGACGGCTGCCCAGTTGGCCGAGGAGTCGGCAAAGCAGCTCAAGGACGCTCAGGCCGCCTACGATGCCGCCCAGAAGAAAGCCGACGCGGCGGACCAGTCTCAAAAGCAGGCGCAGCAGCAAAAGAATCAGGCCTCGCAGGCCGTGACCGATAACGCCGCCGAGCAGAACGAGGCCGAGACAGCCGCGCTTCAGGAGAAGATCGACGAGCTTAAGGTGGCTGTTGACAAGGCTGAGCAGCAGCAGAAGAAGCTGGGCGACCTGAACGGCCAGCTCGATCAGGCCAACAAGAGCGTCGATGAAAAGACCCAGGCGCTCAAGGATGCCGAGACAAAGCGCGACGAAGCCAAGAAAGCCCTCGATGACGCCAAGGCCAAGCTCGAGGCCATGGATGGGTACGAGGCCGCCAAGAAGGCCGTCGATGACGCGCAGGCAAAACTCGATGCAGCGAACGCCGATGTGAAGACTGCCGAGGGTGAGCTCGATGCCGCCAAGACGGCTCTCTCCAATGCCGAGAAGGCAAAGAGCGATGCCGAGTCTGCTCTGACGTCCGCTCAGGCAAAGAAAAAGCAGACCGCCGCTGCCCTCGTTGCTGCAAAAACCGCACATGACAACGCCCAGCTGAAGCTGGATCAGGCGCAGGCTGAGCTCGATGCCGCTACTTCTGGCACGGGCGTCGATCTGGGTGCGCTCGAGGCCGCGAAGATTACCGCTGCCAACGAGCTTGCTACCGCGAAGAGCGCCCTTGACGCCGCGACTGCCGCCGACGCTACTGCACAGTCGAATCTCAAAAATGCCCAGGCTGCCGTTCCTACTGCTCAGGAGCGTGTCAACTCCGCTAATACTGCCGTGTCATCCGCGCAGGCTGCATACGACGAGGCGAACGCGAAGTTCAGCGACGCGAAGGGCAAGTACACCACCGCCAAGGATGCATACGAGCAAGCTCAGCAGACCGAGGGCGATAAGAAGGCCGAGTACGACCGACTCGTCGAGGTTCGCAAGCAGAAGCAGAAGGCCTACGATGCCGCCAACGCCGACGTCACTGCTGCGGGAAAAGCCCGCGACGCTGCGAACGCCGAGGTCGAGAAGCTTAACCAGCAGATTGCCGACCTCAAGTCGAACATGACCGTAGACCAGAATGTCATCAACCAGGGTATGTTCGGCTTCTTGAGCTATATCAGCGGCGGCAGCCAGTTCACGGCCATGCAGAAAAAGAACGCCAAGGATGCCGTATCGATGCTGACCGGTGCTGATGACAAGGCCGAATGGTATGACGAGTACGTCGATCAGGACATGTCTCGCGACACCAACCCGCTTTCCTTGGAGCAGATGCGCAACGCCCTGACCTACCTCGACACCCAGAACAACCTCCGCAAGGCGAACGGCCAGTCGGCGCTCAGCGTCAGCCTTCGCATGATTGTTGCCGCTGCACTGAACGTGTCTTATTCATCGAATAATGATTTGAAGCACTCGAACTGCTACCGGGACAATGGAGAAAATCTCGCAGATGGCGGCGGAGCATACACCGGCGGTGAGACTGAGGATACCCTCGGCTGGCCCTACACTAGGCTCTATACTTGGGAGAAGAAGATCTTCGACAAGTATGTAGAGCAGTATGGCGACGAACTCGGCAAATACCGATATGAGTCCTATTACATCTATCAGAACTACAAGAGCATCTACCATGAGTGCGGGCACTATCTTAACATCGTCGATTCTGCTACGGTCGCAATCGGTGTTGCAACGGGTAGCGGAAAGAACGCCGATTCCGAGGTAACCGCATTCGATTACAGCGAGGATGACACCCAGGCTGACTTCACTGTCTCCGAGTTCAAGAAGCTCCTGAACGACTACATCGATTCCGCCTACAATGCAGGCGGCACGCAGGAGCAGAAGGAGCAGCTCAAGCAGCTGCAGGAGAAGCTCGCCGAGGCAGAACGGGCTTCCGCCGCTGCCGATACATCGTATCAAGCCGCCACGAGCAGGCAAACCGCTGCGCAGGATGCCCTCACCGCGGCCGATACGAGCGTGAATACCGCCAAGGGCGAGTACGAGAAGGCAAAGTCTGCTACCGCTGCGGCCAAGATCGCCTATGACGCGGCCGATGCAAATTTGAAGCGTATCGACATCGCGACGCCGAAGGCGAGCCTTGATGCCGCCAAGAGCGAGGCTGCCGCTGCCAAGTCCGCGCTCGACGCCGCCAACGCAAAGCTCTCCGAATGCCAGAAGAAGGCGCAGGAGGCCGCTGTCCGCAAGACCGAGGCGCAGGCTGCTCGCGATGACGCCCAGGCGAAGTTCGACAAGGCCAAAAAAGCCTATGACGATGCTACCGCTTCGGTCGAGGACCTCACCGCCAAGCTCGCTGCCGCAAGGGCGGATCTTGAGAGCAAAAAGAGTGCGTTCGATGCCGCCACGAAGGCCGACGCCGCCGCTCAGACTGAGGTGGAGAGGGTCCAGACTGCACAGACCACTGCCACAACGGCTCTCGCAAATGTTCAGCAGGAAGCTTCCAACAAGCAGCAGGCTCTGGTCGACGCCCGGGGCAAGGTCGCGACCGCGCAGTCCGCGCTCGACGCGGCGAACGAGGCATTCAAGCGCTACGTCGTGGCCCAGAAGGCTGTTGACGATGCCGAGGCAGCCTATGATGCCGCCGACGCCGGCGTTGGCGAGGCCAAAAAGCAGCTCGACGCAGCAAACGAGGCAGTAGTCGATGCGAATTTCGAGATCGTCAAGGCCAAGGCCGAGCTCGCAGCCACCGAGGAGCTCAAGGCAGACCTCGAAAACGTTGATCATAAGGCCTCTCTCGCTGCCGGCACCACGGTGTTCAATGCGGGCTGGACGCCCAGGAACCAGCTGCGGAAGCTCGATGCTGCCTACGCGCGCTATAAGGATGCCGTCGACGCCGAGTCCGCTCTTAAGCAGGCGGCTGCCGATGCCGACGCCAAGCTGTCTGATGCCAATGGCGTCTATGCCGCCGCGCTGGCCGAATTTGGCGATGCCAAGGACGCGCTGGCTGCCGCACAGGCCGAGTACGACAAGTACCACCCCAAGGCCGAGCCGCAGACCAAGCCGCAGGCCAAGCCCCAGGTCACGCAGGCGGCTGCAAAGGCTCCCGCGGGCAAGCAGAAGGCTACGTCGGACAAGCTCGCCCAGACTGGCGACAATTCCGCTCTTGCGGGCGAGGTGTTCGTCATCGGCGGTATCACCCTCGTGGCCGCTGGCGTGACGCTGAGCGATCGTCGTCGCAAGCAGATGTAGCGTTTCGAGCGTAGTTTCTGCAACGAACTTCAATTCATAACGGGACCGTCTCGTTAGCCAAACGATAAGGCCGGCGCGCTGTTAAACGCAGCGCGCCGGCCTTTCTTCGTATTGGCATCAAAAAGCCCGGCCGGTAGCCGCAAAAGCTACCGACCGGGCAAGCCGTAGGCAATATGATTGCGACTGGGCTATCGCTAAAGTGCGAGCGAGCAGCTGCTCAGCTTATCCCAGCAGGCTCAGACCGACGGAGACAAACGCCAGGATAACGCCGACGATGGACTCGCCGCCGAGCAGGCCGCTGGCAACGACCAGACCCTGTTCCTGGAAGGCGGCGTCCTTGGCAGCCCTCTCCTCGTCAGAAAGACCGGCGGTGGCGTCGCGGTGGGCGGACCACTTGTCGTAGGCGAGCTTGACGCAGGAGCCCAGGAATGCCGTGAGTGACATGTAGAACGGCAGGTACACGCCCAGGCCGATCATCATGGCCGGAATGCCGAGCCAGTACATGACGATGCCGGCGATAAAGCCGCCAACGAACCACGGCACGCTCGGGATGCCCGAGACCATGGTGGCGACGACGCTTGCCTGCGCGGCGACAAAGCTCTTGTCGGGGCCAAAGGCGTCCGGGCCATAGGCGGTGACGAGCGCGACCATGACGGCGGCGGCGACCAGGGCGCCCACGATGCCGCCAATGGCTTGGCCGATCCACTGCGCACGCGGGTTGGTGCCCAGCACGGCGCCGGCCTTAAAGTCGTTCATGACGTCGCCCGCAAGGCCGCACGCCACGGCTACGATGCCAGCGATAAAGAACAGCTTGACCTGAGCGATCTGAGCGAAGGCAGCCACGATGAGCATAACGATGAGGCCAAAGATTTCCATGGGGTCGATGCCCGTCTGGCCGCAGCTCTGTGCGCTCATGATGGTGGTGACAAAGGTGAACAGCGTCACGATGACGGCCGGAACGGGGCCAAGGTCAAGCACGATGGCGATGATCACGGCGATGGCGGCAGCGCCCAGGCCGATGATGCCGGCGTCGAGCTTAAGGGAGCCCGAGATGAGCGACTGCTCGTCGGTGTCGGTGGAGCTGTCGGCGGCAAGACCGCGGACGATACCGGCGACCTGCGGCAGGATGTCCTTGAGGACGACGGCGACGCCAAAGCCCATCATGAGGCCCATGCCCAGGGACTTGACGATGCCCTGTGCAGTCACAACGTCGAACAGACCGGCAGCGGTGCCGCCCACGATGATGCCAAAGTTGCCCAGCAGGGCGCCGGCAAACCAGAAGGCGACCGGGGCGAAGCCCACGAGGAAGCCGACGGAGAGCAGCATGGGCGAGTTGTAGATACCAAAGGTCACGCCGGGGATGTTGAGCGTGCATAGCATACTGGGCACAATGCCCAGGGCGTCGCGCAGCACGCTATAGATGCCGGCGATGGCCATGGAGCCAAAGAGCTGCTTGCCGGTTTTGCCGCCGGCCTCGGTTGCGCGCAGGGTCTGAGCTGCGGCGTTGCCGGTGGGGAACTCAAGCGCGGCGTCCACGATAAAGTGACGGTGGATGAGCGCGGTGGCCAGCAGGCCCAGGATGGTGCCGGCGAGTGCCACGATAAACATGTCGAGCCAGCTGATCTGGTCGGCATAGCCCAGCATCCAAGCGCCCGGGATGGTAAACGCCAGGCCGCCGGCGACCATGGCGCCCGCGGACATGATGGTGTGGGTGACGTTGGCCTCGTTGAGGCTGGCGTTGCCCATGAGCTTAAGGAAGAACAGCGAGATGACGGCAGCGAAGACGATCGGCCAGGGGAGTGCGCCCATCTTGAGGGCGGTGTAGGCCGAGCTTGCCGTGATGATCACGCAGCCAAGGACGCCGATGACGACGCCGCGCAGCGTGAGTTGCCCGCGCATCGAAGCGCGGTTCGAGGGATTGCTCATATAGAACTCCTTTGCGTATATCCGCTTCCCCCGGGAGCGCCGCTACGGATACGGCGCGGGAAGTCGGGTTACCAAGGGCCGCTGCGTGAGCTCGCGCACGACCGCGCACCAGTATAGCGGCACGGCAGCTCATTTGGGACGGGGCTTTTTTAGCTGCCCCGAGCGACGCCGAAGGATGATTATTCTGGGACGGGGATTTAAAAATCATTAGGAACGCAATGATTTTTAAATCCCCGTCCCAGAATAATCATCGGGATATACTGCTGGGCAGACGAAAGGAGCGCCGACGATGGTTAATGGGTGCGCATATATATTAACGGTCGACGTGGGTAACACGTTCATTCGCTTTGGTCTGTTTGCCGAGGATTCGGCCGCGGCGCAGGAATGCCCGCTTGCGACGTGCGAGATCACGACGCCGCCGAGCATTACGGCCGACGAAGCGCGCATGCGTCTCGCTCAAGTCATGGCCGCGCTGGCGGCTGATGCGGGCATGCCCGGCGCGCTCGTGCCCACGGCGGCCGTGCTGAGCTGCGTGGTGCCGGCGCTCGAGCGCCCGTGGAAGGCGGCGCTTTCCCGTACCTGCACGGGGCGCGTGCTCACCGTGGGGCCGGGCCTCAAGACCGGCATGCCCGTCCACTACGACGACCCGGCCGAGATTGGCCCCGACCGCATCGCCGACGCCGTGGCGGCCCGTGCCGTCTACGGCTCACCGTGCATCGTGATCGACCTGGGTACTACGACCAATATTGAGGTCATCGATGCGCACGGAACCTTTGTGGGCGGCGTCATCGCGCCGGGTCTGGCACTTGGCGCCCGCTCGCTTTCGGCCGCTGCGGCGCGCCTGCCGCAGGTCGAGCCCTCGGCGCCCACGCATGTGATCGGTCGCAACACGCGCGAGGCCATGCGCTCGGGCGTGGTCTTGGGCGAGGTAGCCCGCATCGACGGCATGCTCGACATGGTGCTTGCCGAGATGCGCGCGACCAAGGCGGCGGGGGAGGGCAGCGTGCCCATTGTCATCACCGGCGACGATTCCGAGGCGCTCGCGGCGTTGGTCGGCCACAGCCTGACGGTAGACGACGCACTGACGCTGCGGGGTCTCGCCGAGCTGTATCGCATCAACCAAAAGCCCCGCCGCGTGTAAAAGTGAGGGCGCCGGCGGGACAAACGCCTCCACCTTTCACCTGCTACAATGGGTCAAACTATTGCGATTACGGAGGTGTCTGCCATGTCGGACGATCTTCATCAAACTTCGTCAGGCAAGCGCCTGGACGTCATTAGCTGGGACGAGTTCTTTATGAGCGTGGCCATCGCCGCGCAGCGCCGCAGCAAGGACCCCAACACGCAGGTGGGTGCGTGCATCGCCAACACCAACCACCGCATCCTTTCGGTGGGCTACAACGGTACACCCTCGGCGCTCAACGACGACTTTTTCCCGTGGGGTACGAGCGACGACCCGCTGCAGGACAAGCACAACTACGTGGTCCATGCCGAGGCCAACGCCGTGCTCAACTACCGTGGCTCGCTCAAGGACCTCGAGGGTTCCACGGTCTACGTCACGCTGTTCCCGTGCCACGACTGCGCCAAGATTTTGGCGCAGGTGGGCGTGGGCGAGGTTGTCTACCTGGACAACAAGTACGCCGACACCGATGATGGGCGCATCAGCCGCCGCATCCTCGACTCCTGTGGCATCAGCTACCGCCAGGTTATCGTCGATGTTCATATTGGTACCGGGGGACAAACTCAGCAGTAGCGGCAGCCTGTGTTAGCGTCGGGCGCCGGCAAAAGCAGCTAAAAGAGCCCCGTCCCAAATTGACTGCTCGTGAAAGTCGTGTCCGCACGCATGGATGGCTCGTGAGCGGGTACATGGCTGTAGTAACATAGCCCCTGTCCGCGGGCGTGCCCGCGTTATTGTGAGAAAGGAGCCCCTGTGGCTGTTAACGAAGAGCTGCTTAAGAAGGTTCTTGAGGAGATCCGCCCCAACCTGCAGGCCGACGGCGGCGATATGGAGTATGTGGGCGTTGACGACGAGGGCGTCGTCAAACTGGAGCTGCAGGGCGCCTGTGCCGGTTGTCCCATGAGCGCCCTGACGCTTTCCATGGGCATCGAGCGTATCCTCAAGGAGCACGTGCCCGGCGTTACCCGCGTTGAGCAGGTCAATGCCTCCGGCGAGACCAACGATCTGTACGACGAGTATGCGCCGTTCTAAGAAGTGAAAGCTGCGGGCGATATGCTCCGCATAGACGTCACGCCCGAATATGCGGCTGCGAGCGCAAGGCCCGCGGCCGCTTTTGTATGTAGGGAGCAGGGGGACCGATATGCTCAACGACCTCTACCATATGCTTGATCCCGTCGCCATCTCGGCGGGGCCCATCACCATCTACTGGTACGGCTTGGCCTATGTGGTCGGAGCTCTGCTCACGGCGGTCGTCATGTACCGCACGCAGCGCCGTTGGGGTTTTGACATTACGGTCGACGACCTGACGAGTGTCGTGGTCGGCGTGGTCTTTGGCCTTATCATTGGCGCCCGCCTGTTCTACGTCATCTTTTACGGCGACGGCTACTACTGGGCGCATCCGCTCGAGATCTTTGCCACCAACGAGGGCGGCATGAGCTTCCATGGCGGCCTGGTGGGCGGCATCATCGGCGGCGTGCTCGTGTGCCGCATGTACAAGCTCGACGCCTGGACCATCGCCGACCTTGCCGTTATCGGTGCTCCGCTGGCCTTATGTCTGGGACGCTGCGCCAACTTTGTCAACGGCGAGCTGTGGGGCAAGCCGACCGATCTGCCCTGGGGCGTGGTCTTCGGTGGCACCGCGGGCGATATGCCGCGTCACCCCTCCCAGCTTTATGAGGCATTCCTCGAGGGTATTGTGCTCTTTTGCATTCTGCAGGTGCTCAGCCGCAAAAAGCCGCTACTGCCCCAAGGCACGTTTATGGGCGTGTTTGTGATGGGTTACGGCATCGTTCGCTTTTTGATTGAGTTTGTGCGTGTGCCCGATGCGCAGCTGGGCTATCTGCTGGGCGGCGTCATCACCATGGGTCAGCTGCTGAGCCTGCCGCTCGTAATCGCGGGCCTGGCGCTCATCATCTTTGCTCGTCGCCGCAACCAACCCCAGCGCGTCTACCTGGACGCCTAGCCACCAAAACCACCACAAAGGGGACAGGCGCCTTTGTGGTGGTTCGCTGGGCAACGATGACAGAACCGTAACGTTTCCCCAGATAAAACCTGCCAAAATAAACCTGTCCCTTTTTGGCAGGTTTCTAGAAAGGCTCTTTGGACTGTGAAGGATTCCGACCTCTCCACAACGGCTGCGCGCGACGCTGCCCGCATCGTCTGGTTTAAGCGCTACCCCGCCAAGCAGACGCTCATCGCATTTTTGCTCGCGCTGTTGGCGACCACGGCGTTTTCCATCGATCCCTCCCCGGTGTCGAGCAACGCAGTCTTGGCGATTGACCCCAACGCCTCGGGCATGCTGTACGTGTGCTACGAGGTGCTCCTCTCGTTTGCCGGCCATACCGACGCGGTCATGCTGCTTGCGCTTGCCTGCCTGCTCACTCTGCCGTTTCGCTACGTGTTCTTTGGCCGTGGCGACACCTGGCGTCCATCGATCATTCTGCCGTCGCTGTTCTTCGCCATCTGCATGGTGTTCGGCCGCAGCTACGATCTCACCGACTCGGCCGAGATTGTCCTTGGCGACAAAGCCCGCATCATCTGCGCCTGGATTGGCGGCGCGGGCTGGATGCTCCTAGCGATCGTTGCCTTCTACCTTGCCTTTGAGTGTCTAGATTGGCTGAGCTCTCGGCGCATTCCGTTTTCGGAAGCGCACTTTGGCCGCGTATGGCGTGTGGCTCACGCCGTGCTCTCGGTCCATCCTTTTGCCGGGCCCTTCCTGGTGCTTATGATCGCCTGGGCGCCCACGCTCATCGCTTCGCTGCCTGGCCTTTTTATGGGAGATACGGGCGCGCAGATTCGCCAGTGGTTCAACTATCCCAACGGCACGAGCGACTACCTGCGCCTACTCAACCCCAACGTGCTGCTCAACGGGCATCATCCCGTAGTGCACACGGCCATTATCGGCTCGTGCGTTCAGCTGGGGCTTTCGCTGTTCAACAGCGCTAACGCGGGCCTCATCATCTATACCTGCGCTCAATTTGTCATCACGGCCGCCTGCATGGCCTATTCCATTTCGTCGCTGCGCAAACTGGGCGTGAGCCTGCCGGTTCGCGGTGCGATCCTGCTGTTCTTTGCGTTTATGCCGATGTTCTCTAACTATGCGGCGTTGCTCACCAAAGACGTGCTCTTTGCCGACGCGTTCTTGGTGCTGCTGGTACAGACCGTCAAGCTCGTGGCATGTGGCTTGCCCCGTCGTGATGCCAATGTCGAGCGAGCGGGCGAGAAAGCCCCCGTGCTCTTTGCGCGCCACGACTGGCTGCTGCTCGCTCTGGGCGCCATGGGTTCCACGTTTCTGCGCAACGGCGGCCTGGTGTTTCCCCTGGCGGCATGCGTAATCGCGGCGGCGTTTTGCGCATGGGACGTGCATGTGGCTCGTCGTGCAGCCAAGCAGACTGGCGCTGCGCCTTCGGGCGCCATCCCGCGTTTCCGCTGGGTTGGCGTTCTCGCGGTGCTCGCGCTCTGCCTTGCCTCTAATATGTACTTCACCAAGGTCTTTATGCCGGCGCACGACATCACGCCTGGTTCCAAGCGCGAAATCCTCTCGATTCCGTTCCAGCAGACGGCTCGTTTCGTCCAAAAGCACGACGGCCTCAACTCGGGCGTCAACCCCACGGTTAAGGAGGACGGCACCATCGTGGAGGCTCCTTGCGACGGTTCGGTGACCGACGAAGAGCGTGCCGTGATCGACCACGTACTCAAGTACGAGAACCTGGGCCGCCGCTACAACCCCGACAAGTCCGATGCCGTCAAGAACTGCTTTAACGAGTACGCCTCGCAGGAGGACATCAAGGCCTATTTTGAGGTGTGGGCCCAGATGTTCAAAAAGGATCCCGAGTGCTATATCTCGGCGCTCATCAATAACTACTACGGTTATTTTTATCCGAGCGCGCGCGATGCCTGGGTCTACAGCACGGCGCGTAGTGCCGAGATCATGGCGCGTCCCGACAACCTCAAGTACTTCGACTTCCATCCGGTTGACAGCAACGTGGTGCGCTGGTGCGACCACCTGATCAATTTGTACCGTGTGGCGGTGCAGCGTGTTCCCTTTATCTCGCTCAGCATGAGCTCGGCCACCTATGTGTGGATCATGATCGCCGTGGTGGTCTACTTGCTGCGTCGTCATTCATGGCGTGCGCTGGCGATCTGGGTGCCGCTGTTGGGCGTGCTCGCTGTGTGCCTGATTGGCCCGTGCAACGGCTCGACTTACATGCGCTACCTGTATCCGGTCATCGCCTGCATGCCCTTCGCCATCGGCGCCACCGTCACCCGCAGCGACTTCTTCTGGTTCTAATTTGGTGCATTGAGGGCCAGGTTTCTTTGCACCAAAGGGGACATCATCACGACGCCTTCATTTTGGGGTTTATCTCGCAGGCCAGTAGGTATATCATAACGACGTTTGTTTATATTGCCCGAGCATCTGCGCTGGGCTTTAGGTCGAAACCGATAGGAGACACGTATGTCCGGACACTCTAAGTGGGCCACAACCAAGCATCGTAAGGGCGCGCAGGACGCCAAGCGTTCCGCCCTCTTCTCCAAGCTCAGCCGCAACATCACCGTTGCTGCCCGTCTCGGCGGTGACCCGCTGCCCGAGAACAACGCCAGCCTCGCCGCTGCCGTTGCCAAGGCCAAGGCTCAGTCCATGCCTAAGGACAAGATCAAGTCCGCTATCGACAAGGCTTTTGGTTCGGGTGCCGACGCTGCCGTCTACGAGAACATCGTGTACGAGGGCTACGGTCCCGCCGGTGTCGCCGTCTACGTCGACTGCCTGACCGACAACCGCAACCGTACCGCTGCCGACGTCCGTTCTGCCTTCTCCCACGCTGGTGGCAACCTGGGCACCTCCGGCTCCGTCGCCTTCCAGTTTGAGCGCAAGGGCCAGATCGTCGTCGCCAAGGAGATCCTGGACGAGAACGCCAAGAAGGAGACCATGATCGCCAACGGTGCTGCCGGTGACGAGGATGAGTTCATGATGGCCATCGCCGAGGCCGGTGGCGAGGACTACGAGGACGCCGGCGAGGAGTGGATCGTCTGGACTACTGCCAACGAGGTCATGGCTGTCTCCAAGGCGCTCGAGGAGCAGGGCGTCCAGGTCAAGGGCTCCGAGACCACCATGGTCCCGACCACCCCGACCGAGGTCTCCGGCGCCGACGCCAAGAAGGTTCAGCGCCTCATCGACCGTCTTGAGGAGCTCGACGACGTCCAGGATGTTTACAGCACCATGGACATGACCGACGAGGTCATCGCTGCCCTCGAGGAGGAGTAGCGCCCGCACGGGTTAAGCCGTGCATATCTGGGCATAATGAAGCGAGCATGCAAGCCTCGTGGAATAGATGAGCCGGATCCGCGTGCGTAGAGCACCGGACCCGGCTCTTTTATAATGATGCGAACCGTTTTGCATTTCGAGAGCCGAGATTTGAAGGGAGCGCCGCGTGCGCGTACTCAAACGAGCCCTAGCGATCGTGTATCTTGCCGCCGCCGTCGTGGCGCTGGGTACGCTTGTCTGCCAGTTTTGGGGGCCGTATACGTATCGCTTTATGCTGCTGATGCGCGACCCCATGCCGCGCATTGTCGTGACGGCATGCGGCGGAGTTGTGGCGATTGACGTACTGGTAAGCTTCTTCCGCCTGATGTTTGCTCGTCGCGAGCCGTCCTGCGTGCATCCGGCGGGGGAGCGCAATATCGAGGTCACGCTCGCGGCGCTTTCTTCGTGTGCCAGGGCTGCTGCCGAGTGCGACGACCGCGTGATGGTCGAGCATGTCGAGGCCCGCGTCCAAGGCCCCGACGATTCGCACGTCCGGTTTAAGGTCGAGGCTATCGCGCTTGACGATAAGGACGTGGCATCTCTGGCTACCGCGATGCAGCAGCGCATCGAAGAAGCTTGCGACACCATGCTCGGCACGCCGGGTACGACCACGCGCGTCCGTTTTTTGCCGTCCAAGACTACCGTCCAGACCGTGGAGGTTTCCGGTGAGTGATACCAATCAAGATAAGACCGCTCGTACGCCGCGCCTGACGATTGACCAGAGCGCAGCGCCGGCGAGCGAACCTGTTGATTCCAAAGCAGAGGCAACCGAGTTGCAAGACGCGGCAGCCGCGGATTTTGATGAGGCTATGGGTCTCATCAAGGGTACGGGCGCTGCCATCTGGAGCTATGCTGTGCGTCATCCCAACACCACGCTTGGCGCCGTCGCTGGCTTTATCCTCGCCGTGTTGGTGCTCACGCTCGGCCTGTGGGACACACTCGTCATTGCATTCTTCGTGCTGATCGGCGCCGTGATCGGCCAAATTCGCGACGGCGAGAACGGGATCGTCAACTTCTCCGCCCGTCTGTTTAGCGGCCGCTAATATGTATTCGACTGTCGCATCCGCGGCAGGCATAAGGAGGAACCATGGCTTTTAATACGAAGGTCGATGTGGCCGATACCGAGCTCGAGGAGAACGAGGCGGTCGTCGCCGAAGCCGAGGATGTGACGCTCGAGGACGAGGCTCTTGTCGAGGTCGAGTCCGATGAGGATGAGGACGACGAGGAAGCGGACGAGTCCGAGGACTCGCTGACCTATTCCAACGGCGTGATCGAGAAGATCGTTGCCATGGCCACCCGCGAGGTTCCGCACGTTCTGGGCATGAAGGGTAACCTCATGCACTTTGTGCAGGAGCAGTTTGGTGCCGAGAATCTGACCAAGGGCGTGACGGTCGAGGTCACCGATGACAATCGCGTGGTCGTCAACATCTCTGTCATCATCGAGTACGGCGCCTATGCGCCCGCGATTTTCGACGACGTTAAGGCGCGCGTGACCGAGCGTCTGGCCGCGATGACTGGCCTTGAGGTGGCGGGCGTCAACCTGCGCATCGAGGACGTCATCACCCCCGAGGAGTACGAGCACCGCACCAGCCAGCACGAATAACCTTCCAAAAAGACAGGTTTGTTTTGGCAGGTTTTATCTGCGAAAACGTTAAACGGCCGACCGCGCAAGCAAAAGCGTGGCCGGCCGTTTTTGTACGCTCCCGATATAGTCATACCGCTCGTCTAACTAAGGGTTGCAATCCCCACGTTCCGCGTTACCCTAATGAGCGCATTGTTTCCAAATTGTTAACGAGGAGTTGCCGTAATGGCCGACGAGCACGAAACAGAAAGCAAGGCATGGGCAATTGAGGCCGCTGCGGCAGAGGCGGCGTCGCGTGCTGCCGAGGAGGTGCATCGTCCTCCCGTAGTGCCGATGGAGCGCGTGGTCGATCGCACCGATATCGAGCGCGGCGAGCGTGCCGGCCAAAAGCGCAGCCAGGAGCCGGGCTTCCCGCGCTTTTTTGCCGAGCTCAATCTGGGTCTGATTCTTACGGCCTTTGCCATCGTTGCGTTTAAAACCCCTAATCACTTTGCTTTTGGCGGCACCTCGGGCATGTCGGTCATTCTGTCCACGCTGTTCCCGACTCTGCCCGTCGGCGTTTTTATGTGGATTATCAACGCGGTTCTCGTCGTTTTGGGCTTTATTTTTTTGGAACGCAAGGCAATTCTATGGAGCGTCTTCGCCTCGTTTGCGCTTTCGGCCTACGTCTCGCTGTTTGAGCTCTTCATTCCGACCGATGTCTCTCTGACGGGTGATATGTGGCTCGACCTGTGCTTTGCCGTCATCTTGCCGGCGCTCGGCAGCGCTATTGTCTTTGACATCGGCGCCTCGACGGGTGGCACGGACATTCTTGCCATGATTCTCAAGCGCCGCACCACGCTCGAGATTGGTCGCGCCCTGCTGCTGGTCGATATCGGCATCGTGACCATCGCGGCCTTTTTGTATGGCCCGCGTGTCGGTCTGTATTGCGTGCTCGGCCTGTTTGCCAAGACGCTTGTGGTCGACAAAGCCATTGAGAGCATTCATCTGCGCAAAGTCTGCACGGTCATTTGTTCCGAGCCCCTTAAGGTCGAGGAGTTTATCGTCAAACATCTCAACCGCACGGCGACCATCAGCCGCGGCTACGGTGCCTTCTCGGGCAAGTGCGTGACGGTGATCATGAGCGTGCTGAGCCGTCGCGAGGCCGTGCAACTGCGCCGTTACGCGCGCGAAGTCGATCCGGGTGCCTTTATCACGATCGTCGACAGCTCCGAGATCGTCGGCAAGGGCTTCCGCGGAACGAACTAGCACAGACGTATTCAACGAACCGCCTGCTGGCGCCGTGTACCTTGCAAATCGGTCATCTTTGAGTATTTGACCCCACATTGGGCAATAATGATGCTAAAGACATCGTTTGCGATCCAAGTGATTCGCTCAAGATACGAAGGGATGATTCTATGTTCTGCTCGCAGTGTGGCGCCCCCATGGGCGATAACGACAAGTTCTGCGGCGTGTGTGGTGCTCCTAATGCCGGTGCCGCTGGCCCCGCTCCCCAGGGACAGCCTCAGCCCCAGCAGTTTGTTCCGCAACCGCCCGTGGCGAATGCGCCAAAGGGCTGTGTGGCTCAGGCGTTCCAAGATATGACTAAGACTCCGGGCGTGCTTCAGCGTGTATGCCAAATCGCGTTTTTGCCGGCGCTGATTTGCGTTGTGTCGGTGCTCGTGTTGTTTATTCCCGTTATTGGCGGCATTGCGGCTGCCATCGGCTTTTTGGCAGCTTGCATTGCGAGCGTGTGCGGTTCCGGCTTTGGAATCGAGTGGGGCCGTGATCTTTCGCTCAAGGTCGATGACGGCATGGACCGTCCACTCATGCGCTCCACGTCGTTTGGTCTCGGGGTCTTTTCGAGCGTCATCTCGGTGGTGCTCGAGGTTATCGCTGCCATTCCCGTTATCGGTGTAGTGCTTTCGCTGGTGGAGGGCGTGGTAATTGGCGCCGCGGGCTCGTATTCTTATTACGGCTCTTATGCGCTCGAGGCTGCGCTGTTCGGTTCGCTCGGCCTGCTTGTCCTGGCGCTAATTGCCTCGGCGATTCTGGGTGTCTTCTTTAAGATGTTCGCCGACATCGCCGTGATGCACTTTGCGGTGACCGGTCGCGTCGAGAGCGCGTTTTCGCTCGATAAGGTCTGGGCGGCGTTTAAGCACAACAAGACCAAGCTGTTCTGTGCTTCGTTCCTTCCCGAGTTTTTGACGGGCCTGGTCGCCAACGTTGTCACATGGATCTTGACGGTCGTCTTTGGCGCCATTGCCTCTGTCGGTATGTATAGCTACTACTATCGTCCTACGGGTATTGAGGCAATTGTTACCGGCGGTGGCGTCACGCTCGCGCTGTTCTTGGTGCTGGTCGCTTTCGTCACCGTATTTCTTACGGTCTTTGGCAAGATGCTCAAGCACCGTGCCGTTGGCTATTGGGCCGCACGCTATGCAAGCGAGTGGGCCGATGAGGATAAGGACGACGTCCTGACTTTTGTGTTGCCCTTCGAGAAGAAGTCCGCTCCTTCGGGTTACGGTGCTCCGGATGCTTCGCCGGCACCTGTACCCGCTCCCGCGACCGAGCCTGAGCCGGCGCCCGAGTCTGAACCGGCGCCCGAGCCTGAGACGGCATCTGAGCCCGAGCCTGCGCCTGAGCCTGAGCCTGATCCTGAGCCGGCACCTGTACCTGAGTCGGCGTCCGAGCCAAGCTCCGACGAGGAGCCTCAGGACGAGTAGCCATGCCGTCTGCCATTTGGGGACGGGGTAGAAATGGTAGAAATAGCGCTTGAAGAATGAGCGGGGGCGGACGTTTCGATACGGCCGCCCCCGCTCTGCTTTAGCCAGGCTGTTATGGATGGGTGTGACGACTACTCGTCGTGCTTCTCCTCGCGGCGTGCAGCAGCGCGTGCGTCGTGGATGCCCTTGATCGCGGCATGGCGAGCCGTTCGGGCATCATGGATGGCGTCGCGAGCCTCGGCGGTCGTCGCCTTGGCAGAGCGCAACTTGGCGGCCAGATCGGGGTTGGTTTCGGCGACCGCGGTAATCGCGGGGCCGTCGAGCTCCTCTTGCGTGGGCTCGGCCAAAAAGTCGATAGTATACTGGGCGGCCACCATGGAGCCCTTTGCCAGCACGGTCTCGTCAATCTTGTAAAAGCAGGAATGCTGGGCGTACGTGGCGCCGATCTTGGGGTTGCGCGTACCTACAAAGGCGAGCACGCCCGGTACGCGGCGCAGGTACTCCGAAAAATCCTCGCCCGAAAGCGTGCCACGGTAATGGCCTTGACCAGTGGGGCCCAAGCACTTGATTACGGCCTGACGGCAGCGCTCGCTCGAGGCGGCGTCGTTTTCGACCTTGTAGTTGGCGATGGTGTAGTCGGTGAGCTCTGCCTCGGCGCCCAAGGCGGCCGCGGTATGCTCCACGATGCGGCGCATAAGCTCCGGCATTTCCTCGTGGGTCGAATCTCCGTAGGTGCGCACCGTGCCGGCGAGATAGGCCGTGCCGGCGATAACGTTGCGCGCGGTGCCGCCGTGCAGCTCGCCGACGGTGATGACAGCCGGCTCATAGGGGCTGATCTCGCGCGAAACGATGGTCTGCAGGGCGTTGACGATCTCGGCGGCAACCATAACGGCGTCGTGGCCGCGCTGGGGCATGGCGCCGTGGCATGAGGTGCCGCGGACGTCGATGCGGAACCAGTCGGTATTGGCCATGCGCGGTCCGGGCTCGCAGCTCACGGTGCCGGCGTCGACCTCACTCCAGATGTGCGCGGCGTAGGCGCCATCGACGCCGTCGAGCACACCCGTGCCGATCATGAGCTTGGCGCCCTGGCCGTTTTCCTCGCTGGGCTGGAAGACGATGCGGACCTCGCCGTGGATGTCGTCAGTCATATGGCGCAGGATTTGCAGCGTGCCGAGCATCATGGCGATGTGGCAGTCGTGGCCGCAGGCGTGCATGCAGCCCTCGTTGACACTGGCGAACTCCTCGCCGGTCTGCTCGGTGACGGGCAGGGCGTCGATATCGGCACGCAGTAGGATGCGGCGGCGTGGCGTGCCGTCCTCGCGGTAGGCATCCGGCGCGGTACCGCGAAGCGTTGCCACCAAGCCGGTCTTGAGCGGACGCTCGTAGGGGATATTCATGGCGTCGAGCTGGTTGGCGATGTCGGAGGTCGTGCGCTCCTCGGCAAGGCTCAGCTCCGGGTGCTTATGGAAGTGCCGGCGCTGCTTGATGATATAGGGTTCAAACTCGGTAGCGATATCTTTGATGGCTGCGGTGACGTCGTCAGCCGCGCGAGCCTCGGTCGCCGCCATAATCTGCTGTGCCTTGGTCTTCGTCATGGTCGATTTGCTCCTTGCTGGGTTGATCGCAAAATCGTACAGGCTCTCTCCAGTATGCCACCTGCCGCTAGGGCTGGTAAAGTTGCCGTTTGCCGCTTGGGGTTTTGTTACAAGGGCGGGGGAGTACACTCGGGGGTGTTGAATTTCCTGCCAGAGATGGGGATGCCCATGCAACATATCGATCGGATTATCCGCTCCAAGAACGTCTTTACCGCGCAAGACGGCATCGATACCGCCCGCGAGCTGGCGATTGCCATCGCAGGCGACCGTATCGTCGCAGTCGGAGCGCCCGATGACGTGATCGCCGCCGCTCCTGCCGCCACGTCGGTTATCGACTACGGCGAGCAGTTTGTCTGCCCCGGTTTCCATGACGCTCATCTGCACTTCTTCCATACCTCGGTCGGTTCCTCGCCGTACATGCTCATGGATATGGGCACGTCCGAGGCAGCGCTGGTGCAGCACGCGCTCGAGTTTTCCCAGGATCTGCCCGGCGACGCTTGGGTCGTAACGCAGGGCTGGCGCGACTACCGCTGGGATCCGCCCGAGCATCCAACCAAGGCGTCGCTCGATGCGGCATTCCCCGATCGTCCCTGCGTTATGTATTCGGGCGACGGACACACGCTTTGGCTCAACAGCCGTGCACTCGAGGCGCTCGGCGTCACGCGCGACAGCGAGCCGCCGGCGGGCGGCAGCTACGACAAGGACGCAAACGGCGAGCTCACGGGCATTGCTCACGAGGCGGCCGCCATGCAGCTGCTACCGCGCTGCCTTGAGTGGCTGGGGGAGGATCGCATTGCAAGCGCTTACTCCGATCAAATGAGGCGTATGGCCGAGCAGGGCATCACCTCGATCTGCGATATGTCGCTCATGCCCATGCCGGGCTGCGACTTTATCCGCGACGATGTTTACGACAAACTGCAGGCAGCCGGCAAGCTGGGCATCCGCGCCCATCTGTTTCCCACGCTGCTGGATGACCAATCGCGCTTGGAAGAACTCCAGACCCGCTACGCAAACAACGCGCTGCTCTCGGCGCCAGGCTTTAAACAGTTTTTCGACGGTGTGTCGAGCGAACACACGGCATATCTCACCGAGCCCTATACCAACCCGCGCTTCCCGGGCGATCAAGGTCGCCTGACGGTTCCTGCCGAGCGCATGCGCAAGCTGGTTCTGGCGGCCGCGGAGCGCGGCCATACCGTGCGCATCCATGTCATCGGCGACGGTGCCATCCATGCCGCGCTCGATATCTTTGAGGAGGCCGCCGAACTGTACGGCCTGCCCCAGCACGGCCATAACACGCTCGAGCACCTGGAGAACCTCTTGCCCGAGGACATTGACCGCCTGCGCAAGCTTAACGTGGTTGCTTCGAGCCAGCCTTGCCACATTACACTCGACCCGGGCGGCCCCGAGCGCGACCTGGGCCTGGAGCGCAGCCGCATCATGTGGCCGTTTGCGACCTATAGGCAGCGCGGCATTCGCCAAGCCTTCGGTACCGACAGCCCTATCACGCCCGTTACCAGCATGAACGTGCTCTACACGGCTATCACGCGCCAGGACCCCAAGAGCCACTGGCCCGAGGGCGGCTGGTTACCGAGCGAGCGTATCGATGCGGCAACGGCCCTGCGCAACTACACGCTTGGCAGCGCGTACGCAGCTGGCGACGAGCAAAACCTCGGCAGCTTGGAGCCCGGCAAGTATGCCGACCTGGTAGTCCTGGACCAAAACCCGCTCACCATCGACCCCCAAGAACTCCAAGCCACCAAGGTTCAGGCGACCTACCTGGCAGGCAACTTAATCTACGAGCGCTAACCCCATACCCCACCCATAAGGGGCACGTTTCAGCAACGTGCCCCTTTCTTGTTCGCACCATCTGCATCGCCATTTTGCTGCACTGACTTTTCTGAATGCCGGGCCCGAATTAGTTAACCTGGCTCCCGTGTGGCTCCGGAGGGGCGGGGCATAAGGTTTATCGCGAGTTCCGCACGAGCCGAAGGCCACTTAATGTGGCCTTCGTGCGAGCAGGACTGCCCGAGCAGGAAACCTTATGCCCCGCCCCTCCGGAGCCACACGGGAGCCACCGCTAAGCTATCCCCCGGCATTCAGAAAATCTAAGTGCCAAAAAATAAGATTTTTTGACTCTGTGTTGTATAACCCGCCATTCGTGGGTACCATTCAACGCGTACGCAAACAAAAAAGGGTTAATTCGCGTGGCACAACCACGCGGCCCAAAAAGGAGGAGACAAGCATGTCGTCTTTGAAGCCGCTTGCAGATCGTGTTCTGGTCAAGCCCGACGAGGCCGAGCAGAAGACCGCTTCTGGTCTGTATATCGCCAGCAACGCTCAGGAGAAGCCGCAGCGCGGCACCATCGTTGCCGTTGGCGCCGGCAAGGTCAACGACAAGGGTGAGCGCATCCCCATGGACGTCAAAGTTGGCGACGTTGTCATCTACGGTAAGTTCGGTGGCAACGAGGTCAAGGTCGACGGCGAGAAGTATCTGCTGATGCGCGCCGACGACATCTACGCTGTCGTCGAGGCCTAGTCTCGTCAGAATCTCTGATTCGTCTTTGAACGCGTCCGCCGTATAAGACTCGGAAACGGCGACGCGAGTCACATTTCTTTTGGAGGATTACCTACCATGGCAAAGAACATTACGTTCAACACCGATGCCCGCGCCAAGCTCGCAAAGGGCGTCAACACTCTGGCCGACGCCGTTACCGTCACCATGGGCCCCAAGGGCCGTTACGTCGCTCTGCAGCGCACGTTCGGTGCCCCGACCATCACCAACGACGGCGTTTCCGTCGCTAAGGAGATTGAGCTCGAGGACAACATCGAGAACATGGGCGCTCAGTTGGTGAAGGAGGTCGCCACCAAGACCAACGACACCGTGGGTGACGGCACCACCACCGCGACCCTGCTCGCTCAGGCTATCGTCAACGACGGTCTGCGCAACGTCGCTGCCGGCGCCAACCCGCTGGCCATCCGTCGCGGCATCGACAAGGCTGTAAACGCCGCCGTCGCTGAGATGAAGAAGCAGGCCAAGCCGGTCGAGACCAAGGAGCAGATCGCTTCCGTCGGCACCATTTCCGCTGGTGACCCCGAGGTTGGCGAGAAGATCGCCGAGGCCATGGAGGTCGTGGGCAAGGACGGCGTCATCACCGTCGAGGATTCCCAGACGTTCGACATTACCATCGACACCGTCGAGGGCATGCAGTTCGACAAGGGCTATGTCTCCGCTTACTTCGTCACGGACAACGACCGCATGGAGGCCGTGATGAAGGATCCGTACATCCTCATCACCGACCAGAAGATCTCCAGCGTTCAGGACATCATGCCTGTTCTCGAGGCTGTCCAGCGCGCCGGCCGTGGCCTGCTCATCATCGCTGAGGATATCGACGGCGAGGCTCTGCCGACCCTGGTCCTCAACAAGATCCGTGGCGCTCTCAACGTCTGCGCCGTCAAGGCCCCGGGCTACGGCGATCGCCGCAAGCGCATCCTCGAGGACATTGCCGTCCTCACCGGTGGCCAGGCCGCTCTGGACGAGCTGGGCGTGAAGGTCGCTGACATCACCGCCGATATGCTCGGTACCGCTAAGTCCGTCACCATCTCCAAGGACAACACCGTCGTTGTCGGCGGCGCTGGCTCCAAGGAGGCCATCGACGCCCGCATCGCTCAGATCAAGGGCGAAATGGAGAACACCACCTCTGACTTCGATCGCGAGAAGCTCCAGGAGCGCCTGGCCAAGCTCTCCGGTGGCGTTGCCGTCATCAAGGTCGGCGCTGCTACCGAGTCCGAGCTCAAGGAGATCAAGCATCGCGTCGAGGACGCCCTGCAGGCTACCCGCGCTGCTGTCGAGGAGGGCATTGTCGCCGGTGGCGGCGTCGCCTTCATGGACGCTGCTCCTGCGCTCGATGCTGTCGAGATCGACGACCCCGAGGAGAAGATCGGCGTCGATATCGTCAAGAAGGCTCTGACTGCTCCGGTCGCTACCATCGCCAAGAACGCTGGTTTTGAGGGCGCTGTCGTGGTCGACAAGGTTGCCGAGCTGCCCGCCGGCCAGGGTCTCAACTCTGCCAACGGCGAGTGGGGCGACATGATCGAGATGGGCGTCCTCGACCCCGTCAAGGTCAGCCGCGTCACCCTGCAGAACGCTGCTTCTGTCGCCAGCCTGATCCTCATCACCGAGGCTACCGTCTCCGATGTCCCCAAGAACACTCAGCTTGAGGACGCAATCGCTGCTGCTACCGCTGGTCAGCAGGGCGGCGGTATGTACTAAGGCCGACAAGGTCTAGAACTCCCACCGGGAATCCGGGGGCGGGACGGGGACTTCTCTCCGGAACGTCCTCGGACATGCAAAGAGGCTCCGCATCGCGCTTCGCGCTGCGGAGCCTCTTTGCGTCCTGCGGAATATTCCGGAGAGAAG
>ENA-ORRO01000882-ORRO01000882.1-human-gut-metagenome-genome-assembly--contig:-NODE-882-length-22998-cov-49.914222_pt1 | contig 22998 bp, 14 predicted proteins | sample MGYA00242176_ERZ509136 | MGnify/ENA primary metagenome ERZ509136 (study PRJEB26280, sample SAMEA2338644) | human gut metagenome | biome: human gut; feature: human-associated habitat; material: faeces...
CTCACATACGACGTTTCTCGCCGCTCAGGATGACGAAACGGGGCGATGCCCGAAGATGGTATTCAAGTCACTGGTCACCAGTCACTCGAGGCTCCTAATCCCTAGCTCCTAATCCCTAATCCCTAGTCACAAGTTCCCTTGACAAAGCTCTCTGGACGCGCTATAAAGATGTTGAAAATAATTTTCAATAAGGAGGAACTATGACAGATACATTTTGGGGATTATTGATCCCATTTCTGGGAACGTCGCTTGGCGCAGCGTGTGTCTTTTTCATGCAGGGGAAGATGAACCGCGGCGTAGAGAGAGGCCTCACGGGATTTGCCTCCGGGGTCATGGTGGCGGCTTCGATCTGGAGCCTTTTGATCCCTGCGCTGGATGAGTGCGAAGCGATGGGCCGCTGGGCGTTTCTGCCGCCGGTCATCGGCTTTGGGATCGGGATGGCGTTTTTGCTGCTGCTTGACCATGCGATACCGCATCTGCACATGAATGCCAGGGAAGCAGAAGGGCCGAAGAGTCATCTGGCGCGGACGACGATGCTGGTGCTCGCGGTGACGCTGCACAACATTCCGGAAGGGATGGCTGTCGGCGTGGTCTATGCGGGATTCTTATCCGGGCATGAGAGCATCACGGCAGCGTCGGCCATGGCACTCTCGCTGGGGATCGCGATCCAGAATTTTCCGGAAGGCGCGATCATTTCCATGCCGCTCAAGTCCGCAGGGATGGGGCGCTGGCGATCCTTCGCCGGCGGGGTGCTCTCCGGCATAGTGGAGCCTATCGGCGCTGTAGCCACCATTCTTCTGACAGCGATGGTGGTGCCGATGATGCCATATCTCCTTTCTTTTGCGGCCGGAGCGATGATGTATGTCGTGGTGGAGGAGCTGATCCCTGAAATGTCAGCAGGTGAACACTCGGATGTAGGGGTCATCTCTTTTGCCATTGGATTCATGATAATGATGGCTCTGGATGTCGCACTGGGATGAGAGTGTGTTTAGCAGATAAGAAAATCAGAATCAGGTATACGGCTACCCTGTCACTTATGACAGGGACAGCCGTATTTTTTTATGATAAAATGATAAGAATCACAGGTGTGCTTCTTTACGAAAATGATTACATTTTATATAATTTTATAGAAACTTTATCGTTATTGGCGGTTTATTATGTGTAAGGGGAAGATCTCATGCATCAGGCGTACAAAAAGGCGGCCGTTCTGGCGATCATTACTTTGTTGGGATGGGGCGGTATACATTCCTATTATCGCTATACCCAGGACATGATCTATCAGGAAAGTACCGACAGTCTGCGTGCGACCTATACCCAGGTGGGGACTTCGTTTCGCCTGTTCACACAGCGCAATTGGAATATTCTTTCGGTCTATGAAAAAAATATCCAGCTGTTGCCTGCGGAATACAGGACGAATGAGCAATGGAAGGTGCTTCTCGGGGAGCGAGACCAGTGGATGTATAGAGATTTCTATCTTTTCGATCAGGCAGGCAATTATGTGACGGATCGTGGCAGCAGGGGGCAGACGGACAGCTTCCAAGCGGCCGTCAAAAATGTTTACGAGGCAGGGAAGCCGATCATCTCGAGCTATGTGTCGACGAGTGGCGTGCGTCGGGTCGTCTTTGCCGTGCCTTTCAAAGAACCTGTAACGATTGATGGGATCGATTACATGGGGATAGCCGTTACCTATGACAATCAATTGGTGGAGCGTCTCATCACGGGCAATATTTACGATGGAGAAAGTGACTGCTATGTCGTCGATGCGGCGGGCAATGTGGTGCTGTCCCTGGCACCGAAGAGTGAGATCCCGGAGCATGTAGATAATATCCTTTCCTATTTCAAGGTGCATGATGCAGCGGAAGAGAAGGGGAGCCTGGAATGGATGGCGAAAGGCATTCGTGAGGAGCAGGGAGGAAGTCTTCTGCTCTCTCTGGCGGGAAGGAAGTACTATACCGTCTATCGCCCGCTCGGTATCGGTCATCTGTCATTGGTGGGGATCGTCCGTGACCGCGTGGTGGATGAAGGGCTTGTGCGCGTGCGGAATGCAACGATCGTTGCACTGGCGGCTGTCTTTTCCCTGCTGGCTTTTTTCATGATCGGTGTGACCATCAAGGAGGCCAGACATAAACTGCATGAGAAAGAGCAGGAGAAGAAGATACTCACCAGCCAGAAAGAGATGATGCGAGAGCTCTTTGGCGGGATGGGGCGCGTGGCGGATCGCTTCATCGTGGCCGATCTGAAGACGGATCAGTATCATTATGTGGAGAATCTGCTGAAGAGATCTCTGTATCCGGAGACGGGTCCTCTTTCAAAGCTCGTGGAAGAAGTCTCCCTGACATATGTCGCGACGGGGGACGCGGAGCATATGAAGCTCAGCCAGCTGCTGTCCAAAGAATATCTCGTCAGCGTTTTGAGAGAAAAGGATGATCTCATGCGCTTTGAGTACTGTGGCCGCCAGAAACAGGTTTTCCGGCTTATGACGGTGGTGCCGATCTCTTGGGACAAAAAGGGCATGCTGGAAAAAGTGATGTGCATCAGTCAGGATATCGGGGAGAAGCATGAACTGGAAAACTTAGCAAATACCGATGGGCTGACCGGACTTTTCAATGAGCGCTATTTCACGATGATGCTGCAGGACAAAGAGAAAAAGAAGCTGCCTTTCGTGCTGGTGTATCTGGATCTGGATCAATTCAAGCCCATCAATGATACCTACGGACATGCGATGGGGGATAAGCTCTTGCAGGAAACGGCGAAGCGCCTCTTGCTGTGCATTCGTAAAAATGACTATGTATTCCGCATCGGCGGCGATGAATTCACGATCCTCTTCAGCATGGATTTCGATGAGCATATGATAGGAGAGATCAAGAAACGGCTGAAGGAGATGCTGGAGAAGCCCTTCCAGATCGATGACCACACACTGCAAGTGGGATGCAGCATAGGCTTTGCCGCGTATCCGAAGGAGTCTGGCGACACCGCATATATCCGCATCTTGGCCGATCGGCGCATGTACGAGGAGAAGGAAAGAGATCACAAGGAAAGATGATGAAGCAGAGCGTTCCTTGATTGCGTTTGAAAGCCTCGAGTGAATTAGAAATTAGAAATTAGAAATGAGAAATGGTGGTGCGGCGCATACAATTAGGAAGCGCCGCGGAGTATAAATAATGGCGATGTCATGGACGGGCATTCCAGTCACCAGTCCCTAGTCACTAGTCACTTGAGACTCCTAAAACTATACCCATAGTCAATTATAAAAAAATAATAAAAACGAAAATTTCCTCTTGCAAAATGAAAGCAAGGGCCTTATAATGCAAACATCAAATTCATATTGGTGGATGAAACATGTGGGAGAAAGCCGTAAGGCTTACCGAAGGAGTAACACTCTCAGGTATCTCGAAAGAGGTAGTACCGCATGTGGACACACTCTGGAGAGTCTCATAATAAGAGCGCCGAAGGTGTAAGGGTCGCAAGATCCCAATCTCTCAGGCAAAAGGACAGAGAAAAAACGTCACACTTCCTGTGATCGTTAAGGTAGACAATGCCGGCTTCCAGAGTTATTTTTTATTGGAAAAGCCGGCTTTTTTATTTATCTTACTTTCCTGGAGGGAGACAAAGAAATGGATTTGAATCTTGAATTGCTGAATGCGATCGATAGTTTTGTATGGGGACCGCCGCTCTTGGTACTGCTGGTAGGGACGGGTATCCTCCTGACGCTTCGTCTGAAGTTCCTGCAGATCTTCCAGCTGCCGAAGGCACTGGGACTGATTTTCAAAGCACAGAATAAGGGAAACGGGGATATCGACTCCTTCAAAGCTCTCTGCACAGCACTTTCTGCTACGGTAGGCACAGGGAATATCGTAGGTGTCGCGACAGCGATCGCTGCCGGCGGCCCGGGCGCTATTTTCTGGATGTGGATGGCCGCATTCTTCGGAATGGCCACCAAGTATGCCGAAGGTCTTCTGGCGGTGAAATATCGTGAAGTGGACTCCAAAGGCGAGATCGCCGGCGGCCCGATGTTCTACATCAAGAATGGTATGGGTCCCAAGTTCAAATGGCTGGGATCGCTCTTTGCCATCTTTGGCATATTGGTCGCTTACTTCGGTATCGGTACTTTCGCTCAGGTGAATTCCATCGTCGATATCACCAAAATGACGATCGGTCTCGATCCTATGTGGACCGCTCTCATCCTGACCATTCTGGTCGCAGCCATCACCTTGGGCGGGCTGCAGTCTATCGCATCGGCCGCTGCGAAGATCGTTCCGGCTATGGCAGTGATTTACTTTATTTCTACGATCGGTGTACTTGTGTATTTCGCAGACAAGGTGCCTGCAGCCATTCAGACCATCGTGTACAGTGCCTTCTCCGGAAGCGCAGCAGCCGGCGGTTTCCTGGGTGCGACAGTGATGCTCGCGATGAGAAATGGTATCGCCAGAGGCGTATTCTCCAATGAATCCGGCCTCGGCTCTGCTCCTATCGTAGCTGCTGCCGCTAAGACCAAATGGCCTGCAGAACAGGGTCTGATCTCTATGACCGGTACCTTCATCGATACCATCATCATCTGCACGCTGACCGGTCTTTCCATCGTCGTTTCCGGCGAATGGATGAATGGTCTCAACGGTGCAGCACTCACGAATGCAGCTTTCAAAGATGCATTCCCCGTATTCGGCGGCTATATGCTGATGATCGGGCTGATCCTCTTCGCTTTCACCACCATCCTCGGATGGAACTACTATGGGGAACGCTGCATGATCTATCTCTGCGGCACGAAGGGCGTCCTTCCCTATCGCATCATCTTCATCATCCTCGTCGCAAGCGGCGCATTCCTGAAACTTGAAGCCATCTGGGTCCTGGCGGATATCGTCAATGGTCTCATGGCTATTCCAAACCTGATCGCCCTTCTGGCTCTCTCCGGCGTCGTCGTAAGAGAGACAGCTAAATATTTCGACCATCTCAAAACTGGTAAAGCATACGAAGAATACGAAGATTTAGATCCCAGCAAGGTCACAACGTCCAAGGCTCAAGACAGTCTCGCGGACTAGCATCAGGTCCTGATATAACATATTATTTCCTCCCTGAAGGTTTTCCCATTTTCCTTCCCGGCGGCATAATATGACACCCCATCCGGCAAAGGGCACTCCTTCGGATAAGCCCTCCTAAACTGATCCAAGGAGTCTGCCGGGCGGCGGGGAAGATCCCCAGAAAGTCTTCCCCGCCGCGGAGGCCCTACCTCTTTATAAATGGCGAAATGCATATCTTGAGCAAGGAAGCCCGCTAAGGAGATCTGATCTCCTGCGGGCTTTTGTATTTTAGTTAGAAATGAGAAATGGTAGTAGCGGCGTGAAAAAGATGGAAGCGCCGCAGGTTTTAGAGAGAAGGTATTAGGGATTAGAAAGGGGACTGGCGGTTTCCCCGGGCTGTCATCCCGAGCGAAGTCGAGGGATCTCCATGGCAGAATGGAATCAGCTCTTATAAGCCTCTATGGAAACGATGACTCGATGCATCGCTTTAAGGCTTTCAAGCAAGCGACGCTTGACGGTCTGCAAGAAAGATTTCTCGGCTGCGCTCGAAATGACGATACGGGGGATGCCTTTTCTAAAAAAGCGAAGAAGCCGACACCACAAGTTTGAAAGAGACTATTCTTATTCCCTACTTACGAAGTCTCATAGGGGAAACAGGTTCTGAAGGTTCACAGGTTTCCCATCTTTCGTGAATACCGCATATTTTAAAACTCCGCGGCGCTTCTGATTTTTATGCGCCGCACCGACTCCTTTGAACCCGTAGAACCCACAGAACCCGCTGAACCTCTTTTGCACGTAATCAAAGGGCGGTATGCCCCACGGGCTAACCCTAATCCCTAGTCACCAGTCACTCACATCGTATAGTCGAAGGCTCATGACCTTTGAATATAGGCCGACATGCCCGGCAGATTTTCCAGTAGAGGGAATTCAGAAGCTTGTTTCTCGAAAGAAAACCAGAAGTGCATGAAAATTTCATAGTGCGTGGATGAAGTACACTGAAAAAAGGCGACCCCGGGCGAAGATTTCTTCTTATAAGAGATCAGGACCTGAAAGAAGTGATAAACTTCCAGCCTGCCGAAGGAGTAACACTATCAGGCGTTCATTAGAATACGAAACTGTGTACGGACACAACTCTGGAGAGTCCCGCGGTAAGGATGCGGGCGCCGAAGGTGTAAAGGGATCTCACCCGTGGATCCCGAATCTCTCAGGCAAAAGGACAGGGCTGGCAATGGGGTAACACCCTTATGCGTGGATGCATACATACATTTTTCGACCGCCAGCCCGTAGATCTCTTACCTGGGTTCGGCGGTTTTGTTTTTTTAAGAAACGGGCAAAACGATTAAAGGGGGATATTTATTATGGACATGGCTGCAATCAATTCAGTCGTCAATGAAATTGACAGCCTCGTATGGGGCCCTATCATGCTTACCCTGCTGGTCGGTACCGGCGTGTACCTCACCTGCTTATTGAAATTCAGAACCTGGCGGAACCTGCCGTATGCGATCGGCAGCGTCCTTTCCAAAGAAGCCCGCACTAAGAAACGCGGCACGGGCGATGTATCGCCATTCTCCGCACTGATGACCGCACTCGCTGCGACCATCGGCACCGGCAATATCGTCGGCGTAGCGACGGCGATGTTCGCTGGCGGCCCTGGCGCTCTGGTCTGGATGTGGATCTCCGCCTGCTTCGGCCTCACATCGAAATTCTCTGAATGCATGCTCGCGATCAAGTACCGCGAAGTCAATGCGAAGGGCGAAATGAAAGGCGGCCCGATGTTCACCATGAAGAACGGCTTCAAGAATAAAACGCTTGGCTCCGTCATGGGCTTCCTCTTCGCACTCTTCGCTGTCATTGCTTCCTTCGGCATCGGCAACATGACCCAGGCAAACTCCATCTCCGGTGCTGTACATACCACCTTCGGCATGTCTCCTGAAGTCTGCGGTGTCATCCTGACCATTCTTTCTCTCATCATCATCGTTGGCGGTATCAAGACCATTTCCAAGGTCTCCTCGGTTGTCGTTCCGGCTATGGCCTTCTTCTATGTCATCGCTGGTCTCCTCTGCATCATCCTCAATATCCAGAACATTCCTCATGGTCTTTATCTGATCTTCATGATGGCCTTCGATCCACAGGCAGTCGGCGGCGGCGTCCTCGGCGGCATCACCGCTTCTGTCATGAATGCAGTCCGTTTCGGTGTCGCTCGCGGCTGCTTCTCCAATGAAGCCGGCATGGGCTCTGCCGCTATCACCGCAGCAGCAGCTACCACCGATGATCCGGTCCGACAGGGCTACATCAATATGACCGGTACCTTCTGGGATACCATCGTTGTCTGCTCCATCACCGGCATCACCATCGCAGCCTCCGGCGTTCTCGGCATGACCGGCGCTGACGGCAAGCCTCTGAAAGGCGTAGAACTTACCATGGCTGCCTTCTCCACCAATATCGGTGAGATCGGCGCTCTGATCGTCGCTATCGGCATCATCCTCTTCGCCTTCTCCACCATCCTCGGCTGGGAATATCACGGTGAAAAGGCTTGGGAATACCTCTTTGGCACTCATAAATACAACATGGTCTACCGCGTGATCTTCTCCCTGGTCGTTTATGTAGGCGCTACCCAGACCCTCGATCTGGTGTGGAACCTTTCCGATATCGCCAATGCTCTCATGGCGATCCCGAACCTGATCTCCCTGCTCATCCTCTCGCCTGTCATCAAGGAAGAAGTAGAACGCTTCCAGATCGTCCTTGAAAAAGAAAAGGCAGAAAAGAAAGCCGGCGTCACCGCTGGTGAACATGCGAAGATCTGATCGCTGATCACGGGTGACCGGTGCTTGGTCAACGGTCACTGTATCGAAGGAGTGCAAAAGCATCTCCCGTATCCATATCGTTGTCCCCCCTCACTTCCCTAGGAAGTGGGACATCCCCTTATCCTGTTCCTCTGAATTCCAACAGGATAGGGGATTTTTTATTGGCAGAAATAAGGCAGGTCAAGGGATGCAGGCGCTGTGCATAGGAGAGATGAGACATGGCGCGCCAGCTTCACTGTCATTCTGAAATGGGGCGCTTTGCACCTTTTCACGTGGCCTTCGGGCATTTTCTGATGGGGAAGGCTTGCGATACATAGGAATCGCGGTCTAACATTTGCTGTGAATTGGCTGCCGGTATCCCGCAGCTGTCCCCTGATCCTACTGTCATGAGCATTCATTTATTATTTACAAGACCCATCACGATACCAAAATTGATATACTTTTCCTATTGAAATTTGATGAAATTAAAGTAGCTACAAAAAAGATATAAATCATATTCGTATCGTAAATATACAGAAAATGCTCGTCAAAAGCACAAGAAAGAAACTTTAGTATAGCAAAAGGTTTACAATGCAAAAAATGAGCAAAATTCGTATGTTGCATTTTGATTTTCATCGTGTATAATCTAGGTAAATCACTTGAGACTTCGAAATTCAGAAATCTGGAAAGTCCAAGCGAAAAATGTATGTTGCCGCATACCATATAGGTGGATGATGTACACTGAAAAATGAAGGTCTTTACGATCTTCTGCCGAAGGAGTAACACTATCAGGCGTTCAGTAAGAACACGAAACTGTGTACGGACACGACTCTGGAGAAGCTCGCTGAAAAGATGCGAGGGCCGAAGGTGTTAAAGGATTTCACCCGTAGAAATCCTGAATCTCTCAGGCAAAAGGACAGGGCTGGCACTCGGGTAACTCCCTTGTTTTCATGATCCATGAATTCGCCAGCTTCAGTCTTCTTCGAACATAAGACTGAGTGCGGCGATTTTTTGTTTCTTATAGCAATAAGAACAGTTACGGGAACAAGGGGGATTTTGCAATGGATATGGTGCAAATCAATCAACTTGTCGGTGAGCTTGACAGCTTCGTATGGGGGCCTGTCATGCTGTGTCTTCTGGTCGGTACGGGTGTCTACATGACACTGAAGCTGCGTTTCCTGACCTGGAGAAATCTGCCATACGCATTAAAAACGATCTTTTCGAAGAAGTCCCGCACGACCCAGGTCGGGAGCGGTGACGTTTCTCCTTTCTCTGCGCTGATGACGGCGCTGGCTGCGACCATCGGTACAGGTAATATCGTCGGTGTCGCGACGGCGATGTTCGCCGGCGGCCCTGGCGCTCTGGTCTGGATGTGGATCTCCGCATGCTTCGGCCTTACGACCAAGTTCTCTGAATGTATGCTCGGCTTCAAGTTCCGTGAAGTGAATGCCAAGGGTGAAATGAAGGGCGGCCCGATGTTCACCATGAAGAACGGCTTCAAAAACAAAAAAGCCGGCCTCTTCCTGGGTACTGCGTTCGCTCTCTTCGCTGTCCTTGCTTCCTTCGGTATCGGCAACATGACGCAGGCGAATTCGATCTCCACCGCGATCAACACCACCTTCGGCGTATCGAATGAGATCGTGGGCGCAGTCCTGACTGTCATGACCCTCGCTGTCATCGTCGGCGGTATCACTTCGATTTCCAAGGTCTCTTCCGTCGTTGTTCCCGGCATGGCTGTCTTCTACATCCTGGCTGGCCTTTCCTGCATCATTCTTAACATCGAAAACATTCCGCATGGTCTTTACCTCATCGTGATGATGGCTTTCGATCCTACGGCTGTCGAAGGCGGCGTCGTTGGTACCATCACTGTTTCCGTGATGAATGCGATGCGTTATGGCGTAGCGCGTGGCTGCTTCTCCAATGAAGCCGGCCTTGGCTCGGCAGCGATTTCCGCCGCAGCCTCCACCACGGATCACCCGGCAAGACAGGGCTACATCTCCATGACCGGTACCTTCATCGATACCATCGTAGTCTGCACCATCACCGGCCTTACCATCGCCTCCTCCGGCGTGCTCGGCATGGTCGGCGCGGATGGCAAGCCGCTCACCGGCGTAGCACTCACCATGGCAGCATTCTCTTCCAATATCGGCGTCATTGGTTCTTACATCGTTTCCATCGGTATCATCCTCTTTGCTTACTCCACCATCCTCGGTTGGGAATACAATGGTGAAAAGGCTTGGGAATATCTCTTCGGTACCCATAAGTACAACATCATTTACCGCGTGGTCTTCTCTCTGGTAGTTTATGTCGGTGCGACCCAGACCCTCGATCTGGTTTGGAACCTCTCCGATATCGCGAATGCCCTCATGGCGATCCCGAACCTGATCTCCATCGTCGTCCTGGCTCCGGTCATCAAGGAAGAAGTCTTCTCCTTCCAGGCTGTGATCGAAAAGGAAAAGGCAGCGGCTCGCAAGGAAGCTCTTGTGGAAGCAGAAGAAGCACAGAAGATCTGATGCCTATATATAAGGTATAAAATAAATATAGTGAAATCCCTTAGGAATGAGCGAGCAGCTGCTGTGAGGCGGCTGCTCCTTTTTGATGGAGCTCTTCCCAAGGAGCGGATCAGGGGTTGCAGGAAGAGGATGAGGAGCCTTGGATAAAAGAAAGCGTGAGCTCGGCAGCGGCTTCTCGGTGCTTCTCTGGCAGCGGGATATGGAGGCATGCCGGTCCCGGTCACTCTCCCCCTGAGGCGAGACAAGCGTACACACCAACTATTGCGAGCGTATACATCAATAAACAAATGATTATAAAAAATGAAAAATATAGAAAAATGGCAAAAATTATATAATATAAAACATAAGAGAATGAAATCATATAATTTATCAAACATCGGATTGCAAATTACATGAAAATGTATAGATGATTTCACAAATCTATTGGTTATTCAGCATGGGTGCGCCTATAATGTAGTCATCGATTTTTAATAGGTCAGGGCAATGGCGTCCATGGGACAGTTGCTCTGGTGCAGGAGGGGAAAAATGAATCTGTCTATTCAAATTTTCCTGTCATTGGTCTTATCTGTGGTGGTAGGACTGATGCTGGGAGAGGGTGCGGCGGCTCCGGTCAAGATGTGGATCGCGCCGATCGGCACCATGTTTATCAATCTCATCAAAATGATGATCGTTCCTGTGGTCTTCTGTTCTCTCATCGTGGGTATGACATCCATGGGGGATATGAAGAAGCTGGGACGCATCGGGGTGAAGACACTCGTCATTTACATGGTGACGACAGCGATCGCGATCGTGATCGGCTTTGCCGTCGCTATGGCGATCGAGCCGGGCATCGGCATGGCTCTGCCGACGGCAGAAGCACCGAAGGTGAAAGAAGCGCCGTCGATCATGCAGGTCTTTGTCGCAATGATCCCGTCGAATCCGATCGCTTCCATGGCGAAGGCGGACATCCTTCCGATCATTATCTTTGCGCTCTTCACCGGGGCCGGTATCATTTCCGTCGGAGGAAAGCGTGCGGAGATCCTGATCTCCTTCTTCGATGCGATGGCTGAGGTATGCTACAAGATCATCGCCATGATCATGCGTCTTGCACCGATCGGCGTCTTCTGTCTGCTGCTTCCGGTCGTCGTCATGAATGGCCCGAAGGTGCTGCTTCCGCTCTTATCGGTCATCCTCTGTATGGCGATCGGCTGCTGCATCCATGCTGTCGGCGTATACTCGACGCTTGCCGGTGTCTCTGCACACATGAGCCCGCTCACATTCTTCCGCGGCATGTCGGAAGCTATGGCGATCGGCTTCACCACCTGCTCTTCTGCCGGTACGCTTCCTGTCAATATGAAAAATATCCAGACGAAGCTGGGGGTCAGGAGAGATATCGCTTCTTTCGTCCTTCCGCTGGGCGCGACCATCAATATGGACGGGACGGCTCTTTACATGGGCGTTTGTTCCCTTTTCATCGCGAATGTCTTCGGTATCCCGCTGACCTTTGATCAGATGATCATGATCGTCCTGACCGGGACACTGGCTTCCATCGGTACCGCAGGCGTACCGGGCGCCGGCCTCATCATGCTGGCGATGGTCCTGCAGTCTGTCGGTTTGCCGCTCGAAGGGCTGGCACTGGTAGCTGGCATCGATCGTGTGCTTGACATGTTCCGTACCTGCCTCAATATCACCGGCGACGCAGCGGTCGCTGTGGCTGTCAATGCGACAGAGAAGGATGCGGAACTGGAATAAGCCGGCAAGTGCGGAATGGATCTGAAATGATGCATCTCATCCGCAGACCTTATGGTAAAACGCTCCATATTTTCAAATAACAAACATAACAACTCTATACTGACTTGGATGATCCATGGGGAAAAAGACCGAGGGTAATGCCCGAGGCTGCCGAAGGAGTAACACTATCAGGCGTTCAGTGAACACGAAACTTCATGGGGACAGATCTCTGGAGATCTCTTCAATGAGAGCCGAAGGGGCATAGGCGGAAACGCTGTAATCTCTCAGGCCAAAGGACAGAGCCGATTTCATGAGGAAAGCTCATGAAGCCGGTTCTGTTTTTATTTTATACAGAACCGGCTTTTTAGGGAAACACTGATTAAATCGTTGCCAGATTTCATTCTTGAATTTTTATAAAATGCAAGGAATGATTCGACGCGAATAGCGCGCTATTTAAGGAGAATAATGACGAAGCAGTGTATAAAAATTCTTATGAAATCTGACTCTGCGATTTAATCAGCGTTTCCTTAGGTTCACAGGCGACCCTTGGGGCGCTCACTCTTTTCAGAGAAAGGGAAAATAGGAGGAAACAAGATGACAGATATTTTGAACCAGATCGACGGGCTCGTGTGGGGGCCATGGCTTCTGGTGCTTCTCGTTGGCACCGGGGTACTTCTGACCTGCCGGCTCTCGCTCCTGCAGGTATTGAAACTGCCGCGCGCGCTGAAGCTGATCTTCTTTGCGAGAAACAAGGGCGATGGCGACATCGACAGCTTCAAGGCGCTCTGCACGGCACTCGCTGCGACGGTCGGCACGGGAAATATCGTCGGCGTAGCGACGGCGATCAAGCTCGGCGGCCCGGGCGCGCTCTTCTGGATGTGGCTTGCCGCTTTCTTCGGCATGGCGACCAAGTATGCGGAAGGGTGCCTTGCGGTCAAGTACAGAGGGGTGGATGACCAGGGCAATATTTCCGGCGGCCCGATGTACTATATCGAAATGGGTCTTGGCAAGAAATGGAAGCCTCTCGCTGTCGCTTTCGCCATCTTCGGCATCATGACGGCCATGCTCGGCAGTGGTACGACCACGCAGATGAATGCGATCACGGCTTCCGTGCAGGCAGGATTCGGGGTCTCCACCTACATCACCTGCGCCGTCATCACAGTCCTTGTCGCGATCATCACCTTTGGCGGCTTGAAATCGATCTCCAAGACAGCCTCCAAGATCGTTCCGGCGATGGCAGTCGTTTATTTCATCGTCACTGTGATCTTCCTCGGTCTCAATGCGGGTGAACTGCCGCATGCGATCGCTCTCGTCATCGACGGAGCCTTCAATGGCACCGCAGCGGCCGGCGGCTTCGCAGGCGCCGGCGTCATGCTCGTCCTTCGAAGCGGTATCGCCCGCGGCCTGTACTCGAATGAGTCCGGTCTCGGCTCTGCGCCGATCGTAGCGGCGGCAGCAAAGACCAAGTGGCCGGCCGAACAGGGACTGATCTCCATGACAGGCACCTTCATCGATACCATCATCATCTGCACCATGACCGGCCTCACCATCATCGTGTCCGGCCAGTGGCTGGGAGAGCTCAATGGCGCCGAGCTCACGCAGGCGGCTTTTGCGACGACCTACGGCGCTTTCGCTCCCTTCCTGCTGACGATCTCCTTAACGCTCTTTGCTTTCACCACCATCATCGGCTGGAACTACTATGGGGAACGCTGCTGGGAATACCTCTTCGGCACGAAGACCATCCCTGTATACCGCGTGTGCTACATCGCCGTGCTGGCTTCCGCAGTCTTCCTGAAGCTGGAAGCCATCTGGGCGCTGGCTGATATCGTAAACGGCCTCATGGCCATTCCAAACCTCATCGCCCTTCTCGGTCTTTCGGGCGTCATCGTTTCTGAGACGAAGAAATACTTCGGACATCTTGAGATCCGCGATGCCAGACTCGCGGCGTATAAGGAACGCCGCATCGGGAAAAAGGCAGAAGTATAATGGGGGGAAAGATCCCGTCGGAGTCACTCCGGCGGGATTTTGTATTGAGGGTTCAGGGTTCAAGGTTCAGGGCTAGCCTGTGGGGCGTGCTGCCCCCTTGACTGGGAATGAAAGCTTTGCTTGAATGAGAAATTAGAAATGAGAAATGCGAAATGGCGGTGTGGCGCATCAGAATATAGAAGCGCCGCAGAGTATAAATAATGGCGATGCCCGAAGGTCTGCGGATAAGCAGGTTTCTCGTTTTGGATTCCCTGATATCGACCGCCTGACCGCAAATGACAAAGATTTCTCGCTTCGCTCGGAATGACGATGCTAGGATACCGCATCACCCACCATCTTAGGGCATTGTCCTATTTATACTTGCGGCGAAGCCGACACCACAACCCCGAACCCCGAACCCTCCCTCCTTGACCGCCGCCCAAAACTACGCTACAATAAGTAGTCATGGAAATTCGTAGAAGCTCTTAGAAAAGGCGGCTTTCTATGATATAATAAATAGGATTATAAATAGAACAAAGGGGGCGGTCAGTCTTGGAAAAAAAGGTCATCATCAATGTCACTTCTCTGCAGCGGAATGAGGCGGGAAAGGATGAGAAAATCACCCTGGAAACGCCGGGCATCTATGGCGAGAAGGACGGTATGAAGTACGTTTCCTATGAGGAGACCAAGCTGGCCGGCATGGAAGGGACGACGACCACGCTGGAGATCCACAAAGACCACGTGCGCCTCATCCGAGACGGCAGCTTCCTGCAGGAGCAGGTCTACCGCATCGGAGAGAAGAACCACTCCCTGTACGAGACCCCGATGGGCACGATGGATATCTACGTCGTGACGCGCGAGATCGAAGACTCGATCGAGGCGGGGAAGGGACGTATGCGCCTTTCCTATGATGTGGAGCTGAAAGGCCTGTTTAACCATTTGAATGAAATTATTGTAGAAGTTCGGGAGGATCCGGAGGATTCATGGAAGTCAGAGAAGAACTGAAAGAAATCATTGAGAAAGCGAAGGAGGCAGCTATCGCTGCCGGTGAACTGCCGGAGGGCGATTACGCGGCTGTACAGCGTCTGGAAGTGCCGAAATCCAAGGAATTTGGTGATTATTCCACCAATGCGGCTATGCAGTGGGCGAGAACAGCGCACAAAGCACCGCGCATGATCGCAGAATCCATCGTGAAGCATCTGGACACACCGCTGGTCACTCGGACGGAGATCGCGGGTGCCGGCTTCATCAATTTCTACCTTGCCGCAGATACGGTGTACAGCGAGCTGAAGCAGATCCTGAAGGCTGGCCCTTCCTACGGGGATCTGCCGAAAAATAAAAAAGACCGCATCCTTGTCGAGTATGTCTCGGCAAATCCGACCGGCCTTCTCCACATCGGACACGCCAGAGGCGCTGCCTATGGTTCAGCGATGGTGAATCTGCTGCGCGCGGCCGGCTATGATGTACTGTCGGAATACTATGTGAATGATGCCGGCAACCAGATCGATCATCTGGCGGAATCCATCAATGCACGCTATCTCCAGCTCTGCGGTCTCGACGCTGAGATCCCGGAAGATGGCTACCATGGACAGGATATCATCGATACAGCGAAGAATATCCTTGCCAAGGATGGCAAAAAGTACCTCGATATGGATGAGAAAGAACGTCTGGAGATCTTCAAAGAGCTCGGCCTTCAGGAAAAGCTCGCAGACCTCAAGAAGGATCTGCAGGAATTCCACGTCGACTTTGACAACTGGTTCTCCGAAAGATCTCTCTATCCGGATCAGGTGAATGAAGCGCTCAAAGTCCTGAAGGACGAAGACAATATGTACGAGAAGGACGGCGCTCTCTGGCTCCGCACCACAAAGAACGGCGATGACAAGGACCGCGTGGTCATCCGCACGAATGGTGTGCCGACCTATTTCTGCTCCGATATCGCCTATGTAGGAAATAAGATCCGCCGCGGCTACAACAAGCTCATCGATATCTGGGGAGCGGATCACCATGGCTACATCATCCGTCTGAAGACAGCTATGAAATTTTTGGGCTACAACCCGGATGATTTCGAGATCATGCTGCTCCAGATGGTGACACTTCTCCGCGACGGACAGCCGGTCAAAATGTCCAAGCGTACCGGACAGGCCGTATCGCTGCGCGAGCTGATGGAAGAAGTCGGCACCGATGCAGCACGCTATTTCTTCTGCGCCCGCACACTGGACTCCCAGATGGACTTCGATATCGACCTGGCCAAGAAACAGTCCAGCGATAACCCGGTCTATTACATCCAGTATGCGAATGCCCGCATTCACAGCCTCTTCCGTCAGGCGAAGGAAGCCAAGGTCACCTGGGATCCCCAGTTCACCGGCGTCGATTTCACCTGCCTCAAAGAAGAATGTGAAATGGATCTGATCAAAAAGATGGAAAACTATCACCAGCTCATTGATGGAGCCGCGAAAGAAAGAGCTCCGCAGCGCATCGCCAAATATGCGTACGAGCTGGCAGCACTCTTCCATCATTTCTATAGAGAATGCCGTATCCTTGGTGTAGACAGCGAAGTCACGCAGGCGCGCCTCGGTCTCATCACCGCCGTCCAGTACGTCCTGGTCCACGCCCTCACCATCTTAGGCATTACCGCTCCGGAAAAAATGTAAGGATAGGGGTTCAGGGTTCGCGATACGAGAATATCGTTATCCCCACCAGTGGGTAATGTGATTAAGTTAAGCCGCAGAACGTCTTGGCTCCCCATCGGGGGAGCTGCCCGAAGGGCTTGTGCAAGCGAACTGGATTTTTAGGAGTAAAGCGACGCGAAAATCCAGTGAAACGCCATTTCGAACGAAGTGAGATGAGGGGGCTATGTAGCGTATATCCCACATTGTTCGATAATCGCCAGCATGCCCCTATTGCCTTCGGCACTTCCCCCGGAGGGGGAAGCAAGATACTTCAACCCTGAACCCATCAACCTGAACCCCGAACCCACTATCATTTTCAGAAAATCGACGACTGAAGATTTCCATATTTGCGTTTTCCCATCCACCCTATCTCAAAGGAGGTCCCATGACAAAATACATCTTCGTAACAGGCGGCGTCGTTTCATCCCTGGGCAAAGGCATCACCGCTGCATCCCTGGGCAGACTGCTGAAGAACAGAGGCTACAAAGTCACCATTCAGAAATTTGACCCTTACATCAATATCGACCCGGGCACCATGAGCCCGTACCAGCATGGCGAAGTCTTCGTCACCGATGACGGCGCAGAAACCGATCTGGATCTCGGTCATTACGAAAGATTCATCGATGAGAATCTGTCCAAGGCATCCAATGTCACCACAGGCAAGGTCTATCAGGCTGTCATCAACAAAGAAAGAAAGGGCGAATACTTAGGCTCCACCATTCAGGTCATCCCGCATATCACGAACGAGATCAAAGACCGCGTGCTCCGTGTCGGCAGAAATGACAATGCAGACATCGTCATCACGGAGATCGGCGGCACCGTCGGTGATATCGAGTCCCTGCCATTCCTCGAAGCCATCCGTCAGGTCAAGAAAGACGTACCGAATCGAAATGACGTCATCTATATTCACGTCACACTCGTACCATACATCGAAGCCGCTGACGAACTCAAGACAAAGCCGACCCAGCACTCCGTCAAGGAGCTGCGCTCCATCGGCATCCAGCCGGACGTCATCGTCTGCCGTACCGTGAAGGCACTCTCTCCGGATATGAAGAGAAAGATCGGTATGTTCTGCGACGTAGAGCCGGAAGCCGTCATCAATAACCTCACGGCAAAGAGCATCTATGAAGTACCGCTCCTTCTGCAGGAAGAAGGCCTCGATCACATCGTCCTCCAGAAACTCGGCATGGAAGACACCAAGTGCGACATGGAAGACTGGAAAGCGATGGTGGACCGCATCGTTTCCTCCGAAAAAGAGGTCAACATCGCTCTCGTCGGGAAATATGTCGAACTCCATGACGCCTACCTCTCCGTCGTCGAATCCCTGTCTCACGCCGGCTACGCCTTCGGCAATAAGGTCAAGGTCCACTGGATCAATTCCGAAGTCCTCGAAGAAGAGAAACCGGATCTTCGCGAAGTCTTCCAGGGCATCGACGGCATCGTCGTCCCCGGCGGCTTCGGCTACCGCGGCGTCGAAGGCAAGATCGACACCATCAAGTATGCGCGCGTCAATAAGATCCCGTTCCTCGGCCTCTGCCTCGGTATGCAGTGCGCCGTCATTGAATTTGCCAGAAATGTATGCGGCATGACCGGTGCCAACTCCTCCGAATTCATCCCGGACACCCAGTACCCTGTCATCGACCTCATGCCAGACCAGGAAGACGTCACCGAAAAAGGCGGCACCATGCGCCTTGGCATCTATCCGTGCAAGCTCAAGGAAGGCAGCAAAGCCAGAGAACTCTACGGCGGTCAGGAGATCGTCTACGAACGTCATCGCCATAGATACGAAGTCTCCAATGCCCTTCGTCCGGAGCTTGAAAAAGCAGGCCTCGTCATCTGCGGCACCAGCCCGGACGGACGCCTCGTCGAAACGATCGAGCTCAAGGATCATCCGTACTTTGAAGCCACCCAGGCTCATCCGGAATTCAAGAGCCGCCCGAACCGTCCGCACCCGCTCTTCCGCGGCCTCGTCGAAGCTGCCATCAAGCATAGAGATGAAAAATAAACGAACAGCAGTATGAAAAAAGCGAACCTCGAAAGGGGTTCGCTTTTTTGTTGGCGGGTTCAGGGTTCAGGGTTCAGGTGGCGGCTTCGCCGCATGTTAGATGACGGTATTCTCGTATCGTCAGCTTTCCCCTCGAGGGGAAGGTGCCCCGAAGGGACGGATAGGGCACTGGCGGTATGAAAGAGAGTGGGGGGAAAGCGTCTCAAGTGCGGCGCTTTGCGACGATTTTGGTAAATGGTGATGCTCAAACGTGGTATTCAAGACTTACACCTCTTTGCACGGATTTTCAAAGACCACCATAAAAGCCATGGGCATGCCCGCCCATGGCTTTTTGCTATTTCATCTTCTGATAATGATCGTTTTCTCCGCCCCAGTAGAGTGTCTTTTTATCGACGACGGTCATGTCGTACCCGACGCCTTCGTGATTGTCAGAGACGGCTTCGAAGCGGCCTTCGCCTTTCGCGCGCAGGGTGCCGCTGTCCACTTCTTTGAATTTGCCTTTCTTCCCTGGCCGTTCGCGCAGGTGCCAGCCGCCTTCGTCATCGATATCCAGCACACTCTTAGGATTTTTCGCTCCATCCATCGCCCAAGTGCCTTCCAGCGGCTGGAAATCAAAGCTCTCTTCCTCCGCACCTTCTGGCGCTCTCGTGAAGATACCGAAGGCGTCCATACGGAGGACATCGCTGTTCTCGCTGTCGATCCAAGTGCGGTGCGCCATGCCGTCGTGTTCATTGTAGAAATAGTCTGCTCCATATTTCTTGACAGGCTGCAGGTAGCCGCTGGCATAGATTTCTCCTTTGGCATCATAGAGTGCGACGCGCACTTCTTCTGTCTCACCGCTCTTCTCGATCTCAAGACGGTTCTCTTCTTCGCCCTGCCAGCTTCCCAGATAGCGGCTGCTCTCTTCGGAAATCTTCGACTCTTTTACCATACCTTCAAACGAATCGGGCGGCGGCTTCGGCGGATCGTTTCCGCAGGCAGAAAGGCCCATGCACAGGACGAGCGACAGAATGAGGGCCATCGGTTTCTTTGCGTACTTCATCTTCCTTCCTCCTTTATCATGAATTCTGAGCGCCTTGCTCTTTGTCTTCATTATATAGGAAGTCGGGCCGGGCGGGCAAGAATGAGAGAAAATAGTTCGCGGTTAAATGGACAGCATGGGCAGCGCTCAAAACGGGACCTCCACCATTCAGCAGGTTAAACAGGTTCAGAAGGTTCTAAGGGTTCTAAGGAGGTGGCGCATTTCGTCATCCTGAGCGGAGAAAAACGTCGTATGTTAAAAAATGGCTTATCTGAAATAGGAGAACTGAGTCGAAGGATCTAAGCGCCGCGGAGTTTTGAATATACGTTATCCTTGAAAATAAGAAACCCGTGAACCTTCAGAACCCTGAACCCTTATTCCTTCAGTCCCAGCGCCCTCTTGATCTGATGCAGGAGCGACGAGCCTTCATTTCTCCGGTATCTCGCCGCCACGAAATCCTCCGGACGGCGCAGGCTCAGCGAATAAGAAAAATAGACCGTGTGCGCCATATTTACCAAGTACGTTTTCGTTTCCTGTACGAGGAATCCCATGGCGTCCGGCGGAAGCGGATCCGCACCGGTGATGTGAAGGATCTCTTGAAGCAGCACCGTGACCCGCGCATCAAAATCTTCCGCTTCCGTCCGAGCCGTGATCGAGTGCGTGAAATCGGGAAAATAATGATAATAATACTGCGGCTGCTTCGGATCGAAGATCGCCCACTGACGAAGGAACATATTCACCTTGAGATAAAAACGCTGCGACTCCTCTTGATCCCTGTCCGAAAGAAATCCCTGCATCTGCATTCGATGCACCCAGCGTGCAAAGCAAGGCGAAGTCAGCATCCCGCTTAGGATTGCCGGCCGCATGGCACGCTCCTGCCTAAGATACGACACGAAGAAGGAGAAAACATGGGCGCGAAACCGCACATAGGCATAGAGAAAACGTGCACGCGCCGCATCCTTCAGCGGATACAACGAAGAGAGACACTGCTCCAGCGTCCCCAGCATCTGAGCGCTTTCAAAGACCTGCGCTGCCAAGGCACGCCCCTCTGCCTCGCCCAGTGCCAGACAGAGAAAGGCAGGGAGGCGCGTATCCCCGGCGTGATACTCCGGATCACAGAAAGACAGCGCTGCCAGGAAATCCGTCCCATCGCGCTGCATCCTATCTATATAAGAGCGCGTTTCTTTCCGGAAGAAATCCACATAGGGCGAAAGCGAGAGCCCCGTTTCGAGAGAGAGAAGTGACACGAGCGGCAAGATCCCGGCCTCCGGCTTCCCCGTCGAAGAAAAGAAATACGAGAGCCCATCACGGACTCGTTCAAACACCTTCGAAAACTGCCCGGTGACATCCAAAGACAGTTTTTCTGTCAGTGTGAGAGAAAGGAAAGGAGAGGACTTCGCCTCTGTCGTCAGAAACATCTCCGCAAGCGCGAGACGGAAATGCACATACTTCTTCAGTACCTTCGAGCGCTCCTTCGCGGAGAGCGCATCCGCCTCCCACGAAAAAGCCTGATCAATGGACAGCGCCTCGTGAGAAAAACTCCTGCACGCCAGCGGATAAAAATGGCGGTTCATCCGATGCAGCAAAATCGCAGAAAGCCTCTTCTTGCGTGCGAGCAGTTCCTCATCCTTCATGCGAGCACCCCCTTCCTCTTTATAAAAGGAAATGTGTTGTCTCATTATACAATGAAGGGACGATTGTAGGCTAGGAATAAAGCATCAAGTGACTGGTAACTAGTAGCTAGGGACTAGTAGCTAGGGATTAGGGATTAAGGATTAGAGACTAAGAGACTAAGAGACTAGGAGACTAGGAGACATCAGACTCCCGTATCGTCATTTCGAGCGAAGCGAGAAATCTTTGTCATTCGCGGTCAGGCGGACAATGTTTGGAAAGTTCAAAACGGGAAACCTGCTATCGAGAGACTTTCGGGCATCGCCCTATATATACTCGCGGCGAAGCCGCTACCACCATTTCTAATTTCTCATTTCTAATTTCTCATTCACGCAAAGCTTTCATCCGCAATCAAGGGACGAGCCGCCCCATGGGCTAACCCTGAACCCTTTCCCCTCTTTCCCAACAATTTTCATTTTCCCCCTTGACGGCGGCGCCTCTTAGCGTTATCATATCTGCATATTCAGCAATGAATGACAAGTACACAGAGGACAAAGAAGTCTTGATGCAGGGGCATCGAGACTTTTTCTTTTGGACAATGAAGCCCGGACATAGGTCCGGGCTTTCTCTATGTACGGGAAAATTCTTATTTCTTTTTTAGAAGGGTGTGGTAAAAATGAGAAAATTTTTAGCCAAATGGCCGCTCCTGGCGGCGGCCTTGTGCACGCCGACCATGATCATGGCGGCGGATGCGGAGGGAAAGTACTCCTCTGCGGATACGACCTGGACACTGCTGGGGGCTATGCTGGTATTCTTCATGCAGCCGGGATTTGCGATGGTGGAGACTGGGCTCACGAGAGCAAAGAATGCAGGCAACATCGTCATGAAGAATTTCATGGACTTTGCGCTTGGCACCATCGTTTTCTGGGTCCTGGGCTTCGGTCTCATGTTCGGGGAAGACATCGGCGGCATCATCGGCACGCCGGATCTCTTCGTCACTCACTATGACACCGGCGATGCAGGCTATCCTCCGCTGGTCTACCTCTTCTTCCAGACCGTCTTCTGTGCGACCGCTGCGACGATCGTCTCCGGCGCGATGGCTGAACGTACGAAATTCTCCTCCTACTGCATCTATTCCGTTTTGATCTCTCTCCTGATCTATCCGATCTCCGGACACTGGATCTGGGGCGGCGGCTGGCTCTCCGAGCTCGGCTTCCATGACTTCGCCGGATCCACCTGTGTACACATGGTCGGCGGCGTCTGCGCTCTGGTCGGTGCATCTCTGCTTGGACCAAGAATTGGCAAGTACAACAAGGATGGCAGCGTCAATGCGATCCCCGGTCACTCCATTACTCTTGCCTGCCTTGGCATGTTCATCCTGTGGATGGGCTGGTTCGGATTCAATGGCGGCTCCACCGTTTCCATGACCGGCGATGATACGATCCTCTCCGTCGGCAGCATCATGGTCACTACGAATATGGCAGCAGCTGCCGGTGCTGTCACCACCATGCTTCTCACCTGGGTGAAATATGGCAAACCGGATGTTTCTATGACACTGAACGGCGGTCTTGCTGGTCTCGTAGCCATCACCGCAGGCACGGATGTCGTTTCCGTTGCCGGTTCCTTCTGGATCGGCGTCATCGCCGGCATCGCGATCGTCTATGCAGTCGAATTCGTCGATCAGAAGCTGAAGATCGATGACCCTG
>ENA-ORRO01000884-ORRO01000884.1-human-gut-metagenome-genome-assembly--contig:-NODE-884-length-22950-cov-20.298144_pt1 | contig 22950 bp, 25 predicted proteins | sample MGYA00242176_ERZ509136 | MGnify/ENA primary metagenome ERZ509136 (study PRJEB26280, sample SAMEA2338644) | human gut metagenome | biome: human gut; feature: human-associated habitat; material: faeces...
CCTGTTTATCATAACAATAAATTCCATGATGTTGTCGCCATTGACAATGATGAGGATTAATTAAAGATTTTAATCATAAAAGAAAGGAAAAATTATGAAAAAGATTATGACAGTAACCGCCATGCTGGTATTTGCCATCAGCATGTTTGCAAAAGACATTAAGACTGTAGTGTTCACCACACTTCCACAGATGCATTGTGAGAACTGCGAGAACAAGATCAAGGGCAACCTGCGCTTTGAGAAGGGAATCAAACAGATTACCACCAGCGTACCCGACCAGAAAGTAACTATCGAATATGATGCCGACAAGACTACTCCAGAGAACATCGCCAAGGGCTTTGCCAAGATTGGCTACAAGGCAACTGTTGTAACTGGCGAAGCCAAGAAAAAAGGCTGTAGTGGCTGCAGCAAGAAAGCTGATGCAACTAAAGGCAGCTGCTGCAAGAAGAACGGTGAAAAGAAAGAAGGCAGCTGCTGCAAGAAAGCTGAAGTAAAGAAAGAGGGCTGTGGAGGTTGCAGCAAGAAAGCTGATGCAACTAAAGGCAGCTGCTGCAAGAAGGACGGCGAGAAGAAAGCCGGAAGCTGCAGCGAGAAAGCTGAAGTAAAGAAAGAGGGCTGTGGAGACTGTAGCAAGAAAGCTGAGGCAGTCAAAGGCAACTGCAGCACGAAGTAACGACAAGATAGGAGTAATACCTTTATTATAGAAAGAACCGTACTTAGTGTTAAAAGGACACAAAGTACGGTTCTTTTTTATTTCAGTAAACTGACTTACTTACATTACTCCAGTTTCTTCGCCTTTGACACATGAAGGGCAAAGGCAGCAATAACGACAAAGCAAACCAAAGGTACAATGAAGCCAACAGCCATGTCGGTTTCGCCAAGAGCACCCATCAGTACAGGAGCAATAGCTCCACCCACGATTCCCATGATGAGATAAGAAGAGCCACGCTTCGTACTGCCGGCGTCAAGCCCTCGCAATGCTAAGGCAAAGATAGTGGGAAACATGATGGACTCGCAAAGATAGGTCAACACCAAAGCCACTACAGCCAGCATACCAGCACCTAAGATAACCACCAGCATACAGACTGAGGCACCCAAGGCGCAGATCAACAGCAAGATGCCTGCCTTGACATAGTTCATGCCCCAACTGCCCAACAATCGACCAACAAAGAAGAAGCCCATACCGCCAAACGACAGCATCAAGGCAGCATCTCGAGCCGAGACAGAAGGAATACTCTCGGTGACATAATTGATAAAGAAACTGTTGATACCCGTCTGGGCAGCCACATAGAAGAAGATGGCTGTCAAACCGAAGACAAAGGTGCGGGAATGCCACAACGATACACCCGAAGCAGCCTCGGCAATCTGTTTCTCCTCTTTTATCTCAGGCAGCTTCACACGACCTATCACAATAGCAATAAGCAGCACAGCAATGCCTATAATGGTGTAAGGCAAAGCCACCGAGCCACTGTTGCCATCAGCTCCACGGAAGACAAGAAGTCCTCCTACCAAAGGACCGACTATCCAGCCCAATCCATTGAGCGACTGAGCCAGGTTGAGCCTTGAGGCAGAGGTCTCCTCATCGCCAAGGACGGCAATATAAGGATTGGATGCTGTTTCCAGACAGGTAAGTCCGCAGCCTATCACAAACAAACAGACCAGGAAAAAGTTGAACGACATAATCATCTCGCCCGGAATGAAGAGCAAGGCACCAATGCCATAAAGCACCAGTCCTGTAAGCACTCCGGCCTTATAGCCCCACTTGCGGATAATGATTCCGGCAGGTATGGCCATGATGAAATAGCCTCCATACACCATCGCCTGCACCAGGGCTGAACGAGTCTTGGATATGACAAGGGCATCCTGATAATGCTTGTTCAGAATATCGAGGATGCTATGAGCAAAGCCCCAAAAGAAAAACAGCGATGCTATGAGCACGAAGGGCAGCAGATACTGCCCGGGAACAATCTTCTTCATCGTCACGTTATTTTCTTCTTATCGTCAGTGTAATGGCCTCAGGATGAGCCTCGGCAAATTTCTTCACATCGTCTACCACTAAGGCCAGATATCCACCGCCACCTGCTCCAGGCATCTTCCATGCCTTCACATCAGGTAGAGCTGAATACTTGTCAATATAACCTTGGACACAACCCTGAATCATGGCAGGGAACATACTTACCTGAGCATCAAACGAAGCCTTGTAGGCACGGGCGAAAGCCTCATAATCCTTAGCCATAATGGCTTGCCAGCAGTCATCGGCAGCCTGAGCCAAAGCCTTTACCTTCACCTCGGTGATGTCCTTACCCTCGACCACAGAGCAGCCAGGTCGACGGGGCTCCATCGCTATCATGCAGAGATGTTCCTCCAGCCAGGAAAGTATCGACTCATCATCGCAACGCTCAAACTTCTCGGGCCAGAAACGGTTGTTGTAGTAATGACGGCACAAACCAGGAATACAGATTCCGATGGCATCCTGTGCTCCACTTACGATGCCATCATTGCGCTCAGGGTCGTTCTCGAAACAGAAGACCAACTTCGACAAGATTTCAGGATCCATATCGGGCAACTTCACTGGCCATATTTTCTTGATCATGTTTCGGGTAGAAGTGGAAAGTCCACAGCGCTCGCGCACCTCAAAGGTGGGAATCAACGACATGGTGATGGCCCAGCCTGGAGCATAACAACTCACGTAAGGCTGATCAATCCATGTACCAGCCAGATCAAGACGAGTTGGCAAGGCGCAGGTTCCATTCTTGATATCAGTACTCGAACGGGCTGTCAATCCCTCGGCAGGAGTACGCTCCAGCACTACATACTCGATACCATGCTCCTCGCAGAACTTTCGCTTGGTGTCGCTGCTTCCATCTTCATTCACTACAAACACATCGGGATGCAGAAACTCCACCGTCGGCACAAAGTCCATGATGCCCGAACCGGGATTAATGAATGCATCTTTCACGTATCGGATAGACTTTACCATGAACAGGCGTTCCTGCTCCGGATAGAAGGTTTTATGATGCTTATACTCCAAGATAGTGGAATCGGAACCTATGCCGACATACAACTCACCATACTGCGAAGCCTGACGGAAGAACTCCACATGTCCGCTGTGAAGAAGGTCATAACATCCGCTTACAAATACTTTTTTCATATCTGTTATTTATAATCTATTACTATTCATTTGCTTTAGCAATCGTGCAAATTTACAATTTTTCGCAGAAATAAAGGCACATTGTAGAGTTAAAGAAACAAAAGAGCCGACTATAAGTATAGGTTTTTAGCAAAATAGTTGTAACTTTGTACTGTCATTATCAAAATATAGACAGATATGGAGAAAGTAACAATCGTAAAGGTGGGCGGCGCCATCGTTGAGGACAACGAGCAACTGGCACAGCTCCTTACAGATTTTGCCGCCATACCAGGAAAGAAAGTACTGGTACACGGCGGAGGCAGACGCGCTACTAAAGTAGCAGCAGCCTTGGGTATAGAGAGCAAAATGGTGAATGGCAGACGCATCACCGACGCACAGATGCTGGAGGTGGTAACCATGGTCTATGGAGGCTTGGTCAACAAGAACCTTGTAGCCAAGTTGCAAGCCAAGGGCGTAAACGCACTCGGACTGACAGGAGCCGACATGGATGTGATACACAGCCACAAGCGCCCCGTCAAGGACGGAGTAGACTTCGGATATGTAGGCGATGTGGAACGCGCCAATGGCAAGATGCTGCAAACCCTTATCCAGGAAGGCATTACACCCGTTATGGCTCCGTTGACTCACGACGGCAATGGCAATATTCTGAATACTAATGCCGACACCATAGCCAGCGAAACAGCCAAGGCTTTGGCTCCCTACTACGATGTGACGCTGATATACAGTTTCGAGAAGAAGGGCGTGCTTTCCAATCCCGATGACGACAACAGCGTGATTCCTGTCATCACACGATCCGACTTCGAGAAATACCAGGCTGACGGAACCATCGGCGGAGGTATGATTCCAAAGATAGAGAACGCCCTTGCTGCCGTAGACGCGGGCGTGAAGGAGGTGATTATCACTCTGGCAACAGCCATAGACGGCAAACAGGGAACCGTCATTAAGTAAAGAACGAAGAGGGAAGAGTGAAGAATTCTTTTGCCTTTGATTCTTAATAAGAGTTAAAAATAGAAATAATTTAAGATTGGTTGTAACTTTCTTATAACATAGTCGTCATTAATAACAGAGGAATGAAAGAAATCAGTTTCCGAAACGATGTTTTGCCACTGAAGGACAAACTCTTCAGACTGGCTCTGCGCATTACTCTCAACAGAGAGGAAGCCGAAGACATCGTGCAAGACACACTGATAAAAGTCTGGAACTCGCGCGACAAATGGCAACAGTTAGAATCCATCGAAGCCTATAGCCTCACTATCGCAAGAAATCTCTCGCTCGACCGCATCAAGAAGATGGAGAATCAGAACGGATCGCTCGAAGATGAGAAAACAGAAAGGCCAGACGCCACCTCGAATCCTTCAGAACGAATGATTCAGAAAGACAAGCTGGACATCGTAAAGAGGATGATAGACGAACTTCCCGAAAAACAACGCAGCTGCATACAGCTACGCGATATTGAGGGAAAAGCCTATAAAGACATTGCCCTGATTCTCGGCATCACCGAAGAACAGGTAAAGATCAATATCTTCAGGGCTCGTCAAACAATAAAACAACGATTTCAACAATTCGACAAATATGGACTATAAGTACATCAAACAGCTTTTAGAGCGCTACTGGAATTGCGAGACCTCCCTCGAAGAGGAAGACATCCTCCGCACATTCTTCAGCCAGGAAGATATTCCTTCCGAGCTGGAGTCCTATAAGGCTCTCTTTACCTACGAGCTTGGCGAAAGCAAGAACGAGGCTCTGGGCGATGACTTTGACCAAAAGATGATGGACATCATAGAAGGCGAGGAAAGCCAGAAGCCAGAAAAGGCAAAGGTAATATCGCTGACAGAACGCCTGAAACCTCTGTTCAAGGCTGCGGCTATGGTGGCTATTTTCCTTACTTTGGGCAATGCCGCCCAAGTACCTTTCCAGAAAGATGACGAATACGTAGGAAATACAGGAAACGGACAATCGGTTCATGGTGTATCAGTAGCTGCCATTGCCGACTCGGTATCGGTCGACTCCATGCAGCAATCCAATATCAACCAAGTGGCTGCCGATCCGGCTTCCAACATACTGAAATGATAAATTTCTATGCTTTCTCTATAAAATCATGTTTAGTAAAACAACTCTGAAACTGTGAAGTTTCATTTCTCTCAAATTTTTCATAACATACTAACGTAATAGGGCTGCCAGTAATTCTGGCAGCCCATGCTATTTATATACGTTTATCTGGCCTTATCGCCCCAACAGCCTATGGCAGGAAGCGGATATAGGTTCTGTCGTCAAAACTCTTGTTGCCTTCTACAAGGCCTTTGGTAGCTATGAAACAGCTGATATTTTGAGGATCGTTGGCGATTTGATTAGCCAAGGCTTCCTCACTCTCTGCCAGAGTTGGCTTAAGGAAAGGATAGCCATCGCTCGCTAATACAATCTCGGAAGAGGCAGAAACAGTCTCGGAAGAAGATACAGACACCACCTTTACCCCCTCCCGATAGATGGGGAATCCATCAATAACAGTATAAGTCTTGTTTTGTCCCGAAAGCATCGCCTCAACGAGCAAAGGCTCTATTTGCCTGCGAGCCTCAGCAGGAAGCATTCCTTCCTTTATCAAGTCAACTCGCTTCTCTGCAATCTCTTGCTCGTAGGGTTTACCATTCTCATAGAGTTTTCCGCCGATGAGAGCCTGACAATCGCCCACCATCCATACCTCTTGCCTTGCCCTGCTGTAAATAACGGCAGAAGCCGTAAGGCGTTCCTCGGGATGCTGCAACAATCGCTCAGCCACGCCCAAAGGCTTATACACTTTATCGCATATATAATGTGTGATGCCTTGGCAGAAATCATCTACCGTAGCATCAGCCTTCAGTTCGTGCTGGATATACTGAGAGATGAGCATCATGGCATAACGACCATTCTTCATCTCCGGATTGAGATGCTTTGGGGTCTTGCTCGTACTGCCGTCTATCACGGCGATGAATTCATCGGTCACGACCAGTCCATCCTCACAGGCCTCCTGGCACTTCTTGCCAATAATGCTTTGTTCTATGATAATCATCTTATTATTACGGTTTTCTAAATCTTTCAACCAACTGCAGGAAACTCGGTATGAGAATGCACAAGGAGAAGCCTACGGCATAATATACCGTCTTCTCATCACCATGGAAGAGATCGATAAGCTTGCCATCGCTCTGAGGAAGAAGGTTGGTCAGGATATAAGCCATCGTGTTGTTGACCCAATGCAGCAGGATGCCTGGCACAAGGCTACGGGTGCGATAGTACATCCATCCTAAGAGAAGACCCATGAACAGGGCATTGACAAACTGGGCTGCATTGCCATGCACAGCACCAAAAATGGCAGCCGAAATCATGATGGCAACCCAATGGTTGCGCTTGCTCATCATACCCAGCAAGGTACGGAGGATGGCGCCACGGAAGACAACCTCCTCGGTCAATGGTGCCAGGATGCCTACAGCCACATACCCCCAGGGCTCTTTGAGCAGCCCTTCGAATATGCGGCCTGTGGTCTCGTCCATTTCCAGTCCGATTTGCTCATACACAAACTCAAGTGGAATCATGGCACCCAAAGCAAACAAAGCTACCCAAAGAAGAGTGAGCCAAGGTTTGGACAACAAATAGTTGCGAGAGATGGGAGTCCACTTGGTCTTCAGAAAAACGACCAGGGTAATCACACTGCTGAACACCGAGGTAAGGGCAAGCAGCACGGGATTGTGCCCCGAAAGCATGGCTGTTCGCACATCTGCCAGTTCCTCATGCTGAACAAATGACCAGACAAGCATTCCCAAGAATGAAACTATAAGCTGTACTACGACAAACACTATGCCATACAGCAGAATATCCATAACACCTTTCTTTACCTCTTTCATCGTTTGTATCTGTTTATTTAAATTTGTTTCTATTCGTTCTCTTTATCTTTCTGCAACAGCGCCACAACGGTTTCCTCGTCTTCACGGAGTTGCTCTGCAAGTTCCTCAGGCGACTCGAACTTACGTTCGCCCCTGATGCGGTGCACAAAGCTCACCAACAGCAACTGACCATAAATGTCGCCATCAAAATGGAAGATATGTGTCTCGATCGTTGTGCGCTTTCCGCCGAAGGTAGGACGCGTGCCTATATTCATCATGCCCCACTTCATTTCCATCCCCTGTTCCAACCTTACCTTGACGGCATAGACACCGGCGGCAGGAATCATTTGACACAAATGGGAGATGTCTATGTTGGCAGTAGGAAAGCCTAATTTGCGACCCTCGTGAAAGCCATTCACCACCTTGCCTACGATGGTATAAGGATAGCCCAAGCACATATTGGCAAGCTCCACCTCGCCTTCGCGCAGAAAGGAACGGATGACCGAAGAGGACACATTGATGCCGTCGAACTGGAATGCGTCATTGCGAACTACCTCCATGTTCATCTCACGTCCATAGCGCACATAATCATCGAAGGTTTCCTCACGGTTGCGACCGAAACGATGGTCGTAACCGATAAAGAGTGATTTCACGCTCAACTGATTACACAGCACCTTGCTCATAAACTCCTTGGCAGAAAGCGATGCCATCTCTTTATCGAAATGCAGCACCACCACATTGTCTATATCGGTGCGGGAGAGGAGACGCAACTTAGAGTCGAGTGTACTCAACGACTCTGGCTGATAGTCGCTCTGCAACACCTTGCGCGGATGCTCGTCGAAGGTGATGACCGTTGCCTCAAGTTCCTGGCTGTGGGCTTTCTCCACCAGCTGACGTATGAGATACTGGTGTCCTCTGTGCACTCCGTCGAAAAAGCCGATAGTGGCCACACAGGGCTTCAAAGACTTGATGACAATACCGTCTTTCAGCCTACATCCGTCTTGAATAGTATAATATACTGTTTTCATCTTGTTTTCCTGCCTTTATTCCTCCTGATGACACATTGCTCGCCTCACAGCACGATACAGTTCGCCTGCCCAAAGAACGAGCGAGGTTGAGCCAATAATGATTGCCCACTCGTTAAGCGAGAGAGGCTGGGTGCGGAACATTTCACCACCGAAAGTAACGATGAGCCACTGACCTGCCAAGACCAGCAGAAGCACCAACTGCATGCCCTTATCCTGGAGGAAGTGACGGAATGCAGACCTGTTGCTGCCCAAAGCCTTGGCATTGAAGAGATTCCAAAACTGCAGCATCACAAACGTGGTGAAGAACCATGTCAGTTCGTGCGTATCGACTCCTCCCCTGCCGCGACGCTCACAATATACCAGGAAAGCAAACATCACGACAAAGAAACTGATGCCACAGAAAAGGATTCCTGCACCCATGCTGCGGGAAATGATAAAGTCGGAAGCCTTGCGGGGCTTTTCCTTCATCACCTCGTGCGAAGGAGGCAAAGAGGCTAAAGCCAAGGCTGCAAAGGTGTCCATTATCAGGTTGACCCACAATATCTGGGTAACGGTAAGCGGCATTTCGGTGCCTATGATCGAACCGCCAAGCACCAGGAGCAAGGCTGCCACATTGACCACCAACTGGAAAAAGAGGAAACGCTGAAGGTTGCGGTAAAGCGAGCGTCCCCACATCACGGCATTGGCTATCGACTTGAACGAATCGTCGAGCAAGGTCATATCCGAAGCTTCCTTGGCTACCGATGTGCCCGAACCTAACGAAAGCCCAACATGAGCATAGTGGAGCGCCGGGGCATCATTGGTTCCATCGCCTGTTACCGCCACCACCTCGCCATGTTTCTGAAGCATGGCCACCAATCGCTGTTTGTCAGTAGGACGGGCACGGCTCATCACACGGATATTCTGTGCGCGTTTATAGGCTTCCTCATCCGAGAGAGCCTCCCACTGTTCGCCCGTTATCATCTTTACCTCAAGCGGAGTCATCTCGCCATCGGCCCCTATGCTTGTATTGTCTTCCTCGAAGATGCCTATCTGCTTGCCTATCTCGAAAGCCGTAGCTGCCGTGTCGCCCGTCACCATCTTGACTTCTATACCAGCCTTTCTGCACTCCTGCACTGCTGCGGGAACCTCCTTGCGCAGAGGATCGGTAATGGCAACGATAGCCTGCAAGGTCATCTTACCGTCTTCTGCCTTCTGATAGGCAAAGGCTAATGTACGCATCGCCTTGCGCTGGAAGTCAGCAAGCTCTTCCTGTGCTTTTTGCTTTTCCTTATCGTCCAAGTCGCACTTTGCCAGCACGATCTCGGGAGCTCCCTTCACAAAGAGATACTGTGTGCCTCCTACAAGAACACGGGTGGACATATACTTTCGCTCGGTCGAGAATGGTTGCTGGCTCACCACGGTGCACTGTTTGCGCAACTCGGCATAGTCGTGCCCCTTAGCTTTGAGCCATAGCAGCAATGCCGACTCGGTAGGATTGCCTATACCTCGGTCGTTGTCCAATTCGGCAGTGGTGTTGACGGCTATCGCCAAGTGGAGCAAATGTTCGCTTCCCTGTTTCAGCAAGAGGGTGTCCACCTGCATCTGGTTCTGCGTCAGCGTACCAGTTTTGTCGGTACAAATCACGGTGACTGCTCCCATCGTCTCACAGGCATGAAGCTTGCGCACAAGATTGTTCGACTTGAGCATTCTTCGCATATTGAGAGCCAAGGAGAGTGTGACGGCCATAGGCAAACCTTCGGGCACAGCCATCACTATCAGTGTGACGGCCATCATGAAATACTCCAACACAAGGTCGGCCATATAAAGATAATCCTTGCTTCCCCATACAGGATTGGTCAGGATGTCGTGACCGAGAAACAGTACAAAAGCGGCTACCGAAACTATTGAACCCACCTTGGAAATCATAGTAGCCAACTTGTCCAACTGTACATAGAGAGGAGTCTTCACTGCCGTCTGCTCGGTCGACTTGGCCGCCACCTTGCCTATTTCAGAAGCATCGCCTACTGCCGTCACCCTGAATTCTCCACGTCCATTCATCACCATGGTAGAACGCAAAACCACATTGCGGGCATAAGCTCCGTCGCCACCGTCCTCGAGCGATTTCTCTGTCATAGGCTCACCGGTAAGCGATGACTCGTTGATTTGCAAATCGGTACAAGAGAGCAAGACACCATCGGCTGGCACCTCGTCGCCCACCTCTATCAACACAATATCGTCTACCACTACATCGCGGCGGGGAATCTCTATCACCCTCCCGTTTCGGCGCACCTTTACAGGCTGTTCCTCGCTCAAGGCTGTAAGGATATGAAACTTCTTGGCAGCATCCCGCTCGAAATAGAAGCCCACCGTTGTGGCCAAGAATACAGCCACAAAGATGCCTATCGTCTCCATAAAGTTGTGCTCTATGAAGGCCAGAACCAGAGAGATCAAGGCTGCAACAAGAAGGATTTGGATAATGGGATCGCGATACTTATCCAAATAGAGTTTCCATAATGATATACGACGAGGAGGTGTGAGAACATTGAGTCCACACCTCTTTCTGCTTTGTCCAACTTGCTCGTCGGAAAGACCTGAATTACTATTTATTTCTTTTGCCATTTGTCATGAAGCACCTCGAGTGCTATAAGATGATGGTGCAAAGATACGGCATTTTTCTGATTAATCGAAAAAAATGCCCAAAATATTTGGTTATTTAGCAAAAAGCTATTACCTTTGCAGCCGAATTGCAAAATTCACGGACTTGTAGCTCAGTTGGTTAGAGCAACAGACTCATAATCTGGAGGTCCCAGGTTCAAGCCCTGGCTGGTCCACAAGATTTTAAAGTGCTAATCGCTTATTATTTAAGCCCTTAGCACTTTTTTGTTTGTCTAAGCTATCTTTGGGGCGCACAACTTGCAACCAAAGGCACATCAACCTTATGCTATTTTGTTGACTAATTGTTGACTAATAAAAATTAGCGTAAGATGCTTACAATCAAAGCAGAGATTAAAAGACAAGAGCAGAAAGCGAACGGTACTTATAATATTAAGGTACGCTTTACGCTCAATCGAAAGGTGAAAAGATTGTCAACAAGTCTATTCATCAAACCGTCTGACTTAACCAAGACAGGCAATTTCAAGAAAGGCACAGCCATTTACAAGGAGATAGAACAACTTGTTACAGGCTATCAGCAGAAATGTGATGCTATGCAAGTTGACCTAAACGGCTACACTCTTGATGAAATTTTCAAGCGTTTAAAGTTTGGGGAGAAGAAAGACAAAGAGATTGATTTCATACAGTTCTCTCGCCAATGGATAGACAAAGCAACCATCAAAGGCGCAAGCAACTACAAGACGGTTATCAATTCTCTCGTTTCTTTTATGGGCAAAGAAGAACTGAACATAAAAGAGGTTACTGTTTCGTTTCTCAACAAATACGCCCAATATCTGAACCAACGCAGAAACGAAAGAATCAAGGAATTGGAAGCAAAGGGAAAACGCATACCGTCTAACAGGATAACTTCTCTTTACCTTGGAAGTTTGCGCCACCTTTACAAGGAAGCACAACGCAAATACAATGATGTGGAGAATGGACTTATACTTATTCCATCCTCACCATTTGACAGCATCTCCATTCCCAAGCAAGAAGCCACTCGCAAGAGAGCACTTGATAAAGACATCATCAAAAGAATCTACAACCTCCCTTATAAAAAGGTAGGCAAAGGCTTGAAGCACACCTGTAGATTTGACCTTGCCAAAGACTGTTTTATCATGTCATTCTGCCTTATAGGAATGAACTCCGCCGACTTATACAATGCAACTGAATTGAAAGACGGCAAACTGACCTATTACAGAACAAAAACAAAGGACAGGCGAAACGACAAAGCAAAAATGGTGGTAGATGTTCCAACTTTCATCATGCCCCTAATAGATAAGTACAAGGATAAGACAGGGAAACGCCTGTTTAATTTCTATCAGACCTATGCCAATAGCAAAGCATTTAACAAGGCTATCAACTACGGCTTGAAAGAGATTGGAAAACTTTTAGAGGTTAACGATTTGGAATACTATGCAGCTCGCCACTCATGGGCAACAATCGCCCTCAATAAAGTTGGCATTGACAAATACACCGTCCACGCAAGCCTCAACCATGTAGATGAATCCATGAAAGTGACAGACATCTACATTGAGCGTGACTTTGTGAATGAAAACAAGGCTAACGCCAAGGTTCTAAAATACGTTTTTGGATAAACTTTATCAACGCTTCACCTTATGGTGGAGCGTTTTTTGTAGTAGAAATAAACAATATCATACGATTATTCCGTTTTTATAAAAAAGTATAAGATATGCAGCAACACATAGATAGTAGTAACAAAAAGCAGTTTCAGTATATATTCAGCATTATCAGAGGCAAGGGAGAGCCATTCTATACCTCTGACGGAATCGCTATGTTTCCAAGCCTCATCCGTTTAACAGACCCTTTAGAGGCTATGGATATATTTGCAGAACGCTATAATAATGCCGAAATAGAATGTCCTTTTAAATATAATAGTTATATTGCAGCAGACGATTTGCAAGACATAATCAAAGGTTTACAACTGGATGCTGATGCGTTTTGGCTACTTATCATGTTTTGTTTTGACTATGTTTATAGCGTTTGCTTAACAGGATTCACTTATAATGACAGTGAAAAAGAAGCAATAGAAAAGTTTATAGCATTAATGCCCTCAAACGATAGCTCAAACACGAAGCTATCCTTAAAGACAGAAAAGGGAAGCATGGAAATTTGCAATAAATTTATCGTTTCCAACCTTTTAAAATGGATAAAGCAAGGCTATGAGCAAAGTCAAAATACAGAAAGCAATCGTCTTAGCAAGAAAGAGTTTCAAACAATGCTTGATAATTGTTTCAATGAAAAGACAGAATCCAACTCTAAAATGATATGGCTTTTTGCCTCATTGCTGAAATACTTTTTTGAACTGAATCCACAATTTGATGGTAAACAAAAAAGAGGCATCAACAAGAATTTTCTTATTTCAAAGCTCATTTACTACACACATATATCTACAAACGACAATTTTAGGTTTGACACAGAAACTCTAAAAGGATTCTTCAAACAATACAAGGGTTTAAGAATAGAAACACATTCCTCTATATACCCAGACTTCTAAAACTACACAAACTATCATATCAATCCTGTTTCTTCATATTGGAGAGGCAGGATTTTTTGTTATTCCCCTCAAAGGGAGTATTCCACACCAATCATTTACTCACCTATTATACTTGCTAATGGCTATATCTTTGCAGCGTGATTTGAAAATCCAAGTGCGCATAAGGATTGAAAGTCACATAGTTAAAAAATTAATTAAAAAGTAATATGGAAAAAGATATTATTACAGAGAGTTTTCTCTTGGTATCAGAAAAGAACCTCCGTATTGAAAAGAGGTCTTTAGAGCAACTTCAAAAAAGAGGTGCTTCACCTAATGTGATTGCAGAACAGCAGAAAGTTGTTGGTGAGCTAACGGAAAAATATGAGGAAGCCAAAGCTGCAACAGAAAGAATCCAAAAACAACTTGGAGAAACTGCCATTACATTCAATGTCGTTGATGATGCAACAGGCAATGCAACCACCATTTCTAAGAAAATAGCTTTCGTCAAAAACAATCGCCCCATAAATAGCACAAAAGTAGATAGCTTTATAAACCTCATCGCTAATGACAAATACGAGAGAGCATTTCCTATCATTGTTGCAGAAGCTAAATTTTTAATGGAGAAAGGATATGAAATCTATAATTTAAAGAACGAGAAACTTTCAGAAGAAGCAGACAAATATTTTGTCATTCTTGATGGTCAGCATAGATGTTGCGCATTTGCAAGACTTGTAGCAGCAGATGGGAAATACGAAATTCCTAATGTTCATATCAGAAATAAAGAAAACATTGGTGCTTATTTGGTTGACATCAATGAAACAGGCACGAGTTGGAATAACAAGGATAGATTAAGCGTAGCCGCATTAACAGCAAAAGAGCATAGCAACTTATTCTCAAACATTGCCATGCTAATGAGCCAAGGATTTAATCCATCGGCTGCTTCAATGATTCTTGCCAAAGTGAAACTGTCGACCAAAACCATCAAACAGGCGCTCAAAGGAGAACATATAAAGCTACCACAAAGAACAGAAATAAACATAGAACGAGGGCAAAAATTTGTAACACTCTGCAATGCAGCAGGCATAAACACAGCTTTTGTAACCAAGCGGTACTTTATAGAGGGCTTCAATTCTTATGCAGCATCAAATGGAGAAGAAAAGGCTTTTGAAGCATTACAAAGATTGCGAAATCTCAACTTGGCAGAAAAGGAATTAAAGGAAATATCGGCTGGTGATGATTTTTCTGCACTCTTGAAACAAGCAACAGAAGCAGAACAGCTTTTAGAATAAATAGGTGTGAATTTTAATGAACTTGTCTATCATTATCTCAAAATATCAAGCAGGGAGATTGGTTTATTCCAAATCCCCTGCTGATATAAAATGTCGGGAATGGGTGATATATAAAGCAAGGACATACTATTAACTACATATACTATCAACATAACTAAACAGGCTTTCAGCCTCGCTTAATGTTGATAACAAAATGAAGAAATATGGAGAATTTAGACAATAAAGATTACAGGATTTTCCCTATAAACGCTGCAAAAGTCCTCTCTAACAAGGAAGCATACATATACTTGGCACTCCTTTTTAAGAGTGATTTTCAGACAGGAGAATCAAACGTATTGTTAGAAACCTTATCGAAAGAAACAGGCTATGACACTGATACCGTAAGCTCTTATCTCCATAAAGCCAAAGACAAAGGCTTTGTTGACATTGCAAGGATGTGGGTTAATGCAGGAAATGTAGCAAAACCTAAGACCAAGAATTTCTACAAGATACAGATACCTACATACAACTTCGTAATGGTAAGTCGTAGTTTTTTTAATTGGCACATTGATGGTATGTCACTAAAGGAAGAAACAGACATAAAAGGGTTCATTCTCCTTATAAAGTCTATCTGCTTGAATAATTGCAATGTCACTTTTTATAGTTTACGAGAGATGACAAAAATTCTGAATCTTAGTTACTCCACTTTACAGAAACTTATGACAAAATGCAGAAAATTAGGCATCATAGAATCAATAAGGGGTGGTGGTTACAAAATTATGCTTGAATATTTCGATATAGGCAACACTGGTTATTTTCCCAAAGGCACACTACCCCTTTACAAGGATATATACAACACGATTTCAGCCTATTGCAAATCTGTGGGTTTTGACCCACCTCCTTATAAAGTGGAATATATTAGCAAAATAGCAGCAAAATATCCATACAGGCAAAATGATTTAGAGCTGACGAATGACAAAGCCATTATTAGGCAGTATTCAGTCAGCTATCAGTTGGCAGAACGATTGCCCCCAATAAATGAGCCTATTAAAAGTCTCAACTATTTTGTCAAGGTACTAACCAATGAAAATTACAAACCTCCTGTTAAAGGGCAACACAAATTTATCATGTAATTAGAAGAAAGGTAGCCATTAACTATCTTTCTTCTTTCGTTTAAAGTCCATGTAAGAAGCATCTATAAATATACTCCTTTTGATTATTCCATTTTTTATGCGCTATATAGGAATAAATAGCACTGCACAAAAATGCGCATCCATCAAAGAATATAATATATAATTGGCGATAAAGTTAAGATTCCCCCTCTCCACTCCATCTAAAAATCACATAACAGTTACGCAAACGCAAGTTTACAACATTTTCAGTTCCCCCTACAAGTCTTGAAGAAGAACAAAAAACGATAACAATATTATTCACCGTTTAAATTTTACAGTAATGGAGAATTTAATTTTATTGCCATCATTGGCACAACGAAAAGCCAACGGATTCCACCGCTTTGTGGAAGACGCTACGGTAATTTCAGAAGAAACTACCAAGGCTAAGAAAGTAAACCATTTCATTGAGGCTAACACAATGGAAATTGATTTACAGAGCCTAAAGAACGATTGTGTTGTTCCTGTCTTTAGCAAAGACAACGAACTAACCATTTCTCATAATGCTTTCATCGAAAGCGTATGGGATGCAGCACAAAAGAACAAATTGACAAACCCGAAATTCGTGTTTCTCACATCATTAAGGGACGTATTCCAGAGGCAATACACAAGCCTGCAAACCAACTTTTAGAGAGTGACAAAACGCAATACTTTGAGCGTATGATGTTTTGTTTTGAGATTCCCACCATCTACGAAAATGTAGAGGGAAACAAACTCACTCTTTCTGTTGGCGGTGTGCGTGCATACAACCACATGAATTTGTATTCAAGAAAAACCGTGGAGAAATTCAAAGTTTTCATTGGATTCAAAAACTTGGTTTGTTGCAATCTTTGTGTTTCTACTGATGGGTATCTTAGCAACTTAGAGGTTTCCAACACAAGCGACTTGTTTTGCTCTGTTTTGGAAATGTTCAAGTTCTACAATCCAGCAAAGCACATTCATTTGATGCAAACTCTTGGAAATGCCTATCTGACAGAACACCAATTTGCAGAGATTTTGGGCAAAATGAGATTATATCAATGTTTGCCCCCTCACTATCAGAAAAGCGTACCAAAGTTGCTAATCACTGACACGCAAATAAATTCAGTTGCAAAGGCATATATGCAAGATGAGAATTTTGGTAGTTTTGGAAATGACCTCTCAATGTGGAAATTTTATAATCTGCTTACAGGGGCTAACAAAAGTAGCTACATTGATTCTTTCTTGGATAGAGCCTATAACGCAACAGAGATTGCAACAGGCATTAACGCTGCCTTATATGGTGATGAGAGATACAAGTGGTTTATTGATTAAACTTTCAAAGTGAGGGGGAAAGCAAAACTCTCTCATTTTATTTTTATGAACTTCTAAATTTATAAGGTTATGAAAGAACAAAACCAAAAGACAATGGCAAAGGTTACCTTTGGCACAATCGTCTTAGCAACGGTACTAATCATTCTATTTATTGCAAATCCAATCCTTACTATTTGCATAGGGTGGTTTATCATCCTTATTGCTGCTTCGATTTTCTAAACGCAAAAACGGCTGTCTGATTTTCTCAAAAAGAGCAAAATCAGATAGCCTTTTTTGTATGGTGTAAAGAGGCAAAGGCTAAACACGTTGATATTTTGCTTTCAAATACGCCACTTATTCTACACATTATAGTTAAAATCAATGCTTTAGGCAGTTATTGTATGTTAAAAATGACAGATTCTCAATGCTTTTTCGTACTTTTGCAATTGACATTCGTAAGTTTGTCAAGACATTTTGGAAAAAGAAGAGCGTTATTGATACTCGCCTTTACAATCAAATTCTCGCAAAATTTGAACACACAAAAAGGTTGGGCTGCAACAACGCTCACGCTACGGATATATACAATCCCGAAAGGGAGAACTATATACTCGCATTGCGTGAGTGGCTGTTGCTTATACTTTTGTGTGGGCAATGCGAGAAGCCTGATTGTAGGGATAAGCAAAATACAGTCCTCACGCTTTTCGCATTTATAAACTTAGCGTTCCAAAGGGGGATGAGGAGCAACGCAAAATTTTATGAAGACATTAAGATTTATCGGAATGGCTATTTCAGCCATTATTATGAGCGTTAATTTTATTGCTTGTTCAAGCGATGACAATAACGACAATGAAAACACAAATCTTTTAGGCACTTGGAAATGTTCCTCTACACTCCCGTACGAAGAACATACCGCAGCACAAGGCGGAGACGGATTTAGAGAGGGACTAAAGATTAAATTTATACAGAACAACAAATGTTTCATAGACTATTGGGGGCATGGCTTTAACACAGGAAGTGGCTACATAAATAATCCAACTGAATCAGATTGGGATTCAGAGGAGGGTGACAAATGGCTTTTAAGTGGCAACAACCTTACAGTTATGGAAGGCGATTTAGACCGTTGGGTTGGTACTGTTACCATCAAAGGGAATGAAATGACATTCACTTATAAATATCAAGATTGGAACTACGATAAGCAAATTATGGTTTCTGAAAGCAAGGAAACCTATACATCAAAGTTCACCCTTACATCAAGAAACTAACGAAAGATGCAAGTCTATTCGAAATACTCTTGCATTGCTTAAAGGGCAGTTGTTGACTGATTGTTGACTAATTGTTTCTCGCAGAGTATTCATTAACAGTCAATGATATAGCACAAAGGACTTGTTGCTCAGTTGGTTGCACACAAAAGCGCAGTTTTCGTGTGCCGCAGAGAGCAACAGACTCATAATCTGGAGGTCCCAGGTTCAAGCCCTGGCTGGTCCACTCTTCAAAATCAAGCAGTTAAGCCACAAACTTAACTGCTTTTTCTTTTGCCTTGCGAACACATTGCGAACACAGAGACATTCGTACAGCAACATGGTTTTCGCACATTTTCATGCTTTTTTATCTTGCGAACACGTATTTTCATCAGATTTTATTCTCCCAATTTCGGGGAAACAAAATAGTTTCAATCCAGTTCGCCAAATAGCAAGAAATACACCTTTACCCCAGTTCGGGACAATCATTGACCAGTATGCAGAAAACAAAGAGGTACGTATTAGTGTCGGCAACTGGCTTACAATGTTTGCAGAAAGCCAAGGCCGATTGAATGACTACGAATCAGAAAGAGCCTATAGTGAGGTTGAGAACATTGCAACTGGCAAATACGATCATCGTCTCGGCAAAGGAGGTCAAGGTATTTCAATGTAACTTCACTTTACTTTATTGCTTTATATATACGCACACATTAAAGTAAAGTTAAACAAAAGGGGAAGAAAAATAATCTGATGATTCTGCAGTAATACTTTTCTTCCCTTTTATCATATTCATCACCATGCATTCTCTATGAACCGTTGGAAACCGTCCTTAATTGCACTCTCATTTGGACGATATCCAATACGTTGCTAACAATGCTGATAATACCAAGACCCATTACTATTGATAGGACAATCGTCGCTATCGTCCTGGAATATTGCTCAATTGCCAACAAGATGCCAGATGATGCATGGAAAGTAAACAATGGCAATTCCGATGGCGTGGACAGAACAAGGGCAAACAATGCTCCGCCAGCGATGAAGCCCGCCACAAATGCAGCTATCATAGCATATTTGTAGCGACGAAGGTTTGCCTCCTCATACTGACGAAGGTATTCTACGGCATCGAGTTTTTGGGTTAGGCGTGCCATAAACTCATCCTTATCGTCAAATTTCGGACGCTGGGCAAGGAAGAGTTCCTCAAGTGCTTTATCTTTCATCATAACTTCAATCTTGTTTTCAGTTTGTCACGTCCTCGCGAGAGTTGCTTCTTCACGGCATCTTCGCTTGTGTCTGTTATCTGGGAAATCTCTTTTACAGAATGTCCGTCAAGATAGAACAACACAATGGCTGCTCGTTCTTTGGGAGGCAAAGTGGCGAGAGCAAGATAGAGATCCTGATAAGCATATTTTGCATCAGCATCACTTGTGCCTAAAACTGTTTTTGCCTCTTCGATGCTTTCAAATGTCCATTGGGCTGCCTTATGATTAAGGAATGTATTCTGTGCAATCTTGAAGAGCCACGATTGGAACTTTCCTTTATTCTGATAGCCTGCCGAGGCAAGATACGCCTTGACCAAAGCATCTTGAGCAATATCGTCAGCATCATCCTTGTAGCCACAGCAGAGGGCGAGCAAGAATCCACGAAGTGCCTCCTGCTCGTCACTGACGAGTTGTATGAACTGCTCTCTGGTCATCTACTTTTTATGCCTGTCGCAAGTTCCGTTCCTCTGCTTCCATTTCCTTGGCAAGCATCTTCTTACCGATCTGATAGTTGGCTAGGAAGGCTATGCCTACAGCTAACAGTACCAATCCTATACTTATACTTACCAACGGATCTGTACTTCCTCCTACTAAGTTGCAGTTCAAGTATATTCCGTAACCTATCATTCCTACTCCCAGGATGAAAGCAAGCATTCCCCACTGTAGTTTTTCCAACAACTTCTCTTTCAACAACTTCTCTGGCTTATTCATCTTTCTTACCAATTCCTCAATGTCAATGTCAGCATTCTTTTCGAGTGCAGCAAGAATGATTTCCTTTCTATTCCTTTCCGAAGCCATCTTACCTCTTAATGCAAGAAAAATAATGGTAATTGGGAGAATAACGGCTGTTCCAAGCACAATAAAAAGACCTACGATATCATGACTTTCCATATTTTTATTTGTTTTATTGGTTAAACTTCTTGTTAATTATTGAACCGATTCACTATAACAACAAGTGAAAGTAGGAAAAGGTGACGTCCCATCTGTGTTTTTTTTTCAAAATTATCTCAAAAAACTACACCAAAGACAAAACAACATCTGGCGACATCTCCATCTTTGTTATAGCGCAAAGGCTGGTACCCATATCCTTGACACTTGCACCCATCAGGTACACATCATCATCAACAACCAAGAAACGGTCATGGGATTTATGGGGCAACTGTACGAACACCACAGTATCGTATTGCTCATTGTGCTTCTCCAGATCCAACTTGAACTGTTCGCTGTTGAAGCTGGCCACGATTTGTGACCACCTTAACGGTATCTGATGTATTTTTCTTTGCCATAATCTTCAATTTGCCTACAAAGTTATTATTTTGATTTGACAACAGGGCAAAATTTCTTTATTTCCCTATCATTCTCTTAATAAACTCCTTCATTTCCTCTGGAGTCATACTGTCAACATCCACCTCTGGTTCTTGATTCTCTTTCAAGTTCAGCAGTTTGTTGTTGAACTCAAACCTCATCTCTAATGGATACATATCTTGGTAGCCTCGGGTAATATTGTTGCCTTGGGAATGTCCCATACCCTCCGAAACGTATTCCTCAGGAACCTTCAACATCTTAAGGTTGCTTGCAAAAGCATGGCGAGCCCAGGTACTTGATGGTTCCTTTTCCCACCCCAAGACTTCCTTACACACGCGTATCACGCGATCTTTAATATTAGAGTTTTCCTGTACACACTGCTTACGCATCACCCTTTCGTCGTTTGAACCCTTGAAAACATCAGGGAAAACGCGTGCGCCTTTGCTTGGCTTTGCTGCAATCTGGTCAAGAACGTTTTGCAATGGAGTAATGATTGGCACAATAACTGTTGCCTCTCCATTTACATTACGATGTGTCTTGTGCCGTTCAAACTTCAAGCAACGTCCACCTTCTGCATAGTAAGTTCTGTCATAGGTTATGCGACCTGCATCAGCAAGGTTATTACCAAAATTGAATATTACGCAAAGCACTTTGTTAAATATCACTACTTTTGCTGCTATTTATTCAAATATCTCACATCGATATTGTATCTTTGCAGAAATTATTAGTCTTATGGAAGATAAAGATTTCAATCGAATAAAGGTTGTTCTCGGCAAGTAACCCAGAAACAGAATACCTCCTACAAAGAGGATTGTCTGTAAGAATTTTGCCAGAAGTAAAACTGTGCACAACCATCATAGACAAAGACATCGTATGGTATGGCGCAATAAATGCCCTTGGCTATGCAACAGAAGAGGACAATGTGATAAAAGTGGTAGACAACAAACTTGCCAATGAATTGTTAGAAGTTCTGCTCACTTCCTAAATTTTATGAGAAATATGATCATGAAAGATTTACGCAGAAAACAAATAGTATCCATCCAATACTACAACTCACCTTGTGGCGAAATCATCTTGGCATCGGAAGGCGACTGTCTATGCCTGTGCGATTGGAACAAAATGCCATGTGCCGAACGCAACAAGCACCGGCTCATGCGACTGCTGAATGCAGAATGCATCATTGCCCCCTCTGCCGTCCTGGAAGAAACAAAGAAAGAACTTGATGAGTATTTCGCAGGCAAGCGCCATACATTCGAAATTCCCTTACATCCCGTTGGTACCTTCTTCCAAAAACAAGTATGGCAAGCCTTACTTGAAATTCCGTATGGAGAAACAAGAACTTACAAAGAGATTGCACAAAAGATAAACAAGATGAAAGGTATAAGGGCTGTGGCACAAGCCATCGGTGCCAATGGCATCAGCATTCTCATCCCTTGCCATCGCGTCATTGGCACCAACCGCTCACTGACAGGATACGCAGGAGGCATCGAGGCAAAAAGATTACTGCTGAATATCGAATGTCAAAATACGCCTTATGGCTGAACCTACAACTTAACTTCTATTACTTCTGAACCCAGCGAAAGTTGAATAAACTTATTAACTCCATTTCCCTATTTGAGAAAGCCAAATTGGACATATTACTTCCCATTGCCGTACAATTGCTTCTTGAAAGGCACTATTGTGCCCCTCGCAGGGCACTATTGTGCCATAAGTAGGCACTTTTATTGCATCAGTATTTATAAAAATAGCATCAGTAATTATAAAAATGGATCACGCAAAAACCCTTCACCCTTCATCTGTACGCATGAAATGCCGATAAACACAGGGGTTCTGAGACTGAAATGCAAATTTTAACCCTTCATCACCCTTCATCACCTTTCATCTTTTTGCCATTTTCAGATTTCGACAGACTGACAGAGCTTGGCTCATGCGTCTATTAAGACCTGTCCAGGGCGTCTATTATGACCAAGTCTGGTCGTCTATTAAGACCAAGCCTGGCTGTCTATTAAGCCCTGGTTAAGGCATTTATGATGCTTGCATTAAGGCTTACATCTTTATCAGACAAGTTGACTTTCAACTTCAAGAGATGCTTGTGTTTCGCCCTTTATAAGAGCTCTTGATTGAACGAAGGAAAGTATAAACGCGGAGCCGCTTACAGCCACTTACCAATTAGGATGAAGGGAGATGAAGGGAGATGAAGGGTGGATTTGTACCATTCAACCTCTGAAACCCCGATAAACACAGGGGATTCCAAGGGATAGATGAAGGGTGAAGGGTT
>ENA-ORRO01000889-ORRO01000889.1-human-gut-metagenome-genome-assembly--contig:-NODE-889-length-22918-cov-3.122993_pt1 | contig 22918 bp, 19 predicted proteins | sample MGYA00242176_ERZ509136 | MGnify/ENA primary metagenome ERZ509136 (study PRJEB26280, sample SAMEA2338644) | human gut metagenome | biome: human gut; feature: human-associated habitat; material: faeces...
TAATTTGAGGAAATTATCCCGGTGGACCGGTGTTTCGTCGTTCAGCGCGATACGAATGTTGCCCATTGCGGTTTCCAATCGTACAATCGAACGTTTTTCGCGGATTTTCCCTTGGGTGTGAAATGCGGTTGTTCCTATTAGGAATACCAATAACAAGAGTTTTTTCATAAGGTTTCAGTCTAACTGTGGGCAAAGATAGTAAAAACTATTTCTGCCGGGAAATAAATCGCTCTTTTTCTTGCAGATGCCTCGCGTTCTTTCTTCATGGAGTTATTAACAGCATGTCGATAAATATTTTATTATAATAAGGTGTATGTGTCTATGAAAATTCGTACCTTTGACCTCGCGTAATGTAAAATATTGATGGAAGAAGCAGTTTATCACGTCCCTGTCTTGTTGAAAGAATGTGTAGACGGTCTGGTGGTCAATCCTGCCGGGGTATATGCCGATGTCACTTTCGGAGGAGGAGGGCACAGCCGGGCGATTGTGTCCCGACTGGATACGGCCGGGCATTTGTATAGTTTTGACCAAGACGAAGATGCCGAGGCGAATATCGTTGCTGACGGACGTTTTACGTTTGTCCGGAGCAATTTCCGGTATCTGAAGAACTGGATGCGTTATTACGGTGTGGAACAGTTGGATGGTTTGCTGGCTGATTTGGGCGTGTCGAGCCACCATTTCGATGATGCGGAACGGGGGTTCTCGTTTCGTTTCGACGGGAAACTGGACATGCGGATGAACCAGCGGGCGCGGCTGACTGCGGCGGATGTGTTGAATGATTACGCGGAAGAGCGGCTGGCCGACATTTTCTATCTGTACGGTGAATTGAAGAATGCCCGTAAGCTGGCCTCATGGGTGGTGAAAGCCCGTATGCACCGAAGGATCGAGACGACGGAAGAGTTCATGGAGGTGGTAAAGCCTTTGTTTGAGCGTGACCGGGAGAAGAAAGAATTGGCTAAGGTGTTCCAGGCTTTGCGTATAGAAGTGAACCAGGAGATGGACGCCTTGAAGGAGATGCTGACGGCCGCGGTCGAATTGCTCCGGCCGGGAGGTCGCTTAGTGGTGTTGACCTATCATTCTTTGGAGGATCGGATGGTGAAGAATTTAGTCAAAACCGGAAATGTGGAGGGCAAGCGGATACAGGATTTCTATGGCAATGTGGATTGTCCGCTCAGGGCTGTTTACAATAAAGTGATAGTGCCGGGAGAAGAGGAGCAGCGTGCGAATCCCCGTAGCCGCAGTGCCAAGTTGAGAATCGCGGAAAAGAAATAAAGGATGAAGGAAGAACTGGATTTGGAAGAAAAAACGGACGTGGAACCCGTGGGTGTGCCTACGGAAGAGGCAGCCGGAAGTCCCGGGGCGGAGGAGGCCGTGTCGGGCGGGGACATGTCCGACGGGGACGGTGTGATGCCGGGCGATGAGGAAAAGGCCGAGTCGGGCGAACTGTCTCCTATCAAAGCTTTCACGGAGAGTGAGGGGGTGGACCAGCGTCCTAACGTGTCTTTACGCGAGATATTGGGTGGGGACATCCTTACGGCCGGGTGGTTGCGTCGTCAGATGGGATTGATTTTACTCTGTACGTTTTTTGCCATCATTTATATCACGAACCGTTATTCCGCAGAGCAGGAGATGATTGAGATTGAAAAGTTGAAGACGGAATTGACGGAGGTGAGATACCGTGCGCTGACCCGTTCTAGCGAGTTGACCGTAAAGACACGGCAAAGCCAGATAGAAAAAAGTTTGAGACAGACTCCGGACAGCGTGCTGCAAAGTCCGAAAGAACCTCCTTTTTTGATTAAATCCCAAAACGAGGAAGAAGAATGAACTTCGACAATAAAAAGATAATGCCCCGTTTCTTCGTGGTCATCGTACTGATGAGCTTGGGCGGTTTGTATATATTGGGCAATGCGGCCTACCTGATGTTCGTGGAGAGCGAGTATTGGACGCAGGTGAGCCGTAAACTGGTAAAAGAGAATGTGCCCATTCCTGCCAAGCGTGGAAACATCCTTTCGGCAGACGGGCAGATTATGGCCAGCTCCTTGCCGGAATATAAGATCTATATGGATTATGTCGCATCGGACAAGAATCCGGAGACGGCCAAGGAACTGCAGGCTTGGAGGGACAGCGTGTTGATGGCCGACTTGGATTCCATTTCCCGGGGGTTGAGTAAAATCTTTCCCGATAAAACCGCCGGATATTTCAAGAAACGGCTGAAAAAGGGAAAAAAGTTGAGACGGAGGAACTGGCAGATATACGGTCGGCGAATCTCTTATATCCAGTATAAGGAGTGCAAGAAACTGCCGTTGTTCCGTGAGTCTCCTTTCAAGGGCGGGTTCTATGCAGAGAAATTCAATCAACGAAAGAAGCCTTACGGCTCATTGGCCACGCGTACGTTGGGGGCTTTGTATGCCAGTAAGGATTCGGCGCGTTACGGCCTGGAGCTTTCCTACGACTCCATTTTGAGGGGCAAGGAAGGCGTGTCCCATCGTGCCAAGGTGCGTAACAAGTGGTTGAGTCTGGTGGATGCCCCTCCGGTGGATGGTAATGATATTGAAACGACCATCGATGTGTCCATGCAGGATGCGGCGGAAAAGGCGTTGTTGAAACAGTTGAAAAACATCAATGGCGACGTGGGCGTGGTGGTGCTGATGGAGGTGGCCACGGGAGATGTGAAGGCCATTGTGAACATGACGAAATGTGCGGATGGCGAGTACCGCGAGGTAAAGAACAACGCCGTGTCTGACTTAATGGAGCCCGGTTCTACTTTTAAGACCGCGTCCATCATGGTGGCACTGGAGGACGGAAAGATTTCGAAGAATGATTTCGTAGACACCGGTAACGGACAGTGGGAGATGCACGGGCGGGTGATGAAGGATCACAACTGGCGGCGTGGCGGTTACGGAAGAATCAGTGTGCCTGAAGTGCTGATGTATTCTTCCAATATCGGGGTCAGCCGCTTGATAGACGACAACTATAAAGACCATCCGGAAAAATTCGTGGACGGGCTGTATCGTGAAGGAGTGGGCATTCCCCTGAATATACCTTTGATGGGAAGCGGAGAGCCGCGGGTGCGCCGCCCGAAGAAGGACGGCAGCAATTGGTCGAAGACGGCCTTGCCGTGGATGAGCATCGGGTATGAGACCCAGATACCGCCGATAGCCACATTGACTTTCTATAATGCCATAGCCAACGGTGGAAAGATGGTACGTCCGCGTTTTGTAAAAGCCGTCCGGAAGAATGGCGAAATCGTGCGCGAATTCCCGGTGGAAGTCATCAAAGAGCGGATATGCTCTCCGAAGACCCTGAACGACATTCAGGAAATACTGGAAATGGTAGTAAGTAAGGGACTGGGCAAGAAAGCCGGATGCAAGGATTTCAAGGTGTCGGGGAAAACCGGTACGGCACAAGTGGCCCAAGGCAAGGGCGGCTATCATGGAGGCCGGATGAAATATCTTATCAGTTTCTGCGGCTATTATCCTTCAGACCGGCCGAAATACAGTTGCATCGTCGCGATACAAAAGTCCGGCCTGCCTGCTTCGGGAGGGGGGCATTGCGGTCCGGTGTTCAGCGAGATTGCCCAAAGCGTCATGGCGAAAGGGGTATATCGCGATGTGTCGGAAGCATCAGATTCGGCTTCCGTCTTCGTCCCGGATGTGTTGGACGGTGACTTGAATGCCACGCGGGCAGTACTGAAAGAACTGGATATTCCTTTTAAACAAGACTGGAGCACGGACAAAGGTGGAAAGAGCGTTTGGGGGAAAGCGGTGAACAGCGGGAATGCCGTGACGTTGCGCGGTGACAATACGCCGATGGAAATCGTACCGGACGTGAAAGGCATGGGGGCGAAAGACGCCGTGTATATGTTGGAGAGCCGGGGATTGAAAGTGAAATTGGAAGGCGTGGGGCGTGTGGTTTCGCAGAGCATCCCGCCGTACGTCAAATATAAGAAAGGGCAAACCATACAGATTAAATTAAAAAGATAAGAGGGAAGCATGATGATGGAGTTAGATATTTTGCTGAAAAGCGTGAGTGTCGTACGGGTCGAAGGCGATACCGCACGGAACATTACGGGAATCAATATGGATTCCCGGCTTGTGCAGCCGGGCGATTTGTTTGTCGCCGTCAAAGGGACGCAGGCCGACGGTCACGCTTATATCGGCAAGGCGATAGAGAAAGGAGCCGTGGCCGTAGTGTGCGAGGCATGGCCGGAGGTGCAGGCTGAGGGGGTGACGTACGTACAAGTGAAGGATTCCGAAAGTGCGGTGGGGCGGTTGGCTACGGTGTTTTACGGTGACCCGACCTCCAAATTGCAACTTGTCGGAGTGACCGGTACGAACGGGAAAACTACGATTGCCACCTTATTATATAATATGTTCCGGGTGTTCGGTTATAAGTGCGGACTTTGTTCTACGGTTTGCAATTATATAGATGATGAGGCTGTCCCGACAGAGCATACCACGCCCGACCCGATTACGTTGAACCGTTTGTTGGGGCGTATGGCGGACGAAGGATGCAAATACGCTTTCATGGAAGTCAGTTCGCATGCAGTAGCCCAGCATCGTATTGCAGGCCTGAAGTTTGCAGGAGGTATTTTTACGAACCTTACGCGTGACCATCTGGATTACCATAAGACATTCGAGAACTACCGCGACGCCAAGAAGGCATTTTTCGACGGTTTGCCCAAGGGGGCTTTTGCCGTGACGAATGTGGACGACCGCAACGGAATGATCATGGTGCAGAACACAAAGGCCGTCGTGAAGACTTATTCTTTGCGCGCGGCTGCCGATTTCAAGGCAAAGGTGTTGGAAGAGTCGTTTGAAGGCATGTGCCTGGATGTCAATGGCAAAGAGGTGAGCGTTCCTTTCATAGGCCGTTTCAATGTATCCAACTTGTTGGCTGTGTACGCTGCTGCCGTTTGTATGGGGCGCGGGGCTGAAGACGTTCTGGTAGCCCTTAGTACATTGCGCCCGGTGAACGGACGTTTCGAGACGATTCGTTCGAAGGAAGGAGTGACTGCCATTGTCGATTACGCCCATACGCCGGATGCGTTGGTCAATGTGTTGTCGACCGTGAACGAAATACTGAAACGGCGCGGCGAAGTCATTACGGTCTGCGGAGCCGGAGGCAATCGTGACAAGGGCAAGCGTCCGATTATGGCGCAGGAAGCAGTGAAAAACAGCGATAGGGTAATCATAACCAGTGACAATCCGCGTTTCGAGGAGCCGCAGGAAATTATCAACGATATGTTGGCCGGACTGGACAAGGAGCAAATGCGCAAGGTGATTTCCATTGTCGACCGCAAGGAGGCTATCCGTACAGCCTGCATGATGGCACGGCCCGGAGATGTGGTGCTGGTGGCCGGGAAGGGGCATGAAGATTACCAGGAGGTGAAAGGCGTGAAGCATCATTTCGACGACCATGAGGTGATAAAAGAAGTATTTGGCATTTAACCGTTGCGCACATGTTGTATTATTTGTTTCGATTTTTAGGAGAGTACGGGATTCCCGGTTCGCATATATGGACCTACATCTCTTTCCGGGCTTTGCTGACCCTGATTCTGTCGTTGGTCATTTCCGTATGGTTCGGGGAATACTTCATCAAGTGGATGAAACGCCATAACGTGAGCGAGGCGCAGCGCGACAAGTCGATAGACCCTTACGGGGTAGAGAAAAAGGGAGTGCCTACCATGGGCGGTATCATCATCATCGTGTCCATCATCGTTCCTTGTCTGCTCTTCGGGCGTTTGCGTAACATCTATATGATACTGATGCTGATTACGACCGTGTGGTTGGGTGTTTTAGGGTTCGCGGACGATTACATCAAGATGAAAGTAAGCAAAGACGGTTTGCGGCCTGTGTATAAGCTGGCGGGACAGACCCTTTTGGGACTTTTTGTCGGCCTGACATTGTGGCTCAGTCCCGACGCGGTGATTCGGGAGAATGTATCGACACAGCGTTTGGGCAACACCGAAGTCGTCGTACACAAAAGTGAGAAAGTGAAATCGACCATTACCACGATACCGTTTGTGAAGGACAACAACTTGGATTATGCCGAGATTATGAGTTTTTGCGGAAAATACAAGACGGCTGCCGGGTGGTTCTTGTTTGTGGTCATGACTACGTTGGTCGTGGTAGCCGTGTCCAACGGGTCGAATCTGAACGACGGCATGGACGGCATGGCAGCGGGCAATTCGGCGATTATCGGTGTGGCATTGGGCGTATTGGCCTACGTGTCCAGTCATATAGCCTTTGCCAGTTACCTGAACATCATGTACATACCCGGTTCGGAGGAATTGGTCATCTTCATCTGTGCTTTTGTAGGCGCGTTGGTCGGTTTCTTGTGGTATAACGCTTATCCTGCCCAGATTTTCATGGGGGATACGGGCAGCTTGTCCATCGGGGGCATTATTGCCGTGACGGCCATCATCATACATAAGGAATTGCTTATCCCCTTAATGTGTTTCGTGTTCCTGATGGAGAGCCTGAGCGTGATTCTGCAAGTGAACTATGCGAAATGGGGGAACCGGAAAGGACTGAAGTTAAGAGTGTTCAAGCGAGCCCCGATTCATGATACTTTCCGGGTGCGTCCCGGACAGTTGGCTCCGGACGTGAAGGTGCTGTGCAACTGGCCTAAAGGATGTTGGTTAGAGTCGAAAGTCACGGTCCGTTTTTGGATTATCACGATCATCTTGGCGGCCATGACGATTATAACGTTAAAAATCAGATAAGGAAGAAGCTATGGGGGAAAGAATGGTAATATTGGGAGCGGCCGAAAGCGGCGTGGGCGCTGCGGTGCTGGCTCAGAAAAAAGGCTTTGATGTCTTTGTTTCCGATATGGGAAAAATCAAGCCTCATTACGTGGACATGCTGGACCGTTACGGAATTGCGTGGGAAGACGGCGGCCATACGGAAGAACTGGTCCTGAATGCGGACGAGGTGATAAAAAGCCCGGGCATACCGGAAGATGCCCCGATGGTGTTGAAGGTGAAAGCCGCCGGTATTCCCATTATCTCGGAAATAGAATTTGCCGGACGCTATACGCACGCCAAGATGATTTGTATTACGGGCAGCAACGGCAAGACCACTACTACGTCCTTGATTTATCATATCTTCAAGAAAGCGGGTTACAACGTCGGGTTGGCCGGAAATATCGGCCAAAGCCTGGCCTTGCAGGTGGCCGAGAAAGATTATGACTATTATGTGATAGAACTGAGCAGTTTCCAGTTGGACAACATGTACCGTTTTCGGGCTAACATTGCCGTGTTGCTCAACATCACGCCCGACCATCTGGACCGTTACGACCATTGCATGCAGAATTATGTGGATGCCAAAATGCGCATTTTGCAGAACCAGGAAGAGACGGATGCCTTCGTCTATTGGAATGACGACCCGATTATCCGGAAAGAATTGGAGAAATACCAGATCAAGGCCAAGAAATGTCCGTTCTCCATCTTGAAGAAAGAAGGGATGATAGGTTATCTGGCCGACGGGCAATATGTGATAGAATACCCCACGCCGTTCAACATGGAGCAGGAATCATTGGCTCTGACTGGGAAGCACAATATGTACAATTCTTTGGCGGCAGGCATCACGGCCGACATCGCCGGGGTGAAGAATGAAGTGATACGGCAGAGCCTGGGTGATTTCGAGGGTGTGGAACACCGCTTGGAGAAAGTGGTGCGTGTGCGTGGCGTGGATTATATCAACGATTCCAAGGCCACCAACGTGGATGCCTGCTGGTATGCGTTGGAGAGCATGAAAACGCCCACGGTATTGATTTTGGGAGGAAAAGACAAAGGGAATGATTACGAGGCCATAGCCGAACTGGTCCGGAAGAAATGTGTGGGGCTGGTGTTCCTCGGGGCGGACAACCGGAAACTTCATGATTTTTTCGATTCGTTCGGTATTCCTATTGCCGACACCCACAGCATGAAAGACTGCGTGGAGGCGTGCTACAGGATGGCCCGTCCCGGCGATACCGTATTGTTGAGTCCCTGTTGTGCCAGTTTCGACTTGTTCAAGAACATGGAAGACCGTGGCGAACAGTTCAAGTCATTGGTAAGGGCGTTGTAAAGTAAGGGAGCGAAAGGATGGTCACACCAACAAAAGTTTTAAAGAAGTGGAGCCTGTTCGAAGGCGACAAGGTCATCTGGATGATTTTGTTCTTCCTCGGCATGATATCCATCATAGAAGTGTATAGCGCTTCCAGCAATATGAGTTACAAGACGGGGTATTATTGGAAGCCGATTCTGCAACATGCCTCATATTTCGTCGTGGGCGTGTTGGCCACGATCTTGGTGCATAAGATACCGTGCCGTTATTTTAAGTTGATACCCTTGGCCGGCATACCGTTGTCCGTATTCTTGCTTGGAATAGCCATGTTTACCACCAAAGTGAACAATGCAAGCCGTTGGCTTGAGGTGGGCGGTATCGGTTTCCAGCCTTCCGAGATAGCCAAGGGCGTGTTGATTGCCACGACGGCCATGATTCTTTCGAGCATGCGCGACGAGGCCGGGGCGCAACGTCGTGCGTTCAAGTGGATTATGGGCGTGTCGGTCGTAATCTGTTTGTTGATTGTGCCCGAAAACTTCTCTACAGCCGCCATGACTTTTCTGGTCATTCTGGTGATGATGTTCATAGGCGGGATACCTTGGAAACAGTTAGGCACCTTATTGGGGATTATCGTTATTGCCGGAGCCAGTTTGTTTTCATTTTTGCGCTTTGCACCGGATTCTACGATAGAATCCATGAGCGACTGGCCCGGCCTGCACCGTTTGCCGACGTGGGCCAGTCGTGTGCGTGGGCATGGGAATATACCGGAGAATGCGGCGGACTACGATCTGACCAAGAATCCGCAGGTGACGCATGCCAAGATAGCCATTGCCACGTGTAATGTGATAGGCCGGGGGCCGGGGAATTCCGTGGAACGCGATTTCCTGCCACAGTCGTTTTCCGACTTCATTTATGCCATCGTCATAGAGGAACTCGGATTGGGCGGTGGTGCCTTCGTCATGTTCCTGTATATCGTGTTGCTTTTCCGGTCGGCCAGGATAGCCAGCCGGTGCGAGCGAAACTTCCCGGCTTTCCTTGTGATGGGGCTATCGCTGATGCTCGTCACGCAAGCCATGATTAATATGGCCGTGGCAGTCGGAGTCTTTCCGGTGACGGGACAACCCTTGCCGTTAATCAGTAAAGGAGGTACGTCCACTTTGATTAATTGTGTGTATATGGGAGTCATCCTGAGCGTAAGCCGTTCGGCCAAGAAAAAGCCTCAGGTAACGGAAGAAACTGAAGATTGAAGAAAGATTCGCATGAGGGGCGGTGATGTTCCCGGGAAGGGAACGGACTTACCCTTGTGTCATGATTTATGATTCGCCATCCGCAGCTTGCCCTTTGGGTGAGGCCTGTGGATGGTTTTGTTTGTAGAAGTCTTGTTTTCAGAAGCTTATGCCTTGTAAATCTCTTGCCGCAGATTGGAAAATTTTTCTCAGGCGAACGAAAAATCATTCGGCTGAGATTGAAAAATCGTTCGGCTGAGAATGATTTGTCATCTTCCGTAAGGGCGTGGAATGACAGGCTGTGAAGGTCTGAAATGTAAGAAATAATTCATTTTCAGAATAAAATAAGGAAGAAAAAAAGGTAGAAATACCGGATTTATTATTATTTTTGCTGATAAAATTCAGTTTCATGAGAGAAGAGTTAAGGATTATCGTGAGCGGAGGAGGAACGGGCGGACATATATTCCCGGCCGTGTCCATTGCGAATGCCATCAAATCGCAGCATCCGGAAGCCGAGATATTGTTCGTCGGAGCCGAAGGGCGGATGGAGATGCAGCGTGTTCCGGCTGCCGGTTATCCTATCAAGGCATTGCCGATTTGCGGTTTCGACCGCAAGCATTTGCTGAAGAATATTGCCGTGCTTTTCAAGATTTGGAAAAGCCGCAGGATGGCGAGGAAGATTATCCGTGATTTCAGGCCGATGGCAGCCGTGGGAGTAGGAGGCTATGCCAGCGGTCCCACGTTGAATATGGCCGAGGCGATGGGAATCCCCACATTGATACAGGAGCAGAACTCGTATGCCGGAGTGACCAATAAGTTGCTGGCCAAGCGGGCCGATAAGATTTGTGTGGCTTACGACGGAATGGAGCGTTTTTTCCCGAAAGAGAAAATCATCCTGACGGGAAACCCTGTCCGTCAAGGTTTGCTGGAGAACACCAAAAGCCGCGAAGAGGCTTTGGCCGACTTCGGCCTGTTGCCGGGGCTGAAAACGGTGCTCCTGATAGGCGGTAGCCTGGGAGCGCGTACTTTGAACGAGAGTGTGCTCGCTAATCTTACGGCCATCTCGGCTTCCGGTGTGCAGTTTATCTGGCAGACGGGAGGTTATTATTTTGCCCAGATACAGGAACAGTTGAAACTGAAGGGACAGCCCGACAATCTGTTTGTGACGGATTTCATTGCCAAGATGGAAGACGCATACGCGGCTGCCGATTTGGTTATTTCAAGGGCCGGGGCCAGCAGCATCTCGGAATTGTGCCTGTTGGGTAAGCCGGCCATATTGGTGCCTTCGCCGAACGTGGCCGAGGACCACCAGACTAAAAATGCGTTGGCTCTGGTCGACAAACAGGCCGCGCTTTACGTCAAAGATGCCGAGGCCGTGAACAAATTAATCGGTCTGGCTCTGAATGTCATCCGGGATGCGGACAAGTTGTCCGCATTGAGCCGGAATATCAAAGCCATGGCCTTCACGGACTCTGCCGACCGCATTGCGGAAGAGGTTTGTAAACTCGCTGTGGCATATAGGGAAAACCGCGATTAAGCGAGCGCGGAGGCAAGCTCGCTTGCCTCTGCCGAGCGGGAGCGGTTTATTTAAAGGAAGAAGTAGAAGATGGAAATGAACGCGATAAAAGCAGTGTATTTCGTAGGGATAGGCGGAATCGGCATGAGTGCCATCGCCCGTTATTTCCTGCAGAAAGGGCTTTGTGTGGGAGGTTACGACCGCACGCCTTCCGAGCTCACGCGGAAGTTGCAGGAAGAGGGTGCCCGGATTCACTATGAAGAGGATGTGGAACAAATCCCTTCCGCCTGTCGGGACAAAGACACCTGCCTGGTGGTTTATACACCGGCCATCCCCGGCGAGCATGCCGAGCTGGCCTATTTCAAGGCGAACGGATTCGAGATAGAGAAACGTGCGCAGGTGTTGGGCACGTTGACGCGTGCCCATAAAGGGCTTTGTGTGGCCGGGACGCATGGGAAAACCACCACATCGTCCATGGCGGCTCATATCCTGCATCAGAGTCACGTGGACTGCAATGCCTTTTTGGGCGGCATCACCAAGAATTACGGTACGAATTACATTCTTTCTCCGAAGAGCGATTACGTGGTCATCGAAGCCGACGAGTTCGACCGTTCTTTTCATTGGCTGACGCCATACGCGTCTGTGATTACAGCCACTGACCCCGACCACTTGGATATCTACGGGACGAAAGAGGCCTATTTGGAAAGTTTCAGAAAATATACTTCCTTGATTCGTCCGGGAGGTTTCCTGGTCTTGCACGAGGGACTGGAGATGCAGCCGGATGTACAAGAGGGGGTGACAACCTATTCTTATAGCTGGGGACACGGGGATTTCCATGCGGAGAACATCCGTATCGGTGACGGTGAAATATATTTTGATTTTATCTCTCCGTTAGGGCATATCAAGGATGTGCAGTTGGGAGTTCCCGTAAGCATTAATATCGAGAACGGGATAGCGGCTATGGCCTTGGCGCAAATCAGCGGCGTGACACCGGAAGAGATAAAGCGGGGTATGGCTTCGTTCAGAGGAGTGGACCGCCGTTTCGACTTCCGGTTGAAAGACGATAAGGCCGTTTTCCTGACAGACTATGCCCATCATCCGGCCGAGATACGCCAAAGCGTGATATCCATCCGCGAACTGTACCGGGGAAAGAAGATTGCAGCGATATTCCAACCCCATCTTTATACGCGTACGCGTGATTTTTATAAAGAGTTTGCCGAGAGCCTCTCGCTGTTGGACGAGGTGATTCTTACGGATATTTATCCTGCCCGTGAAACGCCTATCCCGGGCGTGACGAGCCGGTTGATATATGACCGTCTGGCTCCTACGGTGAAGAAATGCCTGTGCCGGAAGGAAGACGTGCCGGAGATAGTGCGGCAGTCGGATGCGGATGTATTTATATTGTTAGGAGCCGGGGATTTGGAATCCTATGCTCCGCAGATTACGGAGATATTGAAAGAGAGATGATTAAGAAGCTGGCCATTATATTGTTGTTGGTGGGACTGTTTTGCTATTTTATCGCAGCAGTCACGGTGTTGAACAAACCCAAGGAAGGGCTTGTGTGCAATGGCGTGGAGGTTGTGGTCGAAGACAGTCTGCAGACCGGTTTTATCCAGTCGGGAGAAGTGTTGAGGCTGTTGGAAAGCCGCAAATGCAACCCGACGGGACAAAAAATGGACCAGGTGATGTTGAGCCGGATAGAAGAGGCTTTGCGGAAGAATCCTTATATCGAGGACGTAACAAGCTATAAGACGCCCGGCGGGAAGGTGTGTGTGCGCGTCAAGCAGCGTCTGCCTATATTGCATGTCATGTCTTCCGACGGACAGAACTACTATCTGGACCGTGCGGGCCGGCAGATGCCGAAATCGTCCTATTACGCCGACTTGGTCGTGGCGACCGGAGATATCACACCGCAGTATGCCCGGCAGAATCTGACTCGTCTGGGGAGGTTGATACAAGATAACCCGTTCTGGAACCACCAAATCCAGCAGATTCATGTGCTGGAGAATGGCGAGGTGGAATTAGTGCCCCGAGTAGGGGAACATACGATCCTTTTGGGGCGTCCCACAAATGTGGAAGACAAACTGGGCAGGATGAAAGAGTTTTATACGGAAGGACTGAACAAGGTGGGGTGGAATAAGTACTCCCAGATCAGCCTGAAGTATAACAATCAAATTATTTGCAAGAAAAATAAGAAATGATATGGCTGTAGAGAAAGAAATCATTGTAGCGGTAGAATTCGGCTCCTCGAAGATACGAGGTGTGGCCGGGTGCAAGAATATAGACGGCAGTGTGCAGGTGCTGGATATCGAACAGGTAGATGCACGGCACTGTATCCGAAAGGGTGTGGTTTATAATATAGACAAGACCGTGATGTGTTTGAAACACATTGTCGACAAGATGGAGAATGCACTGGATATGCGTGTGCGTAAGGTCTTTGTCGGGATAGGAGGCCAGTCGTTACGGGCAAAGAAGAACACGGTGTCACGTCAGTTTGCCACAAAAACCGTGGTTTCGCAAGAGTTGGTGGATTCTTTGCTCAAAACCAACAGGAATACGGTATATGCCGGCTATGAAATACTGGAAGTGGTTCCGCAGGAATATCATGTGGGTTTGGATACTACGGTAGACCCGGTCGGGGTCTTGAGCAGCCAGATAGACGGAACCTATCTGAATATCATCGCTAAAACGGAAATCAAAGAATATATTCTGAAATGTGTGGAGGCGGTCGGGCTTGACGTGGCCGGCATGTTTGTGGCACCGATGGCTTTAGCCGGCTGCGTGCTGACGGATACGGAGAAGCGTTCGGGCTGTGCTCTTGTGGATTTCGGTTACGGAACGACTACTGTCGCAGTATATAAAGGCAACTTGTTGCGTCATCTGGCTGTGATACCGTTAGGAGGAAATAATATCACTCAGGATCTTTGCAGCCTGCAAATTGATGAGGATGAAGCGGAAGGGCTGAAAATGAAATACGGTTCGGCTTATTCCGATCTGAGCAGTGAAGAACTGGCCAAGAATCTTTTGGTGAACAACGGTCGTACGATTGAGGAGCGTTTGTTGGTGGACATTGTAGAGGCTCGTGAGGAAGAAATCTTGAGCAATGTGGCAGCGCAGATTCGTAATAGCGGCTATCAGGATAAGTTGTTGGCCGGAATTGTCATTTCGGGTGCGGCATCCAATGTGAAGAATCTCGATAAAGCGGCTTCAGTCCGTCTTCATCCGGATAAAACGCGTTTTGCACGTATCGTACCTTTTGCGTTACAAGCTGTTCATGCCGAGCAGGTGGTGAAGGACGGTTCTTTAAATACTTTGTTGGCGTTGATGAACGAAGGAAACCAGAATTGTGTGGAACCCAAGGTCGTAGTGAAGGAGGAAGTGCCCGAGGAGGTTGTAGAAGAAAAGGAAATACCGCAGACTGCTCCCAGTTTTGTTCCGGTAGAGGAAACGCATAAGGAAGTCTACGAAAGAGAGGAACCGAAGAATAAAGGGGGAATTTGGAAGAAGTTTAAGGAGAAACTTGTGGATTTGACTAAAACGGTAACTGAAGAATAACATAGAAAAACAAAATAGATTATGCAAGAAGAAACAGATATTCGGTTTAACTTCAAAACGAACAGCCCGAGCATCATTAAGGTGATCGGAGTGGGAGGTGGCGGAGGTAACGCCGTCAATCACATGTATAAGGAAGGTATTCATGATGTGAGTTTTGTGCTGTGTAATACCGACAATCAGGCTTTGAGCGACTCTCCTATCCCGACACGTCTGCAATTGGGGACAGAAGGCTTGGGAGCCGGAAACCGCCCCGAGCGTGCGCGTCAGGCGGCCATGGAGAGTTTGGACGGTATAAAAGAAATGCTGAACGACGGAACCCGTATGGTTTTCATTACGGCTGGAATGGGAGGCGGTACCGGAACCGGTGCGGCTCCCGTGATAGCGCAATGTGCCAAGGAAATGGGTATCCTGACGGTCGGTATCGTGACTATACCGTTCCGTTTTGAGGGGTTGAAGAAAATAGACCAGGCATTGGACGGGGTGGAGGAAATATCCAAGCATGTCGATGCGCTGTTGGTTATCAATAATGAACGCTTGCGCGAGATTTATCCGGAGCTTACTGTACTGAATGCCTTTGCCAAGGCAGACGATACGTTGTCCGTTGCCGCCAAGAGCATAGCCGAAATTATTACGGTACATGGTATTGTAAACCTCGACTTCCAGGATGTGACCACGGTGTTGAAAGACGGTGGTGTGGCCATCATGAGTACTGGATTCGGAGAGGGTGAAGGACGTGTGCGCCAAGCTATCGAAAGTGCGCTTCATTCTCCGTTGCTCAATAACAACGACATATTCAACTCCAAGAAGGTGTTGCTGAGCATTTCGTTCTGTGATCAGGAAGAGAGCGACCAGTTGACCATGGAAGAGATGAACGAAGTGCATGAATTCATGAGTAAGTTCGGTGATGATGTGGAGACGAAGTTCGGACTAGCCACGGATGCCACGTTGGAGAAGAAGGTGAAGATCACGGTGCTGGCTACCGGATTCGGTCTGAAGAACGTGCCGGGCATGGATAATGTGATGGCCAAGCATGGCATTGAAGATGAAGAGGCACGGGCTCAGAAAGAGGAAATAGCCGTAAAGAAGGCCGAACGTCGGCGTGAGTTTTATACGCATGACATGAATCAAAGAGAAATCAAGCGTCCGCATCATCTTTATATTTTCGGAGAAGACGATTTGGATAATGACGATGTGATTTCCATGGTGGAAGATACGCCTACCTACAAGCGTAGCAAGGAAGTGCTGGCCAGCATCAAGAGCAAGACGGCCGGGATGGATAACGCGGCCGATAGCATGGCGGCAGGAACTAATGGAGAGGAAAAGTCGATGATAGTTTTTTAGTATATAATAAAAGGAATAAGATATGGCACTTTTTGAACAAATCAGCAAGGATATCGTAGTGGCCATGAAGGCCAAGGATAAAGTCGCGTTGGAAGCGTTGCGGAACATCAAGAAGTTCTTCCTGGAAGCCAAAACCGCTCCGGGGGCAAACGATGAGTTGACGGATGATGCGGCTATGAAGATTTTAGCCAAACTGGCCAAGCAGGGTAAGGACACTGCAGCTTTATACGTAGAGCAGGGACGCCAGGACTTGGCCGATGAAGAGCTGGCCCAGGTGGAAGTCATCAGCCGTTACCTGCCCAAACAGCTCTCGGCAGAAGAACTGGAACAGGAAATCAAAGCCATCATAGCTGCCGTGGGCGCTACGAGTGCCAAGGATATGGGCAAAGTGATGGGTACGGCCACGAAACAGTTGGCGGGCAAAGCTGACGGTAAGGCTATCAGTGCCTTAGTAAAGCAATTATTGGCCTGACGGTTGGGAATAAAATTAACGGAGGCCGGATGTAACGATACGGAATGAAAGTAGAGTAACATCCGGCTTTTGTTGGTTCTTATCCGGTTTTGAAGGGCAGGATATTGAAACGGAAATGAGAGCGGAACGGGGATTTCAAACCTTATATGTCTAATATTTCTTAAAATATTCGGTCTTCACCTTGGATACTGATAGTTTCATTCTATTTTTGCAAAATAGAAGTTAATTTTAAACGTAATGTGTAGGTATAGTTGGAAAAAGGTTAGTTTGTGGGCACTATTGACGTTCTTTAGTACCGTAAGCGCTTCGGCTGTAGACCGCGTGTCCATCCGGGCTAAAGCCGATTCGGTAGGACGTGATGTGTCTTTTTCCGAATATACTCATATTTACAGAACGAAAAGGGTCTCTTCGACTTATCCGATTAAGATTAAGATGAAGGGAGGTTCGTTGTTGGTTACGAGCCAACATTCCCAGATGCTTCCGGTGTATAAGGGCAATGGTGTATTTTACGGGTTGTTCCGACTGAACAAAGGGACAAACTGGATTAGTGGATTGCCGAAGGGTACTTATATCATTAACAACTCTAAAGTGACGGTATCGTGAGACATCTTTACGAATATGGGAGATTAAGTTAAAGATGGAGGTTTGCTGTTGCAATGGAGACAAAGGAAAGAATCATGCCGGATAAAGCTGTGACATTAATCGATCTTGATGACATCATACGGACGCGTGCCGGAAAGAAAGCCAAATATATTCCCGGTTTTCTGATTAACGGGCTCAAACGTCTCATTCATCAGGATTTCATTAATGAGTATCTGCGTCAAGGTTATGTCGGTGTTGACTTTTGTGAACACACACTGGCTTATTTGGATGTGAAGGTAAAGGTGGACGGTTTGGAAAACATTTCCGATTTATCCCGAAAATATACTTTTGTGTCCAACCATCCGTTGGGAGCCATAGACGGGGTGACTTTGGGAATGGTGCTCGGCCGTCATTACGACGGGAAGATTAAGTATTTGGTGAATGACCTTCTGATGAACCTGAAAGGATTGGCTCCCCTATGTATACCTATCAATAAGTTGGGGAAACAGGCGCGTAACTTCCCTCAAATGGTAGAGAATGCTTTTCGTTCCGACGACCAGGTCATCATGTTTCCGGCCGGCATTTGTTCGCGGCGTATGAAAGACGGTAGCATAAGGGACTTGGCATGGAACAAGACGTTTATCGTGAAGAGTGTGGCTACCCGGCGGGATGTGGTGCCTATAAATTTTATAGGGCAGAATTCCGACCGCTTTTATTCCATCGCGGAATGGTGCAAGCGGTTGCATCTCAAGTTTAACCTGGCCATGCTGTTTTTACCCGATGAGATGTACCGCAGCAGGCATGGCGAGTATCGGGTCGTAATCGGGAAACCGATACCATGGAGCACGTTCGACAAATCCAAAAGCCCCCAACAGTGGGCGCAGGAAGTGAAGGAACAAGTGTATAAGTTATAAAGAGAAGAAAACAGATTGATGATATGGAAGAAATCATAGCTCCGGTGAGTAAAGAACTGCTGAAGGCAGAACTGACCGCGGATAAGAGGTTGCGTTATACGAACAAAAGCCACAATGAGATATACGTGGTGACGTGGCAGGATTCACCGAATGTGCTTCGTGAAATCGGCCGTTTGCGTGAAATCGCTTTCCGGGCTGCCGGTGGAGGTACGGGGATGTCGCTCGATTTGGATGACTTCGACATGATGGAAGAACCCTATAAGCAGTTGATCGTGTGGGACCCCGATGTAGAAGCCATTTTAGGCGGCTATCGTTACTTGTTGGGGGCAAAGGTGAAGCTGAGTGAGGACGGGCAACCTATTTTGGCCACTTCCCACATGTTCCACTTCTCGGAAAACTTTATGAGAAACTATATGCCTTATACGATAGAACTCGGACGTTCGTTCGTGACGTTGGAATACCAGAGTACGCGCCAAGGTTCAAAAGGCCTGTTCACTTTGGACAACTTGTGGGACGGTCTGGGGGCATTGACGGTTTTAGTGCCTGACGTACGCTATTATTTCGGCAAGATGACCATGTATCCGTCTTATAACCGTTATGGGCGTGATATGATTCTGTATTTTCTGAAAAAGCATTTCGAGGATAAGGACAGGCTGATAGTGCCGATTCATCCCTTGCAACTGGAAGCCGATACGGAAGAATTGCGTAAATTGTTCGTTTACGAGGATTTCAAGGAAGACTATAAGATATTGAATTCGGAAGTTCGCAAGCTGGGTTATAATATCCCGCCTTTGGTGAACGCTTACATGGGGTTGTCGCCCACGATGAAGATGTTCGGCACGGCTATCAACGACGAATTTGGCGACGTGGAGGAGACCGGCATCCTGATTGCTGTGGACGAGATTCGGGAGGAAAAGCGCAGGCGGCACATTGAAACCTTCTCCGGACGCGGATAACGGAAGAGGGCGGCCTGATCCTCTCGGTTATACGAAAGGCAGGCTCATGCCATTGATTTTACGATATAAATCCAACGCATATACGTCCGTCATGCCGGAGATGTAATCCAATACGGCCATGATGCGGTCGTAGAGCCGTTCGGCACCGATGTCGTACTGTTGCGACACGCGGTTGATGAGTAACTGCGAATACGCTTTTTCTGGGTGGCATACCGCTTCTGTCATGAGTTCCAACAGCGTGGTGATAACCTGAAAACCGGCCAGTTCGATATCCACAACATCCTTGCTCCGGTAAATCTTGGCGTATGCCATGCTTTCGCAAGCTTTGTAAGCCCTTCGCGGTGTTTCGGAAATATGGTCGATGAGGCAACCTTCAAAGGTACCGGCCAGGATTTCTTCTTCATTGTCCAAAAAGACCTTTACGCATTCACTTTCCAGGCAACCGATGACACAGGAACGCAGGTAGACGATTTGTTCGTTGATGTCGCTGACGTATTGCAGGTTTTTTCGGATACTTTTTTGGCGTTCTTCCTCGAAGAAGCCCAGCAATAAGCTCTGAGTCTCGTCCGTACTGAGGATTTTCAGTTTATGCGCATCCTCGATGTCCATAATCTCATAACAAATGTCATCGGCCGCTTCTACCAAATATACGAAGGGATGGCGCACATATCGCAGGCTGCCTTCTACGCTGGTCTGACGAGGAATGCCCAGTTCTTCAGCTATCCGTTGGTAGACGGGGATTTCGCTTTGAAAGAAACCGAATTTGGCATGTCCGCCAGCCAGATTGGACGAAAAGGGGTATTTGACGATGGAAGCCAAGGTGGTGTAAGTCATGACAAAGCCTCCGTCGCGCCGGCCTTTGAAGTGGTGGGTCAGCAACCTGAATGCGTTGGCGTTTCCTTCGAAATGAATCAGGTCGTTCCATTCCCGTTCGCTGAGCCGGTCCCCGTTCGTGGGGTCGCAGTAGGTCTTCAGCCAGTTGCCTTTGCCTTCGCTGAAGAACGTCCCGATGGCTCTCTCGCCCGAATGTCCGAAGGGCGGATTTCCTAAATCATGTGCCAGGCAGGCGGCCGATACGATGGCACCGGCTTCGCTCAGGTGGCTTCCGGACAGTTCCGGATGCTTTTGTAGAAGTGCCCGAGAGATATCGTTGCCCAAGGAACGTCCTACGCTGGACACCTCCAGACTGTGGGTCAGCCGGTTGTGGACGAATACGCTTCCCGGGAGCGGGAACACCTGCGTTTTGTTCTGCAAACGTCTGAACGGTGCAGAGAATATAAGACGGTCATAATCGCGTTGGAATTCCGTGCGGTCGTCTTTCCGGACCTGGTGATATTTTTCCAATCCCAGCCGTTTGTTGGATATCAGTTGCTGCCAATTCATATTCATTCCTGTAGATTCTTCACAAAAGTAATTAAAAAGGTTGACATTCGCTCTTTTTATCTAAAAATCAATGGCTGTGTTCAGAGAATTGGTTATTTTTGTACCTCAAAAACAATCATTTCTACATATAATGGAAGTACGTGTTATTAATAAATCCCATCATCCGTTACCTCAATATGCCACTTCGGACTCGGCAGGAATGGATCTTCGTGCCAATCTGGACAGACCCATCGTGTTGAAACCTCTGGAGCGTTGCCTGGTACCGACGGGACTCTATATCGCCTTGCCGCACGGGACAGAGGCACAAATCCGGCCGAGGAGCGGACTGGCCTTGAAAAAAGGGATTACCGTGTTGAACTCACCGGGGACGATTGATGCGGACTACCGGGGGGAGATTTGTATCATTCTGGTCAATTTGTCGTCCGAGCCGTTCGAGATACGGGACGGAGAGCGGATTGCGCAGATGGTCGTGGCAAGTTATGAGCAGGCCGGATGGAAGCCTGTGGAGAGTTTGGATGAGACGGAAAGAGGTGCGGGTGGTTTCGGCCATTCGGGAGAAAAATAAAGTCAGTGAAGAAGATTACAGTTTTGATATGCGGAGTCTGGGCCATGTGGTCTGCCTGTTTCACGTCTTGTGCGACGGGAGAGAAGACGCAAGGTATATCGGCCGAGGCACAACGCCGCTTCGATTATTATTATGCCGAGGCCGTGAAGAGCAAGTTGGCCGGGCGTTACGATGATTCTTTCGAGTTGTATAAACATTGTTTGGACATCAAGCCCGATGCGGCCGAGGCGTTATACAATCTCGGATTGTATTATCTGGGGATGGACGACTCTGCCCGATGCGCGTCGCATCTGTCCCGTGCGGTGGCTTTGGAGCCGGACAATATATATTATAAGGAAGCCCTTGCGTCTTTTTATTTGCGCAACCGGGATGATGTGAAGGCCGTGCCTGTACTCGAAGATATGGTGCGGTGCAATCCGACCCGTTCGGATGTATTGGCGCAGTTGGTAAACATGTACATGGATCGTGAGCAATACCGCGAGGCAATCAGCGCACTCGACCGCATAGAGACGCTTGAAGGCAAGAATCTGTCCATCAGCATGGAAAAGTTTCGTCTTTATCGTGAATTGAAGGAAGACGATCAAGCTTTTGCCGAATTGGAAAGTCTGGCGCGGGAGAATCCTAATGATTTGGCTTATCGCGTATTAATCGGCGATCAATATCTGTTGCTGCAACAGCCGGATAAAGCTCTTGCCGTTTATGAGGAAGTCCAGAAAAAAGAGCCGGGAAACCAGGCTTTGCGCATGTCCATGCTCGATTATTATAAGCAGACGGGCCAAGATTCGCTTTATCAGACCCAGTTGGATGCAATCTTATATGGAAAAGAGACTGACGAACGGGCCAGGGTTATGCTCATGCGTAACTATATCGTAGACCAAGAGAATGCGCATGCCGACAGCACTTTGGTATTAGCCGTTTTCGACCGCATCTTCGATTCTGTCCCTGAGACGGTGGATATGCTGACGCTTTATGCCTCTTATCTGCAAATGAAACATATAAATGACCAGCTCGAACCGGCTTTGGAACGTATTCTGAAGCTTGAGCCGGACAATCAGGTAGCTTTGTACCAGTTGGTGCAACTGGCTGTCCATGCCAATGACTATCCGAAGGTGGCGGACATTTGTACGCGTGCCATCATGCACTATCCGGAACAATTACCCTATTATTTCTATTTAGGTTTCTCTTATTATCAGCTTGAACGTCAGGACAAGGCTTTGGATGTGTTCCGCAAAGGCGTGCGGCAGATTAAACCGGATACGGACCACGGCATTGTGGCCGATATGTATTCCATCATGGGCGACTTGTACTACAGCAACGGACTGAAAGACTCGGCTTTCATTGCATACGACTCCTGTCTGGTGTACAACCCGGAGAATGTCGGTTGTCTGAATAATTACGCTTATTATCTCTCATTGGAAAAAAAGGATTTGGACAAGGCTGAAGAAATGAGCCACCGCACGATTGTGGCGGAACCGGGAAACAAAACCTATATCGACACTTATGCCTGGATTCTTTTTATCAAGGGAAAGTATGCCGAAGCCAAGCTTTATATGGACCGTGTCCTTGTAGGGGATATCGAGAACGACGAAGAAGTGTCCGGTGGGGTCCTGGAGCATGCCGGGGATATTTATGCACAATGCGGTGACATGGAGGGCGCCTTGAAGTATTGGAAGATGGCGCAGGAAAAGGGGGGAGATGTTTCCCAGCTTTTGAAAAAGAAGATTCAATTGAAAAAGTATATTGAAGAATGAAGAGAATGAATTTCGTATGGGGCGTCCTGATTGCCGCTTTTGTATTGTTGCTCTCAGCTTGCCGTTCCACTAAAAACATAACGCAGACGGAGCCGCAAGGTGAAGGAAGTGCCGTAGAATGGGTAGATAAGATGGCGTTGTCCGGTTTGAAGGAGGGGACTGTCACTTCTAAGATGAACCTTGATTTGAATTTGGGCGGGAAATCTTTGTCGGTGGGCGGAAGCTGTAACTTGAAACGGGATGAGGTGATCCAGCTTTCGCTTGTGGCCATGGGCTTTATGGAAGTAGGACGTCTGGAATTTACGCCCCAATATATGATGATGGTCAACCGGATGGGAAGGGAATACGTAAAGGTGGACTACGCAGACGTGCCTTATTTGCAGCAGGCCGGTGTGGATTTTTATACGTTGCAGGCTCTTTTCTGGAGCGATGTGTTTGTGCCGGGACAGGAAGGCCGGTGGCAAGAGCAGGACTTTACCATCTCGAAGAATCAGGAAAGTACGATTCTGACTTCTAAGGCCGGTTCGTTGTTGCAATGCCAGTTCGTGGTCGACTTGCTGACCGGCTTGATTCGCAATACGTCTATTGTCGCTACAGTTCAAGGTT